>Ga0307373_10005104_pt1 | contig 21711 bp, 21 predicted proteins | sample OX2MG_FD_202534 | JGI IMG/M metagenome (GOLD analysis project Ga0307373, IMG submission 202534) | Soil microbial communities from Risofladan, Vaasa, Finland - OX-2 | ecosystem: Environmental > Terrestrial > Soil > Coastal area > Acid sulfate soil | place: Finland: Risofladan, Vaasa | collected...
CTCCGTTCTTGCGGAGTTGCGGCTCGGCGAAGGGGTAGGTGACGAAGCGGTATGTCCGCCACACGCCGTGCCACTTGATCTTCGCCAGGTAGCCCGGCTTGATCGTGTAGAGGCGGTAGAACGGGCCGTGGGCGCCGTAGCCCGGAACGGGCGTCACATCGTGCGCGTCGATGACCATCGTCAGCCCGTCCCCGGGCCGGGTCGCCCAGCCGAGATCCCAGATGGGGCCTCTCGCCAGGTCGGGACACTGCGTACGGACCGGCTGATTGACCATGTGCAGGGCCTTGATGGTCAGGAGAGCAGGGTGCCCGGTTCTCGGCGGCTCCTTCGCAGGACAGTCCGGGCTCTCGATGCCGTTCGCGCTCAGTGCCATCGTGGCGATTGCCAGCGAGGCAAGTCCCAGCGCGACGATGAGCACTGCCGCTTTCGCGCCGCTCTTCACCCTGCTGAGGATACGACTCCGGCACAATCCGCCGTTCATGGCCGACAAGCCTCGTGTCTTCTCCGGAATCCGCGCCACGGGCGACAAGACGCTCGGGAACTATTCGGGCGGCTACCGCCAGTACGCGGCGACGCAGGAGTCGGGCGACGCGTTCTTCTGCATCGTCGACCTCCACTCGATCACGACGCCGATCGAGCCCGCCGACCTGCGCGAGTTCACGCTCTCGGGCGCGGCGATGCTCTTCGCGACGGGTCTCGATCCCGAGCGCTCGACCGTCTTCGCCCAGAGTCACGTCGTCGCGCACGCCGAGGCCGCGTGGCTCCTGAGCGCGGCGACGAGCTTCGGTGAGCTGCGGCGCATGACGCAGTTCAAGGAGAAGTCGGAGGGCCAGGACTTCGTCTCCGCCGGCTTGTTCGGCTACCCGGTGCTCATGGCCGGCGACATCCTCCTCTACCAGACCGAGATCGTCCCGATCGGCGACGACCAGCGGCAGCATCTCGAGCTGACGCGCGACGTCGCGGAGCGGTTCAACCAGCGTTACGGCGACACGTTCACGATCCCGCGCGGCGTCTATCCGGAGGAGGGCGCGCGCATCAAGAACCTCCAGGAGCCCGAGCGGCTCATGTCGACGACCCGCGGCGCGCCGCAGGGCGTCGTCCGGATGGTCGACGAGCCCGACGTCGTGCGGAAGAAGTTCAAGACGGGGGTGACGGACTCCGAGACGGAGATCCGCCACGCCCCCGAGACGAAGCCGGGCATCTCGAACCTCCTCGAGATCATGTCCGTCGCGACCGGTGAGACCGTCGCCGACCTCGAGAAGCGGTACGCCGGCACCGGCTATGGCCAGTTCAAGGAAGACGTCGGCGAGGCGGTCGTCGCCGTTCTCGCGCCGATCCAGGAGCGCTACCGCGAGCTGCGCGCCGACGAGCGCGAGCTGCAGCGGATGCTCGCCGTCGGTGCCGAGAAGGCGCGGCGCGCGAGCGAGCCGACACTCGAGGCGATGTACGACCGGATGGGGTTCGTCAAGCCGGAGGCTGGACGGCTCTTCGGAGCTGCTCGACCTCGCGGGCTGTGAGCTCGCGCCAGGCGCCGGGCTTCAGGTCGTCCGCCGTCAGTCCCGCGTAGCGGCTGCGGTGCAGGCGAGTGACGGGATGGCCGACCGCCTCGAGCATCCGCTTCACCTGGTGGTTCCGTCCCTCGTGGAGGACGAGCTCGACGCGACGCGGGCCGACGAGGCGCGCACCCGCGGGCGCGGTTGGGCCGTCGTCCAGCTCCACGCCCTCGCGTAGCGCCGCGAGTGCCGCCTCGTCCGGGGTTCCCTCGACCTCGGCGACGTACGTCTTCTCGACGCCGTAGCGCGGATGCGCGAGCCGGTGCGCGAGCGGACCGTCGTTCGTGAGGAGAAGCGCGCCGGTCGTATTGACGTCCAGCCGCCCGACTGGCACGACGCGCGGCTCGAGCGGAACGATCTCGACAACGGTACGGCGGCCCTGCGGGTCGCTCGCGGTCGTGACCACGCCCTGCGGCTTGTGGAGAAGAACGTACGCGAGCCGCTGGCGGGCGACCTCTTTCCCGTCCACCTCGACGCGGTCGTTCTTGCCGACGACGCTGTTCAGCTGGCCGGGAGCGCCGTTGACCGTGACGCGGCCGGCCTTGATCAGCTCGTCGGCTTTGCGGCGGGAGGCGACACCCGCGCGCGCGAGGAAGGCGTTGAGCCGCACGCCCTGAGCCTAAGCGTCAGGCAGCGGCGGCGGCGACGACGCGGACGACTTGGTCCCGGATGGCGGGCTCCACCGGCCCGATTGCCTCGGCGACCGTCTCGCCGTCGTCGATCCGCAGCGCGATGCTGCACGGCGTTCCGTAGCCGTTGCAGGCCTCGACGAGGATCTCCGGCTCGACCTCGGTGCCGCGCTGCTCCCGCAGCATCGCCTGGACGTCGATCTCGGAGAGGACGTCGAAGCCTTCCGCCGCGAGCGCCTCGCGGACGCGGACGAGTGCCGTCTGCAGCGTCAGCGGCGTGACGGACGAAATGGCGTAGCTCATCCCCGGAGGGTCGCTGCGACTCGGCGAAGTCGCATCCGGCGGCTCGCGGATAGCGGCTGCACGCAAACCCTGAGAAGATCGCTTCGTGGTGGGAGCGGCGGTCGCCTCGCTCGTGTGCGTCGGGCTCTGCGCCGGCTGCCTCGTCTATCTCCACGTCGCGCCGACGGGATACTCGCCGGTGCGGGACGCCGTGAGCCGGTACGGCGTCGGCGCGTGCGCCCGTTGGTACCAGGCGCAGGCGGCGTTCGCCGGCGTCGGCGGGATCCTGCTCGCCGTCGCGCTGCGCCATCCGCGTCACGTCGTCGTCCTGCTCGTCGTGTTCGGCCTTGCGCGGCTCGCGATCACGCAGTTTCCAATGGACAGCCGGCGCAGCGCGCACTGGCTGCTCGCGGTCATCGCCTTCGGGAGCGTCACCTCCGCCGCGATTCGCCTCACCGCCCGACTTCACGGCGCGCCCTCACTCGGCTGGGCGATGCTTGCCGCGCTGCTGGGCGGAATGCTCCTGCGCCGGGTCGCCTTCGGTCTCGCGGAGCGCGCGTTCTACGTCGCGATGCTCGCGTGGCTCGCGCTCGTCGCGACACGTCTCATCTAGCCACGCCGGGGTCTGACCCCGGACATGTCCGGCAGGGACAGTTCGACACGTCTCATCTAGCCACGTCGGGGTCTGACCCCGGACATGTCCGGTAGGGACAGTTAGGCGGTGCGCTTCTCGGCGACCGTGTGGAGGCGCTCGCGGATCTCCGCCGTGTCGGCGCCGACGTCGTCGAGGCGCGGCAGCTCCGAGAGGCTCTCGAGGCCGAAGATGCGTTCGAAGAGCGGCGTCGTCCGGTAGCGGATCGCGCCGCCGCCCGACTCCCGCCCCGCTTCCGCGACGAGGCCGCGTTCGAGGAGGTTCGCAACAGCGGAGTCGGCTGCGACACCCCGGATGCGCGCAATGTCGGGACGCGAGCACGGCCCGAGGTACGCGACGATCGCGAGCGTCTCGAGCGCCGCCTGGGAGAGGTTCCGCTGGGCGGGGCGCTCGAAGAGCCGAGCGCACGCCGCAGCCTCGCCGCGCGCCGCGCGAAACGCCCAGCCGCCGGCGACGTGCTCGAGCACGATCCCGCTCCGCCCCTCAGCGAAGCGCTCGCCGACGAGCTGCAGCGCCTCCTCGACGCGCTCCGGATGGTCGTCCGCCGCCGCCGCGAGCTCGTCGAGCGACAGAGGGGCCGACGCGACTACGAGCAGCGCCTCGACGGTGCGCGAAAGCTCGTCGAGCGGATGGGAGGCGACTAGGCGGAGCGGAGATTCCATTCGGAGGTCCTTTCATCTGGGACGGGTTTCTCCTCCGACGCGCGAACGACGCGGATCGGGGCAAACGGCGCAGCCTGCTCGAGCAGCAGCTCGCCGGAGCGGCGGAGCTCGAGCACAGCGAGGAACGCGGACGCCTGCTCGAGCCGCGTCAGCTCGCGCACCTCGGTGTCGAAGTCGAAGCGCGAGCGGCGGCGGAGCACGGAGCGGAACCGCTCGAGGAACTGCGAGACCGGCGGGAAGTTGAGCGCCATGTGCCGGAGCGAGACCTGCGGCGGCTCCTGCGCGAGCAGGCGGAGCGCAGCGCCGAGCAGCGCGGGGTCCTGCGGCGCGAGCGGCGTCTCGACCTTCGGCGCGAGCGGCGCCGGGCCGAGCCGGAAGAACCGGTCGCCCTCCGCGGCAAGCCGCTCACGCAGCCACGCGGCGGCCTCCTTCGCGCGCCGGTACTCGGCGAGCCGGCGCGCGAGCTCCTCCGCCGCCTCTTCGGGGTCGAGCTCCGCGAGCTCGGCGTTCTCCTCGGGGAAGAGCGCGCGCGCCTTCAGCTCGAGGAGGGCCGCGATGAGGACGAGGAACTCGCCGCACGCCTCGAGGTCGAGCTCGTCGCGCTCGGCGAGACGCTCGAGGAACGTCACGACGATCCCGGCGAGGTCGACGTCCCGCAGGTCGAGCTCCTCCTTGAGGACGAGCGCGAGCAGCAGGTCGAACGGCCCCTCGAACGAGTCGAGGTCCAGCTCCAGCTCCCGGACGATCACCCGGGAGACCGTAACGCTGCTACCGGACGCGGCCCTTCGGGACGGCCATGGTCGGGCCGGTCTCGATCTTCCGCGGCTTCGCCTTCGTCTCCACCGGTGCCGAGGCGACGCGGATGAACTGCCACCAGATGAAGAAGGCGACCGCGGCGATCCAGACGGCGAGCGAGACCCAGAAATTGATCCGCATGCCGAGGAAATAGTTCGAGGGGTCGATCCGCATGACTTCCTCGACTGTGCGGAAGGTCGTGTACCACGCGACGTAGAGCGCGAAGAGCGCGGGTCGCTTGAGCCTGAAGCGCCGGTCGATCCAGAGCAGGACGCCGACGCCGATGCCGTCCCAGAGGAACTCGTAGAGGAAGGTCGGCTGGTAGTAGCCGTACGGCCCGGTCGACTGGTATTGCGGGGCGAGGCCGGCCTGGTGCGCCTGGTCGATGCGGAGCCCCCACGGCAGGCTCGTCGGCTTCCCGTAGAGCTCCTGGTTCCAGTAGTTGCCCCAGCGGCCGATGCCCTGCGCGAGGAGGAGACCCGGCGCGACGGCGTCCATCATCAGCCGGACGCTGTTGCCGGAGCGCCGGATGACCACCGCGCCCGCCAGACAGCCGACGGGGATCGCGCCCCAGATCCCGAGCCCGCCGTCCCAGACAGCGGCGAAGCCCCACCAGTGCTGGTGGACGGTCGGATCCTGGTTCCAGCTCGAAATGTCGTGGTACGCGCGCGCCCCGACGATGCCCCCGATCACGCCCCAGAGGGACATCTGGAAGACGAGATCCCAGTCCCCGCCCCAACGCACCCAGCGTGCGCCGGTCAGCCAGATGCAGCCGGCGATGCCGAGCAGCAGCATCACGCCGTACATGTGGATCGTGAAGAACGCGATATGGAAGGAGCCGGACGACGGCGACGGGATGTAGGCGAGCAGCGCGGTCACGAGGCGCTCATTCTGCCACTCACGGCCGATGAGGCCCGGTCAACCATGGCGGAAGGCCGATACCCCGGACCGGCGCGATCGCCTGGGCCGGTGGGTTCGGGCATTTCCGCTGAGGGCGCATCGACTGAATGCTGACTTATGTACCTTGACAGTTACGTAACGAGCTTGGTACGCTCGCGCCATGGAAGCTGTGCTGCGGGCGGTCGCCGACGAGAGCCGTAGAACGCTGCTGGAGACGCTGGCTCGCGGCCCGGCGACCGCGGGCGAGCTGGCGGCGCTGCTGCCGATCGCTCGTCCGGGCGTCTCCCGCCACCTGCGAGTGTTGAGGGAAAGCGGGCTGGTCGAGGCACACCAGGAGGCGCAGCGGCGCGTCTACAGTCTCTGCCCCGCTCCCCTCGCAGAAGTCGATCAGTGGCTTGGCCGCTACCGGTCTCTGTGGGACCAGCGAATGGATGCCCTGCACACCGAGGTGGCTCGAGGAAAACGCGAACGAAGGAGCTCGACATGACCGGCAGCGCGAGTCCAGGCCCCCGCATCTGTGGCAGCCTGCGAGCAGTAGAAGGCACAGGAGTCGTCCGAATCGAAGACCGCTACGACACCGATATCGACGACCTCTGGTCGGCGATCACCGACCCTGTCCGCCTGGCCCGCTGGCACGGCCAACTCGAAGGCGATCTCCGCCCCGGCGGAGAGTTCCGCCTCTACCTTGCGGCCGATGACATCGACAGCACCGGCCGCATCGATGCCTGCGAACCACCGCGGCGGCTCGTAGTGACAACCAGGGAAACCGACGAGTCCTACCGCAAGGGGCAGGGTGTGCCGCCGTTCGACGCGGTCAAGGAGATCACGCTGACCCCTGATGGCGACCAGACGGTCCTCGTCCTCGAGGTTCGAGGCATGCCCCTCGACAAGATCGCTTTCTTCGGGGCCGGCTGGCAGATCCACACTGAAAACCTCGCCGCCCACATCGGCGGACGTGAGCCGATTGACGTCGGAGCGCGCTGGGAAGAACTCGTCCCTCCGTATCAGGAGTTGGCGGCCAAGATCAGCTAAGGCCTGCGCGAGCGCCGGCGCCCGCCGCGGCGGGTAACGAGGTCTCGGCACGGAGGCACGGAAGACCGCGCTCTTCCGCGCCGGAGTTCCGCCACAACAGCGAGCGAAAGCGAAGCTTTCGCGAGCTAAAGGACGGCGGCTTCGCCGAGCAGGTGCCGAACCTCGGCGAAGAAGTCGGGCTGCGGGTCGACGCGGAACTCGGGGCCTAGCTCGAGGAGCTTCGGGCCGACCGACGTGACGAGGTCGACGTACACCGGCGCCTCGCCGGGGAAGTCCTTGACGACGCCGGCCAGCTCGCGGATCACGCCCGCGCGAGCCGCGCGCGCGTCGACCTTCAGCCGCACCTCGCGGCGCTCGGGCGTCGCCTCGAACAGCGCGACCTCGAGGGCGACGAACTTCGTCTCCCCCTGCTGCTTGTGGTCGACGCGCCCCTTGACGACGAGCACGGCGTCGGAGGCGAGCAGGTCGCGCGCCGCCGCATACGTCGAGTTGAAGACGACGACCTCGACGGAACCGGTGACGTCCTCGAGCTGGACGAACGCCATCGGCTCGCCCTTCTTCGTCACCGTCGTCCGCTGCGCCGCCACCATGCCGCCGACGAGGACGATCTCGCCCTCGCGCCGGCGGTCGAGATCGGCGATCGAACAGTCGGTCTTGCGGCGCAGCTGGTCGCGGATCGCGCTGAGCGGATGCTCGGAGACATAGAGGCCGAGACTCTCCTTCTCGAGGCGCAGCAGCTCGGCCTTCTCGTACTCGCCCTCGGGGATCGCCGCGTGGTGGCGCTCGCCGGCGGCGGGCGCGTCGCCAAGGTCGAAGATCGACGCCTGGCCGAGGAGGCGATCCTGATGCTGCCTCGAGCCGAACGACAGCGCGTCCTCGAGGACGTGGAGCATCCCTTTCCGCGAGGCGCCGGTCGAGTCGAACGCGCCGGCGTTGACGAGGGACTCGAGCGCGCGCTTGTTCGCGACGGCCGGGTCGACGCGCTCGGTGAAGTCCCAGATCGAGGCGAACGGCCCGCCCTCCTCCCGCGCCGAGACGATCGCCTTGCACGTCGCCTCGCCGACGTTCTTCACCGCGTTCAAGCCGAAGCGGATCTTCCCGTCGACGACCGCGAAGTCGACCTGCGACTCGTTCACGTCGGGCGGCAGCACGTCGATGCCGAGCTCGTCGCACGCGGCGACGTAGAACGGCACCTTGTCCTTCGTGTTCATGACGGAGGAGATGAGCGCGGCCATGTACTCGCGTGCGTGGTTCGCGCGGAGCCACGCCGTGCGGTACGACGTCAGCGCGTAGCAGGCGGCGTGCGACTTGTTGAACGAGTAGTCCTGCGACTTCTCCATGTCGGCCCACAGCTGCTGCGCAACGGATGCGGCGGTCCCGCTCGCCGCACAGCCCTCGAGGAACTTCGTCTTGAGGGACGCCATGAGGGAGTGGATCTTCTTGCCGATCGCCTTGCGCAGGTCGTCGGCCTCGGCGGGCGTGAAGCCGGCGAGCCGCTTGGCGATCTCCATGTACTGCTCCTGGTAGATGCAGATGCCGTACGTGGAGGACGTGATCTCCTTGAGGCGCTCGTCGGCGTACGTGACGACTTCGCGGCCGTTCTTGCGCGCCGCGTAGCTCGGGATGTACTGCATCGGGCCCGGCCGGTAGAGCGCGCCGATCGCGATCAGGTCGTCGAACTCCGTCGGCTTGATCAGCCGCAGCGCTTCACGCATCCCTGAGCCCTCGAACTGGAAGACGCCGATCGACTCGCCGCGCGCGAGCATCGCGTACGTCTTCCGGTCGTCGAGCGGGATCGCGCCGATGTCGGGGATGCCGGCAAGCTGGCACGCCTTGTCGATCACGTCGAGGTTGCGGAGGCCGAGGAAGTCGATCTTGAGGAGGCCGATCGACTCGATCACCGTGCCGGAGAACTGCGTCACGATTTCCTGGTCGGCGCCCTTCTGCTGGAGCGGGACGAGGTTCATGAGCGGCTCGGCGCCGATCACGACGGCGGCGGCGTGGATGCCGTCCTGCCGCGTCAGTCCCTCGAGCGGCTTCGCGAGGTCGACGATCTCCTTCGCGGCGGGGTCGGCGTCGTACGCCTGCTTCAGCTCGGTGCCCGGCTTGAGGCAGTCGTCGAGCGTCTGGCCGGGGCCTTCGGGGATGAGCTTGGCGATCCGGTCGACCGTGCCGTACGGGTGCTCGAGGACGCGGCCGGCGTCGCGGACCGCGGCGCGGGCGGCCATCGTCCCGAACGTGATGATCTGGGCGACGCGGTCGCGGCCGTAGCGCTCGCGCGCGTAGTTGATGACGCGCTCGCGGCCCTCGACGGCGAAGTCGAGATCCATGTCCGGCATCGACTTCCGGCCGGGGTTGAGGAAGCGCTCGAAGAGCAGGTCGTACGCGAGCGGGTCGAGGTCGGTGATCTCGAGGCAGTAGGCGACGAGGCTGCCGGCGGCGGAGCCGCGGCCGGGGCCGACGCTGACGCCGTTCCGCCGCGCGAACGCGATGAGGTCCGCGACGATCAGGAAGTAGTCGGAGAAGCCCATCTCCTTGATCGTCTTCAGCTCGAACTGGAGACGCTCGCGCATCGCCGGCGTGACGTTCCCGTAACGCTTCTGCGCGCCGGCCTCGACGAGCTCGACGAGGTACTCGAACGCGTCGCGGCCGTCCGGAGTGTCGAACTTCGGCAGCAGGATCCGGTCGAGCTCGATCTCGACGTTGCAGCGCTCGGCCACCTCGAGCGTGCGCCGCATCGCGTCGTCGAGGCCCGGGAAGTCGAGCGCCATCTCCTGCGGCGTCTTGAAGTAGAAGTGGTCGGTCTCGAATTTCCAGTGGTTGGGGTTCTTGAGCGAGTCGCCCGACTGGATGCAGAGCAGCGCTTCGTGGGCGCGCGCATCCTCGGCGCGGAGGTAGTGGACGTCGCCCGTCGCTACCGTCGGCAGGCTGCGCTTCGCGGCGAGCGCGACGAGTTCGGGCAGGATCCTCGCCTGGACGTCGAGGTGCGCGTTCTGGAGCTCGACGTAGACGCTGTCGCGCCCGAAGATCTGCTCGAGCCGGTCGAGCTCGGCCTCGGCGTCGGTCGGGCGGCTCTCCTCGAGCGCCTTGGACACGCGGCCGGAGAGGCAGCCGGAGAGCGCGATCAATCCCGAGCCGTGGGTCTGGAGCAGCTCCCAGTCGACGCGCGGCTTGTAGTAGTAGCCCTCGAGATAGCCGAGCGACGAGAGGCGGATGAGGTTCGCGTAGCCCTCGTTCGTCTCCGCTAGCAGCGTGAGATGCGCCTGCCCCTTCTGCTGGGCGTGCCGGTCGTCGGTGACGTACACCTCGCAGCCGATGAGCGGCTTCACGCCTTCCTTGCGCGCCGCCTTGTAGAGGTCGACCGCGCCGGCGAGCGAGCCGTGATCCGTGAGCCCGACCGCCGGCATCTCGAGCTCGGCCGCCCGCTTGGCGAGGTCCGGGATCCGGCACGCCCCGTCGAGGATCGAGTACTCCGAGTGGACGTGGAGGTGGACGAAGGGCGCTTCGGGCACGGGAGTCCGATCGTACTCCCGTGCCCGGAGGACACCCGAATTCGCTCTACGTCACTTGCAGTTCTGTGCGGCCCAGGTGCTGAGATGCTGCTCGGCCTGCTTGAGCTTCGTCGTGTTGAACACCTTCGCCGCGTTTGCGAGCGCCGACAGCTGCGCGGCCGTCGGCGGCGTCTTCGAGCCGATGTTGTACCCGGAGCTCTGGAGCGCTTGCAGATAGCTGGAGAACGCGGTCGCGAACGTCTGGAAGTCGCCTTTGATGGCGGACGGCGCCGCATTTGCGAGCGCCTGAAGCTCCTGCGACTCGGTCTGGAGCGCCGTTGCCGCGTTCCCGGAGCTCGGGTTCATCGCGCCGGCGATCTTCGCCGCGAGACCGGCGAACTGGAGGCAGTTCTTCGCGCTCGCGAAGTTCGTCCCCGAACTGCCGGTGGTCGTCTGCTGCGTCGTCGTCTGCTGCGTCGTCGTCTGCTGCGTCTGCCCGGCCGAGCTCGGACTGCTGCCGCCGCCGCAACCGGCGACGAGAACCGCAAGCCCGGCGACAACGGCTGCGACGACGAGCCCGTGCCGAATCGAATCCCTCTTCGCCATGCTGGCCCTCCCCTCGGCCTGCAGCCGCCCACCCCCGCCTCGCCGTCCGCGCCGGGATGCCGCAGGTTTCGACGTCGATTGCCACGCGGACAACGCGACCCTATTCCTTCGCGCTCGGATGTCAAAGCGACGAAGGCGTCAGCCGATGAGGATGCTCCTCTCCGCTGCCCCGGCGAGTCGCCTGTCCGCCGTGACGAGCCGCGCATCGAGACGCTCGGCGAGCACGAGGTATGCCGCGTCGTAGACGCTGAGCGTCCGCTCGGCCGCGATCGCGAAGGGACAACCGACCGTCTTCGGCTCGGAGCCGGGCGGGGCGTGCTGCCGCGCCGCGACGACCAGATCAACACCCTCGCATCGAAAGGGAAACTGACGATCAAGGACACGGGAGATTGCCGACCCGCGCGGCTACTGGGACACTCTCGGCTTGACCCGGCGTCGCCTCCCCCTCGTCGCGCTCATCGTCGCCGTGCTCCTCGCGGTCGTCGCGCTCGTCGCGCACGGCCGGCCGCTGAGCTCCGGCGGCGGCAGCGGCGCGGGGCCGAGCGCCACGTTCTGGGACTACGCCTTCACGACGCTCGTCGTCTTCGAGATCCTCGCGTTCGTCGGCGCGATCTGGGTGTTCTGGAACTTCCGCCCCGACGTCAGGATCCGGAAGTCGTCTCCGGGCGGGACGCTGCGGGCGCTCGTGTTCCTGCCCGCCTTCTTCGGATTGCTCTTCTACGCCGAGCTGCACTTCTTCCATGGGCACGGCCTGCCGACGACCAGAGAGCCGATCCAGAAGCAGCCCGGCAAGCAAGGCGGCCCGCCCCGGAAGCACGCGAGCCAACAGCTCGCCGTCCAGTGGGGGGAGATCGTCGTCGTACTCGCGCTCGTAGCCGCCGGCGGTGCGGTGTACGTCGTGCGGCGGAAGCAGCTCGGCCAATCGCCGCGGCGCGTGCGTCTCGGGACGGCGCCGGAGACGGTGGCCGCCGCGCTCGACGAGTCGCTCGACGACCTGCGCAGCGATCCCGACCTGCGGCGCGCGATCGTGGCCGCGTACGCGCGGATGGAGAAGGCGCTCGCGGCTGTCGGCATGCCGCGCGATCCCGCCGAGGCGCCGCGCGAGTACCTCGAGCGCGTCCTGCTCTCCCTCGACGCGAGCGCCGGCGCGGTCCGCAGTCTCACCGACCTCTTCGAATGGGCTAGGTTCAGCCACCATGAGCCGGAACCGTCGATGAGGGACGAGGCCGTCGACGCGCTCGTCGCCGTCCGCGACGAGCTGCGCGCGCGGGAGCCGGTGGTGACATGGTGAATCGCCGTCGCTTCCTGCTCTCGGCCGTGCTCGCGCTCGTCACGCTCGCCGCGCTGCTTGCCATCCGCCCGCTCCCCACGGCGCGCGCGCTCGCGGTCTGGATCCTGCTGGTCGCGGCCCTCGCGCTCCATGCGCTCGCGCGCGGCCGTGGCGACGACGCGTCTCGAGGGGCCGAGCGCTTCGAGGCCGCGCTGCACCCTCCGGACCGACCCGCGACCGAGCCGGCTCAGCTCCTGCGGATGGAACGGGAGCTCGTCCTCGGCATGGCGAGCGCCGGCCATGCGTCGCACCGGCTCCTGCCGCGCCTGCGGACGGTTGCGGCCGCGCGGCTCGGCTCCCGGCACGGGATCGAGCTCGACCGCCGGCCCGACGCCGCGCGTGCGGTGCTCGGCGACGACGTCTGGGAGCTCCTGCGCCCCGACCGCCCGGAGCCGGAGGACCGGCACGGGCCGGGAGTGGCACGCAGCCGCGTCGTCGCAGTCATCGAGCGGCTGGAGGCGCTGTGACGTCGCTCGCGGACGTGCGCGACCTGTCCGACCGGCTCCTCACGGAAGTCGAGAAGGCGGTCGTCGGCAAGCGCGCGCAGCTCGAGCTCGTGCTGCTCGCGCTCCTGAGCGACGGCCATGTGCTGCTCGAGGACTTCCCCGGGCTCGCGAAGACGTTGCTGGCGCGCTCGTTCGCGCAGGCCACGTCGCTGCGCTTCTCCCGGATCCAGTTCACGCCGGACCTGATGCCGGGCGACGTCACGGGCTCGCAGATCTTCGATCAGCGGACCACCGACTTCGTCTTCCGGCCCGGGCCGGTCTTCGCGAACCTCCTCCTCGCCGACGAGATCAACCGCGCCCCACCGAAAACGCAGGCGGCGCTGCTCGAGGCGATGCAGGAGCGCCAGGTGACGATCGACGACACGACGCACCGGCTCGAGCCGCCTTTCCTCGTGCTCGCCACGCAGAACCCGATCGAGTACGAGGGGACGTATCCGCTGCCCGAGGCGCAGCTCGACCGATTCCTCGTGCGCATCTCCATCGGCTACCCGGCCCACGCGGACGAGGTCGAGATGATCCGGCGCCGGCTCGAGCGCGGCGTGGACGAGGTCGAACTCGAGCCGGTCGTCGACGGACCGACGCTCCGCGCGATGCAGGCCGCGCTCGAGCAGGTCTACGTCTCGGAGGCGATCGAGGGGTATGTCGTCGACATCGTGGCGGCGACCCGGGAGGCGCGGCAGCTCGCCGTCGGCGCGAGCCCGCGCGGCAGCCTTGCCCTGGTGAAGCTCTCCCGCGCCAAGGCGGCGCTCGACGGCCGTGACTTCGTCATCCCCGAGGACGTGAAGGCGGTCGCCGTGCCGGCGCTCGCGCACCGGCTGACGGTCCGGCCGGAGCTCTGGGTGCAGCGCCTGCGGGGAGAGGACGTGATCGCCGACGTGCTCGAGAGCGTCCCGACGCCGCCGGCGGAGGACGTCGCGCGGCGCGCGAGCGCGTGACGCGCTTCACCTCGGAGCGGGTCCCGGCCTACACGGCGCTCGGCGCCCTCGGCCTGATCGCCGGGCTCGCGCTCGGCCGCGTCGAGCCCGTCGCGCTCGCCGCACCGTTCCTCCTCGCGGTCGTCGCCGCCGCGTTACTCGGGGAGAAGCCGGAGGTGTCGATCCGCCTCGAGCTCGACCGCGAGACCGCTCTCGAGGGAGACGACATCGTGGCGACCGCCGAGGTGTCGAGCCCGCGCGCCGTCGCACGGTGCGAACTACTGCTCGAGCTTCCGCCCGAGCTCGCGCTCGAGGGCAGCCCGGTTCGTGCGCTTCGGCTCCCGGCGGGCGAGCCGCAGACCGTGACGTTCGTGCTGCGGTGCGAGCGCTGGGGCGCTTTCCGCGTCGGGCCGCTGCTCCTCCGCGCGCCGGACGAGCTCGGCTTCCGCACGTGGGAGGGCTCGGGAGGCGCGCCGCACGCACTTCGCGTCTATCCGCGGGAGGAGACGCTCCGCTCGCTCGTCGCGCCGCTCGAGACGCAGGTCTTCGCGGGGAACCAGGTCTCGCGGGTGCGCGGCGAAGGCATCGAGTTCGCCGACCTGCGCGAGTGGCAGCCCGGCGATCGTGTCCGGCGAATCAACTGGCGTGCGAGCGCGCTGCGCCGGTCGCTCTGGGTGAACGAGCAGCATCCCGAGCGGAACACCGACGTCATCCTCTTCCTCGACAGCTTCGCCGAGGTCAGGGCGGGCGGCCGCAGCACGCACGACCAGGCGGTGCGCGCGGCGGCGACGCTGGCACGCCGCTACCTCGAACGGCGGGACCGGGTCGGGCTGATCGGCTTCGGCGGAAGCCTCTCCTGGCTGCTGCCGCAGACCGGCCTACGGCAGCACTACGCGATCGTGGACGTGCTCCTGCGCAGCGACATCGTCCACAGCTATGCGCAGCGCGGCGTCGACGTCCTCCCGCCGCGCACGCTCCCCCCGAAGGCACTCGTTCTCGCCCTGACGCCGCTCCTCGACGACCGCTCGGTCACCACGCTCCTCGACCTGCGCGGACGCGGATACGACCTCGTCGTCGTCGAAGTCTCGCCCGTCGAGGCCGCGGCCCCCGCTCCCGGCGATCCGCTCGAGCTCGCGTACCGGCTGTGGCGGCTCTCGCGCGAGGCGATGCGCTGGCAGTTCGAGCAGATAGGCGTCCCGGTCGTGAGTTGGCGGGAGTCCGCGCCGCTCGCGGCCCCGCTCGAGGAGGTGAGCGCATTCAGGCACCTCGCCAGGCCCGCGTAGCTCTCGCCTCGGGAGCGGCGGTGGCGTACGGCGCCGCGATCGCGGACGCGCTCGTGCGCGCCCGCTTCGACCGCTGGCTGCTCGTTCCCGGCGCCGCGGCAGGCGGGCTCTTCCTCCTCGCTGCGCTCGTGTTCCGCAAGCGCCTGCTCGGCCTGGCGCTCGCGCTCGGCGGCGCGACGTTCGTCGCCGGCGCCGCCGGTTCCGGACGAAGCGTCGACGCGACGGCACCGCTCGTGGCCGTTCTTCTCCTCCTCTGCGGCGAGCTTGCGGGCTGGTCGTTCGACGCGCGCCTGCCGTTGCGGGCGGATCCGGGACTCACGTGGCGACGGGCGGCGGCCACGGCCCTCCTCGCGCTCGCCGGCCTCGGGGCGGCGACCCTCGTCGTCGCGCTCAGCGCCGCGCCGCCGGGACACGGGCTCGCGTGGACAGCTATCGGCGCTGCAGCCGCGGTGGCGGTCGCGGCGCTCGGCGTCACGCTCGCGCGGCGCTGACTCCTCAGTCCACGACGTAGGCCATGAGGATGGAGTCGACGTACTCGCCGTCGCCGCGGCGGTAGTGGCCCTTGCGATAGCCCTCCCGCTCGAAGCCGAACGCCTCGTACAACGCGATCGCGGCCTCGTTCCAGGGGAACACGTGGAGCTCGAGCTTGCGCACTCCGGCGTCTCGCGCCCAGGAGACCGCCGCCTCGAGCAGCGCCCGTCCCACGCCCTGGCGCCGGGCGGAGATCGCGACCATCAGCCCGACGTCGGCGACGTGCGCGCTCGCGGGATGCGGGTCGCGGCCGACGGAGAGGCGGCCGACGATCACGCCGTCGTCCCGCTCGGCGACGAAGACGGCGGCGTGCGCGTAGCGGCGCAGCGCCTTGAGATAGCGGCGCTCGTCGGCAGGGCTCCTCCACTCGCCGGCGATGCTGATGAGCCAGCCCTCCGGCTCGGAGCTCACGGCGTCGGCGAGCCGCGCGAGCTGCTCGGCGTCGGACGGGTCGGCCTCGCGGATGCGGAAGTTCACGGGCCGAGCGTACGCTTGGCCCATGCTGGCGCGCCATCGTGACGCGCTCGTCGCCGCAGCGGCCGCCGGCTCCGTCGCGGCGCTGCTCGCGTGGCTCGGGCCGCCCGGCACCGACTTCGCCGCGCATGCGTACGAGCGCGCGCTCTTCCTCCGCCACGGCTTCGTCCTCTGGGACAACTACTGGTACGCGGGCCGGTACAGCTTCGTCGGCTACAGCGTCCTCTACTACCCGCTCGCGGCGGTGCTCGGGATCCGGCTGCTCGCGGCGCTCGGCGCCGCGGTGGCGGCGTTCGCGTTCGCCGGTCTCCTCGGCGCTCGGTGGGGAGCCGCGGCGCGCTGGCCGAGCGGCGCGTTCGCCGCGCTCTGGGGCGGCTTCGTGCTCACCGGGGCATTCCCGTTCGCGCTCGGCGTCACCTTCGCGCTGCTCGCCCTCCGTATGTTGCAGGCGCGCCGGCGCCGGCTCTTCGCGCTCTGCGTCCTCCTGACGCTCGCCTCGAGTCCGGTCGCGCTCGTCCTGCTCGGCATCGTTCTCCTCGGTCTCGCCGCCGCGTGCGGCTGGCAGCGTGGCCCGGCGGTCGCGGTCGGAGCCGCGGTCGCGACTGAGCTCGTGCTGCTTCTCCTCTTCCCCAACGGCGGCCACTATCCGTTCCCCACCGCGGAGGCCGGCGCCGCGCTCGGCTTCTGCGCCGCCGGGCTCGCGTGCACGTGGCGCGTCGACGAGGCGCGCCTGCTCCGACCGGTCTTTGCCGCCTACGCCGTCGCCGTTGCGGCCGTCTGGATCGTGCCGACCGACCTCGGAGAGAACGTCGCGCGGCTCCGCTACGTCGCCTTCCCGGTCGCGCTCCTCGTCCTCGCGCTGCGCCGGTGGCGGCCCGTACCCGTCGCCGTCCTCGTTGCGGCTGCTGCGCTCGCGTGGAACGTCGCGCCGCTCGTCGCCGGCTGGAACCGCGGCGCCTCGGACGTGACGAAGAGCGCCGCCGTCTGGCGGGCGCCGCTCGCGTGGCTCCACACCCACCTCCCGCCCGGCTACCGCGTCGAAGCCGTCGACACGACCGCGCACTGGCCCGCGTACTACCTCCCGGAGTCGGGCATCCCGATCGTCCGCGGCTGGTTCCGGCAGGAGGACTTCCCGACGAACGCGATCCTCTACGGACGCTTCACTGCGGCGGAGTACGTCGACTGGCTGCACTCGCTCGGCGTCCGCTACGTCGTGCTCTCGGATGCTCCGCCCGATTACAGCTCGCGGCGCGAGGCGGCGATCGTCCCCCGGGTGTTGCGCCGCGTGTTCTCGTCGCCGCCCGTCGCGATCTACGCGGTGCCCCGGCCGCGCGCGATCACCACCGCCACCGTGCTCTCGTTCCGCGAATCGAGCCTCACACTCCGCGTGGCGCGCGCGGGCGCGTACCGGATCGCCGTCCAGTGGTCGCCGTACTGGCGCGCCTCGAGCGGCACGCTGTCGCGCACGAGCGACGGGATGACCGAGCTGCGGACGAGCGGCGCGGCCACCGTCCGGCTGACCTTCCGGTTCGGCTAGACGCGTGATGTGAACTCGAGCGCCGCCGCATATTCACACCAGGCCTGTAGCTCGCCCGCGGTGAGGGGTGTCCGCTACGGCCACGTCTCGTCGTCAGACGACTGGACGTGGCCCGAACGGCCGGGCGCCGCCAAGACAAGCCGCGATCTCCGTCGGCCATGTCCACCCCGAACCCGTCCTGGCGTCAGACGACTGGACGTGGCTCTTCCAGACAGGAGGGGCGCGGAGTGAGGAGGTCGAGCCCGTCCGGGCGCGGGCCCCGTTCACATCATCCGTCTAGTCCGTTTCGCGGACGAGCTCGCCGAGTTGCTTGCGGTTCGCGCGCGCCGACCACTCCTCGGCCGTGCGAGACGCGTGTGGCTTCGCGGGATAGCCGAAGGAGATGACCGCCTTGACCTCGCCGCCGCAGATCTCAGCTGCGGCGTCGGGATCGCGCATCCCGTTCGGGCACGAGCCGACTCCCGCGGCCCACGCGGCGAGCATCATGTTCTGGGAGCAGCGACCGGTGTCGAAACCGCCCGCGTCGCCGACGATCGCGACGACGAGCGTCGCGGTGCGGACGTTCTCCGGCGCGTAGACCGCGTCGGCGAGCCGCTCCTGTGCGGCGCCCGACACGACGACGAACTCCCACTTCTGCGTGTTCCGCGAGCTGCCCGAGAGGCGGCCCGCGTCGAGGATCCGGTCGCGCACGCCGGACGGAATCGGCGTCGCGGCATAGTCGCGCACGTCCCGCTTCGAGGCGATCGCGAGAGAAACGTCCATGCCGGGATCGTGCCTGGCGGCCTCCGACCTGTGCGGAGGCCGCACACCACCGCCACGGCCTCGAAGCTGGCGCGAGCCGCCGACGGCGGCTCGCTTGCCGAGCGAGCGGAAAGCACAGCGCAGGCCGCCGCGCGCGAAGCGCGCGCCGGACAAGCGAAGCGGGCGAAGCGGGAAACTCAGTCGCGCATGAACGCCGGGACGTCGAGATCGTCGTCGCCGCCGCTCGACTTGCGTCCGATGCCCGGCAGCGACCAGCCGGAGCCCTCGCTCCGCGTCGCCCGCCGGCCGCGCCCGCCGAAGCCCGTCGCGACGACCGTGACCCACACCTGGCCGGTGAGCCGTTCGTCGACCGTCGCGCCGAAGATGATGTTCGTGTCGTCCATCGCCGCCGAGCGGATCGCCTCGGCGGCTTCGTTCACCTCGACGAGCGATAGGTCGTCGCCGCCCGCGATGGAGAGGAGGATGCCGGTCGCGCCGGTGATCTCGGCGTCGATGAGCGGCGAGCGCAGTGCGCGCTCGGCCGCCTCCCGCGCGCGGATCTCGACGCCGGCCGAGGAGAAGCCGATGCCCATGAGGGCCGACTCCGAGTTGGCCATGATCGTCCGGACGTCCGCGAAGTCGAGGTTGATGAGCCCCGGCATGGTGATCAGGTCGGTGATGCCCTGGACGCCCTGGCGGAGGACGTCGTCGGCGACCTTGAACGCGTCGAGCATCGACGTCGACTTCTCGAGCACCTCGAGCAGCCGGTCGTTCGGGATGACGATCGTCGTGTCGCACGCGGCGCGGAGATCGGCGATGCCCTTCTCAGCCTGGCTGCGGCGCTTCGTGCCCTCGAACTTGAACGGCGTGGTGACGATGCCGACCGTGAGCGCGCCGAGCTCGCGCGCAATCTTCGCGACGACGGGCGCCGCGCCGGAGCCGGTGCCTCCGCCCTCGCCTGCGGCGACGAAGACCATGTCGGCGCCGCGGAGCTCCTGCCGTAGCTCGTCGTAGTCCTCTTCCGCCGCCCGCCGGCCGATCTCGGGATCGGCGCCCGAGCCGAGCCCCTGGGTCAGCTCGTGGCCGATGTGGATCTTCACCGGCGCGTCGCTCACGTGCAGCGCCTGCATGTCGGTGTTGACGGCGACGAACTCGACCTGCGTGATGCCGGCGTCGATCATCCGGTTCACGGCGTTGATGCCCGCGCCTCCGACGCCGATCACCTTGATCACGGCGAGGTACGCGCCGGAGTCGGCGGCGGCCGCGCGATGGAGAGTGGGCGGCGCCTCGGGCATCGGCTCGAGGAAGCGGGACGCGGGAGGCGGCTCCGGCATCTTGGTCTCCGGGGCCGGCGCAACGGCTTCAGGCTCCACGGTCTCTTCCTCCCAGCTCGGGACGTGCTCGACCGTCCGCTCCTCTGGCTCGGCGGTGGCGGCCGGCTCGGGCGGTGGCGCGACGACGGTGTCCTCGATGGACTGTTGCTCCGGAGCCTCGCCGCTCTGCTCTGCGGGCTGTTTCTGGGCCTGCTTCTGCGCGGCCTCGGTCGCCTTGAAGAGCTCCGCCAGCGGACCTTCACGCATGCTCGCGCGCCGACGCGCCATCGAGGACCTCCTTTGCAAGCTGGCGATACATGAATGCGGCATCGCCGCTCGGGTCGTACTTCAGGATGGACTGCCCCTTCACCGGCGCCTCCGCGTAGCGCACCGTCTTGCGGATCTTCGTCTCGAGCACGAGGTCGCCGAAGTTCTCCCTCAGGATCTCGACCGCCTCGCGCGAGTGGAGGAGCCTCTTGTCGAACATCGTCGGCAGGATGCCCTGAATCGCGACCGCCGGGTTGAGGTTCTCGCGAATCATCGTCAGCGTGTTCTCGAGCTGGACGAGACCGCGGAGTGAGAGGTACTCGCACTGGACGGGGACAATGACGCCCTGGGCCGCGACGAACGCGTTGATCGTCAGCAGGCCGAGCGACGGCGGCGTGTCGATGAGGATGTAGTCGTAGCTCTCCTGCACCGGCGCGAGCGCCTTCTCGAGGGCGCGCTCGCGGCCGATCATCGACGAGAGTGAGAGCTCGGCGCCGGCGAGGTCGATCGACGCGACGCCGACGTCGATCTCGTTCGTGCGGATGATCTCGGTGATCGGGAGCCGGTGGACGAGGACGTCGAACATCGAGCGGTCGATCTCGTCGGGGTTCCAACCCTGCGACATCGTCAGGTTCCCCTGCGGGTCGAGGTCGATCGCGAGGACGCGCTTGCCCTGCTCCGCGAGCGCGACGCCGAGGTTGAGCGTCGTCGTCGTCTTGGCGACGCCGCCCTTCTGGTTCGCGAAGGCGATGGTTCTCGCCGTCGTCGTCGGACCGCTATCCACGGTCCGATCCTGCGGACGCGGCAATAACCGAGTGAGCACCATCCCGGCTGACCTTTCGCAGCCGCGCTACCGACTCCTGCACGGGTAGGTTCCGCACGATGATGCGTAGGCTCGACGGAGCATCCCAAAGAGCGGAGGCGGCGGCTCGGCCGGCGCCGGAGCGGAGGCCAGCGAGGAAGTGGCGCGTGTTGATCGTCGTGTGCGTGGCGGTGTTCATGCTCCTCCTCGACATCACGGTAGTCAACGTCGCGCTGCCGAATATCCAAAAAGAGCTGAACACGTCGTTCACCGACCTGCAGTGGGTGGTGGACGCGTACGCGCTGACGCTCGCGGCGACGATTCTCAACGCCGGCTCGCTCGGCGACCTGCTCGGGCGGAAGCGCGTCTTCCTCGTCGCGATCACGCTGTTCACGCTCGCCTCGGCGCTGTGCGGCGCGGCGACCTCGCCGATCTTCCTCATCCTCGCGCGCGGCCTCCAGGGGATCGGCGGTGCCGGGATGTTCGCCGTCTCGCTCGCGATCATCGCCCAGGAGTTCCACGGCCGCGAGCGCGGCACGGCGTTCGGGATCTGGGGTGCGACGGTCGGGCTCGCCGTGGCGATCGGGCCTTTGGTCGGCGGAGCGCTGACGACCTATGCCGGCTGGCGGTGGATCTTCTTCGTCAACGTCCCGATCGGCATCGCCGTCGTCGCGGGCGGCATCTACGAACTGCACGAAACGCGAAACGAGGAGCACGGCGGCGTCGATGTGCCGGGACTCGTGACGCTGAGCTCGGGCCTGTTCGCGCTTGTGCTCGGGCTGTTCCGCGGCGCCGACTGGGGTTGGTCGAGCGGGCGGGTCGTCGGTCTGTTCTCGGCTGCCGCGGCGCTACTCGTCGCGTTCGCGGCGATCGAGCTGCGGCAGGAGTCGCCGATGTTCGACCTCCGCCTGTTCCGTATCCCGACGTTCGTCGGCGCGCAGATCACGGCCTTCGCGATGTCGGCGGGGATGTTCGCGCAGTTCCTGTTCTTGTCGATCTACCTGGAGAACGTCGTCGGCAACTCCGCGGTCCGGACGGGCGTGATCTTCCTTCCGCTTTCACTCGTCTCGTTCGTCGTTGCGCCGATCGCGGGACGGCTGTCGGCGCGCTTCCCGGTGAGGATCTTCCTCGGCGGCGGCCTGGCGTTAGTGGGCGTGGCGCTGTTGCTGATGCACGGCTTGACGCTCTCGTCGACCGCGTCAGCGCTCATCCCGGGCTTCGTGGTCGGCGGGATCGGGGTCGGGATGGTCAACGCGCCCCTCGCCGCAACGGCGGTCAGCGTTGTCGAACCGCAGCGCGCCGGCATGGCGTCGGGGATCAACAACACCTTCCGCCAGGTCGGGATCGCGACGGGGATCGCCGCGCTCGGTGCTCTCTTCCAGAGCCGGATCGCGTCCTCTCTCGCTGGTGC
>Ga0307373_10005106_pt1 | contig 21704 bp, 12 predicted proteins | sample OX2MG_FD_202534 | JGI IMG/M metagenome (GOLD analysis project Ga0307373, IMG submission 202534) | Soil microbial communities from Risofladan, Vaasa, Finland - OX-2 | ecosystem: Environmental > Terrestrial > Soil > Coastal area > Acid sulfate soil | place: Finland: Risofladan, Vaasa | collected...
GCCAGCCACCACCAGGCCAGCCACCACCAGGGCAGCTATCACCATGCCGGCCGCGGCTGGTCCGCTGGCGCGGACGCGATGGCAGGACTGCTCGCCGACACCGTCAGCCTCGCCCAGCGCTGCGCCCTTGACCCGCTGCTGGATCTGGGCATCGGGGGGCGGTTCCTGCCGGAGACGGCCGGCGATCCGGTCGCGCTGCTGCGCGCCAGGTGCGAGGACGGGCTGGAGCGCCGTTTCCCCCGCGCTCACGGCGGGCCGCCCCAGGTCAGTCGGCCGGGCCAGACCCGCCGGGCAGCGCACGCCCGCCGCAGGGTGGCCCACCGCCGTCTCGATCACGAGCTCGCCATCATCACCAGGACCGGGCTGGCCTCCTACTTCCTCACGGTCGCCGACGTGGCCGGCCTGATCAGGAACCAGGGCATCCGCTGTTCCATCCGCGGCTCCGGGGCTGGCAGCCTGGTCAACTACCTGATCGGCATCTCCGGCATCGACCCGGTCGAGTACGACCTGGTCATGGAGCGGTTCCTGTCGCAGGGCCGTCAGGGCCTGCCCGACATCGACCTCGACGTGGAGTCGGCCCGCCGGATCGAGGCCTACCGGGTCATCTTCGACGCCTACACCGGCCAGCGGGTCGCCTGCGTGTCGATGGTGGAGACCTACCGGGCCCGCAGCGCGATCAGGGACGTCGGCGCCGCCATGGGGCTGCCGCCGCACGAGATCGACGCGCTTGCCAAGGCCTTCCCGCACATCCGGGCCGCCCACATCTCCGGTGCCATGAACCAGCTGCCGGAGCTGCGCCCCAGCGGGCTGGACATCCCCCAGCTCAGCCACATCTTCCAGCTCGCGCAACGCCTCGACGGGCTGCCCCGGCACATCGCCATGCATCCCTGCGGGGTGGTGCTCTCCGACGCGCGCCTGCTGGACCGGACCCCGGTCGAGCCCAGCATCGAGGGCCTGCCGCTGAGCCACTTCGACTCTGGCGATGTCGAGACCGCCGGGATGATCAAGCTGGACGTGCTCGGGGTGCGGATGCAGTCGGCGATGGCCCACACGCTCGCCGAGATCGAGCGGACGACCGGGGAACCCGTCGACATCGACGCGATCGACACCCATGACGAGCCGACGTTCGAGCTGATCCGTTCCGCGCGCACCCTCGGCTGCTTCCAGATCGAGTCGCCCGGCCAGCGCGAACTCGTCGCCAAGCTGCTGCCGCGCGACGTCGGCGACCTGATCGTGGACATCTCGCTGTTCCGCCCCGGCCCGGTCAACTCCGACATGATCACTCCCTACCTGGCGACCAGGCATGGCCGCCGCCCGGCCCGCTACCCGCACGCGGACCTGGCCGAGGTCCTGGCCGAGACCGGTGGCGTGGTCATCTTCCACGAGCAGGTGCTGCGCGTCATCGACATCATGACCGGCTGCGGCCTGTCGGACGCCGAGCTGACCAGGCGCAAGCTCGCGGGTGAGCCGGACAGGCGGGACGTGGGGGAGTGGTTCGCCGGGGCGGCCCGCGACCGCGGCTACCCCAGCGAGGTCGTGGATCAGGTGTGGGAGGTGCTGGCCGCGTTCGGCGCGTTCGGTTTCTGCAAGGCGCACGCGGCCGCCTTCGCCATCCCGACCTACCAGTCGGCGTGGCTGAAACGTCATCACCCGGCCGCCTTCTACGCCGGGGTGCTCACCCACGACCCGGGTTTGTACCCCAAACGCGTGATCGTGGCGGACGCGCGGCTGCTTGGCACTCCCGTCCTGCCGGTCGATGTGAATGCCTCCGCCGGTGACTGGCGGGTGGAGCGGACGGACGGGAACCCCGATGGCCTGCGGGCTGGCCTGCGCGAGGTGAAGGGCATCAGCGACGCCGAGGTGGCGCGGATCGCGGCTGGCCAGCCGTACGCGTCGCTGCGGGACTTCTGGGAGCGGGCTGGCGCCTCCCGCCCGGTCACCGAGAACCTGGTCCTGGTCGGCGCCTTCGACCCCCTCTACCCACCTGCCGCCGGGGTGACCCGCCGCGACCTCCTGGCCCGCGTCGGCGTGCTCGCCCGTGCCCGGTCGCGGCATAGCACGGATTCGGCGCTCGCAAATCACTACAAAACGGGCGCAGGAGTAGCCCAAACCCGTGCTATGCCGGAGGAACAGCTGCCGCTGGAGCTGGGCGGGGACGGGTTCGCTGGGCTGGTTCCGGCGGGGGGGCTGCGGGAGCTGACCGATGCGGAGCGGGTTGAGGTGGAGCTGGCGGTTCTGGGGATCGATCTGAGCCAGCACCTGATGGGCTTCTACCAGGACCTGGTGACCGAGCTCGGCGTGGTCCAGTCCGCTGACCTGCACCGCTGCCGGGCCGGCGCCCGGATCATCGTGGCCGGGGCGAAGGTGGCGACCCAGACGCCAGCCATCCGGTCCGGCCAGCGGATCATCTTCGCCACCCTGGACGACCTGACCGGCCCGGTTGACCTGGCGTTCTTCGAGCCGGTGCAGGAACGCTGCGCCGCCCGGGTGTTCGGGTCCTGGCTGCTGGCCGTCCGCGGCCGGGTGCGCCGGGCAGGCGGTTCGGTGTCGGTCAACGCGGCCGAGTGCTGGGACCTGGCGGCGCTGGCGGAGATCCACGCGGCCAGCGGGATCCGCGCGGTGCGGGCCGCGATGGCGGCCGGGGACGTGCCGGGCCGGGGCGCCGGGAGCGCCAGGCCGGGTACGTCCGCGGCTGGCCCACCTAAGATCATTTATCCGAACGGATTCGCGTTGTCACCCTTTGCCGAAACCGGGGCGCCCGGTGCGCCGGTGAAAGACCCGCCACGGCTGCTGTGGCATGCGAGCCCCGGAAGTCCTGGTGGCTGGGACCCAGACGCGTGGCAATCATTAGCCACTTTCGGGATAATCATCACAATAGCGCTCCTGCCCGGCTAATTGCGACTGTCCAGCCGACCCGTGACAGTCGGGCTGTTGGGCAACAAGTATGCTCCTTTGCGGAGATGAATAGGCGCCGCATCATCAATGCCACGTGCCCGGCGGACAGGGAGAATTCCGCGGGCACGCCGCTGCCAGTCTCCCGCTGATTACACCGGCGGCAAAGCTATCCCCGGTGGGTAATCAGCCAGCGTGGCCTGGCAGCGCCTGCATCCGGCTGCGATGGCGGCTGGCACGGGGGAGGTGTCGCCGATGATCGTCAAAACGGCCCGGCACAAACAGGTGCTGGCAGCTGGCAGAGGTTTCGCAGGCACGGTGCTGACGAGCACGGTGCTGACGAGCACGGTGCTGACGAGCACGGTGCTGACGAGCACGGTGCTGACGAGCGCGGTCCTGGCGGCCGCCGTCCTGCCGGGGACGAGCGTGCCGGCGGACGCCAGCGCGCGGCCGGCGGCCGCGGCCGCCGGCACCCGGCAGGTCAGCTACCGGGGCTACCGGTTCCAGGTGCCCCGCGGCTGGCCGGTGGTCGATCTGGCCGCCCACCCGGCCACCTGTGTGCGCTTCGACCGGCATGTTCTCTACCTGGGCGATCCCGGGCCGGGCCGGTCGTGCCCGAGCGGGCTGGTGGGTGCCACCGAGGCGGTGCTGGTCCAGCCGGCCGCCGCTGGCCAGGCGACCCACGCGGTGGTGGACCCGGTCGGGCACCGGGTCACCGTCACCGCCCCCAGGATCGCGGTGACCGCGACATACCAGACTGATCCCGGGCAGATCACGGCCATCCTGGCCAGCGCCGGGCTGCCCCGGCCGGCCCGGGAGAACCCGGCGGCGCTGGCGCCGCGACTGGCCCCGGCCGGTGCGGTCCCGAACCGGGCTACCAGCTTCACCGGCCGCGGCTTCGACGCCTGCGCCGCCCCGGACCCGCAGGCCATGCAGGCCTGGCTGGCGCATTCGCGCTACCGGGCGATCGGCATCTACATCGGCGGCTCGGACGTGGCCTGCGCCCAGCCGAACCTGACCGCCGCCTGGGTGAGCCAGCAGGCCGCGGCCGGCTGGCACTTCATGCCGCTGTACGTGGGCCCGCAGGTCTCCTTCAAGGGCGAGGTCACCACCCCGGTCACGCAAGCGATCGCCGCCGCCCAGGACGCGGTCGTCCAGGCCAAGCTGCTCGGCTTCGGGCCGGGCACGCCGATCTATTACGACATGGAGGCATATCAGGCCCGTCAGACCCCGTTGGCGCTGGCATTCTTCACCGCGTGGACGACCGAAGTGCACGCGCTCGGATACCGCTCCGGTATCTACGGCAGCTCCCTGTCGGGCGTCACCGATCTGGCGAACAACTACACCAATCCCGTGTACACGATGCCCGATGTGATTTACGACGCATGGTGGAACGGGATCGCCAACACCGCCGATCCCAACATCCCGGCCACCGCCTGGGTCAATCACCGGCGTATTCACCAGTACTCCGGAAATATCACCCAGAATCATGGCGGCGTGAAGATCAACATCGACCGGGATTTCCTCGATGTCCAGTTCGGCGCCGGGGTGTCCGGCGCCGCCACCCGGCAGGCGTCAGCGGCGGTCGCCGTGGGCGCGTCGGTGGACGCGTTCTTCACTGGATCGGGCGGGGCGCTGTGGCAGGTCGGCTACCAGCCGGGGACCGGCTGGTCCGCCCCGGCCCGCCTGGCCGGGGCGCCCGTCTCGTGGCCGTCAGCGGTGGCCAACGCCGCAGGCGGGGTGGACGTGTTCTACCGGGGCACCGGCGGCGCTCTGCGCTACCTGGAGTCGCTCCCGGCCGGCGGCTGGTCGCAGCCGCTGGCGGTGCGCGGCGCGGGCAGGCTCGGCAGCCCGCCGCTGGCCGTGTCGGCCAGCGATGGTGTCATCGACGTGTTCTGGCGCGGCGCGGCCAATCCCGCCAACCTGTGGACCGCCCAGTTCCGGCCGGGCCAGGGCTGGGCCGCGCCCAGGCTGCTCAGCGGCGGGCTCGCCTCTGCCCCGTCCCCGGCGGTGTCGTTCGCCGGCCGGGTCAGCGTCTTCTGGAAGGGAACCGACGGGCAGCTCTGGTACGTCTTCCACCGCCCCGGCCGGGCCTGGGTGACCCCGTCCACGCTGGCGATGGGGCAGCTGGGGAGCGGGCCGCACGCGGCGGGCCAGGGCAGCGGCGCGATCGACGTGTTCTGGCGCGGGACCGACCGCGCCGTCGCCTGGCATGCCCGGTTCACCTGGGCGCACGGGTGGAGCGCGCCCGCGCGGATCGGTGGCGGGCTGGCCGGCCCGCCGTTCCTGGTCGCGTCGGCGGCGGACAGCACCAGTGCCCTGTGGAAGGGCCGGGGCGGGCGGCTGTTCTACGCGGCCGACCAGCACGGCGCGGGCTGGCAGGGCGCGGCCGCCCTGCCAGTGGGACGCGTCCGCGGCACGGTGTTCGCGGCCGGGCAGGACAGCGGCATCATCGACGCGTTCTGGACCACGCCGGCGGGCGGCGGCCTGTGGCACTCCCGGTACCTGCCGGCGAGTTCATCCTGGACCAGCCCGGGCAGTCTGGGCGGGAGCTTGAGGCAGCCCGCAGCGGGGGGTGGGCGGGTGTGAGGAGGACCGTGCTGGGTAGGCACCGCCGGGCGGGCGCAGTGCTGGCAGAACCGGCCCGCGGGACGGAGAAAGGTGCCCTAACCAGCTCACATTGCCTGCGCGTGACTGGTGCCCGCGATAACGTGGCGCAGGCAAAGCCCGGAGGCCGCCCGTCTCCCGCCTCCGGTTGCTCCCGTACTGTAGACCTGTCTGGACGGCCCACAGGTCTCCGTGAACATAGGAATCCCATGACTTCTGTCTTGTCCAGGATTGTCACGGCTGTGCAGCACAGGCTCAGGACCACCGTCGGTAAGCGGTTCACCAGGTTCGTGCTGGTGGCGGTCGCGTCGCTGGCGTCCAGCATCATCATGCTCAACCTGCTGCTGGGTGTGGCCCATCTCACCGCTGGCCTGTCCGGGGCCCTGGGCGCCGTCACCGGCGCGGCGGTGAGCTATGTGCTGAGCCGCTGGGCATGGGAGCGCAAGGGCCGGCCGCACCTGCTCAAGGAGACCCTGCCGTTCTGGCTCGTCTCCCTGGGAGCCTGGACCGTGCTAGGGCTGACGAGCCACTACGCCAGCGTCTGGGCGCTGTCGATGGGACACACCCACTGGGAGCGGGTCCTCATCGTGGATGGCGCCTACCTGGCGGCCAACTGCGTGACCTTCGTCACCCGGTTCGCGATCTTCCACTACGTCCTTTTCGCCGACCGGGGCGCCACGGTGGTGCCGTCCGCGCCCGCCGAGCTGGCCGCGCCCGCGGAGCTGGCCGGGCCAGCGGAGCCAGTCGCCCCCGAGCCGTTGGCGTCCACCGGATCGGGCGCCGGGCTGGCCGGCTCGCCCGCCTGGGCGGGAAGCACCGCGGAACGGTCGCCGGGGAGGCGTCCCGCCACCGGCAGGCCAGCGCTGCCGGAGCCCGGCACGCGGCGCTGACGCTCGCGCCACCAGGTGCCGACCACGACACCTGCGTAGTGGAGCCCGTAGATGGCGTTGTGCCCCTTCTTGCTCTTGCCGACCTGGCGCTTGTGAATGGTGGCTGGCACCTCGCGCACCCGGAACCCGTGCGTGAGCACGCCGATGAGCAGCTCCGATGACTGGTACTGAGGCTGCTCCAGCCGGACCGCCCCGGTGACCTCCGCGCGCATGGCGCGCAGCCCGAAGGTGGAGTCGGTGATGTGATGGTGGGTCAGCATGCTGATGGTGACGGCGAACACCCAGGTGCCCAGGCGGCGCACCGGGTCGTTGGTCTCCTGGCTGCCGAGCTTGCGTGACCCGGTGACGAAGTCGGCCTCCCCGGCCACCACCGGGGCCAGGATCCGCTCCATCTCCGCGGGGTTGTACTGGCCGTCGGCGTCGGTGGTCACGATGTAGGTGGCGCCGCCGTCGCGGGCCAGCCGGTAGCCCAGCCGCAGCGCGGCGCCCTGGCCCCGGTTGACCGGCACGTCGCAGACCAGCGCCCCGTGGGTCTTGGCCGCCCCCCCGGTCTTGTCCTGCGACCCGTCGGACACCACCACGACCGCCGTCTTCAGATCGCAGATCGTGGCCGGGAGCGCCTCGATCACCTGGCCGATCACGTCCTGCTCGTTGAAGGCCGCCATCACGATCGCGACCGGCGGGAGCTGACGGGCGGCGTCGCCGAACTCGGCGAAGAACGCCTCGGCGGCCGCATCGTCGATCGCCGCGTCGTCCACCTGGGGGTTGGTCACTGGGCTGCCTTTCCGTCTGCGGCCGGTGGCGCGAATTCGGGCCACACCGTCGCCATGCCGGACTTCAGGTCGTGTGCGGGCCGGTAACCCAGCGCGCGGGCCGTGGAGATGTCCACGATGACCGCGGGCATCTCGCCCGGCTTGGCGGGCACGTGCTCGACCGGGATGGGCGCCCCCGTGACGGCGCGGGCCGCCGCGATGATGTCGTTCACGGTGACCGACTCGCCTGCGCCCAGGATGACCGGGCCGGTGTGGCCGGAACGCCAGGCCAGCAGGATGCCGGCCACGATGTCGTCGACGTGGACGAGGTCGCGGATCTGGGTGCCGTCGCCGTATACCTGGACACCGCGGCCGCCGGCGGCCGCGCGCATGAGCCGCGGCACGAAGCTGTCCTTGGCCTCCATGCCGGGGCCGTAGACGTTGGAGAACCGCAGGGCGGCACCGGCGATCCCGTACGAGGCCGTGTAGCAGCTGAGCAGCATCTCGCCGGCTGCCTTGGTCGCGCCGTACGGGGTCAGCGGGCGGATCGCGTGCTGCTCGGTGATCACCGCCGTGCCGACATCGCCGACCACGGCGTTGGTGGAGGCCAGGATGAAGGTGCCCACGCCCCGGTTCCGGGCGAGCTCCAGCAGGCTGGCGGTGGCGGCCACGTTCGTCTCGTAGGTCCCGACCGGGTCCTCGATCGAGCGGAGAACCGAGGTCACCGCCGCCAGGTGGACGATGACATCGGTACCGGGGCTGACGGCCCGGGCGGCGACAGCCGGGTCACGCAGGTCACCAATGACCTGCTGGACGCCGGGTGCGGACGACTCCCGCAGGTCTGCCACGGTGACGTCGGCGCCGCTGTCGAGCAGCGCGGCGACGAGCCGCCGCCCGATAAAGCCGGCCCCGCCGGTCACCAGTACCCGGGAACGTTGCTCAGCCCCCAATGGATTCTCCGTTTCGCGATTCCGTCACAGTTGTGTTCCACCTGGTTGTACCGGGTTTCGCCGGGCTATGTGGCCCGGTCGAGCCGAAAACTACCAAGCGTCCCAGGGCGGTTCTGCTGCTCCTGGGGGTGGCCCTGATGCCGGAGACCGGCACCGCCGGACAGCTACTCCGGCCACCTTCCCCCGCCGCGCGGTGCCAGCGACTCACGTCGTTTGCTCCGGAAAGCCTTCACCTTGCCCCGGACCGCGACCGCAGGTGCGTGGACAGTGTAGCCGCGCTGGTGCCGGTGCAAGCGCGCCCGGTCCACTCCCGGACGGGCCACGGGCGCGCCCCGGGACCACTCTGAGCCTCGGCGGCCCAGGCCACGGGGCTGTGAGCCGGGCCGAGGACGGGCCAGGCCAGCCTGGACGTCGGTTACTCTCGATCATTGCTGGCTGCGCAGCATGCCTGGGTCACTCGCCGCGATGGCAGATCGTAAGCGTCTGTTTCGGGCATCGTGGTGGGTACCCTGCCCAGGCGGTACATAATTACCACAGCACCGGGAAGCGCTCTGGGGAGGGGTCCGCCGTAACCCGCGGTGGTCTCTTGCCGTACCGGCGCCGTGCGGCGGCTGGTAGTGGTGCGGGGTCACTGCTGTGTGACCAGCCGGTCACTAGACGGGACGTGTTCAGGCGGGATGACGGAAGGGCGATGGCCGAGGGTCAGCGTGTGACAGCGGCGGCGCGCGAGCAGGGGGCGGGCGTCGCCTTGCCCGCTGCCCAGAATCCGCCCGTCGCCGATGGCTCCCCTGCCGTGCCAGCTCCCGCCGTGCCAGCTCCCGTCATGCCGGCCCCAGCGACGCGGGCTTCGGTCCCCAGGGCGCCGCAGGCGCCTCCCGCGACGGCAGACGGAGCTGCCACCCGGCCGCCCGCCGGGCCCTCTGTCCGCGTGAACGCGCAGATGATCGAGTCCGCGATTCTCGCGCTGCGCAAGCCGATCGTCGCCGCGCAGCTCCCGCTGGAGGCGCCGGGGGCGGAGGAGGCGCGCGCGGAACGGCGCAAGCTGCTCGGCCAGATCGACGACTACCTGCTCCCGCGGCTGCGCGAATCCGGGTCGCCGGTCCTGGTCGCCCTGGTCGGCTCCACCGGGGCTGGCAAGTCAACCCTGGTCAACAGCATTGTCGGAGCACAGGTCAGCATGACCGGCATCCGGCGGCCGACCACCAACAGCCCGGTGCTCGCCTGCCACCCCGACGACGTGGACTGGTTCGCGGAGAACGTCTTCCTGCCTACCGTGCCCCGGGTGCGCCAGGAAGGCCTCGCCCGGTCCGGCCGTGACGGCCTGCTCGTGCTGGCCGCCAGTGAGGGCATGCCCAGGGGCGTCGCCCTGCTCGACACTCCCGACATCGACTCGGTGGTGCAGGCGCACCGGGATTTCGCGCATCAGTTCCTGGACGCATCGGACCTGTGGCTGTTCATGACCACCGCGAGCCGTTACGCCGACGCCGCGGTGTGGGAACTGCTCCAGCACGCGCGCGACCGCGGTGCCGCCCTCGGGATCGTCCTGTCCCGGGTGAACGCGGCCGCCGCGCCCTACCTGATCGATCACTTCGGCGCGATGCTCGAGGCCAACGGCCTCAGCCGGAACCAGCGGTTCCTCATCCTGGAGACGGTGCTCAACGACGGCAAGCTGCCGCCCGAGGCGTCCGCCCCGATCCGGCACTGGCTGGCCGAGGCCGCCCAGTCCGACCGCCGGGTGGCCGTGCTGACCCAGACCATGTCCGGCGTCCTGGACACCTTCCCGGTCCGGGTACCCGCGCTCGCCGCCCAGGTCGAGGCCCAGGTGGCCCTGCGCGGCAGCCTGGTCGGCGCGGTCGAGGGCGTCTACCGGTCAGCGCTCGCCGAGCTCGACGAATCGACCGCCGACGGCTCGCTGCTGCGTGGCGAGGTGCTCGCCCGGTGGCAGGACTTCGCCGGCACCGGCGACCTGCTGCGGGCGCTGCAGACCCCCCGCCGGGCCGCCGGCAACCGGGCCGGCGGCAAGCAGCGTAAGCACCGCAGCCCGGCCCGGGCGCAGACGCTCAAGTCAGCGGTGCGGACGGCGCTGGAATCGCTGATCATCTCCGTCGCCGACCGGGCGGCCGAAGGGGCGGTCAGCCGCTGGCGCGATCACCCGGCAGGCGCCGCCCTCCTCGACACGCTGCCAGATGGTGACGCAGACGACTGGGACGGCTCCCAGTTCGCCGCCGACGCGAGGCTGATCTTCGGCCTGGAACCGGGCACCGACGGGAGCACGCCGCAGGCCGGCCAGGACGCTGCCGCGCAGACAGCCAGCACGCTGGGGCGGGCATCGCCCGACCTGGCCACCCGTGCGGCACGGGCCGTCAGTTCCTGGCAGGAGCAGACACTGCGCATCGTTAAGGCTGAAAATGTGACTAAGCGGTCTATCGCGCGCGTCATCAACTTCGACGACGAGTCGCTCGCCACCGTGCTGATGATCGGCATGCTGGCCCAGAACGCGCCCGAGGCCGAGCTGGAGGAGAGTTCGACCGCGATCCCGCAGCGGCTGCTGACCTCGCTGTTCGGGGCCGGCCCCATGCGGGAGGTCAGCTCCCAGGTGCGGGTGGACCTGCAGCACCGGATCAGGCTGATCCTCGACGAGGAGATGCTGCGGTTCTCCAGGATCATCAGCCGCACCGATGTTCCCGACGCCAGCGCCGCCGTCCAGCTGTACCAGGCGGCCTATGCGCTTGAGGTGACGAGGTGACCGACGTGGAGACGCCCCGGGCCGGGCTGGCGGGCCCCACGCGGGCAGGCTCAGCGCTGGCCCGCGGTCACCTGGCCAGCAGCGGGTTCCCCGGCGCCGGCCCCGCAGGGCCGGCCCGCAACGGCGCGGCCGGTGCGCCGAGCCTGTCCGACCGGCTCACCTCGCTCGCCCGGATGACCCAGATCGGCTTCGCCCGCAGTGGGCACGACGGGTTCAGCCCGCAACTGCTGCGGGACTCCGAAACGCTGCTCGGCAGGGCGGGTGAGCGGCTGCGGCTGTCGGCCGGCCACACCGTGGTGGTCCTGGCCGGCGGCACCGGCAGCGGGAAATCGTCGCTGTTCAACCGGCTGGCGGGCGCCGACTTCTCGCCGGTCGGGGTGGTCCGGCCGATGACCAGGGAGGCCTACGCGTGCGTCTGGGGCATGGAGGGCGCGGGGCCGCTGCTGGACTGGCTCGGCGTGCGGGACCGCAACCGCTATGCCAGGTCGAGCGCGCTGGACGAGGGTGAACGCTCGCTCGGCGGGCTGCTGCTGCTCGACCTGCCCGACCACGACTCGGTGCTGGCGGGCCAGTCCGGCTCGGTGAACCGGCTGCTGTCGCTCGCCGACCTGATGGTGTGGGTGCTCGACCCGCAGAAGTACGCCGACGCCGCCGTGCACAGCCGGTACCTGGTGCCGATGGCCGGCCACTCGTCGGTGATCGCCGTCGTGCTCAACCAGGCGGACCTGCTCACCCCGGCGCAGGCCGACGATTGCGTCGGGGACCTGCAGCGGCTGCTCGAAACCGAAGGCCTGCATGACAGCCGGGTGCTCGTCACCTCGGCCGTCACCGGCGCCGGGCTGGAGGACCTGCGGGATGTCCTGACCAGGACCGTGTCCGCCCGCCGGGCGAGCGCCGAGCGGATCGCCGCTGACGTGGACGCGCTGGCGGCCCGGTTTGCCCCCTACGCGGGCGAGACGGACGTCGCGGGCGTGGGTGCCGGCGAAGAGGCACTGGTCACAGCGTTCTCCCAGGCCGCCGGGGTGTCCGGGGTGGGCCGCGCGCTGCAGAGCGCCCGCGAGCTCAAGGCGGTCGACTACGTCGGCTGGCCGGTCTCCTGGCTGGCTGACCGGGTGCTCCGGCGGGACCCGGTGCGCAAGATCCGGCTGGGCACGCTGTGGGACGAGCTGCGCGGGGTGTCGGCCGGCCCGGCCGGCGCGCACAAAGCGGAGATCGACAACGCCATCACCGCGCTGGCCGACGAGGTCGGCCCCGGCCTGCCCCCGCCCTGGCCCGCCACCACCCGCACCGCCGCCCGGTCGAAGGTGGACGAGATCCCGGCCGCGCTCGGCAGCGCCATCGCTAGCGCGCTCCCTGCCGATAACAACGTCATGCCCTGGTGGCGGCTGGTGGCCGCCTGGCAGGGCGTGCTGCTCGGTGCGGCGGCAGCCGGGCTGGCCTGGCTCGGGGTGCTGCTGGCGGTGGGCGTCTTCCACGCCTCCCGTCACGCCGCTGCCCTGTTCAGCAACGTCATGCTGATGCCCTGGGTGGCGGTCATGGTCATCGCCGTCCTGCTGCTCGGCTGGCTGACCGCCAGCGGCTGCATGACGCTGGTGATGCGCTCCGCCGACCGGGAGCGGGAACGGGCCGAGCAGCAGATGCGGGACGGGATCGCCGGCGTGGCACGGGAGATGGTCGTCGTCCCGGTGGAGCAGGAGCTGTCCATCTGCACCCGGTTCCGCGACGAGCTGGCCGTCGCCGCCGGCCAGTAGATGTTCTGTAACCCCGTGTGCTGACCCCGCGTGCTGACCCCGTGTGCTGACCCCGGTTCCGGGTGCTCGCGCGCAGGGAAGCTTCCCTTGCCTTCAGTCGTTACTGTAATGATGTAATCGTTGCAGTGTCCGGAGGCGACTGTGGCCGATCATCCCCCTCTTGACGCCTACTCCCAGATCGTCGCGGGCGTAGCCGCGCACCTGACCGGGAAGGTCGCCAGCCTGCGAGTGCCCCGGTCCGCCGGGCGGCGGGGCGGCGAAAGCCTCGGCTCGGCCGTGGTGTACACCAGCGACGGCTTCCTGCTCACGAACGCGCACGTGGTGGGCGGCGCCCCGGCGGGCACGGCGTCGTTCGCCGACGGCACCTCGGCCCCGTTCACGGTGGTCGGCGCGGATCCGCTGTCCGACCTGGCGGTGCTCAGGTCGGCCGGGCCCACCCCACCGCCCGCCGAGCTTGGCGAGGCCGATCAGCTGGTGGTCGGCCAGCTGGTGGTGGCGGTCGGCAACCCGCTCGGGCTGGCCGGGTCGGTCACCGCGGGTGTGGTCAGTGCGCTGGGACGGTCGCTGCCCACCCGCAGCGGGGCCGCCGCCCGGCTGATCGAGGACGTCATCCAGACCGACGCCGCGCTCAACCCGGGCAACTCGGGCGGGGCGCTCGCCGACAGCCAGGCCCGGGTGGTCGGGATCAACACCGCCGTAGCCGGGGTCGGCCTCGGGCTGGCGGTCCCGGTCAACGCGACCACGCGGCGGATCATCGCGACCCTGATGCGGGACGGGAAGGTCCGGCGTGCCTATCTCGGTCTGGTCAGCATGCCCGCCCCGCTGCCAGCCGCGCTGCACGAGCGGTTCGGCCGCAGCAGCGGCCTGCGGGTGGTCGAGGTGGTCGCGGGCGGCCCGGCCGACCGCGCCGGGCTGCGGGCCGGGGACCTGCTGCTGACCGCGGCCGGGAAGCCGGTGGCGAAGGCGCAGGACCTGCAGCGGCTCATGTTCGGCGAGGCCATCGGCCGGCCGCTGGCCATCACCGTGATGCGCAACGGCGCGCTGGTGGACGTCATCGCCCAGCCCTCCGAGCTGGTGGCTGCCTGACCGCCGCCCGCTGGCGCGGGCGGATTATCACACATAACGAGGGAATCGTGGCGCGGCCTGTCCACAGGCCGCCCGAGTCGACGCGACTGTCCACAGGCTTGAACTCGGCGTAGCCCGGGTGCTGCCCGGTCCGCGACCGTGGTGGCGGCAGCGGCACGGCGCCGCCTGCCCGGAGCGGCGGCAGTGCCGCCGCTCCGTCACAGCGGTCGATGGGAGGACCGGGACATGTTGAACGACTCGCAGATAACCCTGGCGGGGTTCGTCGCCAGCGAGCCAGCCTTCAAACGCCTGGCAGGCGGCAGCACCACGACGACCCTGCGGGTGGCATGGACCCCGCGGCACATCAGCCGGGAGACCGGCGAGTGGGTGGACGGGCAGACCTCCTTCGTGAGCGTCCAGTGCTGGCGCACCCTGGCCACCAACGTCGCCGTGTGCCTGCGTAAGGGCGAGCCGGTGCTGGTGACCGGGCGCCTGCGGGTGCGGCCGTACCACGACAAGGACGGCGCGGCGCGGATCGCGGTCGAGATCGACGCGAGCTCGGTCGGGCACGACCTGAACCGGGGGGTCGCGCACTTCTCGCGCACCCGCCGGGCGCCGGGCGAGACCGCGGCCGAGAGCGCGGCCGAGAGCGCGGCCGAGGGTGCGGCCGGGGGTGCGGAGGCCCTGGGTGTCGCCGAGGACCAGCAGCCGGGCGCCGGGGACGGGGACGGCCGCATCCTGGACGGCGAGGACGGCGGGGCTGGTGCTGACCGGGCCGGTGCTGACGCGGGCGACAGCGTGCTCGACGAGCAGGCGGTGGCCGAGTTCGCCCGCGAGATGAACAGTTCGCTGGGCGAGGTCCCCGTCTGACCGGGCACGACACCGCCCGGGCGGCGGGGCGGCGGCGGGCCCGGCTGGCGCCGGCCGGGCCCCCGGCCGTCCGATCCGGGTGCGCGATGCCCCTACCCTTGTGGGCATGCCCGAGTTCATCTATCAGATGCGCGGCGTGCGGAAGGCGCACGGCGACAAGGTCATCCTGGAGAACGTCACCCTGGCGTTCCTGCCCAGCGCGAAGATCGGCGTCGTCGGGCCGAACGGGATGGGGAAGTCCACCCTGCTGCGGATGATGGCCGGGCTGGAACAGCCATCCAACGGCGAAGCCCGGCTCCTGCCCGGCTTCACCGTCGGCATGCTGGCCCAGGAGCCGACGCTGGACGAGAGCAAGAGCGTCCTGGGCAATGTCGAGGAGGGGGTAGCCGACGTCAAGGCGCTGCTGGAGCAGTACAACCAGATCGCCGAGAAGATGGCCACCGACTACTCCGACGACCTGCTGGCCGAGATGGGCAGGCTGCAGGAGCAGCTTGACCACCGGGGTGGCTGGGACCTGGACAGCCAGCTTGAGCAGGCCATGGACGCCCTGCGCTGCCCCCCTCCGGACGCCGACGTGAGCGTGCTGTCGGGCGGTGAGCGGCGCCGGGTCGCGCTGTGCGCACTGCTGCTGTCCCAGCCGGACCTGCTGCTGCTCGACGAGCCGACCAACCATCTGGACGCCGAGAGCGTGCAGTGGCTGGAACAGCATCTGGAGAAGTACCCGGGCACCGTGGTCGCGGTCACCCACGACCGGTACTTCCTGGACAACGTGGCGCAGTGGATCCTCGAGCTCGACCGTGGCCACGCCTACCCCTACGAGGGCAACTACTCGACCTACCTGGAGACCAAGGCCGCCCGGATCAAGATCGAGGGCCAGAAGGACGTCAAGCGGCGCAAGCGGCTTGAAGAGGAGCTCGAATGGGTCAGGTCCAGTCCCCGGGCGCGGCAGGCCAAGAGCCGGGCGCGGCTGGACCGTTACGAGGAGATGGCGGCCGAAGCTGACGCCAACCGCAAGCTGGACTTCGAGGAGATCCAGATCCCGCCGGGGCCGCGGCTGGGCCGGCTGGTGGTCGAGGCCGAGGGCCTCACCAAGGGTTTCGGCGACCGTGTCCTGATGGAGAACCTCAGCTTCTCCCTGCCCCAGGGCGGCATCGTCGGCATGATCGGGCCGAACGGGGTCGGCAAGACCACCATGTTGGAGATGATCGTCGGCACGGAGCAGCCCGACGCCGGCACCATCAAGGTCGGCGACACGGTCCAGATCTCCTACGTGGACCAGAACCGGGCCCGGATCGAGCCGGACAAGAACGTCTGGGAAGTGATCTCGGACGGCGAGTCCTACATCCGGGTCGGGCGGACCGAGATCCCGAGCCGCGCGTACGTGGCCGCCTTCGGCTTCAAGGGTTCTGACCAGCAGAAGCCAGCGGGCGTGCTGTCCGGCGGCGAGCGCAACCGGGTGAACCTGGCGCTCACACTCAAGCAGGGCGGCAACCTGCTCCTGCTCGACGAGCCCACCAACGACCTGGATGTGGAGACGCTGTCGTCGCTGGAGGACGCGCTGCTGGAGTTCCCCGGCTGCGCGATGATCACCAGCCACGACCGCTGGTTCCTGGACCGGATCGCCACGCACATCCTGGCCTGGGAGGGCGGCGCGAGCTGGTTCTGGTTCGAGGGCAACTTCGAGGCCTACGAGAAGAACAAGATCGACCGGCTCGGCCCGGAAGCGGCACGGCCGCACCGCATAACCTACCGCAAGCTCACCCGGGGCTGACCCGGCATCAGCTGTCAGGCAGGGCTGTCAGGCAGGGCCGTCAGGCAGGGCTGTCAGGCAGGGCTGTCAGGCAGGGCCGTCAGGTTTGGGTGAGAGGCCGAGGTCCGGCCGGTCTCCCGGGCCTGACGGCCGGTTCACCAGGCTGTGCGCGGCCATCACCAGGTAGTCCCAGAGCAGTGAGTCGTGTGCCTCGTCAAGGCCGAGTTCGTCCAGGGCGGCGCGCATGTGGCGCAGCCAGGCGTCCCGCTCCGCTTCCCCGATCGTGAAGTGCACGTGCCGCATGCGCAGCCGGGGATGGCCGCGCCGCTCCTCATAGGTGCGCGGCCCGCCCCAGTACTGGATCAGGAACAGCCGCAGATGCTCTTCGGCGGGCCCGAGATCCTTGCTGGGGTAGACGGCGCGCAGCTCTGGGTCGGCGGCGACCCGCAGGTAGAAGGAGCGCACCAGCTGGCGGAAGGTTTCCTCGCCGCCCACGGCCTGGTAGAAGCTGACGGGTCCGGTTGTCGTGTCCATGCTGGCGTCCAGCGTAGTAGGCCGGCCGGGTTCCCGGTTCAATGCTTACTCGAGGGTCACAATTCCATTCCTTACCGGACCGTGACCACACCGGATGCACCGTGCATGGAGGAACGACACAATCGCGAAGAGTGCCGAACTTAGCAGCCCAGCACGGATTCGCAGAGTCTGATTCTCACTCAGCGACTTGCAAGTTACATTGAGTCAGTCATAACCCGGTCGGGGGACGGGGCCAGCGCCCACACAGGGAGGGCCGGGATGCCGGGACGTGTGGAGGCAGTGGCGATGTCGCCCGGGAAGCGCGAGCGACCGCTGATTGCCACCGCCCAGGAGGCGCCGCCACTGCGGCCGGGTGGCGGGCCCGCCGGGCCCGGGCCCGCCGGGCGGGCCCCGGGCAGCGAGCTGAAGCAGGAAATCGTGCTCGCCCGGGAGATCCGTGCCCGTGGCCTGGTCGCCGGGCTGCTGCCCAGCCAGATCGCGGTGGATATTCATGACGAGCTCGGCCCCACGGCCGGGACTACCTTGATCCGCGCCCGCCGCCTGGCGCTGGGGATCTCACTTGCCGACGTCGCCGCGCAGGTGCGCGCGTGGTACGTCAGCGAGGGCCGGGCGGTGCCGAGATTCAGCGAGACGCTGCTGTCGGCCTATGAGAGCGGGCAGAAGCGGCCGGGCCCGGAGTACCTCCACTATCTGTGCGCCGTCTACCGGGTCAACCCGCCCGACCTTGGCTACCCCGATCCCTGTTTCTGCGGCCGGGGGCACCAGGACAGGCCGGCCCGCCCACCACTGCGGCCGGCCGCCGCTGGCCCGGGGAACGAGCGGGTGCATGTGGCCAGCCCGCTCGCGCTGGCTGCTGCCGGGTCCGCACAGCCGGGCCACGGCTGGGCCAGCTCGGCAGCCGGCCCGCCCCCGCCTGGAGGCCAGCTGCCCGGCGGGGATCTGGCGGAGATCGCGAGCGGGATGGCCGATACCGGGCCCGAGGACGACGACGACGTGGTCCGGCGGACACTGCTGCGGCTGATCGCGGACTCCGGGGCCGCGGTCGATGGGCAGTTCTTCGGCGCGGTCGACCGGATCCGCCGCCGGATGGACGACGCCCTGGTGGGCGGAAACGTCTCGGCGATCATGCTGGACCAGTGGGAGGAGGCGACGGTCGGTTACGGCAGGCAGTACATGACGGTGCCACCGCTGCGCCTGCTGTGTGACGTGCTGCTGGACTTCGGTGACGTCCGGCGGATGTCCGAGCGCCGGCAGCCGCTGGAGTTCAGCGAGCGCCTGTCCCGGCTGGCCGGCCGGCTCGCCGGGCTGGCGGGAATGATCATGATCAATGTCGGCGACCAGCGGCTGGCAAGATCGTTCTTCCGCACCGCCCGCACCGCCGCCGACGAGACCGGTGACCGTCACCTGCGGGCCTGGGTTGCCGTCCGGGAGGCGCTCGTCCCTCTCTATTACGGCGACCCCACCGAGGCCAGTGGGCTGGCCCGGGCCGGGGCGGGCCTGGCCGGCCGCAACCCGTGCGTGGCCGGGGCGATGGCACCTGTCCTGGAGGCACGCGCGCTGGCATGGGCGGCCGCCCGGCGGGAGGACGCTGGCGGCGTCGCGGCGCTGCGCCGCATCACATCCCTGCTGGCCCAGGCACACGAGGCGCTGACCAGGCTGCCAGCGTCCGAGCGGAGCGACACGGCCTTCGGGTACACCGAGCGCCAGCTGCTGTTCCACGAGGGGGACACCCGGGTCATGCTGAGCGACCACCGGGGTGCGGAGAAGGCGTTCAGCTGGTCGCTGGATCTGTACGCGCCCGATGAGGTCCTCGACCGGTCACTGATCAACCTTGGCCTGGCCCGCTGCCGGCTGGAGGCGGACGAGCCCGAGGAGGCGCTGCGCCTGAGCCGCGACACCCTGCTGGCCGTCCCGCGAGGGTACCGTTCCGAGATCATGATGCGCACTGCCCGGTCGCTGGGGGAGAGCGTGGCCGGCCGGCACGGCGAGGTCCGGGCCGTCCGTGAGTACCGGGAGGCGCTCGCCAGCGCTTGAGCCGCCAGGCGTCAGGCAGCCGGGCTGGTGAGCCCGGTGTGCCGGGCCACGCCGGTGTGCCGGGCCAGGCCGGTGTGCCGGGCCAGGAGGGCCAGTGTGTCGGCGGACAGGCTGACCGAGCGGCTGACGGCGCGGGCGCCGTGGCCCACCTGCGACTCGCGCCGGAGCAGGATCGGGTTATCGGGCAGCCGGGCCGACGTCGCGTGCTGGAGTGCCGCGCACATCTTGCGTGCGTGCATCGGATCTACCCGGGTGTCACTGTCGAAGACGGTGAGCAGCACGGCCGGGTACCTGACCCCGGCCCGGACATGGTGATAGGGCGAGTACGACAGCAGCCAGGCCAGCTCCGCCGGATCGGCGGCGGTACCGTACTCGTCGTTCCAGGTCTGGCCCAGGCCGAACAGCTCATAGCGCACCATGTCGAGCAGCGGCGCGGAGCAGGCCACCGCGGCCCAGGCGGACGGCTGCTGGGTCAGCGCGGCACCGACGAGCAGGCCGCCGTTCGACCCGCCGGAGATGGCGAGCTGCCCGGGGGTCGTCCAGCCGTCACCGACGAGCTTGGCGGCAGCCGCGTGGAAATCCTCGAACACATGGTGCTTGTGCTCGCGCATCCCCGCCCGGTGCCACTGTTCGCCCTCCTCGCCGCCGCCGCGAAGCCCGGCGATGGCGTAGACGCCGCCGGCTTCCACCCAGGCCAGGGCCGCGGGGGAGAAGGCCGGTGTGAGCAGGCTGATCGCGAACCCGCCGTAGCCGGTGAGGATGGCCGGCCGTGCGGTTCCGGGCGGGCCGGCCGGGTCCCTGTCCGGGCTCAGCACCAGCATCCTGATCTCGGTGCCGTCGGCCGAGGCGTAGCTCACCTGGCTGATGGCGACCTGGGGAATCGTCACCGAGCCGGGGGCGCGCGCCCACGGCGTGACCTCGGCGGTGCGGGCGTCGTAGCGGTGGATGGTCACCGGTGTGATGTGGTCGGTGTAGGCGAACCAGGCTTCGTGCCCGCCTTCTGGCCGTTCCGTCAGCTGGCCGGCAGTGCCCAGGTGGCCGCCGCCGGCCACGCCTGGCCCGGGCAGCCCGGCCATGCCACGGCGCTCGCCGGTGGCCAGATCGTGGACCGTGATCTCGCTCATGGCGTGCCGGGTCCAGGCGGCGAGCAGCACCGGCGGCTGGACGCCACCGCCGTCGAGGATGGCGTAGCCGGTCAGGACAGCCTCGGGATCCTCGCCGATCAGGTCCTGCCAGCCGTCCGGGCCGGGCCGGGCCGGATCCGCCACGGCCAGCCGCCCGCGGGGCGCCCCGGCGTCGGTGAACACATACAGCCGGCCGTCCCGGCCGACGTGGGCGCCGGTCCGTGCGTCCGTCCCTTCCTGGACCACGTGCAGCGCCGGGGCGGCGGGCGAGGAGGCGGCCAGGTCGGCGAGCCAGACGTCGGTGCGGGGCGAGGTGCCCTGGGCGGCGGAGATCACCAGCCACCGGCCGTCCCAGCTGATCGATACGCCGTAGTACTCGGTCTTGTCCCGCCCCTCGCCGAAGATCAGGGTGTCCGCTTCGGGTGGGGTGCCGACCGTGTGCAGATATACGCGGCGGTGGTACTGGGCCTCGCCCGCCGGGACCGATGCCGGGTCCAGGCGGCGGACGTAGTAGTACGCCTTCCCGCCTGGCAGCCAGGCCACCATGGTGTAGCGGCAGCGGTAGATCGGGCCCTCCACCTGCTCCCCGGTGACCACGTCCAGCACCCGGAGCTCGGATTCCTCGTCGCCGCCATGGGAGACCTGGTAGGCCAGGAGCCTGCCGTCATGATCCGGCGTCCAGGCGTCGAGCGTGGTCGCGCCGGACGGGTCGAGTGCGCCCGGGTCGACCAGGGCCCGGTCCGGTTCGCCCGGTCCCGACGTGATCAGCACCGGATGTTCCTGGTCCGGGTCGCGGCGCAGGAAGAAGCAGCGCTCCCCGCGCCAGCGCGGTGCGCTCACATAGCCGGTGGCCGTCAGCTCGGCGATGCGCGCGGCCAGGGCTGGCCGCAGCGGGAGCCCCGTCAGCTGCTCGCGGGCCAGCGCATCCTGGGCCGCCAGCCAGGCCCGGCTCTCGTCGCTGCCAGGGTCCTCCAGCCAGCGGTAGGGGTCGGCGACCTGATGACCGGCCACGTTCTCAACCAGATCCAGGCGCCGTGCGGGGGGGTAGCCAGGGGTCATGGACCGCACTCTACGGCCCGGCGCAGCCTGTGCGGCAGGGCGTGCAGCCGGTACACCCTGGGGTGCTAGGCCCCTGGGGTGGCGGCCGATTAGGCTGTGCCTTGGCACAGCACCAGGCGGGAGGCGGGCGTGCGACGGGTACTGCTGCTCAACGTGACGTATGAGCCGCTGACCACGGTCGGCCTGCGTCGCGCGGTATGCCTGGTGCTCGGCGAGAAGGCCGAGGTCGTGCACGACGACGCGGGCGGCACGATGCTGCGCTCGACCTCCGTGGTGCTGGCGATGCCGTCGGTGATCCGGCTGCGCCGCTACGTCCGGGTGCCCTACCGCAGCCGGGTGCCGCTGACCAGGGGCGCGCTCATGCGCCGGGACAACTACGTGTGCGCGTACTGCGGGCACAAGGCCGAGACGATCGACCACGTGACTCCCCGCAGCCGGGGCGGCACCCACACCTGGGAGAACTGCGTGGCCTCGTGCATGCGCTGCAACCACAGCAAGGCGGACCGGCTGGTCGAGGAACTGGGCTGGACGCTGCGCTGCGATCCGGCCGTGCCCCGGGGCATGCACTGGCGGCTGATCGGCGCCGCGCACGACGGGGACCCGCAGTGGGCCGCCTACCTCGCGGAGTCCAGCGCAGCCTAGTCAGCCCGGTGCCTGGTCAGCCTGGTGCCTGGTCAGCC
>Ga0307373_10005107_pt1 | contig 21703 bp, 20 predicted proteins | sample OX2MG_FD_202534 | JGI IMG/M metagenome (GOLD analysis project Ga0307373, IMG submission 202534) | Soil microbial communities from Risofladan, Vaasa, Finland - OX-2 | ecosystem: Environmental > Terrestrial > Soil > Coastal area > Acid sulfate soil | place: Finland: Risofladan, Vaasa | collected...
ATTTTTTAGCTCGAGCACTTTTCCGACAGAACAAGTTCGGAAGTGGCCATCCTGGCCAGGTCGGAAAAGCTGCACGCCCCCCATACGGGCCGTGTGCTCTCCCATCACCCACCAGCGCGCGCCGCGCTTAGTGTACGAGCGTGATGACGTCGGCTTCGAGGGTGCCGTCGGGATTCGGGTGCCCTTGCACGTCGACGACTTGCCCGGATTGCAGCGTCGTGCCGCGCGGGTTGATGATCGTTCCTTGGTGCAGATGGATATTGCGATACTGATTGAGCGGCATCCGCACTTGCAGATTGAAGCGCTGGAAGAACGTCACCACGCCGCGGACGTGGTTCGGATCGACGCCGTAACCGGCGGTCGCGTCTCCGGCGAGTCTCTGCACGATGCCCTGCACGATATTCCCGATGTTTGCGGGGATCGCGGGCCAACCGGAGGGTGAGGCCGTCGGGCTCGGCGACGGCGACGGGGTGGTTTGGGCGATGGCCGGCGTAGCGATGAGCAACAGGACGCTTGCGGCGGCGGCGATAACTCGCGAGTTCATATACTCGGCAACGCCCCCACGCCCCCGGAGGTTCCATTCGCTCCGTGCGACTCGCCGCCACCGTCATGCTCGTACGACCGGGCGCCTCCAGCGGCATCGAGCTGTTCCTGTTGCGCCGTAGCGCGCGCAGCACGTTCGTGCCCGATGCGTACGTCTTTCCGGGCGGTACCGTCGAGGCGCAGGATTACGACGTAGCCAGTGATCGCGCGGTTGCCGGCGTCGCGGCGCAATTTCGCGCCACCGTTCCTCGCGAGCTTCCAACCGATTGCTCGCCGGTCGGCGAGCGCGATGCGGCGGCGCTCGTTCGAGCGGCGCTGCGCGAGTTGCACGAAGAGGCCGGCGTGCGTTTACACGATGCCGGCGCGCTCTCGCTATTTTCGCATTGGATCACGCCGCCGAGCGAGCCGCGGCGATACGATACGCACTTTTTCATCGCATCGGCTCCGCTCGATCAACTAGCACAAGCGGACGCGGTCGAAACGCACGACGGCGTGTGGATCTCGCCGCAGCGCGCGCTCGAGCGTTCGCGGGATGGCGCACTGTATTTGGTCTATCCGACCATCAAGCATCTGGAGCGATTGCTGCCCTTCGCTACCGTCGATGAGGCGATCGCGTTCGCACGGAGGAAACCGATTCTGACGATCATGCCGAGCGACTCACCGGCTAACGGATTTACGATGCCGGCCGCGCTCGAGAACCTCTGGTGAGCCGGATTCAACTCGTGCGCGCGCCGAATCCCTCGGCGATGACGCTCAGCGGCACGAACTCGTACTTGATCGATGCGGGCGGCGGAGAGGCTCTCGTGATCGATCCGGGACCGATCATCGAGCGACATCTGGAAGCGTTGCTCGCGGCGGCACGCGAGCGCAATCTGCGCATTACGGCGATCGCGTTGACGCACGGACATCCCGATCACGCACCGGCGGCGGCGCCGCTCGCGCGCGCTACGGGCGCTCGGATCTACGCGCATCCAACGTCGATCGTGCCGCATGATGAAGCCTTCGCACTCGACGGCACGCTGCGGATACGCGATCTCGCGCTCGATGTCGTCGATGCGCCGGGCCATACGTTCGATCACGTTGCGTTCTTCGAACCGGCCGAGGGCGCGCTCTTTACCGGCGACGTTATCTTGGGCGAAGGAACCGTCGTGATCGCGCCGCCGAGCGGTGCGATGCGTCCGTATCAACGCACGCTCGCGATGCTGGGCGATCGATTCGGCGACGCGCGCCGGATCTATGGAGGGCACGGGCCTGCGGTCGAAGACCCGCGTTCGAAGATCGCGGAGTACATCGCGCATCGCGCGTTGCGAGAACGCGAATTGATCGAAGCGCTCGAGATCGCTCCGCAGACGATTCCGGAATTGGTGTTGCGGATCTACGGGCCGGGCCGCGCGATCCTATGGCCGGCCATGGCGCGGCAGATGCTTGCGTATCTCATCGCGCTCGCCGCCGAACGTCGCGTCGAAGCCGTCGCCGTCGATCGCGCCATGACCGACGAGGAGACGGCGATTCTCAACCCGCCGTGGGAAGCGATCGTCGGCATAGAGCATGCCGCACTCATTGCGGAGGAACTCGGGTCGATGCTACGGTTGGATCGGCTCTATCGCTACAGCGTTACGCGATCCGCAGGATGATTTTGCCGAATTGCTCGCTCGACGCCATGCGTTCGGCAGCGGCGGCCGCTTCGCTCATCGGGTAGACGCGATCGATCACGGGTTTGAGCCCGCGGCCGAAGACTTCGAGCATCGCGCGAAAATCCGCCGGGCTTCCCATCGACGTCCCACGGATATCGACGTGATTCCAAAACAGCGAAAAGAGTTTGATCGCGGATTCGCCGCGCGTTCCGCCATAGATCACGATGCGGCCGCCGGGGCGCACCGCCGAGAGCGATTTGGCCAGCGTATCGCCGCCGGAAGAATCGACCACGAGATCGATCGGGCCGGCCTTGCGCGCGATCTTTTGCCAATCCTCGCTGCGGTAGTCGATCGCAACGTCGGCACCGAGTTGCTTCGCGCGTTCGAGCTTTTCTTCGCTGCCCGAGGTGACGATGGCACGCGCGCCGACCGCCTTCGCATAGAGCAGCACGAACGTTTGCACGCCGCCGCCGATGCCCGGGATCAGCACGGTCTCGCCGCTGCGCAATTCGCCGCGCGTAAAGGTCGCGCGATAAGCGGTCAAACCCGCCAACGGCAACGCCGCGGCTTCTTCCATCGAAAGATCGGACGGTTTCGGATAGACGTTGATCCGCGGCACCACGACGTACTCGGCGAACGTGCCGTCACGCGGCATGCCGAGAATCGATGCGCCGGGAGCCCACACGTGCGGATCGTTCCCCCAGCCGAGCATCGGGTTGATGACGACGGGCGCGCCGAGTTCTAAATCGTTGACGCCGGCGCCGACCGCTGCGACGACACCCGCCCCGTCGGAACCGAGCGTGCGCGGCAGTTCGATGCCCGGGTACAGGCCTTGCGTAATGAACACGTCGCGCCGATTGAAGGCTGCCGCATGGATCCGTACCAGCACCTCATCCGCGCCGGGAGTCGGGCGATCGATCTCTTCGAGCGTTAGTTTGGCCGGGCCACCGAGTTCGTGCAAGCGCACGGCCTTCATCGTCGTCACGTCAATGCTTCACCGTTAGAATGACGCGAATGCCGAACGGTTCGACGTAGAGCGCGTCGGTGGGGAGAGGTCCATACTGCGGACCACCCGTCGCCGGGTCCTGCCCGACGATGCCCCGATACGGTATTCCCCCGCCGAACAGCGTGAAGCGGCCGGCCGCATCGTTGAAGACGTTGGTAGCAGCGAGCGACAGGTCGACGTGCGGACCGAGCGCCTTACCCACCAGGGCATTGACGATGGTGAACGGCGTTTGACTCAGTTCGTTATTGAATCCGCGGAAATTCGCCGTGGTGGAAGCGTGCCAGCCGTTCTGCGCCCAGTCCAATTCGAGCGAGCCCTGTTGCTGCGGAATTCCTAAGAACTGCGCGTTATTCACGAGGTTGCCGCCGGAGGTCGGGTTCGAAAACGACGCATCCAGGCTAGTGGGATAGGCGACGTTGAGGCCGTACATCGCGGTGAGAAAGAGATGCTGCGGTGCGAAGCGCTGGACGAAGCGTACTTCGGCCCCTTCATAGACAGCGTTGCCGTCGTTGCTGTTGTACGAGACGCAGCCCGGAATCGGATTGGTGGGTGAATTCGCCGCACAGAGCCCGGCGTTCGCAGCCGCGAGCGGATAGTACACTTCGATCGGGTTGCGCAGATTGGTGCGATAGAGCGAGACGTCGAGCGTCGAGTCGCTGGAAAATTGGTGCGAGACGCCGAGTTCGTATTCGGTGGCATGCTCCGGGTGCTCGTTCGCATTCCCTTGCCCCAGAAAGACGCCGAACGCGTCCTGCGTGAGTTGGTCGAGCGGGAACTGATAGCGCTCGATCAAGAGCGGGGCGCGGAAACCGGTGCCGAGCGAAAAGCGCAGCGCGGTGCGCGGATCGGTATTGTAGATCGCGCCGAAGCGGCCGTCGAGATTCGAGCCGAAACTGGTGTATCGCGATTCGAAGAGACCGGCATCCAAGCGCAGCTTCGGCGTGGGGCGGAAGCCGCCACGTGCGAAGAACACGTTGATCGTCTGCCCGAGATTCGGCTGCGATCCGCTCGGATCGACAAAGCCGAGAGATTCGTAGCGTGTATATCCGCCGATCGCATACTGCGCGGCGGCGAACGTCCGCTGCCAGGTCAGTGCGCCGTTGTAGCGGCGATCGATGTGCGTGACGTCGTATGGAGCCGACGAGACGCCGCCGTTGAGGTTGACGCCGTTATCGCTCTCCGAAATATCGCTCGTCAACTCGCCGGCGCCCAGCGGCGCGCGCGCGCGAACCTGATATGCGCGAATCGTCTGCGCGAGCGTTTGATTACCGGGCCCGATAAATTGCCCGAACGTTTGATCGGTCGGATTTCCGTCGATGCCGTTTACCGCGCTGCTTTGGTCGCGCACGTCGCCCAGCAGAAACACGCGCGCGGTGATGTCCGCGTTCTGCGAAAAGGTCCACGTGAGCGAGCCTAAACCCAGATGCGCGGCGATCGAGGAACCCAGCGCCGTGGGCGCCGGCGGTGCGGGGGCGGGCGCTCCCGCCGGCGTGAGGGCGTACAACGGCACCGTTTGCTTGACGTATCCGGTTTCGTTCTGATCGTCCAACGCGAGTGCGTACCCGAGGCGGCCCTGCGTTCCGGTCGTGTTGAGCCAGCCTTCGCTCTGCCCGAACGAGCCCCCGGAGAGCGAGGCCGCGTAGTGCGGGTCGCGCGTCGGGCGCAGTGAGATCAGGTTGATCGCGCCGCCGAACGTATTGCTGCCGTTGCTGTCTTCGGGTCCCAGCCCTTCGGTAACGTCGATCGAGGAAAACGCCGCCACCGGAAAACGCGAAAGATCGACATCGCCGGTATTGCCGTCGTTCAAGAGTTGGCCGTCGAGCGCGACGAGCGATTCGGAGGGGTCGGGGCCGCGCAACGCGACCACCGCGATAGCGCTCGATGCGCCGCCGTCGGGACGCGCGAACGTTGCTCCGGGCAGTGACTGCAGGCCGTCGACGACACGAGAGTCGCCGCTGCGTTCCATATCCGCGCGTGTGATCTGAATCTGCGGAATCGCTCCCTGAATCGGCGCCAGACGGCCGTCAACGGTCACGCTACCGATCTGACGCAGCGCGGGAGCGTCGAGAGCTTCGAGCGCGATCTGAACCTTCACGTCCGCTGAGGCGTTCACGGCCACCGTCACCGGAGCGTAACCGCGCACCGAAGCATCGAGCTGGTAAGCGCCCGGCGCCACATGTACCGCAAAATCCCCGCGGGCATCGGAGCTTGTCTGGGCGTTCACCGTCCCGCGAAGCTCGATGTGAACGCCGGCAAGCGGGGCGCCCGACGTTGCGTGAACGTTGCCGCTCAGCAGGCAGCAGGCGGCCAAAAGGAGTGAATGCACGAGGGCTCCCTCAAGAAAAACGGACGACGGTCAGCAAAGGGTTCCACCCTTATATCGTGGCCCGCGCTGAGAAAATCCTGAGGCGCCCGGACCCCAGGCATCGCAGGCATCGCCGCCGTAAGCTACGGTTCTATGAGTAAGGGTACCAGCATCGCGAAGGCCATTTTTCGCGGACTAGCGCGGACGTCGAAGACTTTTTCGTTAGAGATCGGCCCGCTCCGCGCCTCGGGGGTACCGGCTCTGCTTTTGGGCGTCACCGGCATCGTGCTGGCAGGCGGCGTCACGGCCCTGCTCGCACGCCAGGGAGAGCGGCTCCCCGAAACCCTCCGCGAAGCGCGCGGGTTGGCGGAATCGCTGCGCACTTCACGCCCCCGTTTGCAGCCATAGGACGATGATCGATACACCCGCCCTCGTAGCGCTGATCCGTGCTAGCATTCCCGATGCCCAGGTTGACGTCGTCGACCGCACGGGCACGATGGATCACTTCAACCTCAAGATCCGCTCGCAAGCCTTCGCCGGCCGCCCGCTGCTCGAACAGCATCGGCTCGTCTACGGAGCCCTTGGGGACGCGCTCAAAGACGGGCGCGTTCACGCGGTCGAAATCACCACCCTCGTCGAATAATAGAACGATAGGACGCATCATGTCGGAGCAACTCCAGGCCGAAATCGAACGCGAGATCGGCGCCAACACCATCCTCGTGTACGGTAAGGGCACCAAGACGATGCCTCGTTGCGGCTTCACGCTCGAAACGATCGAATTTTTCACGCGCTTCGGCTATCCGTTCGAAGTGATCGACGTGCTTGAAAACATGCCCAAGCGCGAAGCTCTTGCCGAGATGACCAATTGGCCGACGCTGCCGAAGGTCTTCATCAAAGGCGCGTTCTTCGGCGATACCGATATCTTGGGCCCGATGGCGCAAAACGGCGAGCTGGAACGGGTGCTCAAAGAAGCGTTCGGCTACGAAGCCACGCCGAAGACCACGATCAGCCTCCACTAGCTCGCATGGCGAACACCATCGTATCTGCCCAAGAGCTGCGCGCGCACTTGGGCGACCCGCGCTGGGTTGCGATCGATGCTCGCTACGCGCTGGGCGATGCGAGCTTCGGCCTGCGATCGTACCGCGAAAGCCACATTCCCGGCGCATTCTATGCCGATCTCGGACGCGATCTCTCGGGCGCGAAGACGGGAACGAACGGGCGCCATCCATTCCCCGACCCGACGACGTTCGCCGCGTTTCTCGCCTCCCTCGGCGTCGATGACGACACGCAAATCGTCGCGTACGACGCGGGCGGCGGCGACATGTTTGCGGCGCGCTTGTGGTTTCTCGCCCGGTGGATCGGGCACGACGCTGCCGCCGTGCTCGACGGCGGTTTCGCAGCGTGGCAACAACACGGCTTTCCGACCAGCGGCGACGTGCCTGCGGCTCCGCCGCCCGGATCGATACGCGCATCGCTGCAAACCGCGCGCACCGTCGACGCGGCATTCGTCCTGAACCACTTGGGCTCCGACGCGATGCGCGTGCTCGATGCTCGCGGCAGCGACCGCTTCGCGGGACAGAACGAAACGATCGATCCGGTGGGCGGACATATCCCGGGCGCGACCAATCGTCCGTTCAAAGAAAATTTCGGCGCCGACGGCGCGTTCAAGCCGCCCGAGCAACTGCGCGCGGAGTTTGAAGCGCTCGGCGTGCCTGCCACGGCCATCGTCCATCAGTGCGGCTCCGGCGTATCCGCGTGCGTCAACCTGCTGGCGATGGAACGCGCCGGTCTCCTCGGCTCCCGCCTCTTCGGCGGCTCCTGGAGCGAATGGGTGGCCGATCCGGCCCGCCCGGTAGCAACCGAGTCGTAGCTCTACCGCCCAGCAACGAAGCAGGTTCAAGCCGCTCGACTTTTCTCCGAACATCCTTCCATGGGGCGTTCCATCGCGTTAACGATGCTGGCCACGCTGCTTCTCGCAGCTCCTTTCACCTGCGTGCAAGCGCGCTCGCGCCTCGCTCCCGCCGACGAATACTTCGGCCACCTCAAGATGAGCATTCTCGGCATGCGCAACGAGTTGAATCGCATTCGCGGCCGCGTCGACGGCGATAACGCGCATGCCGATCGCCAGCTCGGCTTATGCGCGGATGTCGAAAACGCCATCGAAGATTTCGGATCGAAGTATCCGCACGACACGTGGCTCTCCGGCATGACCGTCGATCTCGAATACATCTACGCGCACATGCACTCCACCACCGCGCACGCTCGCGCGGAGCATTTACTCGCCTGGGTACACGATCGCTTCCCGCGCTCGCCCATGGAAGAGCACGTGCGGCTCGCATTGGAGCGGCGTCGCTAGGAGCTCCGGCGCGTTGCGTGTAGTCCAGGCCGGTTAGGGGGAGGCTGTGTGCGGGGCGTGCAGCTTTTCCGACCTGGCCAGGATGGCCACTTCCGAACTTGTTCTGTCGGAAAAGTGCTCGAGCTAAAAAAATTCATGGATGAATTTTTTTGGCGTCCCCGCACACAGCCTCCCCCTAACCGGCCTGGACTACACGCGGCGCCGGCGTCGGCGAACGAACAAGACGATCGTAGTTAACGCACCCAGCGCGATCGCGATGGCCGCTCCCAACGCGAGCGCTCTACGCGTCGTGGTGTGCGCGCAGCCCGCGTAATCGATCGTCGGCACGCGTTGCGCGCACCATGCGTAGCGCCAGTGCGGTTGCTTAACGCGAGTGGACCAACTCACGGCTTGTGCTTGCCAACGCGCGCGTAACGATGGGTCCCGCGCAATGCGGCGATGGACATCGGCGAGCGCGCGTCCGTCGAAACGCGCGATCCCGAACGAACGATCGAGCGAACCTGCGGAACGCCAACGCTGCGCCACTTCGTCGAAGTATTCGGTACGCACGTCCGCAAGGCTGCCGTTTGGTTCGACCGCAACGACGTAGAACGCCGGATTGTTGTCGTAGACCGGCGAGATCGACGAGATCACCAGCGCAGGAGTGTTGCCGATCGAGCGCAGTTCGAAACGATGCGTGTGGCCGAACAGCGCCCAGCGAATGCCCGGAGCTTGCACGTCGTGCACGAAGGCAGCCTGCGCGTTCGAGCGTAGGAACGGTACGTTCAAAAAACCCCGAAGCAGCGCCGTCGTGCCGGCGTCGATGCCCGGTGGAATGTGGCTCACGATTGCGCTCGAACGCCCGCTTTGGACTTCGCGCGCGAGCCATGCGCGCTCGGTAGCGGCGAGATCGCCACGGGCGGGTTGGCACGGGCCGCCCGCAAAAAATGACCACGGGATGTCGTTGACGACGAGTACCCGTAGGCGGCCGTTCAATACGTCGTCGCTGTAAAAGCCGCCGTGGAGAAACGTTCGCGCGAAGCTCGTGTGCGCGCCGCCGCGCTGCACGAGCGGTAGCCAGATACGTTCGAGCGCGCGCTGATACGAGCCGCCGTCTTCGCTCCGATAGTCGCCGCAGTAGTCGTCGTTATTGCCGAGCGCGACGATGAAGCGCGCATGAGGGAAGGCGGTGCCGAAGCGGTGCGCGATCGCGCGCATCGCTCGTACGGCCGCCGTCTGCGCGTCTTCGTGATGTTGCGCGGCGAGTTGGGCAAAACGATGGGCGAGAAAATCTCCGGCTATCACCACGACCGGCGGGTGCGGGTTGACCCGGAGCATCTGCGCGAGCGTTGCGTCCAGGAGCGCGGCATTGCTGTCTTTACCGTATCCGGCCGGGGATGCGCCGGCGGCAAATGGATCGAAGTGGATGTCGCTTACGACCAGCCATTGCTGCGCCGCGCTCGCCGGGAGCGCGAGCGCGCACGTGAGGGCCAGCAGCGCTGCGAAAGCGCGGATCATCCCGGCAGCGGCGATGGTGTCGGCGCCGGGGTGGGAGGCGTCGCCGGAGCGGGCGGCGGGCTCGGCTGCGGCGGTAGAGCGTTCGTCTGAATCTGCGGCATCGCGCATGCCGAATAGGCTAACGCGGTCAACGCTACCTGGCCGCACCAGTAGGCATGCCAATAGCCGTTCGTGATGGGCGCGCGTCCGCTGCCGCCGTCGTAGAGCCGATCGAAGCGCTCGCGCGTGCTTGGATCGGTAAGCATCGCGCTATGCAAGCGCTGTAGACCCGTGGCGTCGAAGGCCTTCACGCCGTAGGTCCGATCGAACGCGTACTCGTTGCGCCAGCGCGCCTCGCCGTGGATGTTTCTTTTGGAGAGAGCGGCCAAGCCTTGAAGCGTGAAGACCGTTTCATCGGTGATGTATGCCGGATTGCCCGCGATGCCGGCCACGACGAACGACGGGTTGTTCGCAAAAATCGGGCTGATCGACGGCACGATCTGCAGCGGCACGGCGTAGACCGACGACGGGGACGCAACGATGCGAAAATCGTTCATGTGCTCGTGCCCGAACGTGGCGAGGGCCACGTATTCGTTGGGGTCTTGGAGCAATCCGATCAACGTATCGTTATAGGGCTGCGCCAGCATCATCGTTACCGTTCCCGAAACGGCGGCATGGAGCGTCGCATGCACGTCGACGCCGGGTGGAATGTGGCCGATCACCCATGCCTGGCTACCGCTCGGAATCGATTTGAGCGCTTTCTCGAACCACGCCATCTCGGCGGCGCCGGGGTCGCTTCCGGCAACGCCGCACGCGTTCCGGTATTTCGGCGACCAATAAATATCGTCGAGGACGATCGCCACAAGATGCTCCGCCGGCAACGGGACCTCGTAGGAGCCGGTGGCGGAGAATTGCGCCGTAAAATCGGCGGCCGGAGCGTCGGCAACGGCGGGGGCCCACGCTTGCGCCATGTGGGCCAAGAACGGGCTGCCCGGCGCGCTTGCGTAATCGCCGCAGTAGCTGTCGTTGTTGCCGATCACCGGCAGCACGTGGGAGCGCGGAAAAGCGGTTTGAAATTCGAGCGCTAGAAACGCGATCGTCTTATCGACGAAGGCGTCGTACTGCGCTTCGCTTTGGCGCGGTAAGGCGGCGTCGAAGCTCTTGCGAAACCCGTGCGCCAGAAAATCCCCGCCGATGATAATCTGCGCCGGTTCCGGCGTGGCCGATTTCATCGCATCGAGCGCCGATTCCAGCAACGCGAAATTCGTATCGGAGCCGTATCCCGAGAATCGCTGCGCGTCGGCGGAGGTGAAGATCGAACGCCAACGGTTCGCGGGGGACTCCGCGAGCCGCTCGACGATCGCCCGGTCCGCAAACGGGTCGAAGTGGATATCGCTCAAAAGAATGGCGCTCTGGGACGACGGCGCCGGCGCGCCGGCTGCGGGTATCGAAACCCCGCACACGGCCAGGCAAAAGCACAGAAGAAGGAGGCGGCGCAGCATGGCCCAACGCTTCTTATCTTACCCGGTAGTCCCTCTGCCAACACACGGAGCAACCATGCGATATTGGCTCTTCAAAAGTGAACCGCACGCGTACAGCTTCGAACAGCTCCGTGAAGACCGCACGACCCCATGGTCGGGCGTGCGAAACTATCAAGCACGCAACACGATGATGGAGATGCACGTCGGGGATCGCGGGCTCTTCTATCATTCGAGCATCCCGCTGCCGTGCGCCGTCGGGATCTGCGAAGTGGTGCGCGCGGCGCACCCCGATACCACGGCGTTCGACCCGCACAGCGAGTACTACGATCGTCGCAGCACGCCGGAAAAACCGCTCTGGATGATGGTCGATGTCGGTTTCGTGAAGCCGTTGCAGCATCCCGTGACGTTGGAGCGCATGCGAGCGGATCCTCGGCTCGTGGGGATGGCGCTGCTCAAACGCGGGTCGCGGCTCTCGGTTCAACCGGTCGCACCGCACGAATGGAAGATTATTTTAGAACTCTCGAAATCGCTCGAATAAAAAATGGGGCCCGCGCCGTGCGCGAGCCCCGTTGAAACAAACGGCCGATGCCGTTACGGGTTTTGGAAGTCGCTCGCTCCCGCCCCAAACGTTTTCGTCAGTTCGAAGCGATAGGTTGCCGGCCCCAGCACATTCCCGACCGTTGCGCCCTGCGCGCCGTTCGCGAGTTGGATGGGAACGCCGCCTCCGTAAACGGGGAAGAGTCCGTTATAGGCATTGAAGATATTGTCACCGGAGATCTGCACCGAGACAAGCTTCGAGAGCGGGTAGCGGACCGTTGCGTAGGCTATCCCGAAGGGTGGTTCGTTGAGCGAGTTATTATTGCCGTAATACGTGTCGCCGAACGCCGCATACGCGCCGTTCTTGGTACGGTACGAGAGCTCGAAGTTGCCTTGCGCGTAGGGAACGCGCGTGTTCATGCTTCCGATCGTGCTGCCGAACCCGATACTACCGCCGTTGAAGTTCTGGTTGGCGATAATATTGAGGTTCTGATTCGCAGTACAGGCCGGGCCGGGCTGGCTGCAATAGAAGTACGGCGGCAAGTTATAGACGTACGCGCGCTGCAATCCGCCGGAGAGCGAGTAGCCCAAGCCGACCTCGGGGGTCCGGCGTATTTGCAGTTCGACGCCTTGAAAACGGGCGCTGCTGAGGTTCGTGATTTCGCTGTAGTAGATCGGCGTATTAGCGGGGATCACACCGCCGCCGGCCACCGAACAAGGAATCACTCCGCCGCCGCAGGTGTACGGGCTGGGTACCGTCTGCCCGAAGTAGTGGTTGAACAAGTTGGTCTGATAGACGTCGCCCGAGAGCGACGTCACGCGATCTTTGAACCGGTAGTCCGCTCCGAGATCGAAGCCGAACGCGGTCTCCGGACGCAGCCCGCCGTTATTGTGCGTCAGCGTCGCGAGGCCAGTGCTGGTGTTGTACGTGGCTCCGGGCGGGGTGATCTGGCTGAGTAATGCAAGGTAGGGCGGCGCGATGGAGGAGCCGACCGATGCTCGCAACGCGAGATTTTGCTGCGGGCGATACTCAAAGCCCAGTCGCTGGTCGAAGTGCGAGTTGGTGCTCGTATTGAACGTCACGTTCGAGCCGTTGATCGCGCAATTCGAAAAAGCGCCCGAAAACGGACACGTCACGGGGTACGTGCTGCGGTAGGTATTTTCGTAGAGGCTCAACGTCGACGAGAGCTTGGGGCTCAGATCGAAGCGGCCGCGAAGCAACGCGGTGGTGAAACGTTGCGACGAACCGGTCGGCAGCCCAACGCTGGTGAATGACGAGATCGAATACGCCGTCGTTTGCGAGTTCGTCTGATCGATGGCAAACGTCAGGACGTTGCTGTTACCGATCGGGTGATCCCATTCGAACGAGAGGCCGTCGAGTTTATCTTCTTCGGTCTGATTGTAGTAATCGTAGAACGAAATCGGCACGTTCTCGCCGTTATATTGGACCGGCGGTACGGCGCAGGTCCCGTTCGGACCGCTCTTCGGACATGTCGTTCCGGATACCGTACCGTACGCAATGTCGGGGATCTTCGGCGAGATGCCTTCGTTAACGAGTCTCGCGATGCCGGCATGGTAGAAGCGTCCGAGCACGGTATCCCGGCCGACCGTCGAGCGAATCTCCGCCTGCACGATCGGTTCGTTGTTCACCTCTCTGTCCGTGCCGCCCGGATGGATGAAGTTGACGTGTAACGCTCCGGGTTGAAGCGCGCCGCCGTATGCGGCCATCGGGGCAAACGTCCCGAGCGTCATGTTTCCGGTATTGCCGTTTTGATCGGCGGTCGTCTGGCTGCCGAGGTAACTCGCGGTGACGCTCGTCGCCGACGAGAGCTTGTAACGGAACTTGAGCAGCTCGGAGAGACTGTTGTAATTGCCGGTGATGTTGTAGCAACAGCCGATCAGCGGATAGATCGTCTGAATTTTGCTGGCGGTTCCGGGTACCGGCGTCGTCGTGCCTTGGCCGTTGAAACCGCTCAAACGCTGGCCGTTGACGAACCCGCCGGATGGGTCGTAGTACGCTTGATAGTTGTTGACGGCCGAAGGTTCGTCGATCGAGGCGACGTCGGCAACGAAGCCGAGGCGACCGTTCAGAATAGTATCGGAGATGCCGAGGTTGGTGAACGTCCCACCGTGATTGGTGAACCCGAACGAGTAATCGGGGGTGGGGTTCAGGGTCGGATCCTTCGTGCGGAAATTGACGGTGCCGCCGATCGCATAGTTGACCTGCGGCGACATCGCGCCGGGGCCTTTGATGACTTCGGCGCTCTGCAACATGTAGCTATTGAGGAACGTCGTCACGTAGTCGCCGTACTGGCCGACCGAGAGCGGATGCCCATCGATCAACGAGGCGGTTTCGAACGAGCCCGCTCCGCGAATATTCGGGACCGTGATAGCTCCGGGCACCGCTCCGCTCGCGCTGGACGCGGGGAACGAAATCTGCATCCCCGGAATCTGATTGAGCACGCGCGTTACTTGCGCTTGCCCCTGATCTTGAAACGCCTGCGCCGTCACGACGTTAACGGACGCCGTGCTGGTGTTGAAGCTTCCGCGCCCGACCGATCGCACGGATGCGATGGTGCGCAGCGAGGTAAACGTCGCCACGTGCATGCGCACGTCGAGATTCTGCGTTTGGCCCTCGGCCACCGCGAAATCGGCGGCCGACGCCGTGTCGTAGCCGGCTTTGGCGACGGTTACTCGGTAGAGCCCGGGCACGATATCGGCAATCGTAAATGCCCCGGTCGCATCGGTCGCCGTGCGGTACGAATGCGGGCCGGAAACGTTCACCGTGGCTCCCGCGATCGGCGAACCTTGATCGTCCTTAACGGTGCCCTGCACCGCGCCGGACGCAGTAGTAGCGGAAGCAGCCTGGGCCACCGTTATCGGCGCTGCGTTCGCAACCGTTGCCGCACTAACGGGTCCAACGGTAAACACAGCCGCGACGGAAGCGGCCAGGATGCGAGTGAGTATCCTCACAGGTCCTCCAGTAAAGAGCAAAGGGACAATACGAAAATCCAGCGTCTTGCGAGCCGGTTCTCATAAAGAAAGTGTATGGTCCCTAGATTAAGGTTAGATTATAGGAGTCGGCCTCTACCCGGCTTGGGCGCGATTCAAGAAAACCTGCTGGGCATCGACCGGCATTTCTCCCGAACCCGGGCGGTTCCGAACATACGATCCGTCGGGCATCAGGGTCCGGCTCTTGAGATTATCCGCCATGAGCACCGAGAGAATCCCGGTGCACAGCTGCTGCGCGAGCTCCCGATCGAGAACCGGAACGCCGATCTCCACCCGCCGATCGAGATTGCGCCCCATCCAGTCCGCGCTCGAAAAATACGCCTCTTGCCGGCCGCCGTTCTCGAAGACGTAGATCCGCGAGTGTTCGAGAAACCGGCCGACGATGCTGCGCACGCGAATCGTTTCGCTTAGCCCGGGCACTCCGGGCCGTAGCACGCACATGCCGCGAACCAGCAGTTCGATCGGGACCCCGGCCTGCGAGGCTCGGTAGAGCGCTCGGACCACTTCGGCGTCCGTAATGGCATTGAGCTTCGCGCTGATCTTCGCGGGCCGGCCGGCACGCGCGTGCTCGGTCTCGCGGTCGATCAGCCCGATGATTTCGCGCCGCAGCGTCACCGGCGCGACCAGCAAATCTTCGTAGTCGGTGATCTTTGAAAAGCCGGTCAACGCGTTGAACAACTGCGATACGTCGCCGCCGAGTTCCGGGCGCGAGGTGAACAGGCTCAAATCCGTGTAGAGGCGCGCGGATTTTTCGTTATAATTTCCCGTGCCGAAATGCATGTATCGCCGGATGCCGTCGTCCTCTTGCCGCACGACGAGCATCGCCTTCGCGTGGACCTTGAGCCCGGCGAACCCGTAGACGACGTGAACGCCCGCGCGTTCGAGGCGGCGCGCCCATTCGATATTATTCTCTTCGTCGAACCGCGCTTTGAGCTCGATCACGACCGCGACCTGTTTCTCGTTTTCGGCCGCTTCCAATAAGGCGCGCACGATCGGGGAGTTCTTTCCCGAGGTACGATAGAGCGTTGCCTTGATGGCCAGCACGCGTTCGTCGCTGGCCGCCTGTTGCACGAATTGCACTACCGGATCGAACGATTCGTACGGATGGTGTAACAGGATGTCGCCTTCGCGAATCTCGGCGAAAATATCGGTCTTGCCGATTAGGCGTTTGGGAATCGCCGGCATGAACGGCTCGTCGCGGAGCGCTTCGTAGTCCGGCAGGCCGATGAGTTGCCAGAGATCGTTCGTGGCGAGCAATCCGTCGATTTCGTAACAATCGACGTCGGCCAGCGAGAGCGCGCCGAGCAACAACTCGCGCATGTACTCGGGCATGCCGCGTTCGATCTCCAGACGTACCGGCTCGCCGAAGCGGCGGCGCTGTAGTTCGGATTCGATCGCGCGCAACAGATCGTCGGCTTCGTCTTCTTGAAGATCGAGGTCGGCGTCGCGCGTGACGCGGAAGAGATACGAGTCGCGAACGCTCATCCCCGGAAAGAGCGCGTCCAGGTGGTGGGCGATCAAATCCTCGAGCAACACGAACCAGCGTTGCCCCTCGGGCGCTCCTTCGACCGGCACGAAGCGCGCGAGGCTCTGCGGAATTTTCACCCGCGCGAAATGCAGCTCGACGCCGTCCCCGGTAAGCTCTTCCAATTCGACCGCGAGCGAGAGCGAGAGGTTCGAAATATATGGGAACGGATGCCCGCTATCGACGGCGAGCGGCGTGAGCACCGGAAAAACGCGGTCGTCGAAGGTGCGCTCGAGTTGCGCCTGCGTCTCTTCGTCCAAGTCGGCGACGCGGCGCATGACGATGCCGTGTTCCTCCAGGGCCGGGAGCAGATCGTCTTTGACGACGCGCATCTGCGCGATCAGCGAGTCGCGCAGGCGCTCCGAGATGGCGGCTAAGTGTTCGGCCGGCATTCGGCCGTCATCGGAGCGCTTGACGACCTGGGCCTCGATCTGCTGTTTGATCGCCGCAACCCGAATCATGAAGAATTCGTCGAGATTGGTCCCATAAATCGCCGCGAACTTCAGGCGCTCGAACAGGGGATTGTTGCGGTCGAGGGCTTCCTCGAGCACCCGACCGTTGAACTCGACCCACGAGAGCTCGCGACTAAAGAAGAGCGACGATTCGCTCGGCGCGACCGTCGCGATCGCTTCGGAGAGTTCCGGGTGCGAAAGCATAGAACCAACGGGATTCGCCACCACGCAGCCAAAGTCTAGTCTCATGTGGGGTGACCTAGCGATACATCTGTGGGAGCACGTCCAACTCGCGGCGGCGGCCCTGGCCCTGGCGCTCGCGTTCGGCCTCACCTTCGGAATCGCCGCCGCATACGTCGCGCCGCTCCGCGCGGCGATCCTAGCCCTGGCGAGCATCGGCAGAACCGTGCCGAGCCTTGCGGTCCTCATGCTGCTCCTTCCCTGGCTCGGGGTCGGCGTAGCCTCGGCCGTCGTCGCGCTGGCGATTCTTGCCATCCCGCCGATCCTCATCAATATCGACCTCGCCATCCGCGAAGTACCGCGTCCGGCCATCGATGCGGCCACCGGCATGGGCATGGACGGCCGGCAACGCTTCGCACGCGTGATCGTGCCCTACGCGCTTCCGGTCGGCGTCGTGGGCGTCCGGACGGCCGCGACCGAGGTGATCGCCAGCGCCACGCTCGCGACGTTCATCGGCGGCGGCGGCCTGGGCGACGATATCGTTCGCGGCCTCCAAACCGACGATGCCGGGCTGCTGGTCGCATCGGCGACCATCGTGGCCGCACTAGCGATCGTCGTCGACCTCATCTTCTCCCGCATCGCCGACCGTCTCGAGGTACCAGCATGAAGGTTTCCCGCGCTCGCGCCATGGCGCTCATCGGCTCCGCCGCGTTACTTCCGCAATGCGCCGGCGGAGACGTGATCCGCGTCGGTTCCAAAAATTTCACCGAATCGATCGTCATTGCCGAGATCTACGCGCAGGCGCTCGAAGGTGCGGGCATGCGCGTGGCGCGGCGCTTGAATCTCGGATCGACGGAGATCGCGCTCGCCGCCCTCGCACACGGCGATATCGATCTCTATCCCGAGTACACCGGCACCGCCTTGATCGACGTGTTGCACCGCCCGCCGCTCGCCGACCCGCGCGCGGTCTACGATGCGGTCCGTATCGCGTTCTTGCAACAATACGGATTGGTGTGGCTGGAGCCTTCGCCGCTCGACGATTCTCAAGCCCTCGCAACCACGCCGGCGATCGCGCGACGCTACGGCCTACGCACGCTCTCCGATCTCGCCGGCAAAGCACGTCTCTTACGGCTTGCGACCATTCCCGAATTCATCACGCGCGCGGATGGTCTGCCCGGGTTGCAGCGCGTCTACGGCGGTTTCCATTTCGCCAGCGTGCACGTGTACGACATCGCCCTCAAATATCGCGCGTTGATGACCGGGCAAGCCGACATCGCCACGGCCTTCAGCACCGACGGAGCGATTGCCACCGACCACCTGCAGGTGCTAATCGACGACCGGCATCTGTGGCCGCCGTACAACGTCGCTCCGGTCGTTCGATCCGCAGCGCTCAAAAAATCCCCGCGCATCGCCACGATCCTCAATCGCATCGCACCCGCCATCACCAGCGCCGCAGCCGCGCGCATGAATGCGGCCGTAGAGAACCAGAACGTCGGTCCCGCCGACGTAGCGGCCGCCTTTCTCAAAGGCTCGCCATAGGTGCAGCGTGGTGCCGAAATCGTCGTTCGCGGGGCCGGCGTTACGTATCCCGGCGCGGCCACGCCGACTCTGCAAGATCTCACCTTAACGATTGCGCCCGGCGAGTTTCTCGTCGTTGTGGGCCCGTCGGGTTGCGGCAAGAGCACGCTGCTGCGAACGATCAATCGATTGATTCCGCTGGGCGCCGGGAGTATCGCGATCGACGGCACCGATATCGCATCGCTCGATCCGGTCGCGCTGCGTCGCAGTATCGGCTATGCGATTCAAGCGGTCGGGCTCTTTCCACACATGCGGGTCGGCGCCAACGTTGCGATCGTTCCCGAACTGCTGGGCTGGTCTCGAGAGCGCATCGCCGCGCGCGTCGACGCGCTTCTAACGCTCGTTCATCTCGATCCCGAACGCTATCGCGACCGCTTTCCACGCGAACTCTCCGGCGGAGAGGCGCAGCGCGTCGGGGTAGCTCGCGCCATTGCGGGCGAGCCGCGCGTCCTGCTCATGGACGAGCCGTTCGGCGCGGTAGACGCGATCGTCCGCTCGCAGCTCCAAGACGAAATGCTCCTTTTGGTGCGCGAACTCGAAACGACCACGCTGTTCGTAACGCACGATGTCGATGAGGCACTCCTGCTCGCCGATCGGATCGCCGTCGTCAATCGCGGACGCATCGAACAGATCGGCACGCCGCTCGAAGTGCTCGCCAACCCGGTCTCGCCGTTCGTGGAACGGCTTTTTCACGCCAACGACGCCGTCGTCGAACTGCGCGAAAAAGCGCGAGAACAGCACCACCGATGAGTTACCTCATCGCGCACCCCGAACGCGTGCTCTCGCTCACCGGCGCCCATGCGGCGATGGTGGCCGCGGCACTCGTCGTAGCGCTCGCAATCGCCTTGCCGCTCGGCATCCTCTCTTCGCGAAACCCGCGGCTGCGGCCGCTGCTGCTCGGCGGGCTGGGCGCGATCTATACGATCCCAAGCCTCGCGTTGCTGGCGCTCTTGGTGCAACTCTTCGGGTTGGGCATCGCGCCGATCTTCGTCGCGCTCGTCGCATACGGGCAGTTCATGCTCGTGCGCAATATCGACGCCGGCTTGCGTGGGGTCGATCCCGCCATGCGTGACGCCGCGATGGGGCTAGGCCTATCGCCGCGCATGCAACTCCTGCGCGTCGAACTTCCGCTCGCGTTGCCGGTGATGGTCGGCGGCCTGCGCATCGCGGCGATCGCGACGATCGCGATCGCGACGTTAGCGGGTTACGTGGGCGGCGGCGGCCTAGGCGTGCTGATCTTCGATGGGCTTGCGTTGCACAACACCGCGATGATCGTGGCCGGAAGTCTATCGGTCTGCCTGCTCGCCATTCTCGTCGACGGCTCGCTACGATGGTGCGAACGCGCCGTCCGAGCCCGGCTCGGCGGGTAAACTACTCGTGCTCGAACAGCTGGATCGCGAAGCGCTGGGCGCTGTCGCACCACCGTTTCCGAGGACGGAAACCGCTAGCCGCACCCAACTTCGCCAATTCCCCTTCATCGAACTTATACGACGACTCCGTATGCACGCGTTCGCCGGACTCGAAGGCAAAGGTCATCCCGAGCGCATCGATCGCCACGTCCTGCGCGCGATCGGCGCGCAAGAACGAGTCGACGCACCCGCGTTCTTCGTCGTACACGGCCTCGTGCGTAAATGCCGTCAGATCGAAATGGCCGCCGAGTTCGCGATTGATCCGTCCCAGCATGTTGCGATTGAAGGCCGCGGTCACGCCGGTCGGATCGTTGTACGCAAGCTCGAGCGTGCTCCGATCTTTCTTCAAATCCACGCCGAGCAGTAAGCCGTCCCCGGGCCGCAGCGCTTTGGCCACGAGGCGCAACAGCGCGCGGGCGCTCTCCGGCTCGTAGTTGCCGATGTTCGATCCCATTAGCATCGCCAGCACTTTGGTCTCGAACCGCAACTCCGGCGAAGCGAGTACCGCGAAGTAGTCGCCGGCATAGGCGCGGATGCGCAGGTTCGGATACGCATCGACCAACGCCACCGCCGAAGCGCGCAACGCCTCGAGCGAGATATCGATCGGATCGTAGCGCAGCGCCCCCTGCACGCGCAGCGCTTCCTCAACGAGCAACCGGGTCTTTATGGCGCTCCCGCTACCGAGTTCGAGAAACTCCAGCGGAGCGTCCAGCTCGCGCACGATCTCCCACCCGGATTCGCGAAGAATCTCGGTCTCGGCTCGCGTCAAATAATACTCCGGGAGCCGCGTGATCGCATCGAACAGCACCGAACCCAGGTCGTCGTAAAAATACTTCGCCGACAGGCGCTTGTACGGAGCGCCGAGACCGCCGCGCACGTCGTCGGCAAAACTCGTCTGCGCGGCTGCGTGCGGCAACTCGACGATCTGGAGCCGGTCGGAGATCGTCGTTAATTGTGCGCCCACTAGTCCTCCACGCGTTCGTGCCGGCATCGACTTTGACGCGGTTATACCACCCGAACGCGCCAACTAACCATTCGGTTTCAGCGCTGCGTACGAGCTCCCCGCGGCGCCCAACGGCATCCATGCTTTGGGGAACCGTTCGTCAGCGCGCATCCTCATATGATGTGAAGTGGAGGGCGTAGAACGCCCCCCACACGGTGTCGGCACGCTGTGCGCATCCTTGGGCCCGAAAGCCCGCCACGCAGATCAGCGGCCGCACCAACTTTGACGAGCCGATCGAACGGTATCGTGGGACGCGCCTTGCGCTGATCCCGTATGTATGAGGTTGATCTTAGCGCTCGTCTTCTGGCAAGGGGGAATCCGTGCCTGTAGACTTCCTTGGCGTCGACATTTCAAAGGCTGATTTTCACGCGCATCTATTGCAAGCGAAAGGGTCCACGAAGCGCACCTTCCCAAACAGCGTGGCCGGCTACGGACAGCTCAACCGTTGGCTTAAGAACCGAAAGGCTTCAGACTTGCATGTTTGCATGGAGGCCACTGGCGCGTACTGGTTGGGCCTTGCGACACATCTACATACACGGGGTGTGCGCGTTAGTGTTGTAAATCCAGCGTCTATTAAGTATTTTGCTCGCAGCCAGATGAGGCGAACAAAAACGGATGCGGTCGACGCAGCGATCATTGCTGAGTTCTGTAAAACGCAGGGACCCGCGCTGTGGGAGCCGCCTGCCAGGGAAATCCTTGAACTGCGGGCGATTCTCGCCTATCGAAATCACTTGGTGTCGGAACGAACGCGCGTCAGGCATCTCGTATCGACCATCAACGAAGCCCACATCGTTGAGCAAAGCACCGATACGCACGTAGCAATGCTTGATGATCTTATCAAAGGTGTTGAAGAGCAGCTCCATGCTCTTATCGACAAAACACCCGTCCTTTCCGAGTCCGTGCATCTGCTGGAAGGCATCCCGGGAATTGCCTGGCGTTCCGCGGCGTCTATTATCGCTGAACTTCCCTACGAGAAATTGCGCAACAGCAAGGCCGCCGCGGCATATGCTGGTCTCTGCCCAAGCGATCGGCAATCAGGAACGTCGATTCATGGAAGATCGCGGCTAAGCAAAATGGGCAACGCCAATCTACGCAGAGCGCTCTATATGCCAGCCCTCAGTGCCATGACTACCTCTACGGCGCTCGCTCGGTTTGCCACCAGACTAAAGCTTCGAGGAAAGCGAGGGAAGCTCGTCGTCGCTGCTC
>Ga0307373_10005109_pt1 | contig 21696 bp, 21 predicted proteins | sample OX2MG_FD_202534 | JGI IMG/M metagenome (GOLD analysis project Ga0307373, IMG submission 202534) | Soil microbial communities from Risofladan, Vaasa, Finland - OX-2 | ecosystem: Environmental > Terrestrial > Soil > Coastal area > Acid sulfate soil | place: Finland: Risofladan, Vaasa | collected...
TAAAAGAAACTTTATCGCAGCCCGCACGTAAGAGCGCTCGAACGTCCTCGACCGTGGAGACTCCGCCGCCGACGGTAAACGGAATCGTGAGCATTCTCGCCACCGCGCTCACGATCGAGCGCGTCGCGACGCGCCCTTCGAGCGTCGCCGTGATATCGAGAAAGACCAACTCGTCGGCACCCGAGGCTTCGTACGCGCGCGCCAGCTCGACCGGATCGCCGGCGTCGCGCACGTTCACGAAGTTCACGCCCTTTACCACCCGGCCATCGCGAATGTCCAGGCACGGGACGATCCGCCGCGTTACCACGAGCGCTCGATCGCTCGAAGGCGATCGTACGCATCGCGCAGTCGCGGAGCGTCGATGCGGGTCCGCTCCGCCAATTCGACGAGCGAGCCGAGGATCGGGTCGAGTTCGAGCGGCCGATGCGCCTCCAGGTCTTGCAACATCGACGTCTTCACGTCGCTGAGCCGGGCCGCATAATCGAGCCGCGCCTCGACGTCGACGGCACCCACCACGCCAAGAGCTTGGCCGATCTCGAGCGCTTCCTCCATGATGCCGCGCACTTCGGCCCGGGCGCGCGCGTCGTCCAACATGGCGCGTAACGTCATGCGATGCAGAGCGCTGACCGAGTTGAGTCCGGCGTTGTTCACGAGTTTGAGCCAGGTCGTGGCACGAATATCGGCGTCGATCTCAGGGGCGAGACCCGCGCTGCGCATCGCCGCCGCCAAGCGTTCGACGCGCGGCGCCGCGGCTTGCGTCAGCACGCCCAAGGGATACCGCATTCCGCCGCTCTGGCGAATGACGCCCGGCCGTACGACGTGTCCGGAGACGTGTACGACACCGCCGACGATCTGTTCGTCGGGAAAGAGCGCGGCGATTCGGCCGTCGGGATCGACGCTGCGAAGCGGCGGCTGGCGGACGAACCAGAAGGGAAGGCCGTTCTGCAGGGTCGCGATGGTCACGTCGGAACCCGCGAACGGTGTGAGTTGCGGGATGAACGCGGGCCATTGATGCGCCTTGAACGTCAGCAACAGCGCATCGAGTGGGCCGGCGTCCCGCAGATCGTCGGAAGCGTCGACGCGCACCTGGAGCGTGCCTAGATCGCTTTCGACGCGTAAGCCGTCGCGCTGAACCGCCGCGAGATGGGCGCCGCGCGCGATGACGGAGACCTGAACTCCAGCCTGCGCGAGCGCGGCGGCGATAAAGCCACCGATTGCTCCCGCTCCAACGATGCCTATGCGCATTTCGATAATACTTTCGAGGCGACGGGCAGATTTGAACTGCCGAATGGGGCTTTTGCAGAGCCCTGCCTTACCACTTGGCTACGTCGCCATCACTTGGAGCGGGTAGTGGGAATCGAACCCACGCATCAACCTTGGGAAGGTCGCAGGCTACCATTACATCATACCCGCGTAGTTTGCGACCGCTTCGGTTCGTTATACCCCACCCAGCGTCCTACAACACCACGTATGGCCGCCGCGTTGCGGCGCAGCCAGGAGGCGCCCCCTCCCACGCGAACGGAGCGCTCGTGACTTGGATATACGCGATTCCGAGCTGGCTCTTCGCCCTGCTTGTCATTGGATCCATGTGCGCCGCGAGCGCGGGTGGCCTCATCTTGGTGCACCGTCGCAAACGCGATCAGCAGTTAACGCACAACGACGTTGCGGGACCGATCATCACCACCGTGGGTACGGTACTTGCGGTGATGCTTTCGTTCATGGTCGTAACCGTGTGGCAAGAGTTCGACGTGTCCGCTGCTAACGTCCAGCATGAGGCCAGCGCGGTTTCCGATCTCTACCACCTCGCGCCGGCCCTCCCGGCGCCCGTTAGCACACGATTGCAAACGGCGGTCCGGTCGTACACGCAGATCGTGGTCGATCGCGAGTGGAAACTCATGCAATCCGGGAAGCGAAGCATGCGGGCGCGTGACGTTTCGCTATCGATTTTGGGGATCGTTGCCGGCTACGAGCCCAAGACGCCGACCCAAGTCGCGCTGCAACAAGAGGCTTTTGCACTCATCAAGACCTTTAGCGATGATCGCCGCAGTCGTATTTTTGATAATCAAGAATCGATTCCGGGAATTCTCTGGCTAACGATGATCTTTATCGGCGCGATAACGGTCGGGTCGTCCTATTTTTTCGACGTTCGAAACTTTCAAGCGCATCTCTTGATGACGATCGCCCTCGCGGCCGTCATCGGATCGATTTTCGTTTTGATCGTGGAATTCGATCTTCCGTTCCGTGGGGACATCAGCGTGCCCCCCACCGCGTTCGTACACGCTCTTGGCGACATGGCCCCACCTGGGACTACCCGATAATATTGATCGACCGAGAGACGATGACCGCGATCGTTACAAACGAAATCAGCGCTTCGAGCAGCATCAGCATCTTCGCCCAGCGGCTCAACGGCATCACATCCGTAGGACTGAACGCGAGTGCATTCGTAAACCCCAGATAGAGATAATCTAGGAACAACGGCTTCCACCCCTCGTCGACGCAGGCCAAACGCTTCGCGTCCATCGACATTTGCGGAAACAGGAAGTCGGCACCCAGGACGGCTCCCGCCGAGGCCGCCAGACCGCGCGGTTCGGGGCCGCCGCCGTCCAGTTCCCAAAACCATAGCGAGAAGACGAGGATGTTGGTGAACCACACCTCTGCGCCGGATATCAGCAACTCCGCGCCCGGGATGGCCTTGTGCGCCTGGCCGAATACGAGGCCATGCACCAAAAGAAAGACCGACGCGATATTGAAAAAATTGAGTATTGCGATCAACACGACCGAAGCGATCCGCGTCCAGCGTTTTTCCTGATGCCGGAGCGGAGCTAAGATCGAGAGCGGGATCAGGAGCGCGCCGACGAGCAGCGGGGCGGCCCAAATCGGGCCGAACGTCAAACGCGGCGGCAGAATCAAGTAGAGCGCCGTTGCCGCAACGACCGCCAACGATGCATGCCAGCGCGGCTCTCGGTCCGGCGGGCGTGGGGCAGCTTGCGAATTGCCTGTTTTCACGCCGCGCTACGTTCGGAACCTAATCCCGCTTCCTTGCTGTTCCTAGGACTATGCCTACGGATTTTCGGGACGGAAAGACTTTCCCGCGTCGAGGACGCGAACTCATCGGAGAGGCGCTATGGCTGGCGAGGCTCATCGACAAGGCCAGAGCGTCGCTTGCCGGGACGATCTACGACTACATCTACCCGTGCCCGATGGACCGGGGCGTCATGCAGCGCTGGGGCATCACCCCGGAACAGTTCGAAGCGACGGTACGCCGGCATACGGACGATGCGGAAATCCTCGAGTGGCTTTCGCAGCATGCATCCCCGGAGCGTATTCACGCCGCAAACGAATGGCTTATTGCCGGAAAAGTTGAAAACCTCAATCGCCAAGATGCCGAAGAGGGCATTCTTCCAACGGAGAACGTGTAGTGGGATCGATGATTGAATTTTCCCGCCCGGACGGGAAAACCGCGCCGGGTTATCTGGCCGAGCCGACCGCAGCTAAGGAGCACGCCCCAGGCGTGGTCATGCTTGAGGAATGGTGGGGCGTCAACGACCAGATCAAGGAGACAGCGGATCGTCTCGCCGCCGCGGGCTTTCGCGTTCTGGTTCCCGACCTCTACCGCGGACGCGTCGCAGCGACGGGCGACGAAGCGAATCACCTGATGCAGGGACTCGACTTCGGCGACGCCGCAATGCAGGACGCGCGCGGCGCGGCGATGTTCCTCAAATCGACCGGGTCGGCGAAAGCCGGCGTTACCGGCTTTTGCATGGGCGGCGCGCTCGCGCTCCTGAGTGCGATGCACGTCTCCGATTACGACGCCGCCGTTATTTGGTATGGATTCCCGCCGACGGAGGCCGGCGACCCGGCGAACATCCGTATCCCGATCATGCTGCATTGGGCGATCGACGATGAGTTCTTTCCGCTCGAAGGCGCCGAACGTATCGAAGAACGCCTTGTGGCCGGTAAGGTGCATCATCAGACGCATCGCTACCTCGCGAAGCACGCGTTCTACAACCCGGGCGGGTTGGGAAACCACGATCCGGACGCCGCCGAAACGGCGTGGGAACGTACGGTCGAGTTCTTTAACGAAAACCTACGGTAGCGTTATCGCGTTATCGTTCGAAGAGCGTGCCTGCGTTGAGCGGAGCGGAACGCAAGGCTCCCTGGCTGAGCCCCCATTTTTTGAGCAGAGCGTCGTAGGTGCCGTCGTTGATGAGAGCGAGAAGCGCGCTCGTCACCGACGCACGCTCGGCCGGGTTCTTCTTCGCCACGGCAATCGCGTAGGGCACAACGTCGAACTGCTTGCCGGCGACCTGGTATTTCGTCCCTCCGCCTTGCGTGCGCGCAAGATATGCGACGACCGGATAATCCGTGACGTGAACGTCGGACTTCCCCGCTGCAAAATATGCGAACGCTTGATCGTCGGTCGCAAAGGCCCGGATGTCCAGCGGATGGAGATGGACGGACGCGCAGGCGCGCGACTGGCTTTCTAACGCGATCTCTTGCGAGGTCCCCTTCTGCACGTCAACCCGAAGCCCGCAGAGCGCGCCGAGGTTGAAAACGTGCCGGGGATTCCCGCGCGGCACGAGCATCCCGCTCCCGGCGAGCAAGTAATCGACGAAATCGACGAGTTTTTCACGCTTTCGCGTATCGGACAATGCCGAAATCGCCACATCGAATCGCCCGTCCGTAACGGACGGCAATAAATCGTCGAATCGATGGTTCGCGATCGTCACGGGAACGCCGAGTTTGGAACCGATCGCGCGAACGAGATCGATATCGAACCCCGTCATCGCATGCGATCCCGCCGTGTAAAACTCCAGCGGAGCGTACGAAATATCCGAGCCTGCTCGCAACGGCGTCGCACCCCGTGCGATCGCAAAGCTCGAGCAAATCATGGCTGCCAGGACGAGCATATTCGCGACGCGATGAAGTGTAGCGCGCAATTTCGAGTTCCTCTCACGACGTACGCAGACGACACCCGCGCCCCACCTCTGTATCGGCTCCACGAGCCGACTCTTGAAGCAAGGCTTGGGCCCCGCTCTAAGAGCGAGGCCCACATCGCCGGCCACATGGTGCCAAGGGCCGGAATCGAACCGGCGACACCGCACTTTTCAGGCGCGTGCTCTACCGACTGAGCTACCTTGGCATAGGCGACCGACGTTCATTCTCAGGCGCAGGCCCGGTTACCTTTCCCAGAAAAACTCACCACCATGAACGACATTCGCGTCGGTACGATCTTAGTCGCCGAAGCCTTTCCGGAGGCGCGCCGCCCCGCCTATAAGCTCACGATCGATTTCGGAACCGAGCTCGGCACCAAACGATCGAGCGCGCAGATTACCGAACGTTATACGACCGACCAATTACGCGGCATGCAAGTGCTGGCAGTCATCGATCTCGGCCCAAAGACGATCGCGCGCTTTACGAGCGAAGTCTTGGTGCTCGGCCTCCCCGACGAACGCGGGCACGTCGTCCTCCTGCGCCCGGATTCTCCGGTGAGTAACGGCGCCAAGGGGTATTGACGCCCGCTCAGGGTTGAAAATCCACAGTAAAAAGGTAGGTTCCGGCAACCGGAAGACAACCGCGAATCTGCGGAGCATACTGCGAGGCCCGCGCCGCCGAAAGAGCGGCCCGATCGAGCGGAAAGAGTCCCGCAGAATGGTATACGGTTGCGCCGAGTACCCGGCCGGAAGCATCTAAACGAACGGCTATTTCAGCCGTACTTTCGATGTCGGTAGCCAGATCGCCGGGAATGCTGGGCGAGACGACGTTGATGGCGCGCGCGGCAACGTTCGGTGTGGCGCAGGACGGCGTTGGGGGCGCCGATGGAGCCTCCGTCGCGAGCTGGACCGGCGGCCCGTCTCCGCCCGTTCCGGCCGGCCTCGGCCCCGCGCCGGTCCCGGGCGGACCTGCCGCCGGCGTCCGATGCAAGCCGGCAACGGCGACGACTTTTGGTTTCGCGCGGTGCGCCGGACGCGGCGGAACGTGGCTGAGCACCGTTCGTGCGCGGACGGCAGCCGCCACGGGTTTGGGTGGTTGCGCCGGGCGCGGCGTCGGCGTCGCCGGCGGCCGTAACACGAGGGTGAGTCTTCCGGGTCGCGGCGGCTCTTGCGCGTGCACCTCTGGGACGTCGTGTGCGAGCCACGCAAAGAGAGCGTGCAACGCGAGCGATATGCCCAGAGCCCATAGGAGAATGCGATGTTTTGTGAATTTCACCATGCCGATGCAATGCATTGCATCGCGCCACCGTGACGGCTCGCAGCGCGTCACAAAACACGAACGCATCGCGTTGTCCGCGATGCGTTCGTTACGATGGCGACGCTGGTGGGGCTCGAACCCATGACCTCCGCCGTGACAGGGCGGCGCTCTAACCAACTGAGCTACAGCGCCATCAGACCGAAGCCGACTATTAGCAGTCTCTGCGGCCGGCACCTCCAAGGTGCCAGTGGTGGGCACGGTTGGGATTGAACCAACGACCCCCCGCGTGTGAAGCGGATGCTCTCCCACTGAGCTACGCGCCCGGGACTTGCGCTCGTGCGCGATGGCATCTCGCACGGACAAGACCGTATATTACCTTACCTCTACCCTCTTGTCCAGAGACCGGACTCGCAGAGGCCGCCCTCGAAGCAGCAGCCCATGCTCGAAGGGTTTCCTCTCATAACGTCTTTTACGGTTCCGTTCGCAGACGTGGACATGATGCAGCACGTCAACAACGTCGCATACATTCGCTGGGCGGAAATGATGCGCTCGGAGTACTTCGCTCGTGTCATGAAGACCCCGGTAAACGGCGATCGCGGCATGATCCAAGCCTCGATCAACTTCACTTACGAGCGCCAATTACTGTATCGCGAGCGGATTGCCGTAGGCGTGCGCGTCTCTCGCATCGGCGGCAAATCCTTCGATTTCGAGTACGTGGTGTGGAGCGTGGACGCGCATCATCAGGCCGCGCATGGATTTACGACCGTGGTCGCATTCGATTTCGTAGCGGGGCAGAGCATCGCCGTTCCCGAGAGCTGGCGTGAGAATATTGCCGCCTATCAGGCCGGCCCGCAGGAACAATTCAACTGAGACTTACGCAATAGAAAAGGCCACGATAGCCGTCGCTTTGGCGTCGTTCGTCCAAAAACGGGTGCCGTCGTGGGTGAGAGAAACGGCCGCAAACGGCAGTTGCACGTGCTGCTCCAGGTGATCCTGGCCGCCGGCGACGCGAGCGATTTTGCAACCGCCTTGCTTGCCGTACCAGAGCGAGACGTACAGCATCGCGTCTACCCAGGCGATACCCAAGATCTGGGTATCGGTCTCGATGCACCGCATCGGCTTGCCGGCCGAATCCAGCTCCAAGATGCGCTGATTAAAACGCTGGCTCAGCCACAGACGCGCGCCGTCGAAAGCCAGGAACGATCCCGTGTCGTCGGGACACGCAATCCCTTCGTGCGCCTTGAATCCGTGGCCGGGAATGTATCGGCGAATAAAGCGATGATCGTCTGCTCCTTCGCTACACACGATGCGCAGCTCGTCGCCCACACTCACGGCGCCGACGGGTTTACCCGGCGCATTCGTCTCCTCGAATACGGTGAAGTGCTGGCGGTCGATTCCGTAGAGACGCTGCGTCTCCCACGACCCCATCCACAGATGCGCGCCGTCGCAGGCAAGCGCCTGTGGTGCCGGGGCCGGCGACGGTAAGCGAATCAATTCTTGAAACGTCGAAGTCTGCTGCATCGAAAAGTATTTCGCCGTATCGCTCGATACGCCCGCTCGGCGTTACGCTCGCTCGCCCTCGCGTAACGCGGACGCGGCCCGCGCTAAGCCGCCGCTCAATCGCAGCATTGCGTCGGCGATACGAACGCGCAATCCACGTTGTCGCCCCATACGGGCAAGCCGTGCCCTGCGATAGCATTCGGCTTGCAGATGGAGCCGATCGCGGTGCGCTCGTATCTCGACCTCTAACCAATAGTCCATGATACAAATCCCAAGTTGTTAAAAAAATGCAAAAAATAAAGGCCCCCGCGAAGATCGCGAGGGCCGAAATGGAAACGCGAGTGACTACGTTGCTACGTAGGACCGGTTACCGCTAGGCGCCTAACGACCGAATGGGCTCGCGACGAACGCATCGCCGCGCAATCGCCCCAAACAGGAGCGATGCGATGGGACGAAATGAGATTCTTCATCGTGGCTCCTTTCGTAGAAGCGCAAAAAGTGTTTGACAAAAGTATCATGCGACGCTTGGCTGTGTCAAACGCGAGCTCGCCTTCCCGGAAATGAAAGCGTTTGACGGCCGAGGCGCGCCTTTGCTATACTCCGGGGGTTCCTAGGGCGGTTAGCTCAGTGGGAGAGCACTACATTGACACTGTAGGGGTCAGAAGTTCAATCCTTCTACCGCCCACCATTTTTTAACCGGCGGCGGTGCCATGCGCACCGCCGCCGGTCTCTTTTTACTGGCCGCCGGGCGCCGCGATTTTCGCAAGCATGTCGGGCGTTCCCGGAATGCGCACCAGATGCGGATAGCGCTCGCCGCCATGGTAATTGACGCTATAGGTTCCGAACCAGCCCGTGTTGCTGGCCAGGAACGCGATCGGCGCCGATCCGTGCTGAGCCTGCCCGATCGCGTAAGCAAGCACGGAAGGCGAGAACGCCTGGCCGTCGATCGCGGCGATCTTGACGCCCGGCGCAAACCCGGCTTTCCAGGCCGGCGACCCCTCGCGCACGTCGAAGACGGTTCCGGCCGCGCTCATGCGGAGCCCGAGCGAATACCACGTGTCGATCGACTTTCGCAGCGTCGACTCCGCGGCCGAAAACGCGTTCGGCTTGGAGGTGTAGACCAGCTTCCAGCCCGCCCGCGCGAGTTCGTGCGCCGGTGCGTGAGGAGCGATATCGTACACGTGCGTTTGGAAGAACGCGTGCCAGTCGTACGGCACGACGTCGTTGAGGAGCGATTCCACCTGCGCGCGCGTATACGTGACGGTGATCGGACCGGTGCTCGGCGGACCGGCATACAGGTGCAGAAAATCGTCCAGCGATTTTTTGCCGCCGGTCTTCTGCCGAATGATCGTATCCGCATCCAGCCAAATCAACTCGCCCTCGGTATAAAAGTCCCCGGCCGTGCGTCGAATCGACGCATAGGCGCCGCGGGCCTGATAGAGATAGGGCGCGGCCGTGGTCGTATCGATGAGCGGCTCGGTCGCGCGACCCGGCTCGTTATCCATCGCTGCGTAGATGCTCGCAAAATACTCCGGGTATTGCTTGGGATCGCGGATGCCGGCACGAAATGAAAGCAGATCTCCCAAATATTGATTCATGCCCTCGTAGACCCACAGCAGATCGGTCTGCATCGGGACTTGGAAGTTCGGCGTCGTCAGGTCGTCCGGACGGCGATACTTGCCGTTCCACGAATGAGAAAACTCGTGCGTCAACAGGTCGCCGGCCGCAAGCTGTTCCTGCGGGTTCGTCATAAAATCGTCGGGAGCGCGATCGTCGCTGCTCTGATGGTGCTCGATGCCTTGGAAACCGACGGCATCGCTCAAGGCGAGCAGCGAATGGTAATCGTTCCAATGGACCGCCCCGTACATGGCCAGGGCCTGCGGGGTCATCTGTTTGTATTCGGCCAGTTCTTTCGCGGAAAAATCCAGGTCCTGTGGCCGATCGGCAAACGCATCGAGATACTGCGTGTGTACGCCGTTGGTCCACAGCACGATGTGCTTCGCGTATTGCCCCATGTCGAGCGGAGAATCGATCAGCATCGCCAGCGGCACCGTGGCGAAATCTACCCGGTTACCGGCTTGCTTCGGGCCGGGCAATGCCGTCCCATAACTCCAACCCGCCGGCAAGATCAGGCTCGTGCGAATGAAGACCTCGTGCGAATTCGTATTGGATTGGTAGAGAACGTCGCGGTTCCAATTCACGATGGCCAGCTTTTTGGTGGCCATCGTATCGCCCGGGGCATTCAGCAAGACGTCGTAACTGACGTCGAGCGTCGAAACGCCCGGCGGCACGACTACGTGGAACGCGTACATGTCGACCTTATCGCGACGCCACGTTACCGCATGGCCACCGGCGCTCACGCGCAAAGCGGCCAAATCGTTGAGGGGGCCGGTCGGGCCGTGTTCGCCCGGAATCCACTTGGGGTAGACCAGGGTGAACGGCCCGGGTTTCACCGGAATCGTGAGGTGGCTGTACATCAAACCGCGCGACGCTTCGCGAGCGTCCAGGGTGAGGGTCATCGGATTCGATTGCGTAGCCAGGGACGCGGCGTCCGGGGTGGCATAATCGCCAACCTGTGCCGCAATCGCGGCACTCGAACCAAGGACGACGCAGAGTGCGGCGGCGCAACCTATAAAAAGACGCTTCATATTGCGATATTCTCGCTTGCGATGGTGCTTCTACTGCCGCCCGAATCGCCGGAATGAAGAATTTCTCTTCCGCGAAGCGGTTACCCGGGCTGGATCGCCGGATTACCGCGGTTTACTTTGATGCAACCAAATCGAATTTCCGTCCGGATCCTTCACCACGCTGATGCGGCAAAACGCGAGTTCGTGCGGTTCGGTCACCTCGCTGCCCAGCGAGACCAGGTGCGCGCGATATGCGTCCAAATCGTCCACTTCGAGGGCTAACGACTGCGCGCTGCCGGGCTTACCGACTTGCTCGAAATTGCCGACCCCGAAGGTGGCGCCGTTTACGTCGAATTCCGTCCAGTACTCCGTCTCCAGGCCCGAGAGCGCCAGCCCCAAAACATCTCGATAGAATGCCACCGCTCGTTGTTGATCCGTAACCGGATACATGGTGAACGCCAAAGCCGTGACCGCCATGTTCGAAACCTCCCGTCGTCCAGCGTCGTTAGCAGCGTTTGCAGCACGTCCCGGCGCAAACCCTGCCCCTAAGCGAGCCTTAAGACGTCCTTAAAACCACGCGCTTCATCAGCGCGTGATAGAGCCCGTAGGGAAGCATCGCGCGCAGCGCGAGCAACCCGGCATTGACGGGGTAGCGCAAACGCCCGCCGCGATCGGTTGCCGCCCGAAAGATCGTCGCTGCGACGGCTTGCGGCGACGCGCCCGCCGCGCCGGCTCGATTGAGCTCCGGCATCGCGCGTGCCATCAGCGACTCGTATGGTTCGCTCGTTACCACGTCCATCGAGCGATCGTAAAAATCGGTTTTTATCGCACCGGGCTCAACGATGCGGACGCGGACTCCGAACGGTTCCAATTCGTAGCGGAGCGATTCCGAGAATCCCTCGACCGCAAACTTCGTAGCGTGGTAAACGCTGTACAACGGGAACGTCAGCCGTCCGCCGATCGAACTGATGTTGACGATGGTTCCGCCGCGTTGTTCGCGGAACAGCGGCAATACGGCGCGCGTAACGCGCATGAGTCCCAAAACGTTCGTGTCGAATTCTCTGCGCACTTGCGCGTCGCTTGCCGCTTCGAACGGTCCTACCACCGCATATCCGGCGTTGTTGACGAGCGCGTCGATTCGCCCGAAACGTTCCAAAGTCTGCGCGACGGCGACATCGATGGATGCCGCATCCGTCACGTCGAGCGCGATGCAAGCCACCCGCTCGCCCGCCAACGCCGAGCGCTCGGGGGAACGCATCGTCGCGGCAACGTTCCATCCGCGCTCCGCGAAGTATCGCGCGCTGGCCTCGCCGATACCGCTCGACGCACCGGTAATCAAAACGGTCTTTTTCATAATGTTTCATAATGTTCGCGAACGATTCCAAAGCACCCGGCATGGACCCGAAGCGCGAACGCGAATGCACGCTTCGGTTTCGAATATCGCGTCCACTCGCCGGGGAGGATCCATGCTTCGTAAGCTCATCGCATTGGCCGTACTCTTTGCATGCACTAGTATTCAGGCTCCCGCGGATACGGGCGCCGCGGCGCAGCCGAACGATGCGGCGACCGTAGCGCTCTTGCGCCAACGCGTCAAACACGTGTTCGTCATCTATCAGGAGAACCGATCGTTCGATTCGTATTTCGGCACGTTTCCGGGAGCCGAGAATCTTGCCTCGCCGCTCGCGCAATTGCACGGATTCAAACAGTACGATCCGCTTGGCAATCAGTGGGTCACGCCGTTTCGCATCACCGCTAGCGATACCGCCGACGCCGATCATGCCCGCCCCGCCCTCATCACCAAAGCCGACGGCGGCAATATGGATCTGTTCGTCTCAACCGAGGAATTCGGTTTACTCGCGCGCGGATATTCGCGCGAAGATGCGCAGCGCGTCGGTTTGCTCACCATGAGCCACGAGGATTGCGACACGATCCCGTATCTGTGGATGTACGCGCATAACTTCGCGCTCTACGATCACTTCTTCCAAGGGATGTTCGGCCCCTCAACGCCCGGGAACATCGATTTGATCGCCGCTCAAACGGGGCAGACGCAGTGGGCGCGCGACGCCACCGAAGAGGTCGCGCCGAATTCGCAGGGGCCCGGAGAACCCGTCGTCAACGATTCCGAGCCGCCCTTCGGCCCATATCCCAACGGAGCGCCGAACCCGCGCAAGCGGCAATACGATCAAACGTACGCCACCCTCTTTCTCACGCTCGCCGGCGCGGACGCCAAGGACGCCAAAAGCGACGACGGCGATATCAAACAGGATGTCGTCGCGATCGGCAAACTCGGGCACCCCGCGATACCGTGGGGCTGGTATCAAGAAGGCTTCGGCGCAAAAGAGGGAACGACCGACGATCCTTACGTCGCGCACCACAACGCGCTGCAATACTTCGGATACTTGCGTAAAAATCCGTATTTTTGGCGCGGCGTCCACGACCTCACCGCGCTGTATCCGGCTCTTGCCCATGGGACGCTCGGCAATCGCAGCGTCGTATTCGTCAAGGGCGGATACGACAATCCGTTCGGATTGAAGCCGGCCGATAAGAGCCCCTACGTACAAGAGCATTTTCGCGGCGACGACGATCACCCCGGATACTCCGACTCGCAAATATCCGAAGCTATGGTGGCGAAAACCGTGAACGCCATCGCGCGCAGCAAATACTGGCACGACTCGGTGATCTTTATCTTCTGGGACGATTCGGAGGGCTTTTACGATCACGTGCCGCCGCCGCAGTTCGAACGCTGCCCCGACGGACACCCGTGCGGCGACGGCCCGCGCGTGCCCGCGATTATCATCTCGCCGTATGCGAAAGATGGATCGGTCGTCAGCGAAGTCTCCGACCACGCATCGTTCGCGAAGTTCCTCGGGCGCCTCTTTAACCTCCCCGCGCTCGCGTCGCTCCCCGACGAGGCACCCTACATGCCGCTCGGACCACGCGACACCAACCCGCTCTTGAGCGATCTCGTGGGCGGGTTCGATCCCGAACGTTTGAGCGGAACCAGGGCGCCGATCCCCGCCTCCGCGGCCATCATCCCGGATGCGATCGTCGACTCGATTCCACCCAAGATGTCGTGTGCGAGTTTGGGCATCACGCCGGTAAGCATTCCCGGCGGAGCGATACCGGCAGGTTTCGCGCCCCTCACGCTCGAGCACTAGGCGCGGCTGGCCGCCCCGACGAACAGGACGGCCGATATGTCGATCGCAGACCATTCCCACGCAACGTCGCTGCCGGAGCTGAGGCACACGGCAGCGCACGTGCTGGCTTACGCCGTCCAGGATATCTTTCCCGATGCAAAGCCGACCATCGGCCCATCCATCGAGAACGGCTTCTACTACGACTTCGATCGGAGTACGCCGTTTACGCCTGAAGATCTCGCGCGCATCGAACAGCGCATGCTCGAAATTATCGCAGCAAATTACGAGATGACCGGCCAACGCGTAACGCGCGCGGAAGCAATCGACCGCTTTGCCGACAACCCTTATAAGGTCGAACTCGCGAGCGATATCCCGGAAGGCGAACCGATTACGCTGTACACGATCGGCGCGTTCACCGACCTCTGTCGCGGCGGCCACGCCCACACGACCGGCGAAATCGCCGCCGTCAAACTCATGAGCGTTGCCGGCGCCTACTGGCGCGGCGACGAGCACAACCCGATGCTCCAGCGCATCTACGGCACGGCGTGGAACAGCCGGGCCGAACTCGACGCCTATCTCCAGCAGATCGAAGAAGCGCACAAACGCGACCACCGCAAGCTCGGCGTCGAGCTCGATCTCTTTTCCATCGAAGAAGACGCCGGTGGCGGACTGGTCTTTTGGCATCCCAAGGGAGCGATCGTCCGCGGCATCATCGAGCAATTCATTCGCGAGGGTCTGCGCGAGCGCGGCTACCAACCCGTCGTAACGCCGCACATCGTCAGCGAAAAGCTCTACGAGATCTCGGGACATCTCGAAAACTACGAACAGAATATGTTCGGCGTGCTTGAAGTCGAAGAGCAACGCTTCCGTCTCAAGCCGATGAACTGTCCGGGCCACATCCTGATTTACCGCAGCCATCCGCGCAGCTATCGCGATCTTCCGGTACGCTTCAGCGAGTTCGGTACCGTGTATCGTTACGAGCGCTCCGGCGTGCTGCACGGGCTTACCCGCGTGCGCGGTTTTACCCAAGACGATGCGCATCTCTTTTGCACGCCCGATCAGTTACAGGGCGAATTCGAACAGACGCTCGACGAAGCGTTGCGTCTCATGCATGCCTTCGGATTTACGGATTTCGAGTATTTTCTTTCGACGCGCGAAGAGCGCTTGCGCGCGGACACCGATGCGATCGCCGAAGGCGCCATTCGGCGGGCTCTCGAGAGCCGGCAACTCGCATACGGCATCGACGAAGGCGGCGGCGCATTCTACGGCCCGAAACTCGATATCAACGTACGCGACGCGATCGGCCGCAAATGGCAACTCGGTACCGTGCAAGTCGATTTCGTGCTCCCGCAGCGCTTCGATTTAAAGTATCGCACCAGCGAAGGCACCGATCGGCCGCCGGTGATGATTCATCGCGCGCTCGCAGGTTCGATGGAGCGTTTTTTCGGCATCGTCGTCGAACATTTCGGGGGCGCGTTTCCGGCTTGGCTGGCGCCGGTGCAAGCGGTCCTCGCACCGATTAGCGAACATCAGACGTCGTACGCGCATGACGTCGCCAAACAACTTCGCAGCCACGGCTTCCGCATCGAGGTCGACGAAAGCAACGAAAAGCTCGGCTACAAAATCCGGCATTGGAAAACCCAAAAAGTGCCGTACATCCTCGTCGTCGGCAAGCAAGAAGCCGCCGACGGCAGCGTGAACGTCAACGAACGCGGTGCCGGCCCCGCCGACAAACGCACCATTTCCGTGGCGGCTTTCGCAGACGAACTGCGCGCCAAGATCGAGGCAAAAGCGTGATCGCTCGACGTTCGCTCATCGCCGCGGGCATCGCGCTCGCGCTCACCGCATGCCAAGGCGGCTTCGGCGGCACCAGTTCGCCGGGAGTCAATCCGCCGGTCAACCCTCCGCCCGCCGGCGCACTCGGTCCGGCTACCGTTGCGCCGCTGCCGTCTCCCAGCGGCTCGCCCGGAATTCCACCGGGCTCCACCGCAAGCTATGCTTTCACGAGCGCCGCGCAGGGCTTTCAATGCCCGCAGGTCGACGGCTTCACGTGCTTCATCCGCCTGAACATGCCGCAACCCTCGCCGTCGCCATCACCGAGCTCCGGCGCCTCAGCCGCGCGCTCCAGCGCCACGCCGAGCCCCACGCCTTCGCCGACACCGACGCCGACGCCGACGCCGAGCCCGTCCCCGGCACCAAGCGGCTCCGGACTCCCGTCCGCCGCTCCGTCTGCGGTACCGGACGCCGGTCCGCAGATAACCCTGGCGCTGGAGGCTCTGCCGAAAAACGCCCCGGCGATGGTCAACCCCGATCCCAAAGCCGTCGCAACCGACGCGTTGCTCGCGGTGCGTCTGCACGCGAATGCCGACGTCGCGCTCCACGGACGAGCTTCCGCCGACTTCACCCTCCCGAAGGAGCAAATCGGCGGGCGGGGCTTCGCCATCCAGCTTTTTCATGAGTCGACCAATCGCCACAAGAAAGTGACGGAGACGTATTTAGGCTCGTATGCGAAGTCGACGCTGAAGGGGACGACGCTGCACTTCGATCTCGCTCTCCCGCAGATCACCGTTAAGAAGAACGAAGTCTGGCTGTTCGTGCTATACGGTGACGAGCGTCCCTCCGCTACGGGCGCAGCAAGCCCGTCGCCCGGCGCTTCATCCGCCGGAAGCCCCGCGCCATCGGGGAGCCCACAGCCTACGCCGTCAACCGCGCCGGACGCATCGCCGGCTCCGTCCTCTACATAAACGAAAGAGCGACGTCATAGGACTCTTTGCGAAGCGCGAGACATCCGCGGCGCTGATCACCATTACGGTCATGCTCGGAATGATCATGGCGATCATCGACGCTACGATCGTGAACGTTGCGCTAGATAACATCTCGGGCACGCTCGGCGCTTCGGTTGACGATGCCGCGTGGATCGTCACCGGCTACATCCTCGCCAGCGTTATCACCATGCCGCTCAACGGTTGGCTCACCGCGTATTTCGGCCGCAAGACATTCTATGCGGCCTCGATTGCGGTATTCACCATATCCTCGTTCCTGTGCGGAACCGCGACCAGCATTTGGCAACTCGTCTTCTACCGCGTGCTGCAAGGTTTCGGCGGCGGCACGCTGCAGCCGACCGCGCAGGCGATCCTCTTCGAAACGTTTCCACCCGCGAAGCGCGGAAACGCGATGGCGATCTTCGGTTTGGGCGCGATGGTCGGGCCGGCCCTGGGCCCATTGCTCGGCGGTTGGATCGTCGATAACGCTACGTGGCCGTTGATCTTCTTCATCAACATTCCGATCGGCATCACCGCGTTTCTGATGACGATGGCCTTTATCCCGAGCCCGCATTACATCGCGCGCCCCAAGGGCGGCATCGACTGGTTCGGCTTGGGCCTGATGACCGCGGGCTTGGCATCCTTGCAGTACGTGCTCGAACGCGGCCAGCACGACGATTGGTGGAGCTCTTCGACGATCACCCTGCTGGCGGTCGTTTCCGCGGTGACCTTGAGCGCGTTTATATTCAAGACGCTACGCGACGAGCATCCGCTGGTCGACCTGCGTGCATTTCGCTTCAAAAACTTTACGCTGGGCAACGTGCTGACGGTGATTCTCGGATTCGGGCTCTTCGGAACGAGCCTCATCATGCCGCTATTCTTTCAAGCCTCGTTGGGCATGACCGCATACGATACCGGCGTCGTGCTGCTGCCCGGAGCGATCGCAACCGCGATCTCGATGCTGGTCGTCGGACGGCTCTACAACCGGGTGGACTCACGCATCCTCATCACCTTCGGGACGCTGATGTTCGCGCTATCGTGCTGGATGCTCGGTGGGCTCAACCAGTACTCCGGCTACTGGGACGTGTACTGGCCGCGCGTCATCCAAGGTTTTGGGCTCGGGTTCATTTTCGTTCCGCTGACGACCCTGATGCTCGCGTCGATCCCCAAACCCGAACTCTCGAGCGCGACCGGCGTTTCGTTGTTGCTGCGACAGGTGGGCGGAAGCTTCGGGATCGCCATCCTCACCACGCTGCTGGCCCGCCAAACGGCGGTTGCGTGGAGCGCGCTGGCCGGCGGCGTTACGCAGACGCATGGGCAAAGCGTCGGGACGCTCACGGAGCTCGTCGCCCAATCGTCGGTCGTGATCGCCTACGATTATCTCTTCCGCCTCTGCGCGATCATCTTCGTCATCAGCATCCCACTGATTTTCTTCATGTCGCCGCCACGCTCGAGCTCGAGCGAAGGCATGCCGGCGGTGGCGCTCGACTGAGTCCGCCGCCGGCCCGCCAAGGCAACGGCGAGCGGAACACGGCGCGCTTGCCTCGTAATCATCCCCCATGCTCCTGCTCGGTATCGAGACCTCGTGCGACGACACCGCGACCGCGCTCGTTCGCGATGGTCGCGACGTGCTAGCGAGCGTCTCGACCAACCAGGATGCCTTCCATGCCAAGTACGGCGGTATCGTCCCCGAAATCGCCAGCCGACAACACGTTGCGTTGCTCTCCGCTGCGGTCGAAGACGCCCTCGACCGCGCGCAGATGCCGATGCATGCGCTCGACGGCATCGCCGTTACCTACGGCCCCGGCCTTATCGGCAGCCTCGTTGTCGGTGTCGCGTCGGCGAAAGCGCTCGCCTTCGCGCTCGAGAAACCGCTCTTCGCCGTCAATCATCTCCACGGACACATCTTCGCGGCCTTTCTCGATCGCCCGGAGACACCACCGTATCCGTTTCTCGCCCTCCTGGTCTCCGGCGGACACTCGCAATTGGTCGAGGTGCACTCTGCCACGAACATGCACGTCATCGGCCGCACTCGCGACGACGCTGCAGGCGAAGCCTACGACAAGACGGCGCGGTTACTTGGGCTCGGCTACCCCGGGGGCCCCGCCATCGATCGGCTCGCGCAACGCGGCAACCCGAGCGCTTTCGCCTTCCCGCGTCACCGTCCCGATAAAGGCACGCTCGATCTCTCGTTCTCAGGCCTGAAAACATCGGTCCGTTACTTTTTGGAATCGCAAGCGGGGCGCGACGCGCAAGCCGCCAACCCACAGGCATTCGCGAGCGACGTCGCCGCATCGTTCCAAGCCGCGGTCGTCGACGTGTTGCTCGCGCGCGTCAACGCCGCATTCGAACGCAGGGACTACCGCGCGATCGTCCTCTCCGGCGGCGTCGCCTCCAATTCCGCGCTACAAGCCGCAATTCGCACGTGGAGCGAACGTCGAGGCGTGCAAGCGTTCATTCCGCCCGCGCGCTACTGCACCGATAATGCCGCCATGATCGCCGCCGCCGCATTCTATCAGCGCGCTATCGCCCTTGCCGACCCGCTGACCCTGGGTGCCGATCCCAACCTCCCGTTCGAACTCGCGCAGCCGGCCGAATCGATACCGTGAATCCAACCGAACGCTTTACCGAACGCGCGGGCGACTATGCCGCGGCTCGTCCATCCTATCCGGACGCGGCGATCGACGCGCTGTTTGAGGGCATCGCCGAGCCGTCCCAATGCACCGTCGTCGATCTCGGCGCCGGCACCGGTATTTCGTCTCGCTTGCTTGCGGCGCGCGGAGCGCAGGTGATCGCGATAGAACCCAACGCCGCCATGGCGACGCAAGGCGCATGTGCCGCAAATCTTCGCCTGCACGCCGCCACCGCCGAACGCACCGGCCTCGCGGGCGCCAGCGCAGACCTAGTCACCGCATTCCAAGCCTTTCATTGGTTCGATCGCAGCGCCTCGATCGCCGAGATGCTCCGCCTGCTGCGCCCCGGCGGCCGCGCCGCAATCGTATACAACGAACGCGACGAACGCGATCCGTTCACCGCTGCCTACGGCGCAATCGTGCGCCGGTATGCAACCGAAGAGACCGAACGGCTCCGCGCGAACGCCCGCGGCGCATTCGAGCGAGACCGCGCATGGGGTTCGATCCGCATCACCGACGCGGAACACGCGCACCGCCTCGACCGCGCGGGTTTGCACGCCCGTGCGCGCAGCACGTCGTATCTCCCCCACGAAAATGCTAGCGCGCGGGCGTTACACGCCGACCTCGATACGCTGTTCGATCGCTATGCGAACGGCGCCGTAGTATTCATGCGCATGCTTGCGACCGTCAGCATCGCTACGCCGCCTTCCTAAGACCTTCTCGGCTCGGCCGTATTCTGCAGCCATGTTAGTTCCATACGGCGATCGATCCGCGGCCGGAAAGGCGCTCGCTAGCGCGCTTGTCGCTTATCGCGACAGACCCGATGTCGTCGTATTGGGGCTGCCGCGCGGCGGCGTTCCGGTGGCTTACGAAGTTGCGATTGCATTGCACGTCCCGTTAGACGTTTTCGCCGTTCGGAAAATCGGCGTCCCCGGGCACGAAGAGCTAGCGATGGGGGCCGTATCGGCCGACGGCACCTCGGTATCGTTTCCGACGATCGTCGCTGCGTACGCTATCGAACCCAAGCAGTTCGAGGCGATTTTACATCGCGAGCACCTCGAAGCACAGCGGCGCGAGTTGGCTTACCGCGACAGTCGCGTTCGGCCGCCCCTCCAAGACAAAACGGTTATTCTCGTCGACGACGGCCTCGCGACCGGTTCCACCATGTATGCGGCGGTCGCAGCGTTGCGCGAACATCACCCGCGCCAGATCGTGGTCGCCGTGCCCGTCGGCGCTACGGAAACCTGCGATATGCTGCGCGTACACGTCGACCAGATCGTCTGCCTGGCATCGCCGGAGCCATTTCACGCGGTCGGCCTCTACTACCAAAACTTCGGGCAAACCTCGGATGACGAAGTCCGCGCGTTGCTTGCCGACGCATATGCACGGGAGCCACATCAATGGACATCACCCTAGGAACCCCGCTCAGCAACGACGCGCACGATTACGACGATCTGATCGCGCTCGCGCGCGACGCGGAAGTCGTGTTGATCGGCGAAGCGACCCACGGCACGCACGAATTCTATCGCATGCGCGCGGAGATGACGCAGCGTCTCATTTCGGAGCTCGATTTTAACGCCGTCTGCATCGAGGGCGACTGGCCGGATGCGTACCGCGTCAATCGATTCGTTCGCGGCGCCAACGACGATGCGGAGGCGGTCGAATCTCTCGGCGGCTTCGGGCGCTTTCCAACCTGGATGTGGCGCAACGCCGAGGTCCTCGATTTCGTCAGTTGGCTGCGCGAATACAATGACGCACGGGTGGGGCCGGCCAAAGCCGGATTCTACGGCCTCGATCTCTACAGCATGTATGCGTCGATCGATGCGATTATTACGTATCTCGATAAGATCGATCCGGTTGCGGCCGCGCGCGCGCGCCAGCGCTACGCCTGTTTAACTCCTTATGAAGAAGACGCTCAGACGTACGCGGTTGCAGTATTTCGCGGCCTAGGCCGCTCCTGCACCGACGACGTCCTTGCGCAGCTACGCGAGATCCAGCGAGCCGCCTCCCAATACGCCAAACGCGACGGCAGAATTGCCGAAGACGAGTACTTTTACGCCGAACAAAACGCCTGGGTCGTCGCCAATGCGGAGCATTATTACGGCGCGATGTTAAGCGATGACGTTTCCCTCTGGAACCTGCGGGATCGTCACATGATCGAAACGCTGGAACGTCTTAAGGCCCATATGCAACGAACCGGCAAGCCTTTTAAAGCGGTGGTGTGGGCACACAATTCGCACGTCGGGGACGCCCGCGCGACCTCGATGCGAGAACGCGGGGAGACGAATATCGGAGCTCTGGCACGCGAGCGATTTGGGAAACACGCGCTCCTGGTCGGGCAGACCACCTACGTCGGTACCGTGACCGCAGCGGACGATTGGCACGGGCAGGCGCATCGCAAAACGGTGCTTCCGGCGCGTGAGGACAGCTACGAGGGCTGGTTTCACGAACATCAGCCGCCGTCATTCTACTTGGCGCTTCGGCGGTTACAAGGCGCGACGACGATGCTGCCTACCGGTTTACGCGAGCGTGCCATCGGCGTGATCTATCGGCCGCAAACCGAACTTGCAAGCCACTATTTTCGAGCCGATCTTGCCAAACAATTCGACGCCCTATTCCACGTCGAACGTACCCGCGCCGTGGAGCCGCTCGAACGCTCCGCAGTATGGATCGGCGGCGAACTGCCCGAGACGTACCCGAGCCGGCTCTGATGACGTTACCGCAGCCCAGCCTCGAGCAGGACGTCACGATCGGCGAGAACGGCGAACGCATCTCGGCCACGCTCGTTGTTCCGACACGTCCGAAAGGGATCGTGATTTTCGCTCACGGGAGCGGCAGCGGCCGC
>Ga0307373_10005110_pt1 | contig 21691 bp, 23 predicted proteins | sample OX2MG_FD_202534 | JGI IMG/M metagenome (GOLD analysis project Ga0307373, IMG submission 202534) | Soil microbial communities from Risofladan, Vaasa, Finland - OX-2 | ecosystem: Environmental > Terrestrial > Soil > Coastal area > Acid sulfate soil | place: Finland: Risofladan, Vaasa | collected...
GCAGGTACGGCCGCCATCGTGGCGTTACGACATCGCGATCGAAGTGGACCTGATCGAGGAAGTGGTGCGCTTGGGCGGGTTCGACAGCATCGAGGAGCGCGCGGCGGCGATGCCGCTCGTGCCGCGCGCGCCGCCGTCGCGGCAGCTCGAGCAGCAGGTCGCGATGCGCACGCTGGCAGCACGCGGCTACCAGGAAGTGATCACGTTCGCGTTCGTGGACCCGGCGCTGCACCGGCAGCTGTGCGGCGACAGGGAGGCGATCGAGCTCACCAACCCGATCGCCGCGGATCTGGCGGTGATGCGCGGCTCGCTGTGGCCGGGGCTGCTCAATGCGGCGCGCGAGAATCTGCGCCGCCAGCAGCGGCGCGTACGACTGTTTGAGATCGGCAATCGCTTCAGCATTGCACCCGCGCCGGCATCGGCGGCCAAATATTGCGAGCAACCGATGCTCTCGGGTATTGCGCTGGGCTCGCGGCTGCCCGAGCAGTGGGGAAGTGAGGCGATGCCGGTGGATTTCTACGACGTCAAGGGTGATGTCGAAGGCTTGCTGGCACTGGCCGCAGGGCCTGCGGAGTTTTCGTTTTCGCCGGCGCTCATCCCGAGCTTGCATCCCGGGCGCAGCGCATGCATCCGGCGCGGCGAGGCGACGGTCGGGGTCATCGGCGAGTTGCATCCGCGGCTGGTGGCCGCGCTCGAACTGACCGATGCGCCGATCCTGTTCGAGCTGGAGTACGCCGCGGCCTTCCATACCGAGTTGGCACCGTGTCGCGAAGTTTCGCGCTTTCCACGGATTCGACGGGATATTTCCGTCACGGTACCGTCGGCGACAGCCTTCGCGTCGGTGCGCGAACGTGTTAGTGTTATAGCGTCCAGTCTGTTGAAAGAACTGCTGGTTTTCGACGTCTACTACGGCCAGGAACTAGAAATCGGTAGAAAAAGCCTCGCCTTAGGCTTGATTTTGCAAGATTTAGACCGCACTCTTACCGACGAGGATGCAGATCGCCTCGTCCGGGCGGTGCTCGACGATCTGCAGACAAATCTGGATGCCAGGATAAGAGAACAACGGCAATAACACGGAAGCGACGGCGATGGCTCTGACCAAGGCTGAGATGGCCGAGGCGCTGTTCAATCAGCTCGGTCTCAATAAACGTGAAGCGCGCGAGCTCGTGGATCTGTTCTTCGAGGAGGTCCGCGGCGCACTGTCGCAGGGCGAGCAGGTGAAGCTGTCCGGATTCGGCAATTTCGATCTGCGCGACAAGAACCGACGCCCCGGACGTAATCCGAAGACCGGCCAGGAAATTCCAATCAGCGCACGGCGTGTGGTGACGTTCCGCCCGGGACAAAAACTCAAGGCGCGCGTTGAGGCCTATGTTGGAACCAAGGAACAATAACGAGCTGCCGGCGATCCCGGGCAAGCGCTACTTCACCATCGGTGAGGTCAGCGAGCTGTGCGGCGTCAAACCGCATGTGCTGCGCTACTGGGAGCAGGAATTCCCGCAGCTCAAGCCGGTCAAGCGCCGCGGCAACCGCCGCTACTATCAGCGCCAGGACGTCATCGTCATCCGCCAGATCAGGAACCTGCTGTACGAGCAGGGCTTCACGATCGGCGGCGCGCGCAACAAGCTGATGGGTGATGAGGCGCGCACCGATACCTCACAGAGCCAGCAGATCGTGCATCAGGTGCGCATCGAGCTGGAGGAAGTGCTCAAGGCGCTGCGACGGTAAGGTCGCGCGGGGCACTGACCGCGTGGACATGGGATGCGCGTGGGGGCGCCGGCAGCGCCTACCGACAGTTCACCTTATCGAGCCACTTCCATGAAGTCCCGCGGACCTGAAGCCACCGGGGTAGTAGGTTCTGTTTAGCACTTTACGCATTCAAAACGCCGCTGCCGCTACCCCTGCTGGTACCTCAAATGGCCGAGTAGGTGCCGGCGCTTAGGCCAACTCGCTGATCCAACTGGTCGGAGCGAGAGGATTTGAACCTCCGACCCCTTGCACCCCATGCAAGTGCGCTACCAGACTGCGCCACGCTCCGACTTGAACAGCATTGACACCGCGGCGCCCCCGCAGCGTCGCTATCATGATACCGTGTTTTGGGCCCGGCTACTGCTCGGGCTGCCTGAAGGCGTGCTGCGCGCGGGGCTCGGCCCGAGGCGCCAACCATTTGGCTCGCCGCCGGCGTGACCGTCGTGCGCCGCGGCATGGCCGATGTCCCGACGATGCTGACCGTGCAGGGTTGAATTCTCATCATCATCAGACTAGACTGATGACTAGTCTGAGGTTCAGATGAAATCCTGGCCTGTTCAAGACGCAAAGTCCCGCTTCAGCGAATTTCTGAAGGCGAGTCTCACCGAGGGGCCGCAAGTGGTCACGTTGCGCGGCGTCGAGACAGCAGTGCTCGTACCGATGCGGGAGTGGCGCAGCTTGCATGAGAGGGCGCGCCCGAGTTTGAAGGCATTGCTTCTTTCTCCTGGTGCTCGAGGAGAGTTGAGTCTTCCACCCCGAGGGCAGCTGCGGCGTCGGCGACGCCGAATCGATTGATCTGTGTATCTCCTCGACACGAATGTCGTTTCCGAGCTTCGCAAGGTCAAGCCGCACAAGGGCGTGGTCGCGTGGATCGAAGCCGCGCCGCCAGAGACAATGTACGTGTCCGCCGTGACCGTTGGTGAAATACAGGCCGGTATAGAGATAACGCGGCAACAGGACGCGCAGAAGGCCCAGGAGATTGAGGGCTGGCTCGATAGCGTGGCGCAGAGCTACGCCATTCTTCCAGCAGATGCGGCGATCTTGCGTCGTTGGGCGCAACTCATGCATCGACGGACGGATCATCACTTGGAAGATGGGCTCATCGCGGCTACCGCCTTGGTTCGCGGACTGACCGTGGTTACCCGCAACGTCGATGATTTTGAACCCTTCGATGTATCCCTCATCAATCCATTTGCACCGGCACCGCGGGGGGTGAGGTAATTACAACGTGACCGCGGGCGCGCGAGAGCGCGGCGGCAGGGCCTCAGCGCGGCGGCCGCAGGTTACCGCAGTCGGCGCTGATGTACTGCATCCGCGTCTCGTCGTGCATCGTATGCGTCGAGCCGTCCGCGGCGCGCGCGGTGATGTCGCTCCTGGAAGTGATCACGTCGCCGGTGCTGACGGCCTCACCTTGGCCCTGTATGTGCGTGCCGTTGGCCATGCAGTCGATGCGAAAGGCGGTGTGGTTGCCGCTGCGCGAGAGCATCACGGGCTGGCAGCTGCCATCCTTGTCCATGATCGGCAGATCGCTGGCCCCCATCGCGGGACTGACGCAGATGCGGAAGTTCGCATTGCTGCCGGGATTGGCACCCGCCGGATTGAGCATCGCCTGCGCGTGCTTTCGCGCCTCGGGTGTCAGTTTGGCGAGTGCCGTCTGTTCCTTGGCGATGGACTCGGTCAACTGCGCCGACACATCATGACCGTCGACGATTTGCCGCACGAGCCGCACGTCCCACAGACCGGGCTTGAGCCCCAGCCCGGCCGCGTGTGTCACGGCGAGCAGGCCGAGCGTGCCAATGACAGCGACCGCCGTGCCTGTGGTCAGCGCAGCTCTCGCAGGGTCTTTGCACAATTTAAGCCAACGGGACAGTAGCGAGTAAGGCATTGCACGGTCCTCTTGCATGTCGGACGGCGATGGCCCGATTGTAGCGCGGCCCCGTGGAATCAGCCCGCGCTGCTGGCGGCGCTGCATGCGGTGCTCACGGGCAATACCACCCTGGTCTGCCCCGAGCTGCTACATCACGGCCCAGCGCGGCGCGCTCGGTGGCGTAGGGAAGCTGGGAGCCGCTCAAAACGGCGCCCGCCACGCCAATCCCGGAAAACGCGCGTAATCCCGGTCGGTCGTGATCCAATCGCAGCCAGACTCAATCGCTATGGCGGCGAACCAGGCGTCTTGGGCCAGGTTGCCCATTGCCTCTGCCTGTTTGCACAGGCTTTCGAAAATGGCCCAGTGCCGGTCTCCCGGCTCGATGACCGTAGCATTGGGCTGCTCGAGCAAAACCCGGCAGTAGTCAAACACATCGGCGCGCGAGCTCGGATGCACAAAAATGCGAGGATGAGTGCAGATACGCACGACGCTCGCGAGTACCTGTGGAACGATGCCATATGCAGCGGGACCGTTCATCGTGGACTGCAACCAGTCCCTGTACTGCTGGTGCCTTTCCGAATCTGTGCGGAAGGCATAAATGAGGACGTTTACATCAGGCAGGATCAAACACGGCCGTCCATTCGATCGAGTAACTGCGCAGTATCGTCGAGATCGACTCCAGGCAGCGTTCCGCCTCCGGCGCGGCACTCCGGAAGCCTTATCGGTCTATGCTTTGGGCGTTTCAATGGACGACGCAGTACCAGCTCCAGGCCCTGCTCGATCAGAGAGGTCAGGGTGGTTTTGCGTCGAGCGGCTTCTTGGCGGGCGCGTTCGAGCAAGGCTTCATCCAGGCGGACGGTGGTTCTCATATGTCAGAACATGCCCTCGGTATGTCTGTATGTCAAGACGGTTTCCGTGGGTGATGCGCTTCGCTCAGTAACTCCAGCCGCGTCGGGGTTCAGTCCGACAGCATGGCGGGATTTGCGGTACTTGTACGCTTTGAAATATCGGAGCTTATTATGGCCCGCGGCAATTCGACGCTGGATCAGCAGGAGGCCTCATGGCGGAAATTCCTGACAAACAGGGAATTCTCGGTACAGCTTCACACCCGGTGGGGGAGGAGGGGCCGGGCCCGAGAATCATGGCCGCCGACACCTTGACGGGGGAAAAGGTGGTGAACCAACAAGGCGAGCGGCTCGGACAAATCAGTCACATCATGCTCGACGTCGCCAGCGGGACCATCGTTTACGCCGTATTGTCCTTCGGCGGTCACCTGGGTCTGGGCGACAAATTTTTCGCGGTGCCGTGGAGATCGCTGTCGTTGGACGTTGATAACAAATGGTTCGTGCTGAACGTGGCTATTGAGCAGCTGCGTGGTGCTCCAGGCTTTGACAAGGATCATTGGCCGTCAATGGCCGATGCGCAGTGGGCGTCGAGTGTCGAAGCCTATTACGGTCCGGTGGCGCCGTCACGCCGACCCTTTATCTAGACTGAAACGGTTGCCCGCTGTCTACCAGCACCAGCTCGTCGGGTTGCGTTTCGCCGGCGCGCGCCCGGTGGGGCTTGATCGGGGAGGCGCTCATGACCAACATCAGGGAATTTCGCGCGATCGGCGCCGAGACTTGGCCAAGCCTGCCGCTTGGTGGATGGCGCGACACATGCGCCACGCTCCAACTCTGGACGCAGGTGGTCGGCAAGATCCGTCTCGCATTGGCGCCGCCCGTCAATCACTGGTGGCACGTGCCGCTCTACGTCACGTGTAGCGGGCTGACGACCTCGCCTATCCCATACGGCGCGCGCCGCTTCCAGATCGATTTCGACTTCCTCCACCATCGGCTGGCGATCCAGACGAGCGACGGGGCGACGGAATCGTTTCCGCTGCAACCGCGCAGCGTCGCCGAGTTCTACAGTGAAGTAATGAAGCGCCTGTGCGCTCTCGGGATCAATGTGCAGATCTGGACCACGCCGGTCGAGATCCCCGACCCCATTACCTTCGAAGAGGATCGCATCCACAGCGCCTATGATCCGACTCATGTGCACCGGTTGTGGTGCATTCTCGTGCAAGCCGATCGGATTTTGACTGTCTTCCGCGCGCGCTTCTGCGGCAAGGCGAGCCCGGTGCATTTCTTTTGGGGCAGCTTTGACCTGGCGGTGACCCGGTTTTCTGGCCGACTCGCGCCGCCGCATCCGGGCGCGCACAATGTCGCTGACCGCGTGTCGCGCGAAGCCTATTGCAACGAGGTGAGCAGCTGCGGGTTCTGGCCGGGTGGCGCCGGGATGGAGCAGCCAGTCTTCTACTCTTATGCCTATCCACCCCCTTTAGGTTTTGCCGCGGCGACGGTTCGCCCCGTCGCGGCATCCTACAGCGACGCCCTGGGAGAGTTCATCCTGCCCTATGACGATGTCCGCCAGGCGGAATCCCCGGATGACGCGCTGCTCGATTTCCTGCAAAGCACCTACGAAGTGGCCGCGCGCCTGGGGCGCTGGGATCGCGCTAGCCTCGAACGCGCGGTATCAAGGTAGCTTGCAGCGCACCTGCCGGCCCCGCCGGGTAACGCGACGGCGGGAATGTCCCGATCGAGCAGGCTCTGATAGTGCGGGGCATGCGCGGAGCGAGCGCGCCAGAAGGCGGGTTCCGCGCGCCGCGTTCGTGTAACCGTCACACAACATGCCGCTGATGCCGCAGGTCCTGCAACGCAACGGCCTGGTGCAATGGCCGATGATCATCGCTGGGGCCATCCCGGTGGTGAACATTCCCGGCATCCGCCCGGGCCAGATGCGCCTTGATGGGCCCACGATTGCTTCGATCTATCTGGGAAACATCACGCGTTGGAATGATGCGGCGATCAAACGGCTCAACCCCTCACTGGCGCTGCCGGCGCTCGACATCGCGCCGGTATACCGCTCGGACGGGTCGGGGACCAACTTCCTGTTCACCAACTTCCTCTCCAAGGTCAGCCCGACGTTTGCGCAAAAGATCGGGGCCCAACCTTCAGTGCAGTAGCCGGTCGGCATCCGGTCCAAGGGTAACGAAGGCGTCGCCAGCCAGGTCGAGCAGACCACCGGGTCGATCGGTTATGTTGAATATGCGGACGTCGTGCAGACGCACATGACTTACGCGTTGCTGCGCAATCGCGACGGGCAATACGTGGCGCCATCGGCGCAGGCGTTCCAGTCGGCGGCGGCCCACGCGAACCGGGCCACGGCTCCGAGCTTCTACGAAGTACTCACGGATCAGCCGGGCGCAAATAGCTGGCCGATCACCGGCGCAAGCTTCATCCTGATGCACACCCAGAGCAGGGACGGCAACCCCGCCGCGGCGCTGAAGTTCTTCGATTGGGCCTACACGCGCGGACAGCAGCTGGCCGAGCGGCTCGATTACGTGCCGATCCCGGCCAACGTGGTCAAGCTGGTCGAGGCGCGCTGGCAGCAATCGCTGCAGGTCGACGGCCGACCCGTCTGGCCGGCAAGACAGGCCTCGAGGCGCCGCGTATTCATTGCGTTTCCTGGAGTGGTTCGATTAATCGTTCCGGGCCGAATACACACGTGAAAGTCGAGCCACGACCGGGTTCGCTCTCGATCGCCAGCCGTGCCTGGTGCAGGTTCAACACATGCTTGACGATCGACAGACCCAGACCGGTGCCGCCGGTGTCGCGCGAGCGGCTGGAGGACACGCGGTAGAAGCGCTCGGTCAACCGCGCCAGATGCTCGGCGGGGATGCCATAGCCGGTATCGAGTACGGAAAATTCACACCCCGGTCGCGTGCGGAGCCAGCGGATCGCGATGTGGCCGCCTTCCGGCGTATAACGCACGGCGTTGCTCACCAGATTGGAAAAAGCGCTGTGCAGATCCCTTGGCGAACCCAACAAATCGGCGCCGGCATGGTCTTCGAGCGTTATGCGATGGCGGTTCTGGCTCAGCGCCTCGGCCTCCTTGCGCAGAGTCGTCAACAGCGGCGTCATGGCCACGTGGTCCTCGGGCAGGTGCTGCTGCGTTTCCAACCGTGACAGCGTCAGCAGATCCTCGACGATCTGGCGCATGCGCTGCGATTGCGTGCGCATCTCCGCCAGCACCGGCGCCAGCGCCGGTACCTCATCGAGATCGAGCAGTTCGAGATAGCCGTGGATCACTGTCAAGGGCGTGCGCAGTTCATGGGAGACATTGGCAACGAAATCGCGACGCACCTGTTCCAGGCGCGTAAGGTGACTGATGTCGCGCGCCAGCAGCAGGCTCTGCTCGTCGCCGAAGGGAATCAATGTCGCGTGCAAATGAATCGGCGGCGCAGCGGGAGCAGGCACGTCCTGAATGCTTTCGCGGGCGCCATCCTGCAACCAGACGCCTAGTTCGCTGTTGCGCAGATGCTCGGCTAGGACAATTCCGCGATCGCGCCCCCGTTGCAGATCGAGCAGGCGTTCAGCCGCGCGGTTGAACCAGCGCACGCGACCGCCGTTGTCTAGTAGCACCAGCGCATCGGGCAGTGCGTCGCCCGCGGCACGCAGGTTGCGCAGTTGTGCGGCGAAGCGACGCGCCCGGGTCATGTTGCGCTCAGTCTGCCGAAAGCCGGTACCCAGCTCCGCGCACGGTCTGCACCAGGCCATCCAGGCGCCACGGCTGCAGCGTCTTGCGCAGACGGCGGATATGCACATCCACGGTCCGTTCCTCGACGTAGACGCTGCCGCCCCAGACATGATCGAGCAACTGAGCGCGGGAATAAACGCGGTCAGGATGGGTCGCGAAGAAATATAGCAACCGGTATTCGGTCGGCGCGACCGTCACGGTCTCGCTGCCGGCAAAGACGCGATGGGCCGCACTGTCGATACGCAGGCCGCCCAGGCTGATCTGGCCGGAGCCGTCGTCGCCCTGGCTGCGCCGCAGCACCGCCTTGATGCGTGCAATCAGTTCGCGCGTCGAGAACGGTTTGACCACGTAGTCATCGACACCGGCTTCCAGGCCGGCGACGCGGTCCGATTCCTCGCCCCGTGCGGTCAGCATGATGATCGGGATCGCTCGCGTGGCGTCTTCCCGGCGCAACTTGCGCGCCAGGTCCATGCCGCTGATTCCGGGCAGCATCCAGTCGAGCAGGATCAGGTCGGGCACCGTCTCGGCGATTGCGATCTGTGCCGCTCGTGCGTCCGCGGCCAGCACCGGGTTCATGGTCGCCTTGCGCAGCGCGAAAGCGACCATGTCGCGGATGGATACCTCGTCTTCGACCACGAGAATGTGCGGTTGCAAGCCCAAATCTCCTCATCAAAGTCAGCTGGAGCGATGTCGGCTGGCGCGATTATTACAGCGGGCGTGTGACCGGACGATGACAATCTCGCATCGACGGATAAAACTGCCGGTGTGTCGTGCGGCTATTTCTTCTCCGGCTCCAGCCCCCGGTCTTTGAGCATTGCCTGGATGTCGGGGTCGCGGCCGCGCCAGTCGCGATACATCTTTTCGGGGTCTTCGGTGTTGCCGCGCGAGAGCACCATCGCGCGGAATCGGTCGCCGTTGGCGCGGGTCATGCCGCCGTGTTGCTGGAACCAGGCGAAGGCATCGTCCGCGAGCATCATCGTCCAGTTGTATGCGTAGTAGCCGGCCGCGTAGCCGTTGCCCCAGATGTGCAAAAAATAGCTCGAACGATAGCGCGGCGGCACGTATCGCAGGTCGACGTGATTAGCCTCGAGCGAACGGACTTCGAATTCGTCGACGTTCTGCTGTGGGGCATTCGCCGTCAGCGTGTGCCACGACATGTCGAGCAGCGCTGCGGCAATCTCCTCGGTCATGTCGTAGCCGGTATTGAACAGCCGCGACTCGAGAATCTTCTCGAACAGCTCCGGCGGCATCGGTGCGCCGGTCTGGTAATTCTTCGCGTAGTGGATGAATACCGCCGGGTAGAGCGCCCAGTGTTCGTTGAACTGAGAGGGGAATTCGACGAAATCTCGCGCTGTGGCGGTGCCGGACAGGCTCGGGTACTCGGTGTCGGCGAAAAAGCCGTTCAGGGCGTGGCCGAACTCATGGAACAGGGTGATCACGTCGTCCATCGTCAGCAGCGCGGGTTGCCCCGGCGCCGGCTTGGTGAAGTTGGCGACGTTGTAGATGACCGGCAGGGTGCCGAGCAGCTTCGACTGGTCGACCAGGTCGGACATCCAGGCGCCGCCGGACTTGTTGTCGCGCTTGAAGTAGTCGCAGTAGAACAGACCGAGCGGCTTGCCGTCGGCGTCGTATACGGTGAACACCCGCACGTCCGGCGCCCACACGGGCAGATCACGGCGCTCCTTGAACGTGATGCCATAGAGCTGGTGGGCGGCGTAGAACACTCCGTTCTCCAGCACGTTGTCCAGCTCGAAATAGGGTTTGATCTGATTCGGGTCCAGCGCATAGCGGGCCTTGCGCACCTGCCGGGCGTAGTACTCCCAGTCCCAGGGCTGCAGCGTGAAGGTCGGCTTGCCGGCCGCCTTCTGATCCTTGTCGATCATGGCCTGGATGGCACGCGCTTCGGCGGCGGCGCGCGCCGTGGCGGGAGGCACCAGTTGGCGCATGAACTGCTCGACCCGCGCCGGCGTCTTCACCATCTGGTCCTGCAGCTTCCACGCGGCAAAGCTGTCATAGCCGAGGAGTTTCGCCTTTTGCGCGCGCAGCATCGCTATGCGCGCGATGGTGGCACGCGTGTCGTTGGCATCGCCCTTTTCGGTGCGGGTCCAGGAGTGTTCGAACAGCGTATGGCGGGTGTCGCGATCGCTCATCGATACCAGCGCCGGCTGCTGCGTGGTGTTCTGCAGCGGGATCACCCACTCGGCGGCGAGCCCGCGAACCCGCGCCGCGTGGGCGGCTGCATCGATGTCGGCGGGGCTCATGCCGGCGAGCTGGCTTTTGTCGTCGACGACCAGCGCCGCGGCCTTGGTCGCGGCGAGCAGCTTGTTGCTGAATTGCACCGTGAGCGTGGAAATCTCGGCATTCAGCTGCGTGAGTTTCGCCTTGTCCGCCGGGGATAGCCGGGCACCGGCAAGCACGAATTCCTGGTAATCGTATTCGAGGAGCCGCAGCGACTCCGGATCGAGATGCAACCGGTCACGTTTCCGATAGACGGCTTGGATGCGCGCGAACAGTTTTGGATTGAGGTGGATCGCGTCCTCATGCGCGGACAGCCTCGGCGCTTCGATCTCCTGCACCTTCTGCAGGGTGGGGTTGGTATTGGCGCCGGTCAGCAGGTCGAACGTCTCCGTGACCCGTGTGAGCATCTGCCCGGTCCGCTCCAGCGCCACGACGGTGTTCTCGAAGGTAGGCGGGGCAGGGTTGTCGGCGATGCGCGCCACTTCCTCGCTCTGCTGCTTCATGCCCGCCTCGAAGGCGGGCTGAAAATCGCTGTTCTCGAGCCGGTCGAACGCCGGCGCATGAAAGGGCAGCGGGCTGGCGTGGTAGAACGGGTTCGCCGCGTCGCGCGCGTCGGCCGCCCGAGCCGTCGTAGCGGCGGACTGCAAAAAGCCGCTCAATGCAAGTGCCCCGGCGAACAGGGTGGAGCCGGCCAGCCGTCGTGAGTTGATGCTCGAGTGTGACATCGTATCGGTCCTCAATCGTCGCGCGGTTGGGCCGAGGGCGCAAGGCTGCCGTGACGCAGCTCCCGCTCCCTGAGCAGCGCGAACAGGATCGGCACCAGGATCATCACCGCGGCGGTCGCGCTCACCATGCCGCAGCACCGGCCGCAGGCGCAGGACCGCGCCACTGATCGTCGTCGCCGCGATGTCCTGCGGCCGGGCCGGGGTGCCTTGGGCGAGCCGCAGGTCCATCGCCTCGCGCAGGTACACCATCATCACGACTGCGGTTTCGACGGTGATGCCGAACAGTGCGACGTAGCCGACGGCGACTGCAACGCTGAAGTTGTAGCCGAGCAGCCGTTGCAGCACCAGGCCTCCGATCAGCGCGAAGAACACCGGAAAGAACAGGATCGCAGCCTCGGCCACGGAGCGCAGTACCAGGTACAGCAGCATGAAGATCACGAACAAAAAAATCGCGGTTGTAGTGCACGTTGACGGGGTAGCGTGCCCGCCCCTCAACTGTCTGCGCGATGTCCTCGCCGCCGATGCCCGATTCCACCGCGCGCTGGACCTCGCCGACGTCCAGGCCGTAGCGAGCGGCCACTGGCCGGTTCACCGCGATGTTGATGTAGAAGCCCTGCGCGACGCGTGCTGCGAACACGGACTGCACGCCTGGCTGGCCGGACAGCAGCCGGCTGATGCGCTCGCCGAGCTGTTGAATGCCCGCGATGCTCGGCCTCTGGATCTTCATCCCGACCGGCGTTTTGATGCCGGTGGGCATGTAGAGCGTCGAACCCTCGAACAGCGCCGGCATGAATTGGCTCACGATGCTGGCGGCGAGTGGTACTACGAGCGCCAGACACACCAGCGCAATCAGCAGCGTCGTCTTGCGGTACCGCAGGCACGCTCTCAAGACCGGCATATACAGCGCCTGGGTGAAGCGGGTGACGGGATTGCGTGCATCGGGCCGCAAGCGCCCGCGGATGAACAGCGGCATCAGCACCGGTACCAGCGTGACCGCGAGGATGGACGAGAAGCCGATCGCGAGCGTTTTGGTCCGGGCCAGCGGCTTGAACATCCGGCCCTCCTGCGCCTCGAGCAGGAAGATCGGCAGGAACGACACGATGATGATGAGGAGCGAGAAGAACAATGCGGGGCCTACCTGCTGCTCGGTTGCCAGCAGGATCCGCCGTCGCTCCTTCGGTGGGATCGGTGAGGAAGTACCGATGCCGTCGGCTGAAGGCTGTGCCTGCCGTTCGGCATGTGCCTGGCGATCGGCGACCGCGATCGGGATGGTGAGGATCGGAATCAGTGCGGAGCGGAAGTGCCAGAGAAACAGAATGATGACGAGGCTGACGACGATCGCCTCTTCAATCAGATCGCGCACCAGGTTGTGGACGGAAGCCTGAATGAGGCCCGAGCGGTCATAGCCCGCGCGGATCGTGATGCCCGGCCGCCGCTGCCTGGGCGCGGGCGACATTCTTGCGGGCCGAGAGGGTTCCCCACGACGGCAGAGCCTGGCTGACCTCGATGTCGCCGCTCGGCCCCAGGGTGGCGCCGAAGGTGCCGGGCGCCGCCGATAGGCTCAGCCGGGGGGTCGTCGAGGGCGCCGGCAGTGATTGGGCGGTGCCCTCACAGGGGCTGCCGGCGAGAAGGGACGGCGGCGGGGCCTGCGCCGCCGCGACACTTGCCGCGGCGGCGGTCATGACGACGACTAGCGTGAGGCCGCGCGCGCGGGCCCAGGGTCTGTAATACAAATGCATACGATGCTCCTTCTGCCGGTCGGATCGATGCCACCGGGCGCTCGCAGGCGCGAGCACGGGTGCATCAGGCGCAGATGGAGATCGCTAGATTCTCAAGCGGAGGGTGGCGAGGTAAGTTTTTCGGCCAATCAGCGCAGCGTAACGGGCGAGGGGCGGTCCCTGCGACGGAGGCTTCTCGAGTGCGACGCCGGAAACCGCAGCCCAAACAGATGGAGCAATGCGGACGCTGGCAGGGTACCGTAGTGCCCGTGCACAGACACGGGCTGCGGCGATCGGCTGAACGCAGGCGCAGGCACACAATGATTGAGCGCCGCGCAGCCCGACGGATACGCGATCAGACCTAAGCCGGCGATGCCGGCGGACGGGTCAGGGGGGCTCTGCGGGACCGGCGTCGGGCAGGGACAGCAGGGCATGCGCTGCGACGTCGACGACGTCCCGACGCACGCCCAGGCGAGCGGGCCGTGAGCGATGAGCGCCGCCGCCAGCACCAGGGGCGCAGCAAGCCGGGCCTTGTGCCAGGGAGGTTGCATGGGGGCGGATTATGTCCCAGGAGGGCAGACGCAGGCGAGGACGTGTGCCGCAAAGGTTACTTACTTATCGTCACCCACGGCCATGTGCATACCTTTGGGCATATCCATATCTTCGTCCGGCGGCGCCTTGGCCACGATCGCCTGGTACTGATTCGGCGTCATCGCCGGTAATTTCTGCAGGAAGGCGACCATGCTCCAGATCGTGGCGTCGTCATGGCTGAAACCCCACGCCGGCATCGCGCTCATTTTGATGCCGTGCTTGATGACCCAGAACGCGTCCTGCGGATCGACATGCACTTGCGAGAGGTTCGGCGGTTGGGGATACAGCCCCGGCCTGATTTCGGAAGTCTTCATGCCCGGCGCCAGATGACAGCCGGTACACATCGCCGCGTACTGCCCGGCGCCCTTCAGAATCAACTGCGGATCGTCGAGATTGGGCACCTTCAGATGCTCGGAGCGCACATGGATCGATCGGTCGCGCAGGGTCTGCACGAACTCCAGGGTGGCCCGGTAGTGATGGTCGTCGGCGCCGATGTTGTAGAGACCGGACCAGGCGAACAGGCCCAGTCCGACTCCGATCACGACCAGGACGGCGACGACGGTGATGACATGTTCGGTATGCCGTTTCATGAATGAGTCCGTTCAGAACAAAAGCCGCACGCCGGCGACCCACTGCGGATCGAAGGCGAGCTCGCCGGCATCGCGGGCGTATTGCGCGGTCTTGGCGAACCGGCGTATCCATTCGACGCCGACATACGGGGCGAACTGGCGCCGAATCTCGTACCGCAGGCGCAGGCCGAGCTGCGCATCCGACAGACCGGCGCCGATGCGGCGCGCGCGATCGTCGCGGCCATAGAGGTTGGCCTCGAACCTGGGCTGCAGGATCAGACGCTGGGTGAATAGCAGCTCGTACTCGGCCTCGAAACGCGCGGCCGTGCGTCCGGATGGACCGAGGTATGCGGTCGCTTCAATGTCAAGCCAGTCGGGTGCCAGGCCCTGCAGGCCGAAGGCTGCCCAGCTGCGGCCCGGGCCGTCGCCAAAATCCGCTCGCACACCCAATTGCGTATCCCAATAAGTCGAAACCGGATGATCCCATAGCGCCTCGGTGCGCTGGTCCTCCAGGCGACCGGCGCCGTAGTCACCCTCGGCTTTGAGCCATAGCCGATTGGCGTCGGTGCCGTACCAGGCTTGCGCATCGAGCGTCGCCCCGTCCGCCCCGCGGCCGTTGTGATATTCCAGCCGGTCGATGCGCAGCGAGCCGAGCAGTGCATCGTCGTGCATGTCCATGCCGGTCATCGAGCCGTATCCGACACCGTCGGAATAGTCCGGACTGCGCGCATCGGGCGGCGCCGCCCCGCCCTGCATCGATGCCGTGTGCATGCCGGGCATCGAATCTGCGGCAACGGCCAGCGACCCCACCCACATCGCCGGCAGCGAGACCAGCAGTATCATTTCGCGAGCGTTCAAGAGACCACGACTTCGCGGAACATGCCCGCTTCCATGTGGTAGAGCAGATGGCAGTGGTAGGCCCAGCGTCCGAGCGCGTCCGCCTGCACGCGATAAGTGACGCGCTGCGCCGGTTGCACGCTGATGGTGTGCTTGCGCACCTGGAACTGTTGCTCGGGCGATTCCAGCTCGCTCCACATGCCGTGCAGATGGATCGGGTGGGTCATCATGGTGTCGTTGACGAGCACCAGACGCAGGTGCTCGCCGTAACGGAAGTGCACGGGCTTGGCCTGCGAGAACTTCAAGCCGTCGAAGCCCCAGACGAAGCGCTGCATGTTGCCGGTCAGGTGCAGCTCGATCTCGCGCGCCACGGGCTGCGGATACAGCGAGCCGCCGAGCGTGTGCAGGTCGGCGTAGGTGAGCACGCGGCGGCCGCTTTTGCGCAGACCCACGCCAGGATCGTCGAGGTTGGTGCGCGGCATGTCGACACGCATGTCGGTATCCGGGCCGAACTCGGTGCGCGCATGATGGACCTTTGGCGCATTCCCCATGTCCATACCGGGCATTGCAGCCATCCCGGGCATCCCGGCCATACTGCCGCCCTGCGCCATGGCTCCCATCATGTCGACCATTGATAGGGTCGGCAACGGATCGAGATTCGGCACCTCCGCGTCCATGCCGGCGTGCGGCGCGAGCGTGCCGCGAGCATAGCCGTCGCGGCTCATCGATTCGGCGAAGATCGTGTAGGCGCGCATCTCCCGCGGCTGCACGATGACGTCGTAGACTTCCGCCGTGCCGATGCGCAACTCATCGACCTGCACCGGCTCGACATCCTGCCCGTCGGCGGCGATTACGGTCAGCTTCAACCCCGGGATACGTACATCGAAGTAGCTGTTGGATGAACCGTTGATGAATCGCAGGCGCACACGTTCGCCCGGCTTGAACAGCGCGGTCCAGTTGCCCTTGGGTGTGACGCCATTCATCAGGTAGGTGTAGGTCGCACCGGTGACATCGATCAGGTCGCGCGGGCTCATGCGCATCCGCTCCCACGTGCGCCGCGAGGCCAGCGCGTGGCGCAGGCCCTGCCTCGAAACGTCGGCAATAAAGTCGCGCACGGTCGACTCGCCGTAGTTGTAATAATCACCCATCGTCTTCAGATGCCTGAAGATGGTCAGCGGGTCTTCATCGCTCCAGTCGTTGAGCATGACCACGTAGTCGCGCTCGGCGCGGATCGGGTCCGCGGCCACCGGGTCGATCACCAGCGGCCCGTACAGGCCGGTCTGCTCCTGGAAGCCCGAGTGGCTGTGATACCAATAGGTACCGCTCTGTTTGACCGGAAACCGATAGGTGAAAGTCTCGCCCGGCGCGATGCCGGGAAAGCTGATGCCGGGCACGCCGTCCATCTGGAACGGCACCAGGATGCCGTGCCAGTGGATCGAGGTCGGGACGTGCAACCGATTGGTGACGCGCAGCGTGACGGTGGTGCCCTCGCGCCAGCGCAGGATCGGGCCGGGTACACCGCCGTTGACCGTCGTTGCAAGGCGCCTGGCGCCGGTATAGTTGACCGGTGTGTCCGCAATCTCCAGGGCGAAGTCGGTCCCGGCAAGCTCAGTGGGGTAGCTGAGGCTGTTCAAAGCCCAGGCGCTCGACGGGCGCAGCAGCCCGAGCCCGGCCGCAGCGCCTCCCAGCGCAAGTCCGTGGACGAAGCGCCGTCGCGAGAGGTGATCCGTCGATCGAAAGGACATGGTCATCCAGTGCCCGCTCACTTTGCCGTGAAATGGTACGTGCTGGCAATCTCGTGGCCATCATCAGTGCTCGCCGCGGTCCATGAGCGAGAGCGACTGCGCATCCGGGGCTCGCGGAATCGGGGGGCCTTGAACATGGTTCACTCCAGGGTGAGGTAAGCTGAATTGCCTTGCGCACCCCCTGGTACGCACTGCCTCGATTTACCCCTCTCCCGGAGGGGGAGAGAGGCTGACGCGCGTACTGAAAGGGCCGTAATCACGAAGGGGACGTCATGCCAGAACCGGATCTCCAAAAACTTCTCGAGGCAGGGCCCGACCATCCACTCGCGACGCTCGAGACGGACATCTGGGCGGCACTCGACCGGCACACACACGCGCGGCGGCTGTTCAAGGCAGTCTTTTTCGCACAGACCGCCGTACTGGCTGCTGTAATGATCGGCAGCGCGGCGGCCGGATTCCGGTTGACTTCGGCGCACCGCCCCGGAGTTCTGGACGTCTTTTCGCCGCGGCCGACGCTGGCGGCCTCCACCCTGTTGGGCCACCGCAAGCCATGACGGGCCTGACGCGCATCGTCATCGGCGTCGTGGCGATGACGATGCTTGCGGCCGCGGTGGGAGGCTGGATCGGCGTGCGCTACGGCATGCGCGAGGCGCAGAGAAATCACTCGAGTCTCGATGAGGTCTTGCACCGCCGACTCGACCTTACATCCGGGCAGCAGCAGCGCATCGCCAGGCTGGAAGCTGCCTTCGCGGTGCGGCAGCAGACGCTTGAAACCGAGATGCGGGCCGCCGATCGCGATCTCGCCCAGGCAATCGTGACGGATCGTCGCTACGGGCCGCGGGCGCAGCAGGCGATCAATCGATTCCATGCGGCCATGAAGACGCTGCAGCAGGAGACGATTATCCACATCCTCGCGATGCGCGCAGTGTTGACGCCGCATCAGGCGGTGCGATTCGATCAGACAGTCACGCAGGTACTCGATTCCGCTCAGCCGTGACGACCGAACCGACTGAGGAGGATCGGCGGCTCGCAATTGCGGCCGGCGCCGGTGATCGACGCGCCTTCGAACAATTGGTTGGGCGCCACAAGGTGGCACTGTACCGGCTCGCGCGCCGCTATGTCGGCGATGCTGACGAGGCCTACGACATCGTGCAAGAGACGTTCGTGGCTGTCTGGCTCGCCCTGCGGCGGTTCGATCCGCGCCAGTCGTTCATCGGCTGGCTGCGGACGATCGCGCTCAACAAATGCCGCGATCACGGCCGCCGGCGCGCAGTGCGGCGCCGCGTTCTGCGCCTCTTCGCCCTCGAACCGACCGCCGCCGCGCAATCCGCCGCGACCGATTCTGAACGGGAGCGGGACGCACGGTCTGAGTGCCGCTTGCAGCGACTGGACCAGGCGGTCGCACAGTTGCCGCGGCTTTACAAAGAGCCGCTGCTACTCACGATCGTGGGCGGCCTTACGCAGCAGGAGGCGGCCCAGGTGCTCCGGATCACGACCAAGGCGGTCGAAATGCGAATCCGTCGAGCCCGGAGGAAGCTAATTCAGACGCTCAGCGATGAGCCGCAGAGCGAGTAGGGACCATCCGCTCACAGCCGCGCATTTTCGCAGCCGCAACGAGTTGCCGATCGCTACGGCGCCGCTTGCGGCGAGTTCAGACCGATCAGGTTCCGCAAAACGTCTGGAGGACCCGCTCAGCGGGCAGCGGCGGCCTGGCGTAGGCTGACAGCGCCTGCTGTTCTTCATATGGCCGTGACAGCACGGTCAGCAGCTCGGCAAACAGTGAAAAGTCCTCCCGCTCGACGGCTGCGTCGATGGCTTGCTCGATACGGTGGTTGCGCGGGATGAAGGCGGGATTGACTCGGCGCATGGCAGCGGCGCGCACTCCCGGTTCACGGGGTTCGCGCGCCAGGCGGCATTTCCATTTCGTGACCCATGCGTCACACGCGCCTGGATTCGTGAACAGGGAGCCCAGCTTGGATTCTGTTTCGGCCGCCTCGGCATCGACATGGGTGGCGTCGACATCGGCGGCGGCGCACAAGTGACGGAACGTCAGGGTGAAATCGGCCTGGTTGCGGTGCATTGCGTCGAGCAAGGACTGTATCAACTCCCTATCGCCGTCCTCAGGGCTGAGCAATCCGAGTTTGCTGCGCATACCGGCGAGCCAATGCTGCGCGAAGCGCGTGGAAAAATCGGCGATGATCGGATTGGCGAGCTCGATCGCCCGCTCGGAGCTCGGATCGATGATCGGCAGTAGTGCCTCTGCAAACCGCGCGAGGTTCCATTGGGCCGCATGCGGTTGATTGGCATACGCATAGCGACCGGACTCGTCAATGGAACTGAAGACGGTATCGGGATCGTACGCGTCCATGAAGGCGCACGGTCCAAAGTCGATGGTTTCACCCGACAGCGCCATGTTATCCGTGTTCATCACACCATGGATGAACCCGACCCGCATCCACCCAGCAATGAGGGCAGCCTGCCGCTCCGCGAAGGCTTGCAGGAGCGCCAGGTAGGGCCGTTCAGAGTGCCTGATATCGGCGTAATGCCGCTCGATGACGTAATCGGCCAGGCGCCGGGTGGCCGCTACATCGCCGCGCGCAGCGAAGTATTGAAACGTGCCGACGCGGATGTGGCTGGCGGCGACCCGTGTGAGAATCGCGCCAGGCAGCGGCTCGTCACGGTAGACGCGCTCGCCGCTCATCACCACCGCGAGGGCGCGGGTGGTGGGAATTCCCAGGGCGTACATGGCTTCACTGACGAGGTACTCACGCAGCACCGGGCCCAGCGCCGCGCGCCCATCGCCATTGCGGGAGTAGGGTGTCCTTCCAGAGCCCTTCAACTGCAGGTCACGACGCATGCCGGTGCGGTCGCGCACCTCGCCCAGGAGAATCGCCCGGCCATCGCCGAGCTGGGTGACGAAATGGCCGAACTGATGCCCGGCATATGCCATGGCAATGGGTTCGGCGCCGGGTGGCAAAACGTTGCCCGCAAACAGCGCCGCGAGCGTCTCGTGGTCGAGCCCGCCGAGATCGAGGCCCAGCTCGGTCGCCAACGCATCATTGAGTTTGATGAGGCGGGGCTTTGCGACGGGTGTCGGACCGAGTCGCGCAAAGAAATGCTCCGGAAGGCGGGCATAGCTGTTTGACAGACAGGCAGGCTGCTCCGATTCGGTTTCGACAGTCACGGTCGCATCCGCGCCGATTCAGGTGCGCTCGAAGCGAGCCACGGTCTCGACGTGCTCGGTGAATGGCAGCAGGTTGAATGCGGTCAGCGCGCTCAAGCGCAGTGTGCCGCCCGAGGTCAGCTGCGCGGCGTCGGCGATAAAGGATTCTATCCCACAGCTCACATACAGGAGGCGCTCGGGCGGCCGCTCGCGCAGGTACTGCGTCAGCTGCGGGTCGAGCCCCTTGCGCGGTGGGTCCGCGATCACCACCTGCGCGCCGGTCGCGGCGAGGCACGCTGCGTCAGCTGGCCACGCTGCGATTGCCGGCCCCGGAACGATCGAGACCTTGGCGCGAGATTGCGGATCGAGCTGGGCGAGTCCGAGCTCGAGTCCATGCAGGGAGTGCGGGTTGACTTCGTTCATCCAGATCCGGCTGGTGTGAGCCAGCACCGACAAGCCGATGGCGCCGACACCGGCATAGAACTCCGCGACGCGCGCGCCTGGCGGGATCTGTGCGCGCACGTGCTCGATGATCTGTTGGGCGACGTCGAGGTTGTTCTGTCCGAACGCGCCCGGCGGATAGTGAACTGCGGCTGCGCCAAAATGCTCGATTACGCTGGCCGGCCCGCACCAGTTTTGAAACGCCGGGCCGAGGATGGTATTGGAGCGAGCGCCATTGGCATTGAACCACAGGCTGTGTAGCCGGCCGCCGAGCCGCTCACGGATCAAATCCAGGCAAGCTGCAACGGGATCGGCGGTCGCGCTGTTGGCGACGATAACCACCTGCGCAGTTTGCGAGCTGCGTTCCACCACCACCTGCAGATAGCGCGCGACACCGGCATGCGCGCTGTCCGAGTAGCTGCTGACGCGGGCATCGGCCAAAGCGTGTTGCACGACGGCGGCGACGTGGTTGATCAGAGGGTGCTGAACACTGCAATTCGGAATGTGAACCACGCGGTGGGTGCCGAGCTCGAACAGTCCCAGCTTGGGTGAGCCCAGGCGGCCGCGGATGGCGAGCCGCGCGCGATGTCGAAATCCGGCCGTCGGCCCGGAAATCACCGCCACCTGCGGCAAAGCGTGGCTGCGCGAGAGCTGCTCGAGCGCGCCGAGCGCGGCGGCGGCGATACCGCGCTCGCCGAATCGCGGGCAGCCAGGGCAAGGCGGGCGATGCGGGCAGGACTGCAATCTAGCGGTCTCCATGGAATACTGTGACAGGTGGGAGCCGCTCCCGGAGGAATTTCAGTCATGATAACTCGCCGTGAGATGAACACCGCTTTCGTGCTGACTGCCTTTTTCTCCGGGGCTCCCGCCGCTCTCGTGCAGGCGCAGGCGCTGCCTGCAGAGCGCAGTTCCCCGTCTCATATGCCAAACATGCCCTCGATCGCGGTGAAGACGCTAAGGCGGGTGATTTCTTCTACGAGCCCGCGCGGCACGTCCATCGCATTCTGCGCAATCTGAGCACTACCGAGCCGGCGAAGCTGCTGATCTTCCAAGTGGGCGAGAAGGGCAACGCGTTTACTATCGCTGCGAGGTGACCGCACATGTTTCGATCACTCGCCGCGGGCGCCGTGCTGCTGCTGGGTCCGCACGGGGCGGGGTGGCTGCAAGCCGCCACGGCGGCGCCGCCGACGTCGATCGATCGCATCATCGCCACGGTGACGATCAACGGACAGGGGCCGTTGCGCTTCATGCTCGACACCGGTGCCACCCAAGCCGTGATCGCGCAGTCGGCGGTCCGCAGGCTCGGCTTGCGCCCCGAGCCGGGGCGGCGCATAGAGGTGCTCGGCATCAACGGGCGGGTGTCGGCTGCCGCGGTGCACATCGACAGTCTCGAGTCCGGTGCGCTGCAATTCCGCAATCTCGACATGGCGGTGCTCAGCGGGCCCGTATTCGACGGGCTCGACGGCATCCTCG
>Ga0307373_10005112_pt1 | contig 21689 bp, 17 predicted proteins | sample OX2MG_FD_202534 | JGI IMG/M metagenome (GOLD analysis project Ga0307373, IMG submission 202534) | Soil microbial communities from Risofladan, Vaasa, Finland - OX-2 | ecosystem: Environmental > Terrestrial > Soil > Coastal area > Acid sulfate soil | place: Finland: Risofladan, Vaasa | collected...
GCGCGGACGGCGCCCGCGTGGACCCTGATTCGAGCGAGGCTCGGGGCCGTCTGGTTGGGCGCAGCCGCGTAGACGAGGTTGCCGTTGGCGTCGATCCCGAGCGCAGACCGCCAGATAGCGCGACGCCAGGGCCCGGCCGGTCGACCGGCCGCTGGCCTGCCAGGCTAGGACCCGGTGACGCGACCTCGCCCGGCCAGATCGGGCGGCACCTCGTTCTCGGTGAACTCGCAGCGACTCGGCGTTGGGCTAGGTAAGCACCTTCGGGGGCCTGGGCAGAGCTCCAGACGCCACGACGAACCGCGTGCCGTTCCAGCGGTAGACATACGTGTCAGTCCCAGAGCTGCCCCACAGGGCGCATATGGCGTTGGACGACGGAGTGACCTGATACCGCACCGCAAACTTCGCGGTGCCGTCGGCCCACAAGGGGCGCGACCCCGGCCAGACGCCCGCGCGAGGTGCCAAGCTCAGCGTGCTCGCTTTCAGTGACGTGCCCTCGAAGAAGTAGACGATCCCAGGATACGAACACGCCGTGCCGCCCTGATGGAGCAGGTCCACGGCGATCAAGTCGTGTCCATGACCGTCTGTGGTCGACGCGACGGCGAACGGACAGCTCGAGAATTCCGGACAATAGAAGTTCTTGGCCGCGACCACGCTCTCATCGAGGGCCTCCAAGTAACTGAGTCTCGACCTCGGCACGACCGCCATGCTCCGTGCGAGGCCGATTGCCCGGGACTCCAGCCCGCCGGTCCAGGTGATGTCGATCTCGATGTGCCCAGAGCTCCAGACGAGCTGCGATGGGACCGGGCGGCAGCCGGGACTGGCCGCCGGGTTGCAGCTCAGGATGCGCGCGAGGTGGGATCCGACGCGCACGGTGCCCACGGTCTGGACGGCGCCGAGGTTGCCACAGTTCGGGGGCAGCTCGACGATGGCGAGTGTTTGCCCGCCTAAGGTGTAGTTCGCGCTTACCGACTGGCAGTGGGCCTCGTACGGCGAGACGAACACCCCGCGGCGGAGCGTGAGTCCCGAAAGCGACTTCGGCGCGAGCACCGAAATGACCGCCTTGTGGGCCGCGGCGCTCCACGTCCGAGGCGGCCACGATGATGCCGCGCTCGCCCGGGGGAAGTTCGCGGTGAGGACCATGGCCGCGATGCACATGATCATCAGCACGGCGACACCGATCCGGACGAGCGGTGATCGTTGCTGCGAGATGATCGCACTACGGATCCGACAACCGCGCTCGTGAAACCCCGAGACCGGGTGATTGCTCATCTTCTCGCCCTCTCGGCGTGGGCCCACGGAACGCGATCGATGCCCGACGCTACATCAAGCACTCACGGTTGAGAACCGGTCGGTCGAGTAGGCAGTTCCTCGATCACCGGCTCGGCGGCATGGTGAGCCGATGACTCGCCGCAGTCGTATCCACGGCCCGGTAGCGGAGCAGCTGACCGTCCCTGAGCGCTCATCGACACGAGCGGCTCGATCGTCAAGACCAACATCGCCAACGCCGTCAAGTAGCCAGGCTCTCGCCTCGATACCGCCCCGTACAAGGCGATGGTGTGCGCGATCGGCGGTCGCTGGTCGGCCACGTCTGCGCGAGCAATTTCTTGCACTGCTCCATGCAGGTTCGCAGACGAGTTTGAATTTGTGATCGGGGTCGGTACCCACAAGCGCACCCACGCGGCTGACGTTTTGGTGCGATCGCCCGTCACCGCATGTCCGGGACTCGTCAAGCGCGCATCGCGCTTGGTGTCCATGTGCAAACGATCACCCGGACACGGCCGCTCATAACGGCGACCCTGCTCGCTCGCAGTGCGCTCGGGCCGTGACATCCCCACGCGCTCGAGCACCTTCCACACACGTTGATGTGCCATCCCAAGCTCCCCGGCGAGCAACCGCGGGCCCCAGCCGGTGCGCCGACGGGCACGCACGATCTGCGCTTGAGTACGCGCATCGAGCAGTCGTGGCTGGCGGTGTGGACGTGATGAGCGATCACGGTAAGCACCCAAGCCCCTGACGCTCGGCTGTCGAGGCACCTCGTCAACGCGTGACCCACTCCCAGGCCGTTGCGACGCACACATTCAGGGCCGCCGCCGCTCGACGAGCACGGCTCCGGCGTGGCGAATGGCACGTCGGGTCCGATGCGATGTTGCCACCCTGTGTGGTATACGAAGCACGGGTGCCGACTCCGCCCAACTGGGCGAGACGACGACTATCAGATGGGTCGTCGTGGCGCGTCTACGTGCTGAGCCTGTCGAGCGCACAGGGCACAGCCGAACGGAGCAGACGATGCAGCAGACGAGACTGGGACGCACCGATCTGATCGTCTCCCGGGTGGCCTTCGGCACGTGGCAGCTGGGTGGCGACTGGGGAGCCACCGACGAGGAGCTGGCCATTGCCGCCATCCGCCGGGCCGCTGAGCAGGGCGTCACGCTCTTCGACACCGCCCAGGGCTATGGCTTTGGGGCGTCCGAGCGCCTGTTGGCAAAGGCCCTCGAGGGTCGGCGCCGCGACGAGGTGATCTTCGCCACCAAGGGTGGGTTGCGGCCGACTCCCGGCGGCGGCGTCCAGCGCGACGCCAGTCCCGCCTGGATACGCCAAGGGGTCGACGAAAGCCTGCAGGCGCTCGGCACCGACTACATCGACCTGTACCAGGTCCACTGGCCGGATCCGGCCACGCCCTTCGAGGAGACGGCTGGCGCCCTGGCCACGTTCGTCGCCGAGGGGAAGGTGCGCCACGTCGGGGTCTCCAACTTCACCGCCGCGCAGATGGAGGTCTTTGGCGCCACGCTACCGGTCGAGACGCTGCAGCCGCCCTACCACCTCTTCCGGCGCGAGATCGAGGAGTCGATCCTGCCATACACGCAGGTGCACGACATTGGCGTCCTCGTCTACGGTCCGCTTGGCCACGGCTTGCTCGGCGGGCACCTGCGTCCGGACACCCAGTTCGCCGCGGGCGACTGGCGGAGTTCGAGCGAGGCCTTTCGGGGCGACGCCTACCGACGCAACCTGGCGACGGTCGCCGACCTCGAGCGACTTGCTCGAGAGGATCTCGGCATCACCTTGAGTCAGTTGGCGGTGGCGTGGACGTTGTCCAACCCATCGGTGCACGTGGCGATCGTGGGTACCCGGAACCCGGCCCATGTCGACGAAGCGGTCGCCGCCGCATCTATCTCGATCGACGACGCCGTCATTGGGCGCATCGACGAGATCATGCGGGGCGCAGCTCCGGTCGCCGGCCCGTCCCCAGAGGGCATGCCCGAGAACTGAAAGCGCCATCCGGTGAGCCGCCGCTCCTGCGGCCGTGCTCGCCACGGGGACGATCGGCGCTGCCAATGCCCGGTGCCCGGTGCTGTTGGGATGGATAGTGCACGTGGGGAACCGCATCCCGAAGCCGGCGGGCCGGCTCGGATACCTCGACGTCGTCATCGAGCGTCACGCGCCACCCGGTGCTCAGTCACGGCCGCCTAGCGCTGTGCGCGCGGCACTCACATCTTCCCGACCGTGTCCGGCGTCAACGGCGGCCCGCCACTGCTGGGACAGCGCAGTCAGCATTGGCAGCCTGTCGCCGCCGGCGGCCGCCAGAGCAAGGTCGACATCCTTCAGAGCCCACTCGAGCGGGAACTCGGACGCGAGATCGCCTCGTTCCATCTTGTGCAGCTTGGCGTCGGCGATTGGTGCGTCGAGGGGTCCGCCCTCGATCACCGCGGCCAGCATCGAGCTGTCGATGCCAAGCCGGTCAGCCAGCGCGAGAGCTTCGGCGACGCCCTCGATGACAGCAGACATGTATGCATTGACGACCAGCTTCATCCGGCTGCCCTGGCCGGCCTCACCGAGCCTCACGGTCTTGCGGCCGATTGCGGAGAACGCCGGGTGGAGGATTGGCTTCGCCTCGACCGGGCCGGAGGCCAGGATGAGCAGCTGGCCGGCCTCGGCCGGGCCCTTGCTTCCAGATACCGGCGCGTCCACGAACAGCACATCGGGCCGGAGCTTTCGCAGCTTGCCGGCGATGTCAGTCGTGGCAGCAAGGCCGATCGTGCCCATCTGCGCCCAGACCGCTCCCTGGGGGGAACGCTTCGACCACTTTCCCGTCGAAGATCACCGCGCTCACGACATCGGCGGTCGGCAACATCGTGATCACTATGGAGGCGCCTTGGACCGCCGCGCTGGGCGAGTCAGCCACCCGGGCACCGGCGTCGGAGAGTGGAGCCATCGCGGACGGTGAGCGGTTCCACACCGCCGCATGGATATTGGCGGCGATGAGATTGCGGGTCATCGCTGAACCCATGATACCGAGACCCAGCACGGCTACCGACGCGCGTTTCCCCGGGCCATACGTGTCAAGCATCGGAGTCTCCCTCACTATTCTCGGTGTTACCTGGGTGACGTCCCGGCGAGCGGTGTCAGAGCCCCGTGAAATGTGACGGTAGCGCGTCATTCCACGCGGCGCGCCATCCTGGCGTGTAGCACCAACCGCAAGTCGCTGGGGGGCGAAACGGTCGAAATTGGCTTGCGCTGGTCGGTCGGTGCTACGGATCGCAACCATCGACAAACGCTGCGGCGTCCTCGCAATGACGAGGTCAGCGGTTCGAATCCGCTCGCCGGCTTCAGTCTTGCGTCGTCTGAGCAACAGTTTCCCTGGTCCGCTGGGGGCTCACTGGGGTTGACCCCTAGGTCTCTAGTGATCGTTGCAACACGCCATGGTGTTCGCGACGATCGGAGAGTTCCTTGGTGGCAGTCATCGTTCGTTGGTGTCGAACTTCGTACTCCACTGGCGTGAGCATGCCAAGCGACGAATGCCGGCGCTGGCGGTTGTGAAACATCTCCAGGTATTCGAAGAGCGCGTTGGCCAGGTGTCGTGGGTGGGCGACAGTTCGTCTGCCTTTGAAACAATGTCCAGACGTGCGCCGGCAGCATCGACCTCAGAACCCCGTGCCGGCGATAAACGAGAGATTGCCCTTTGAGCAGCCTGTCGCTTCCGTACTCGTCGCGCACTTCCATCCATCGACGACGGTGTACGAGTTGTAGGCGTATCGCCCATGGACAGGGGTGCCCGTGCCCGCTTCGACATCCCTGATTATCCGTCGAGCACTCGTGCAGTTGATGCCGCTCGGGTCCGGCGGCGCTTTGACGTAGGGGCCACCCACGCTCCCACGCGCGCCAAATTCGATCTTGGCCGTCCCACCCAACTTGGCGTCGTAGTAACTCGTACAGGGGCGGGCAAGCAGTGTTGGGTGGGCCGCCGCTGACGCTGTGTGCTGAGCGGAACCTTGCGCCGACGCTGACTCACTGCGTGGGCCGCGTGACCCGATTGTCCAAACGTCTGGATTGCTCACTCCTCTCGGAGGCGCTTTAAGGTAGGTGATGGACAGTCGCTCGTATTCGGGTCCGCTCGGTCCTTCGACCGGGTCCGAAGCCGTCACCTGCACGCGGTAGTCGGGCGCCTGACCAGCCGCGCAGTCAGGAGAACAGTTGCTCATCGACGCATCGCCCGTTGCGACTGCTCGAGCGGCCCCCCAGTTTTGCCAGTGAAGCCCGACCAAGCTGTAGTTGCTGTCCGCGCAGGTCATGGTGAATGTGCTCGGCGTGGTAACGATCGCGCCGGTACAGGTTGTCAGGTACGCGGTCTGGCCTTGCGGGCTCGTTCCCGGCTGGGTGGTCGTGCCCGTCGCGCCACGTGATGCGCTGGTCCCGCCGCCGGACCGGACGGCTGCCACACCCAGAATGCCTCCGAGCACCACGACGACGATTCCCGCCACCAATCCAGCCTGAATCCATGCCTTCTTGCGCTTCGTTCGCTTGGCCTGCTCCCCGGCGGCGGCTCGTATGATGCCCGGTGGAGCTGGGTGGTCCCAGTCGGCGGCCACGGCAACGAGCGCACCCCGCAGAACGTTCGGGTCGATGTCCTTCAGGTACTCGGCGTAGAGACGCTCCTGAGCGTCGGAGAGTTCAAAATCCGGCCACGTGGACCTGATGGCATCGGCAATCTCACCGGGGTTCGTCATGGCCATGGGAGGCAGTCGAATTTGGCGCTCTCGGATTCGCGCAAGCGACCGAAGCGTAATCGTCGAAGGTCGGGAGGCGAATCAAGAACGTGAATTCCCGTCAGCACCTGCGAGTTCACGCGACACGCCTCACATGCGGTCCAGGAGTTCACGCTTCTTGGCCTCGAACTCGTCGTCGGTAATCAATCCCCGATCCCTGAACGAGCCCAGGCGCTCAATCTGGTCCAATGGATCCGGCATCTGGATGACCTCGCCGACGGGGGACGCGGAGGATTCGCCGCCGGGTGTGGGTCGCGATGGTTGTCCTTTTGCGGCTCGCCTCACGTGCAGTGCCAGAGCGTCGCGATGCACAAGATCTTCAGGGGCCGACAACGCCGGCATCCCGAGGTGGAGCCGTTGTACCTGCAACTGTTCAAGAAGACGCTGACCCGAGGTCTCGGCAACCGCAAACCCGGCGGTGAAGCGAAATTCGTCGCGCTCGACAATCACAAGGAGCGCCCACTGCTGCGACTTCCAGGTACTGCCGACAAGCGCGCCCCACAGGGTGCCCTCTTGTCCGCCCAGAAGTCCCCCAATTGCGGCGGCCTGGCGTGCCCGAACCGCGCGCCGCAAGGCATCTGGACGCTGAAGGGCGATGCAACGAATCTCCCGAGGCCGGAGATGCAGCAATTCGGTTCCGTCCTTGTGTCGATACGACAGCCCCGCGTCACGGGCAACAAGTGTTCCCGCATTCGCGCGTCCACCATGCAACGGATCGCCACCGAGGTAATCGGCCTCAGCAAACAGCGGGTGCATCGCTCCATAGTCGATCCCCGTGCGCCGTCGGGCGACAACCTCGTGGAAGAATCGACCCACCGTCTCCGCTCGATCATCACCGGTTGAGCGGGCGAGTCGACGCTCGCAGTCCCCCCTCCATGCCGCTCGCGCGGAGCTGAACGCCTCAAGCGTCTCTGGGTTTGTCTCGAGTTCCCATTCGAAGAGCGGAACACGCAATCGACCGTGTGAGCGGGCGATGACCGCCGTACAGAGCTCGTCGGCGTCCAGGCCGTCGTGGCGGGACAGGCACATGCCGATCTCCCGGGCGGCAGCGGCGAATCCCGGCTCCTGCTCGAACTTACCGAGCGCTTCAAGGATGCCGACTACTTGCGCATCGACGATGCTGAGCACCTCTGGATAGGCAAATGCGGCGACCGGCGTCTTCGTCTGAGAGAAGCGGCCGCCGATCTTCTTCGGTGGCCTACCGAGGACGAACTTGAGACCATCTGACAACACCAGGTACCCGGGCTGGCGGATCGGTGGGTGTTCCGGGTCGCCCCCGCGGTAATACGCGACGCGGGTGAGTCCCGGTGGCGCGGTGATCCCCTGCAAACCCGCATCGCCATCGGCCTGGACCCGTAGTCCGGAAGCTGCGGTGGCGATCTCATCGGGACTTGGTCTCGTCGGGCGAGTCCCGAGAATGAATTCCCGAACGACCATCTCCGCGGTGTCGATACCGACTGCTTCAAAGAGCCGTACGTATGCCGCCCGTTCGTCCCGTGTAATTGGAGGGACGGACCACGCTGCCCCAACTTGGTCGACAAGGTCCTCAGCGAATATCACTTCAAGCCCCCCGGCAACGATGCGCCCGTAACTTGGCCAGAGCCCGAGGCGACGCGATGCGATGCGAAGTCAATCATCTGCGTGGCGGGTTTTCCGGCTCGTAGAGAATGCCGCCGGAACGGCCGACGCGCGACACCGCTTAACAAAGTCGCACACCATCGGAACGTCCGAGACCGCAGTCGCGTCGCCTGGCCCGCCGCGTCAACGGCTCGTTTGCTCACGCCGATTCGCAGGTCAGCTGACGCTGGCTGAACGATCAGCACAGCGCGACCAAGCAGTTCGGCCATTCGCCACGCGTCCGTTGGTCCGTCGATCCGGTGCCCGAAGCGGGGGCTGGCTCGGCCTCGGGCCCGCGAGCGCGATCAACGCGGACGGGCTTGGCAGGTGAAGGATGTTGCCGTCTCCGTCAACCTGGCCGGCGTCCGCGAGGCCGCTCCCGCCGAGGTCGCAGACACCACGAGCCAAGCGGCGCGGATCGCGCTCGACAAGGTGACGCGGCTGAACGGATCACCCCTCGGCACAGCGTGGAAGCGGCAGCGGCCCGATAGTGAGGCCCTTGGGACGACGGTGACCGCTGCGGATCCCGTGGTTCGGGGAGCCCACACCCGGCGAACGGAGGCACCCATGGACACTCGTCGCCCAGCGGCCAACGATTCCCATCCGCGGTTCGGCTGCCGCTGGACGTACCCGTTCGCCGGATGGAAAGGCGTCAACGGATCCAACGTGCTTCCCGCTCCACCTTCGGGCGCGAGTCCGTCCCGGTGACGGACGAGGCGGTCGCGGCGAGCCCTGAGCCGAGCGGAGTCGCTGGCGTGTCCCGCCTCTTCCTTAGATCCGCGTCTCGGGGCGTTCGTAGAGCGTGACTCCGTGCTCGAGGATCGACTGCAGGAACGGCGACCGTGCGCGGTCGGCGCGGCCGGCGACCCGCTCTGCGGTCACGATCGTACAGGGGCGCTGGAATACCGGAGCTGAGGCATCCAGCCGCTGCCCCGGCCTTCGGGAGTCCGATCCAGGATGCTCCACATTGGCCACATGAAATCGACGTGGCGGGGATTCTGACCTGGCTCGGCGGGCACGAACCAGAGCTCGCTGCTCCAGACATGATGGATCTTGCCGTTGCGGCGAACAAACGTGGTCGCCATCGCGAACTGTTCCTCATCGGCGGCTTCAATCCGATAGTCGCTGTTGAAGCTTGTGTCGGCTGAGGACAACAACCGCACGTTGCGCCAGCCGCGCGCTCGGGCGTGCGCGCCAAAGCGCTCGATCGGCGCCTTGGTGACCACCGCGCAGTTGATGTGCTGTTCGATGTGCGGCACTGCCCCGTCGATTGCGTCGATGATCGACGTGCAGACGGGACACGGGACTTCCAAAGGAGCCCCTCGCGCTCCGGGCCTGAACATGAAGCTATAGATGAACAGCTGGTTCTTGCCGTCCTCGAAAAGCTCCGACAGACGGACGCGCCGCACGGCGCCGACGTCTGCATCCCATTCATCGAAGACGTAATCGGTCGGCACCTCGCCACCCGCCGGGAGCGCGCGTCGCTGGGCGGCGACGGCCTCGATCCGGCGACGAAGCTCAAGCTCAGCCTGCAGCAGGTCATCTCGTGCCTGGCGATACGCGTCAGACTCGCCCGGAAACCGTACGTCGTGCAGCATCGTGCCCCTCCTCGTTGGTTGGATCCCGATCGGTCAACCCTGCGCGACCCGATCCTGCGACCCCCACGTCCAGCGAGGCCGCCATCCGCCGCGGATGCGCAGGCACGTGCCGCCAGTCGCCGAGGCGATCGGCAAGCCGCGTGGACCCCTCGATGTCGGTGAACAGGAACGTGACGATCCCGGTGGGCAGGCCAGGCATGACTCTCACCAACGTAGGCGGCGCATCCATTGTGGGACACGCGGGCGGCGGCTGTCCACCCCGGCCCCGCGGCGGCCGCGTTGCCCGCGCGTTCGCACGGGGTCCGCCGTGGGTGTCTCGAAACCGCTCCACCGGGTGTGATCGGGTCGGCCATTGTCGCGCTCGATCGCCGATGACCGACCGTTCCGCCCCGCGCCCATCATCCCGACACGCGGGCCGCAGGTGACTGGCGCAGCTGGTCCGATCCGGAGATCACGCGCTCGGATGCGGCCGGCCTCCACCGGGTCTGAGAACGATCGGATCGCTCATGCGCCGGGTGCGAGCGGATAGCTCAGATCGTTCGCATATCCCGCCGCCGGCCCAGAAAGAACCGCATCGAAGATGTTGTTCGTCGCTTGTCGGATGACCGACTCGGCTGTCGGGTCGTTGCGCACGGTCGTGGTAACGATGTCCGGGTCGATCGCGAGCAGTGCTGGACTGGAATACACGGGGTTGGTGACGCATGACCCGTCCAGCAGGCACACCCAGCCGCGGGTGCCGACGTTGACCACCAGTCCGCCGCCGAACTGGGGGGCCAGGGCGATTGCGCTGCCGGACACGTAGCCCGCCCCCCGCTGTGGGCAGGGGAAGGTCGCCGCGGCCGCCAAGCGAGTGCCAGCCGGCATCGGGGAGCCTGCGCTCGGCGTGTCGGTCTCTTGGTAGAGCACGCCCTGCAGCTGCTGGCCCGGTGTGGCCCCGGAGTTGGCGAACACCCAGCCAAGCGACGTCGGCACCGTCAACGGCATCAAGACATCCGAACAGCCGAACTGCTCGCCAAGGAGCTTCTGCTCGGGCGTGTTGATCGGCGACAGACGCCACATCGTCGACGACAGCGTCGGGCTTGACACGTTCGGGTCGTTGTGGTTCAGCTTCCAGATGTTGAGCGTCCTGAAGGGGCCGGTGGTGGGCGACGGCACAGGATGCCAATAGATGTTGTTGGCGCCGAAAAAGGCGGCGTTGGCACCGCGGGCAAGTGCTGACTCGAAGTTGGTGCGCATGTTGGGCGTCCAGTACTCCGAGTGCGACCCAACGACAATTGCGGTGGCCGCACCGATCTCAGGGCTGGCGGAGTTGAGATCCCCGTCTGTCAGGTAGCTGATGTCCCGCCCCTGAGATTCGGCGTAGCGCGCCAGCGGGACATCCTCGCTGAGTATCTGTGCCATTCCGGAACCGTCATACGGGCGGTTCAGGCTCACCACGGTCGAGATACCCGTCGCCGTCGAGTAGGCACTGTTGCCGCCCCACGTGTTGTACATCTGGTCGGTATTGGTGGCCAGTACCTGCACCATCGGGGTGGTGCGGGTGTCATCACGGATCACAAGTGGGATGGCGCCAGCCGCGCCCGGGTTGCCGACCGGCACGATACGCAGCTCATAGATTCCTTGCGTCCAATCGTGCGGGACGGCCAGGGTGGCGGTCTCTTGCCACGGGGCAGTGACCTCGTAGGTCGTCGGGTCGACGTGCTCCCAGGTGGCCGGCGCAGACACGTGGAGGGTGGGGCTGGTCCAGACCAGGCGCCCACCGGAGCCGTGGTAGTCCCCGAACCGCCAGACCTCCACGCGGACGGGCACCGGCGTGGTGCTCTGGGTACCCAGGTAGAGGCCGACAATCCCGCCGCAGGCGACGCTGGTGTACTGGGCAAAGCCCTGCACGAGCGGGGCGGCAATCGTCGATGGCGGCAGCCATCCCGTACCGCCAGGCTTGGCGTTTTCCTGGGCGATGGTCGCCGCCGCACATCCGGTGTTCGTGCTGCTCGGCGGCACCAACGGGGTGGCGGCAGGGGCCGCACGCTTCGCGGCAGCAACCGAATCCGCCCAGACGGTGCCGTTGCCGATGGCGATGAGTTTGACCGTGTACGAGACGCCATCGACAAGCCCTGGGATCGTGGTGCCGGCCGTCGACACCGGTGTGGCGGCTGCGCAGGTGGCGCCCGCCCGATCGCAGAGCCGGTAGCTGTAACCGGAGGCCATGGCAACGGCGGCGAAGCCGTTGATGGTGAGCTGGCCCGGGCCGGGGGTGAGGGACAGGATCGGGGCGCCCAGATGCCTAGCAGTGATCGCATCGGTGCGTGCAGTGATCCTGGCCGCCAGAGAGGTATGCCCAAACCGGTCGCGCACGAAGATCGCGTAGCTGTACCGAGTGCCGGGGGCCAAGCGGGTGTCGGTCACAGCGATTGGGTGTGATCCTTTTGTCGGCACGCCCGTGCCCGCAGTCGTCCGCGCCGGCGCCCGTGCACCGATGGCGCGGCGCACGATGATCCGGGTGACCGTGACCCCGGATGGGGTGATCCAACAGAGATCGATCGCGGTCCTCGTGCGGCCGGTCAGGCTGACGCCGGTCACCGGTGCGACCCGATCCGCCGCAAAACGGACACCGACGGTTCGGTCCCTGGACATCACCGGTGCACAGGCCGTCGCCCTGCAGGCACCGGAAAACCCGGCGAACGCCGATCCAGCTGCGGCGGCCGCACGCAGGGCGACCCGAGTGCCGGTGACAAAGCGCGCGCCGCAACGGGCCCGACACGAGATCCCGCCGGGCACACTCGAGATCCTTCCTGCGCCCGTGCCGGTGACGGTCACCGCGAGCCGGAAGGTCGAACGGAAGCTCGCAGTCACCCCGAGGGCGGCGGGCATCGTCACCCGGCAGGTCGCGGTGCCCGAGCACGCACCCGACCAGCCAACGAAGCGTGCCGTGCCGACCGGACGGGCGCTCAGGGTTACGTGGGCACCACGGGGCTCGGTCAGCGAGCACCGTCTCGTGCAGGTCGTGCGCGGGGTGCCGACCACCACTCGGCCCGGGCCGGATATCACCACCGACAGCGACGGACTGGCACCCGTGGCCCCGACCGCAGAGATGCTGAGCGCAAGCCCAAAGCCGGCAATGGCCAGGCCCATTGCGATGCCGAACATGCGGCGGACTGCCCGAACGAATACGGGCAGTCGACTCATCTGAGCAAGGGAGTGGCGACGAATACGCACCCGTACAACCTATGGCGCGCAGGCCGCCAGCGCGCGGCAGCGCCCTACGCGTGCGTTCGGCGCAGGCACCATCGCCGAGGAGACCGTCGCGATGCGGGTGCCCGATCGGATCATGTGGAACCGAGAATCGATCCTCCGGGAACGCGGCACCTGATCCGTGCCGAACGCTCTCGCGGTCGCGCACCGCATCCCGAAATGGTCCGATGCCCACGACCTATCCGCCCCCGCGCCGAGTTTGGGCGCGGCTCCATCCCGCGCCGCGCCGCGGCGACTAACGCGGGTGCAGGGCCAGCGTGCGTCGTAGGAAGTCGTACTCGGCGGACAGCGCCGCGTCGGCGACGGTCATCGGCAGCGAGATGAACCCGTGCGGCGCCTCGGCCCAGATGCGCAGCTCGGTCGCATGTCCCGCGGCGCGCCAACGCGCCTCCATGAACAGCGTGTCGTCAAGCAACGCATCTTGCGTGCCGACCGTGAAGATCGCCGGCGGCATGCCGGACAGTTCTGCAAACAGGGGCGAGATGTCGGGGTCACGGCGCTGCTCGCGGTCATGCATAGGCAGAAACTGGTCCGCGAACCAATTCAAGATGGGCACTGAGAGCACAAGGTTGCGCTCGCCCCACAGCCGCTGGCTCGGTGTCATCGACAGGTCGAAGCCGCCGTACTGCAACACGGCCGCGCCGAATGCCCCGGTGATCCCGTGCCGGTCGCGTAGCCGCAGGAGGGTCAGCGCGGCAAGGTGCCCACCGGCTGAGTCGCCGCCGATGGCCAACTCGCCTCCAATGCCGAGTGCTGCCTTCCCCTCGTCCCCCAGTAGCCACAATGCGGCGGCTTCGCAGTCGTCCGGTGCCGCCGGATAGGGGTTCTCGGGGGCCAGGCGGTAGCCCACGCTCACGACCGTGAGACCGGTCTCGCGGGCGAGTCGGTCCAGGCGCGTGTCCTGGAGGTCGTTGCCGCCCAAGGTCCATCCGCCGCCATGGATGTGAAGAAACGCTCCCGTAGACTCCCGATCCGGTGCGATGATACGCAGCGGGACGGGGCCGCCGGGGCCGCCGATCTCAATCGTACGGGCGTTGGGCAAGAGCACGGGCGCAGGGAAGATGCCGAGACCCGCCCGGCGGTCGCGGCGCGTCTGCGCCGGCGGGACCGTATGGACCGCGGGCACCGTGGCCAACAGACGCTCGAGCTCGGCGTTGAACGCTCGCGTCTCGGCGAGCATCCTGTCAGGGTCGTACCCGGTCATTGTGCTGGTAACTCCTGTCGGTCGGATCCTCGCCGGTTCGCTCACCGCCATCGCCTTGGGTGGGCCGAAGTGAGCGGACACGCGCTCGTCGCACGAGTTCTCGTCGGTCTCATCGTCTCACGCGATCGTCGTAGTGCGATGCGGTCGCCGACGACCTGAACCGCCCCGCGGAAGCGTCGTGCATCGACGAGTGGGCAGAGGGATCTCCCTGGTCGAACTCTCTGTCGAGCGGCTTGACGTCTGGTTCACGTCACTATCGCGGCTCAGGGCACCACCGAATTCCTGGCTGGAGGTTGGTGCAGAACAGCAGATACCGCGCCCGGCCGCGCACGCGCGACCTCGACGCTGCTCGGCGAGCGGTGACGGGACATCCAGTGAGTACTGCCGCGTTGGGGATCGCGGCCAGATGTGGCGATGCGTTCGCGTGCTGTGCGGTCGTGGCGGCGGCTTGGGCAGCGCGCGCCAGCTCGTTGCGGGCGAACCGCCGGGCTCGCGTCCGGCGGTTCGCCAGCACGGGGGCGTGACTCGTACTGTCAGCGCTCGCCGCTGGGCCCGCGTCGCTCCCAGGGTCAGCCATCACCGAGCCCGAGCTTGGCGCGTCGCTCCACCGGCACGAGGTCGAGGTATTCGCGATGACCGTCGATAAAATCGCGGACGAACGGGCAGAACGGCAGCACCGCCAGTCCCTCGGCCCGTGCGGCGTCTAGCGCGGCTGTCACCAGCAGCGTTCCTAGGCCGGCACCGTCCTGTGACGGGTCGACCTCGGTGTGGACAAAGGCGATGACGCCCGGTCTGCGCTCATATTCGGCGAAGCCCACGACGCGCCCGTCAACGTCGATCTCGAAGCGTCGGCGTTCGGGGACGTCGGTCACGGTCGGTGTCATCGCGTCGGATTCTCGCACGGGCCACCCGGAAGCGCTCCACCGAACGGCACGGAGCGCTGGCACCATCACAAATGACGTGCGTAACCCGGCGGCGCCCGTCGTCCGGGACCAGGGACATGGGCGGCGGCGGGCAAGGATCTCGTGGACAGAGGTCGGGATTGGAATGCGCCACGTTGGCCGTTCGGGTTCGTCGTACGCACGCGATCGGGGGGTACGTGCGCGGCAGGACTCACACCTGCGGCGGTTCGCTCCCGAGGCCTGAATTGCAGGGCGTTTTGCGGGACGACGCTCTTCCATTGAGCAGCGGGACGTTCTTCCCGCACGGTCCCGCGAATACCCGGTCGCGTGTTCGGAGACTGCACGAAGCCAGGCGTATGCCGTGTGGCATGTTCATCATCGGACGCCGAGGGGGCGTGGCCACAGGGTGTGACCGTGAGCGAGGGTGTGGTCTGCGCGCGAATATGCGTTGACAGGCCACTCCGCTGCTGGGAGCCTGGCGCTGTCGACAGGCGAGCGCTTCAACGCTCCGAACAGAGCCCGGGCCGTGGAACTTCTCAGACGAATGAGCGCGAACACGGCGGACACGGTCTCGGCGACCGTTGACGCGACGGCCATCTACCGGCCCGGCCGCTGGCGCATCTGCGTGGCCGGCGCCCGCGATCACCACGATGCGGTCACGGCCGCCGCCGAGACCGCATCGCCGAACGCGCCGACCGGTGTCGCGACGAGCGACGATGACGCGGCGGCCCCCGGATGGTTCGCGGTGGCCCTCCTGCCTCCGGATGACGAGCGCGACCCGCCCGCCGTGGCGGTCTACTGCCCGGGGGCCATAGAGGTCGGCGGGATCCCGCCAAGTCTCGTCACTGACACCTGCCGGCAACGCCGCCGCACCGAATGATGATCAACTGCCCTCATAGCGACCCAGCCAACGACCGGCGGCCGCTCAGGCGCGCGCACGCCATCGCCCTATTTTGCCTCTTGGCGATTTGTCTGGGGATGGCTTGGCATTCTGCGACTGCCGATTCAACGAACGGCAACGCTCCCGCCTCGCGGTTGCGCTGGATCGGTCGCGACTGGTTCCTCGAGGGCGCAAACCTGCCGTGGCTGCACTGGCGCTGCGACTTCGGCTGCCAACGCAACGGTGGGGTGCTCTCCTCACAGGCGCAACTGGAGTCCCGTTTCCGCACGCTCGCGCGGCACGGGGTGCGGGTCGTTCGCTGGTATGCCTTCCCCGGAGACGCATGGCAGATCGCCCGGGGGGCCGGCGGCGCGCCCACGAGCCTGCAGGGCGCTCGCGTGTTTCCCGACATGGATGCCGCCGTCGCCATTGCGGCGCACTACGACATCTACCTCGACCTCGTGCTGTTCTCCGATACCCGCACGATCCCCACCACCTGGATGTCCGACCCCGCGCAGCGCGCGCAGCTCGCTAGCGCGCTCGCGCCGCTGTTCCGGCGATACGCGGGCAACCCGCACGTGCTCTCCTACGAGCTGTTTGACGAGCCCGAGCGCGGCGTCGATGCTGGTGCGGTGGCCCCAGCTGACGTGCAGGCGACGGTCCAGTCGCTCACGGCGGAGATCCACCACGACTCCCATGCACTGGCGAGCATCGGCCCCGAGTCTGTGGACCGCATCGGCCTGTGGACCGGACTCGGCCTGGACTTTTACGCCCCGCACTGGTTCACGGGCATGGCCGGTACGGTCTGCGCGCTGTGCACGAACGTCTCCCAGCTGGCGGCGGCGTACGGTGCGGACCGGCCGGTGGTGATCGGCGCCATGGACCCCGGGGGCTCAGCGAGCACGGCGAGCGCGCGCCTGACCTCGGCGCGCGAACTTGGCTATGCGGGGGCGATGTTGTGGTCGGTGCTCGGCACGCCCCACCCGAGCGCACCCAGTGGCTCTGCGAGCGTGCCGCTCACGGCGACCTGGCGCTTCGCCTACGCAACCCCCGACGCGGGACCACACGCGCGCCCACTGAACCCATGCATCGGACCGGAGGCCGGCAGGTACGTGTGCCCGGATCTGCGGATGAGCCCGCCCTCCAATCTATTCGCCCGCAGCGGGTACGGACACGTGCTGCTGCTGTCGCGCAACTCGATCAACAACATGGGCGTCGGGCCGGCAGAGCTGTTCGGACGCCGCACGGGGGAATACACCATGTCCGCCGTGCAGCACCTGCACCTGCGACGCGGCGGGTACGTCTCCATCTCCACCGGGGCGACCCTGTACTTCAAGGCGGTGCCCGGCCAGTACCGGTACTGGAAATGGAGGAATGCTGCGGCGATGCAGCTGTGGCGGCTCGACGGGGCCGGACACCCCACGCAGCTGGTGCGTGTGGGCCCGAAGACGACCTACTGCCTGCGGGACCTCAAGCGCACCCACGGCTACCTGCGAGGTTCGCCGACGCGCGCGCACTTCCCGGGATGCAGCCAGGTTCTCGGGGCACGGGCGCGCACGCTCGGCACGTCGGTTGGCTGGTCGGACATCTACCCCTCGACCTACAACGAGAACTACATCAACGTGACGGGGCTGCGCGGCTGCTTCGCCTACGTGCACATCGCCGATCCGACCAACGTCATCTACGAGTCGAACGACGACAACAACGCGAGCGCGGTGACGGTCCGGCTCCCCTGGACGGGGTCGAGCGCGGGGTGCCCGGCCGCGAGGCCGCTGCCGTTCGGCACCGCCGACGGGGGCGGGTACTGACCCCAGCGCACTGATGGTGGTCGCTGCGCTTGGTCCTGATAGCGACGCGCCGCGCGTGCAGGTCATGCCCGGTCGTGGCAACGGAGTCGCGATACACCACCATGCACCAATCGCAACACGCGAGGAGGCACAACGCGGGAAGTCGGCGTGTCCCGGACGGTTAGCGCCACGGACCGCAACCAGCCGCCCGGGCCACGCCGCCCTCGTAATGAAGGGGTCAGCGGTTTGAATCCGCTCGTCGGCTTCAGCACAATCTCATCTGAGCAGCGATTTCGCTCAGCTTCTGAAGGTTCACGGGGGCAAGCAATTCCAGGTGGGTCGCCTCGTAGGCCCCTCGCAAGCCCCGGGTAAGCCCCCGTGACAAATCCGCCGGGCGGTCCGAGCCTTCTAAGCGATCGCCCGGCTCACGACTCGCACTGCGAGGCACCGGCGCTGTAGGACCGAGCACTTCTGGCATGGCTCGAACCCGCGACCCAAAGCGCTCGGTCACTGTTCATTGGCTCGTGAAAGATGACCCTGCCCGCTGACTTCCCCTCACCCCACTCCCGCGGATACGCCACAGCAGCGGCGTCGGCGACCGTCGTCGGGCACTGCGCCCTCAACAGTCAGCAGTACCCTCTCGTTGGCGCGGCCTGCGAGGCTCCCGAGCGTCTGATCGACGCCAGCGCAGCCTCGACTTTCGTCTAGCTCGCAATGATCGGGTGTTGACAGACGGTCCATCCCGGTGGGAAGCTCGCGCCAATTTTTGAGATTCGTAAGCCCTTGCTCGGAGGTCGGCGATGACCAAGTGGGATCGGATCGCGGCGAGCAGCGGCATCCTCGCGGTCGTCCTCATGGCGGTCGGGTTCAGCACGACGGGAGCCAACCCCAGTTGGTCCGACTCGGGGACCACGATCGCCCACGACTATGCCAGTAACCGCGAAGCAGGTCTGACGTCGGTGATCATCGTCGGGGTTGGGCTGATGGCGCTGATCTGGTTTGCCGCGACGCTCGGGTCGTTACTGCGCGCGAACGGTGAGGATCGTCTCGGACTAGTCGTGGTCGCCGGTGCAACGGCATTCGTGTCGATCTTCGCGATCGCCGGGGTCGTGCAGTGGACCTTGTTCTACGGGTCGGCGGGCGGCGATCCGCTGCTCACCAAGGCCCTCTTCCAGATGCAGTCGCTGGCGGCGTCGCTGGCCTTCTTGCCGTTAGCCCTGACCGTGTTTGCGTTTGCAGTCGCGACGGCGCGATCAAAGATCTTGCCCGTTTGGTCTGTCGCCATCAGTGGACTGGCGGCGCTGATCATCGTCATCGGCGTTGGCACGGTTGCCCAATCCGGCTTTTTCTCGCCGAATGGCGGCTACATCTTTGTTGCGCTCCTCGCACTGGTTGTCTGGGTGGTGGTAACGAGCACCCTGCTGATGAGGGGCCAAGGCGCGCGCCGCGAGGTCGCATCAGCCACGGCCTGAGCGGGGCCGCCCGGGAGCACGCCACGATTGCTCTTGGGCCTTCGCCTGCGGGAACCACGCAACGCGATACCGAGTATCGACGACGCGCCGCTCCCAATTTCCGTCAAGGAATTCGGCCAGCGCGCCTGCAGGCGCGGCGTGGACGCTGGCCGGCGTGCGCGGAAATCGACGGCTCCGACAAATCGTGAAGTGATCAACGCCGAAACGCCACGAGAGTGGCAACAGGGTGGCAACAGACCACCCTGCACCAACTGCAAAGCGCTCGGGGGCGAGACGGGCGAAGTTGGCTCGTCCTCGCCCCTTCGCGCCACGAACCGCAACCACCCACAAACGCCGCGGCTTTCTCACAATGACGAGGTCTGCGGTTCGAATCCGCGCGGCGGCGGGGCACTGCCAGGCGCGGAGAGGGTGCCTGAGGGCCGTCCCACTCGGTCGTGCACAGGGCAAAGCCGGTTAGCAGGGCTTATGGAGCGTGCGACCAGGAAAGCGCGCGAGCGCTTGGGCGAACGTCGCGAAGTGGACCAGGTACGTGGGCGAAAGCGACTTCCACGCCGTGTCATCGGCACAGTAGATGTAGTGCGCGGTCGCGTAGCTGGACGCGTAGAACCCGCCGGCGCTCGTCGGTCCGGACCCCCCGGAGCTTGAGCCCGTTGCGACATAACGATGATATGCGGAGACCCAGTTCGTCGCGATGAGATTCTGCGCGGTCGCGAGCGACATCTTCCCAGAGCACACCCGCCCCTTGAGAACGTTCTCCAACCGATCCTTGGGATTGAGAAAGAAGCCGGCGCGCTTCGCGTAATCGGGCTCCGCCCAGAGGTTGCCTGCTGCATTGACCGCACCACCGAGTTCGAGCGGCACGAAGTGGTCGTATTCGTACTTCGAAGCCGAGCCGGCGTCGCCGTATGCCCTCATGCTCGCGACCTTCTCGACGTTCGTCACCGACGCCGGGGGACGGACCTTGCTCGTCCAGCCGCTGACACAGATGGTCCGATGAATCGTCCTCTGCGTCACAGAAGGATTCCGCAATCCCGGCGTGCATCGCGACGAGGGGAGTTCGAAGAGTCCGCTGCCACGCGCGTGGCATGTCGCTGGCGCTGGCTGGCGCTGGACGACCTTCGCGCTCGCTGCGCTCGACCGAAGCGCGCCAAGCGCGACTGCCGCGATCGCCGCAAAGACGACGAGGAATGCGACCGCGCCAGCGACAAAGCTGGCACGTCCCAGAACGTTCTCGCGCCGTGTCGCGGATCGGCCTCGATGGCTCATGCGCTGCTCCACACTGTGCATTGATTGGCGGTAATCCTGCTGGGTCGCACGAGTATAGGTCGATCCGATCCACGGTCATCGGGGCAATCCCGCGCGCACCCCAGGTAGTCTCACGTGCTCGCGATCGCGCGGACCTTCGGCGCTCAGCGCCGAGTCGCCGTCCGCGCCACTTTGTACCGACGAGCCCCCCCCCGCTTCCGGCCCCCGGCATGAACGACGCGGCCGTCCCGGGAGTCCCGGCTCGGACGCGCACGAGTGCACCGTCCCGGTCCGCGGACCGATCCGTTCACCGATGATGAACGGGGACCGGCCGCGACAGGATCGCCACCTCGGACCGCTGGCCTACGCCAGGACACGACGTCAATGCGAATGACGACGCGCTCGTCGGGATTCGTTACAAGATCGACGCGCTGCAGACTCGATAAGGAATCCCGCTGTGGGACGTCCTCGACAGGGCGCGTTCGCGATTCGCGCGCCGCCGGCGTTCATCGCGGGCGCGATGGATGCCAACCCGCCGCGTCCGGGGCTCCCGCTACTTCGTGACGACCCGCAATGCCGCGAAGCCATCGGCGAGTTGCACGTGGAAGGGCTCGGCGGCACTGTCCTGGGCCCTGTTGACCCTCTGAGTGGATCTGTTGTCAGCGGAGTTCGCGTAGTCGAACGAGTAGTAGTTGACGATCACCACTTGTCCGTCGTAGCGGGCCCCGTGGCGGATTACTCCCAAGATGTCTGCGATGTTGGCCGAGACCTGCCGTTGGACGGCCGGGACTTCGCTGGCACATTGGTCCGTCGTCTTCTCCTGACAGATGAACAGATCGTTGTAGCCGATCATCAGCGAAACCAGCCGTGTCTGCGGATGGGTCTTGAGGTACTGCACGGCGTATTGGAGTTGCGTCCCGCCGTAGCTGACGTGGAGTGGGGACGTGGTCCGGTACCCGGGCCCGCCACCGTGAGCGTTCTCGCAGCCGTTGCTCTGGCCGCCTTTGTAGATGAAGCTGGCCGAGCTCTCGCCCGTGCACGCCGCGTTGGCCACGTTGAAGCCGAGCGCCGCCCCGACGACCTCGGGAAAGCCGACAAAGCTGGATGCGTCGGAGTAGTTCGGTGGTGGCGACGTGTCCGCCTCCCGATATCCGAACGTGACCGAATCTCCCAGCGCCAGGTAGTCCCGACCAGCGGCCCGGGACGCAGCCCCTCCACGCGCTGAGTCGGAGAATGCCAAGGTGACCAGCAACGCGACGCCGACCACGAGCACGCTCACGCACGCCAGACCAAGCGCAGCGCGCGCTGCCTTCCTCCGACCGGAACGCCGCACGGGAATCGTCCCTTCTTCGAGATCGGCCTACGATGCCCGCCACCGACGGCTGAAACGATCCAAGACCTGCGATATCACCGACTCGACAGAAGCGTTCTTCTTCGTGTCAGTCGCCACAGTGCCGGACCAAGCATTGGACGTAGATGGCGCGTCGTTCTCTGCCGGCCGACGTGCGGGGGCTGCATCAACAAGAGCGGCGGAGATCCCGAATCATCCCCGGTATCGCGGCGACGAGAGGTTGTCCCGGTCGTCGTGGAACTTCGTGACGGCGGTCCCGGTGTGATGGTTACACGGTAGCTGCGATGGCGACCTCCTGGGTCGTGACGGGATGGGGCTGATGGTGGGTGAGCCGACGTTC
>Ga0307373_10005113_pt1 | contig 21684 bp, 17 predicted proteins | sample OX2MG_FD_202534 | JGI IMG/M metagenome (GOLD analysis project Ga0307373, IMG submission 202534) | Soil microbial communities from Risofladan, Vaasa, Finland - OX-2 | ecosystem: Environmental > Terrestrial > Soil > Coastal area > Acid sulfate soil | place: Finland: Risofladan, Vaasa | collected...
GTCTCCGTGGACCCGGTGAACGACACAACCGGCACGTCAGGGTGTTCCACGATCGCCTTGCCGGCCTGCTCGCCCATCCCGTGCACGAGCTGCAGCACTTCGGGCGGCACCCCGGCCTCGAGCAGGACCTCGATGAACACGTGCCCGGTGTGCGGCACGTCCTCGGCCGGCTTGAACACGATCGAGTTCCCGCAGAGCAGCGCCGGGAAGATCTTCCAGGTCGGGATGGCCAACGGAAAATTGAATGGCGTGATGATCCCGCATACGCCGATCGGCCGGCGGAAGCTCATCGCCCACTTGTTGCGCAGTTCGCTGGGCACGGTATGCCCGAACAGCCGCCGTCCCTCCGTGGCCGCGTAGTAGGCCGTATCGATCCCCTCCTGCACGTCGCCCCTCGTCTCGGCCAGCGGCTTGCCCATCTCCCGCGTCATCAGGTCGGCGATCTCATCTTTGCGCCGGACCAGGAGGTCGGCGGCGCGCCGCATCGCGTCTCCGCGGGCCGGCGCCGGCGTGCGCTTCCAGAGCTCGAAGCCGCGCCTGGCCGAGTCCACCGCGTGCTGCACGTCCCGCGCGTCGGAACGTGGAAATCGCCCGATCACATCGGCATGGTCGGCCGGGTTCCGGTTCTCGAAGTATTCGCCGCCGGCCGGCTCCACCCACGCCCCACCAATGAAGTTCTTGAACGTTGTCGTCATGGTCTCGAAGTCAGGAGGTTCGCGCCCGCCGTGGCACGATCACTTGCACACCCACCCCGCGGGGTGATTGGCGTCGGGCTTGGCGTAGCCGACGCGGGGCAGTACCTCCATGGAGCCGAGGACCAACCCCCAAAGGAGGATTAGCAGAGAGAGCACGTGGGCGCGAGCCGCACGATGGCGCCAGGTCCAGATGGCGCTCCATCCGCCACTCACCACGACGACCACGACGGCGGCCAGATACGCGGCGAGCCCGACTCCGCAGCGAGCTTGATAAGGCCACATGATCATCGCCACCCCGAGCGCCACCGACAGCGTGAGCCGGGCAAAAACACCGAAGGACCCGGTGGCCTTGCCCGGCTTGGCAGCCGCTCTCCCGGCCGGGGAGGCGGCGTCGGGCGCCGCCTGGCGCAGATCACTCGCTCTGCCCGGCGCCACACCCTTTGGCGGCTCCGGTTCGTCGGCCATCGACCCCAGCTGCTTGTCGATCTTGGCGAGTTCCTTGGACCAGTCTCGTTCGGCCACAGTGGCTCCTTGTGCGGAGGTGGGTCAGTCCGCGATTTCGCGGCTCAGCCCGTACCGCTCGATCTTCTTGTACAGGTTGGAGCGCGGCATCTCGAGTGCTCGCGCCGTTTCCGATACGTTCCAGTCGTACGCCCGCAGCTTCGCGAGCAGGAACACCTGCTCCGACGCGCGCTTGAATTCCTCGTAGGTCCGGCTCTCCATGACGGAGCCCATCGCCGGCCCCGTCGGCGCGCCCCCGTCCGTCCCCACCAACCGCTCGATGTCGCCGGCCGTCACGCGAGGGCCCGCCGAGAGAATCAGCAGCCGCTCGATCGTGTTGCGCAACTCGCGGACATTGCCCGGCCAGTCGCGGGCGGCCAAGAGGGCCATCCCGGCCGGGTCGACGTCGCGAGGCAGCACCCCCTCTCGCTCGGTGAGCACGGAGACGAAGTGCGCCACGAGCAACGGGATGTCTTCCCGCCGCTCGCGCAGCGCCGGCACGTGCAGCGGCACGACGTTCAGGCGATAGAACAGGTCCTCGCGGAACCGCCCTTCTGCGATCTCCGCTTCCAGGTGCTTGTTCGTGGCGGCCAGGATGCGCACGTCCACCGAAATCGGCTTCGCGCCGCCGATCCGCGTGACCATGCCATCCTGGAGCACGCGCAGCACTTTCGCTTGGGCGGCGAGGCTCATGTCGCCGACCTCGTCCAGAAACAGCGTGCCCCGGTTGGCCTGCTCGAATTTGCCGGCCCGGTCGGCCGTGGCGCCGGTGAACGACCCCTTCATGTGCCCGAACAGTTCGCTCTCGATCAATTCCCCCGGGATGGCCGCGCAGTTGACCTCGACGAACGGCCCGGACGCCCGCGCCGACCGCCGGTGGATGGCACGGGCCACCAGTTCCTTGCCGGTGCCATTCTCTCCGGTGATCAGCACCCGCGCCGGCGTGCCGGCCACCCGGTCGATCTTCTCGATCACGGCGCGCACGGCAGCCGACCGCCCGACGATCTCGTACCGCGACTCGATCGTCTCGCGCAGCCGCGTGTTCTCCTCGTGCAGCGCGAGGTGCGACAGCGCGTTGCGCAGGGTCACGAGAATGCGGTCGGTATCGAGCGGCTTCTCGAGAATGTCGTAGGCGCCGAGCTGCGTGGCCTCGACCGCCGTCTGGATCGTGGCATGCCCGCTGATCATCACGACCACTGCCGCCGGATCGAGTTCGCGAAGACGCCGCAGCGCTTCGAGCCCGTCCATCCCCGCCATCTTCACGTCGAGGAACACGAGTTGGGGCCGCCACCGCTTGTACTCGGCGATCCCGTCGCCGGCGTTGCCCACCCCCCGCACCTCGTACCCCTCGAACTCGAGCAGCTGCGCGAGCGCGGCGCGCACGCCCTGCTCGTCATCGACGATGAGAATGCGCCGGCTCATGAGACGCGCCGTGCGTTGGGGGTCATGCGGGAAAGCTATCGACCCCGCCTGCCCCCGCCAACGACGGCCGGGAACTCACGGCATGCCTTTATACAGCGTGAGATGGCCGTCCGCCACGCGGATGTCCACCAGGTACCTGGGCGTCGCGATCGGCAGTGCGTCGGCGCGCACGCTGTCGAGCCTCGCGCGCTGCGCGATCCGCCCCAGCAGCTTCGGGATCACCGGCCCTGGCACACTCAACGTGCCGAACTTGATCTGGCGCACCTGGAACTCGGTGAGCCCGGGGTGCACGACGTGAAAGGTCCCCACCACCAGCATGCGCTCGCGCGCGCCGAGCATGGACGCCAGCGGGCCGAGCACGCCGCCCCCGTCCAGGTCGCGGATGCGGACGTTCGCCCGCACGTACAGCTCGTTGCCCACCACCGCGGCTTCGGCGCTGTCGGCCTCGTCGGGAAGCTTGTCGAGCAACGCCTTCATCACGTACGCCGACGCATCGCCGGCCGCCACGTTCTGAAACACCGGCCCCTTGACGTGGCTCAGCGTGTCGAGCGCCGCCTGCGCCCGCCGGGCGCCCGCGAGCGTGAGCGGCTGCCAGTGGATCGGCGCCTCGGCCACCGGGGCGGCCGAGTGACGGAAATGGCCCATCCAGCGATCGCGCGTGAGCCACGCGCCGATTCCGAGCAACACGAGCATGACGAGACAGCCGAGCCGTGCGATGCATCCCATGGGTCAGGATTCCCGGGGCGTTGAGGAGTGGGGGTGTTCATCGGTCGGCGTTGCGTCCGACACGCCGGCCAGGATATTGAGCGAACCCGAGCGGTAGCCGCGCGGATCGATCACGACCTCACGGAACCCCGCGGCCCGCACGGCGAAGCGCACCTCGGCCTCGCGCTCCGCCACCAGCCAGCGCGGCAGTTCGCGGGCGGCGATCTCCACGCGCGCCGTCTCGCCGTGGTGCCGCACACGCAGATCGCCCACCACGCCAAGCTGGCGCAGCTGGTCCTCGGCCACCTCCACCTGGCGCAACCGCTCGATCGTGACCGCCGTGCCGTAGGGCAGCCGCGACGACAGGCAGGGCGACGACGGTTGCTCCCAGGTGGGGATGCCCCGCGCCCGCGACCGTTCGCGGATGTCGGCCTTGGTCATTCCCGCCTCGGCGAGCGGCGAGTGTACCGCGTGCTCGCGGCCCGCGCGCGCGCCCGGCCGGTAGTCCCCTCGGTCGTCGGCGTTGGTGCCGTCGGCCACGACGTCGAACCCGCGCTCCTGCGCCGCCGGAATGAGCCGCGTCCACAGCTCCGTCTTGCAGAAGTAGCAGCGGTCCACCGGATTGGCGGTGTACCGCGGGTCGTGCAGCTCATCGGTGTCGATCTCGAGCACCGGCACCCCGAAATCGTCGGCCACGCGTCGCGCCGTGACCCATTGCGCGGCGGGGTAGGACGCACTGCGGCCGATCACGGCGAGCACCGACTTGGCACCCAGCGTCTCCACGGCCACGCACGCCAGGTACGCCGAATCCACTCCCCCGCTGAATCCGATGGCCAAGCGCCCCGTGTTGCGGAGCCAGGCCAGGAGGGTCAGCTCGCGGTCCACGGCGGCGGCCCTACTCGCTGCGTGTTCGGTCATGCCCGAATGGTAGTTTCGCAACCCGCGCCCCGGCAGGGCGCCGGCCCGTCAATCGCTCTCCCCGTCCGCGCCCTTGCGCGGTTCCGACCCTGTTTCGCCCTCCTTCGCTCCTACTGTCCTACTGTTCTACTGTCTTGCCGATATGTGACCTACGCGCTTGACAAATCCTCCGGATGCGCAGGACGTTGTGCCGTCCTGGTGGGGCACGCCAGGTGCACCACCGCGCCGCCGCTTTTCCGGTGGCCGTGCCTTTCGTCTTCCTGATCCCTTTAGATGCTGGCCACTCATCCGCCACGCCTGCTGCGACTCGGCGTTCTCTGCGGTCTCCTCGCGCTCGGCGGGGTGACGTGCACGGAATCGCCCGCGAGCCCCGGCCTCGCGCACGGGGAAACCGCCGTGCTGCGGTTCGCCCCGAGCTTCTCGGCGGCCACGGCGGCGCTCTACGCGGGGCTGGGCAGCTTCGGGCTGACGGTGAACAACGTGCACGTGCACATCGACCATCCTCCCGCGCCGGCGTTCGACACGGTGGTGGTGGTCCCGGCGGGCGCCGACTCACTACCGCTCGCCCTTCCGGTGGTGCTCAACGGGCCCAGTGAAGTCCTCACGGTGCAGGTCGAACTGCGCGACGGCGCCCAGGTGCTGTTTTCGGGCACCCAGACCGTGTTGGCGACGGCAGGATTGACCTCGGGCCCGCCGCCCGCGGTCGTGATCGCCTACGTCGGCCCTGGCGCCGACGCCACGCAGCTCACGATCGCGCCGCGTGATACGGCAATTGGTATAACCGGCGGCGTCCAGTACCGGTTCGACGCGCGGAACGCCCAGAACGTGCCGGACCCGGGCGTGACCGTGGCCTGGAGCGTGGCCGACGGCACGGTCGGAACGATCGCGTCGGGCGGAGCGTTCACCCCCACCGGCAAGGAAGGGCGCACGTTCGTGGTGGGCGCCACGATCAACGGGCTGCGAGACTCGACCACGATCACCGTCACCGCTCCGCCTACCCAATTGACGGTGATCAGCGGCGGCGGCCAGAGCGCGGCAGCGGGAGCCCCGTTGGCCCTGCCGCTCGTCGTCGAAGCGCGTACGGCCGCAGGTACGCCGGTTCCCGGCGTCGCGGTGACGTTCACGCCCCCGGCGAGCGGCGCCGTGGATCCGGCCACCATGGTCACCGACCTCACGGGCCGGGCGCAGACCGTCATGACGTTGGGCCACAGCGCCGGCACGCAGACCTTCGGGGCAACCGCGCCCGGACTCACCGGCGCCAGCGCGACCGAGACGGCCACCGCGGGGGCCGCCACCATGTTGGTCAAAGTCTCGGGCGACGCGCAAACCGACACGGCAAACGCCGCGCTCCCCGTGCCTTTCGTCGTGCGGATCACCGACACGTTCGGCAATCCCGTGGGCGGCGCCATGGTGGATTGGGCACGGATAGCCGGTGGTGGCACCCTGTCGGCGGCGAGTTCCTCGTCCGACAGCACCGGGATGGCGCGGGTGAGCTATACCCTTGGCGCGACCGCGGGCACGGACACGATCACAGCCACCATTCACGGGGTGCCGGCGTCCGCGGCGCTGTTCACGGCCACGGTCGGCGCGCGCGCGGTGTCGATCGCGATCGTATCGGGTGACGGGCAATCCGCGGCGGCCGCCTCGGCCCTCGCCAACCCGCTGGTCGTCCGCGTGCTCGACAGCCACGGCAACGGGGTGGCCGGCGTGACGGTGGGGTGGACCGTGGCCGCCGGCGGGGGCGCGGTCTCGCCCGCCTTGTCCACCACGGACAGCACGGGCGCCGCGCAGGCCACACTCGTGCTCGGGCCCGCGCCCGGCCTCAACACCGTTACGGCACAGGTGGACCCGTCGATCAGCGTGACGTTCTCCGCGACGGGCACCGCCCCGAGCCTCACGCTGGTCCCCGGCTTCATGGAGCCGGGTGCGTTCGGGCCAAGCGCTCGGCCGGCCCGCAGTGGTCGGCCTATCTTATAACGCAAATACTCGCCGAGCGGATGCGGCCGTCGATCGCCGCACAGATGACGCGAAGCTTGCACGCGAACGAGCATAAGCTGACGCCGGGCTGACATTTTTCGCGCGCGTCGCATCGCGGCTACCGCGCGCCGTGCACGGCGCTTATACATCGCACAACCGCTGCGCACCAACGCACGGTCCCCCCGCATCGCACGATCGAGGCCCTGTCATGACCGGATCCAACACCGCGCCGCGCGCATTGCGGTGGATGGCGATCGTCCCGCTCGTTCTGGTGGTGTGGGGCGCGACCACCGCCGCCGGCCGGAACGCGCGCCGCGCATTCTTCGCATCGCTGCGCATCGCGCGCCCGCAGAGCGTCACGGTGAACGTCCCCGCGTTCTCGGGACCCACCGGGTCGCACCGCCTCCAGGACGCGGTGGCCGACATGCTCGCCGACAGCGTGCACGTGGCCCGAGAGGCCCCTGACACGACGGTGCACGACGTCGCCGCGGCCGCGCGACTCGCCGGATTCGTCCCCGCGCTCATCACGGCTCGCGCCGACACGCCCCTGGTGTCGGTGCTCGGTGCGCGGTCGATCACGATGAGGGTGAACCACGCCCAGCTGGTCGCCGTGCTGGCGGAAGCCGGCCTCTCGAGCGCCGCGGCACCGGCGACCGTCGACGGCACCACGCTCACCATCGATACGCCGGCGGGCATCGGCATGCAGTACGGCCACTGCCCCGTGGTCGAAGGCCAGACGCTCACCAACCAGATCGCCCAACGGCCGCCCGCGTCCACCGACACGGGTGACTGCGTCGTGGTCGAACAGCGGCCCGTGGTCGCCGCGCAGGTGCCGCCCGGGCTCGACATGCAGCTCCTTGCCGGCGTGGCCGTCGAGGTGGCCGGCATGAGCCCCAACCAGGAGCGCGATTTCCAGTCGGCGTTCCCATGGGCTGCGTCGCTCGCTCTCACGATGCCGCGGTTCATCCGATCGTACGAGATGACGCGGGTGAACGGCGCGCCGGCCATGCTGCTCAACACCGCCGGCCGGCGTGGCCCCAACTACGAACTGCTGTGGACCGCGGGCGGCCGCGCCTTCACGCTCACCGGCTACGGCAATTCGGCCGACGCCGCGCGACTCGCCGCCTCGATTCGCTGACGCGAGGACCTGCCCGTGACCACCACCACCCCCGCCATCGAGACGCGCGAACTCCGCAAGGTGTTCGGCTCGCAGGTGGCCGTGCGCAGCCTCTCGCTCCATGTGCCGCGCGGACAGATCTTCGGATTCCTCGGCCCCAACGGCGCCGGCAAGAGTACCTCGATCAAGATGCTCCTCGGCCTCGTGCGCCCCACTGCCGGAACGGCGTTCGTGCTCGGCGCGCCGGTGGGCGACGTGGACATTCGTCGCCGGATCGGCTTCCTGCCCGAAGACTTTCGCTTCTATGAATGGCTCACCGCCACCGAGCTGGTGCGGCTGCACGGGCGCTTGTGCGGCATGAGCGCCGCGCGCCTGCGCACCAGGGTCGGCGAGGTGCTCGACATGGTGGGCCTCGCCCCGCACCGCCACCGGACGCTGCGCGGGTTCTCCAAGGGCATGCTCCAGCGCATCGGGCTGGCCCAGGCGCTGGTCCACGAGCCGGACCTCATCTTTCTCGACGAACCGACGTCGGGACTCGATCCGATGGGCCGGCGCATGGTGCGCGATCTGCTGCGCGCCGAGCGGGAGCGCGGCGCGACGGTGTTTCTCAATTCGCACCTACTGAGCGAGATCGAGGTCACCTGCGACCACGTCGCGTTCATCAAGGATGGCGAGGTCGTCGCCAATCGCGACCTCGCCACGGCCTGGCAGGACGAGGTCCGCGTGGTCGTCCACGCGCACCACGTCTCCGACGGCGCGATGGCCGGCCTGGTCCAGTGGGCGTCGGCGCCGCGGCTGGAGGGCGATCAACTCCAATTCAGCGTGGCGACGGAGGACGTCCTGCCCGACGTCGTGCGACATCTCGTGGGGGCCGGCGCGGACGTTTTCCGCGTGACGCCCGAACACATCTCGCTCGAAGAGGTGTTCGTGACGCTGGTCGGGGAGGATCGGGGACTATGAACGGGATATGGATCATGGCTGGCGTCACGCTGCGCGAGGCGGTGCGCCGGAAGATTCTGTGGACGGCGCTCATCGCGGGGGCCTTGCTGCTCGCCGTGTTCGCGGTGGCCATGCATCTGCAGGTGGTGGAATTCCAGGGCCGCGCGATGTCGCCCTTCGTGCGCTATCAGGTCGAGGCCGGCATGCTCATGATCGGCCTCTACACCTGCGATCTCTTGGCCGTCGTGCTCACGATCCTCACCTCGATCGACACGCTGGCCGGCGAGATCAGCTCGGGCACCATTCAGGCCATCGCCACCAAGCCCATCGCGCGGTGGCAGATCCTCGTCGGCAAGTACCTCGGGTTCGTGGGCATGATCGTGGCGTACGTCGCGGTCACATTCGGCGCCACGATCTGGGTGGCCCACGCCACGACCGGCGTGCTGCCGCTGCACCCAGTGCGCGGCTTGGTCCTCATCGTATTCGAGTGCGTGTTGGCCCTGGCCCTCACCTTTCTGTTCGGCACCTGGTTCTCCACGCTCACCAACGGCGTGCTCGTGCTGGGCCTGCAGGGGGTGGCCTTCATGGGCGGCTGGCTCGAACAGGTGAGCGGATTTTCGCAGAGCGTGCACATCGTGACGCTCGGCATCGCGTCGAGTCTCGTCATGCCGGGCGAATCGCTCTGGCGCCGGGCGGCGTACGAGATGCAGACCCCGCTGGCCGGGTCGCTCTCGTTCTCGCCGTTCGCCAACGTGTCCATACCGAGCCTGGTAGCCGTGGCCTACGCGGGCATCTACCTGGCCGTCGCGCTCGGAATCGCGATATACCATTTCCAGCGGCGCGACCTGTGAGCCCAGGCGATCGGTAGTCGCCGCTCACGTTCGTCCGTTGCTCCTACAGGAGGGTGTCATGCGTCGGTCTGTGGCAGTTGCGGTGCTCGGCCTCGCGGTGTTCGCCGCAGCCGGTTCAGCCCAGGAAGCGTCCACGGGTCCATACAAGGTCCTGCGGGCGGTCAAGGCCGGTGGCGAGGGTGGGTTCGACTACGTGTATGCCGACCCGGCCGGCCAGCGGCTCTACATCCCGCGATCGGGCCCCGATGGCCGGATCACGGTGTTCGACCTGCCGTCACTAACGTCGGCCGGGGAGATCGCCGGCGTGAACGCCCACGGAGTGGCCGTCGACCTGGCATCCCACCACGCCTTCGCGAGCAGCAAGCCGGTGGCCGAGTGGGATACGCGAACGTTGAAAATGATCAAGACCATCGACGTCGAGGGTGGACCCGACGGAATTCTCCTTGACCCATTCAATCACCGCGTGTGGGTCTTCAGCCACCGGGCGCCCAACGCCACGGTCATCGACGCCGCCACGGGCACCGTGGTCGATACCGTGGATCTCGGCGGCGCGCCGGAACAGGCCGTGACCGACGGCGCGGGGCATCTGTACGTCGATCTCGAGAACAAGGACAAGATTGCGGTGGTCGACGCGCGCACGTTGAGGGTGACGGCCGATTACGACCTGGCGGGCAAGGGGGGCGGGCCCGGGGGGCTCGCGTTCGACGTCAAGCACCACGTGCTGTTCGCCGCCTGCCACAATCCGGCCACGATGGTCATCCTGGACTCCGACAACGGCCACGTCCTGGCCACCCTCCCGATCGGTGAAGGCACCGACGGCGCGACGTTCAACCCGGTCACCGACGAGGCCTTCAGTTCGAACCGCGACGGAACGCTCACCGTCATCAAGGAGAGCAGCCCCACGAGCTTCTCCGTCGAGCAGAACCTCAAGACGATGTCATGGGCCAAGACGCTGACGTTCGACGTGAAGTCGGGGACGATCTATCTCATCGCCGCCGACATCACGATCACGCCTCCACCGGCCGGGCAGGCGGCGCGGGGGCGCGGCGGGCGCGGCCGGTTCGAGATGGCCCCCGGGTCATTTACCATCCTCGAAGTGGGGCGGTAGGGACGGCGGGGGAGTACCGCCCCCGGGAATCGATGGCCATTCACGTCCCGCTAAGATCGGCGCCGCTTTCTTGCGGTGCCGGTCTCGCGGCGGCATATGATCGCCCCCAACGACGTCTGGCTTTCCTTTTCCGAGGGTGCTGACATGGACACCAAGCGTGCCGCCGCCGCGGGCCTCATCGCAACCGGTGCGATGACGGCTCTCCTGATGGTCGAACCCTCCATCGGGCTCCCGCAGATCGCGATGGGAGAGACGCTGAGCAGCACGATGACCGCGATCTCCTCGCACACCGCGGTCGGTCCGGCCGGGGGATGGCTGGTGGACTTCGTGGTGGGCATCCTGTTCGCGATGTTCTACGCCGCCTATCTGGAACACCGGCTCCCAGGCACGCCGTTTCTGCGCGGGCTGCTCTTCGGGTGCGTCGTGTTCGTGCTGGCTCAACTGATATTCGCACCGCTCTCGGGGAACGGCCTGTTCTCCCACGGCGACGTCGAAATGCTGGTGGGCGGACTGCTCGGACACCTCGTATACGGCGGCGTGGTCGGCTATGTCTACGGCGGTGCCGGGGCGCTCCCGGAGACCGCAAGCGGCCGATAACGGCCGCCCCCCGGGGCTTCCGGAAATCCTTGGGGCTTTGTCAGGGGCTTCTCCACACGACGGCGGCGATTCTCCGACGGCGCGGAATGAGTTGAAAAGGCAAGTTCCCGTCGCATGACGAATCAACTAATTGACTCACGTCGCCTTCGGGAGGACTGAAGCTTATGGGACTGTTCACCGTGCTTCCCCGACTTGCGCTCGCCGCCGCCATGGCGGCCGGCGGTGGGAAGCACCCTGCGGCCGCGTTGCCGGGGCCGGCCGCCCTGCCTGACACGGGAGCGATGGTTGCGCACCCCCTACCGGCGGCCACCGCACTGTCTGACCCTGACGACGCGAAAGTGACGGCGGCCATGGTGGATGCGGGACGTGGTATCTTTCACGGACAGGGCGGCTGCTTCGCCTGCCACGGAGCAAGCCTCCAGGGATCGGCCGTTGCGCCGCCTCTCGACAAGCACGGCAAGCCCTGGCTTGCGGCCAAGGGAGGGAGCTTCGCCGCCATCCTGCAAGTCGTCACGCACGGTGTTCCGGGTACGATCATGGTCGCACACCCCAACGGCATCAGCGACGCCATCGCCGCTGAGGTCGCTGCGTACGTGTGGGCCGTCAACCATAAAGGAGCCAAACCATGACCGCCGCATTCCAGAGTTCCAGTGTCCGGCTGCCGCGCCGCATGACCGCCGGACCTTCGCGACTGATGCTGGCCCTGGCGATCCTCGCCTGGCCTGCCGCCGCCCGCGCGGACGGCTCGGCCCGTGACGCCGGCGCGCCGGCCGCCGCTGTGGGCGCGCGCGCCGACCGGGCGGTGCTCGGCAGCCGTTTGCTCTCGGCCCTCGCCAACGTGCACGCCAACATTCCGGCGTTCTCCCGGCAGACCGGCCTGGCCTGCAGCGTGTGCCACTATCAGTTCCCGGCTCTCACACCGTTCGGCCGCATGTTCAAGCTCAACGGCTACACGATGACCGGATTGGCGACGATCGTCGCCCAGAAGGACTCGACGAGTGAGCCCAGCCTCAAGCTGCTCACGGTTCCGCCTATGGCGGCGATGTTCGTGGGCTCGGTGAGCAATACCGCGAAGGCCGCGCCCGGTACGCAGAACGGCACGGTCCAGTTCCCCGACCAGGCGAGCCTGTTCATCGGCGGCGCGATCACGCCCACCGTCGGGATCTTCTCGCAGTTCACGTATGCGGCCGCCGACGGGACGTTCGGCGTGGACAACATCGACCTCCGCTACGCCGCTCACCACGACATCAGCGGACACGACCTGCTGTTCGGCCTGACGCTCAACAACAACCCGACGGTGCAGGACGTCTGGAATACCGTGCCCGCCTGGAGCGCGCCGTATATGAGTTCCGAAGTCGCACCCGGCGCCATTGCCAGCACGGTCATCGATGGCACCCTGGGCCAGGCCGTGGTCGGGCTCGGCGCGTATTCGCTGCTGGACAACCACCTGTACACGGAGCTGACCCTGTATCGTTCCGCGCCGCAGGGCGCCGCGCTGCCGCTCGACTCCTCGGCCGTGAACACCACGGACGGTGTCGCACCGTACTGGCGCATCGCCTGGCAGCAGCAGATGAGCCAGGACTACCTGATGCTCGGCACGTTCGGCCTGCACACGCAGCTCTATCCGGCCGGCGTGAGCGGAGCCACCAATCAGTTCACCGATTATGGGTTCGACGCGCAATACGAACATCCCTCGGGGGACGGCGCAATCATCGGCCACGCGACGTACATCCATGAGACCCAGAATCGCGTTGCCGACGTGACCGCCAGCAGTCCCGCCGCCGAGTTCCAGAGCGGCAACCTCTCCACGTTCAAGGCGAACGTGGCGCTCGCCACGTCGCTCACGTACGGCGCATCGCTCGGATACTTCCAGACCACCGGCAGCAACGACGCGATTCTCTACCAGCCCGGCGCCGTGAGCGGCAGCGCTACCGGCAGCCCCAACACGCAGGGCATGGTCGGGGAACTGAGCTACAACGTCTGGCAGAACGTCCGCCTCGCCGTGCAGTACGTGGCGTACACGAAGTTCAACGGATCGAGCACCGGCTACGATGGATTCGGCCGCTCGGCCTCGGACAACAACACGCTGTACACGTACCTGTGGTTGGCGTTCTAGCGTCGCACCGAACCCGTCCATGCACGGTTCGTGACGGCTGATACACGCCACGGTTGAACGCCCCGGTAAGCCTCGGCTTCCCGGGGCGTTCGCTCGTTGGCGGACTACTGCAGGCGCGGCCGGTACCGTAGCGCTTCGGCCACGTGCGGGGGCGCCACCGCCTCGTCGCCCGCCAGATCGGCGATCGTACGCGCCACTTTGATCACGCGGTGGTACGCGCGGGCCGACAACCGCAGCGCGTCGGCCGCACTCGTCAGGACCTGGCGCGCCTCGCGCCCGAGTCCACCACGGCGATCCAGCCAGCCCCCGGCCGCGTGCGCGTTGCATTGCCAGTGATCGGTATCCTGGTAGCGTCGGCGCTGGCGGATTCGGGCACCATCCACGCGGGCACGGATCGCTGCCGACGCGTCGCCGCCCCGGCTCACATCCTCCCCCAACAGGTGCATCGGCACCGGGCCGACGGTCACGTGCATGTCGATGCGGTCGAGCAGCGGCCCGGACAACCGCCCCCGGTACCGCTGCACCTCGCTCTCCGCGCACACGCAAGGCTGCGGGCCGGTGGACCCGTGGTGGCCGCAGGGACAGGGGTTCATCGCACCGACCAGCGTGAATCGGGCCGGGAACGACACCGCCTGCATGGCTCGGGCGATCACCACGCGCCCGTCCTCCATGGGCTGTCGCAGCGCCTCGAGCACGTAGCGGGGAAATTCCGGCATCTCGTCCAGGAATAGCACGCCGTGGTGCGCCAGGCTGACCTCGCCGGGACGCGGCGTGCTTCCGCCGCCGACGAGTCCGGCCGTGGAAATCGTGTGATGCGGTGCGCGGAAGGGCCGAACGCCGCACCACGCGCCGTTGCCGTTGGTCAGCCCGGCCACGGAGTGGATGGCCGTGACCTGGAGTGCCTCTTCGTTCGTGAGCGCTGGCAGGATGGTGGGCAAGCGGCGGGCGAGCATGGTCTTGCCCGCGCCGGGCGGGCCGACGAGCAGCACGTTGTGCCCGCCCGCCGCGGCAATTTCCAGCGCGCGCTTGGCGCTCTCCTGCCCAACGACGTCGCTGAAATCAGCCGGCTCGATGCCCACGGGCGCGACGAGCGCGGGCACCGCCGGCGCCGGCAGGGCGCCGGCGCGCAGCCATTCCACGAGCTGCGGCAGCGACTCGGGGGCGCACAGCGGCACGCCGCCGGCCAGCGCCGCCTCGGCGACATTGTCGCGCGGCAGGACGAGCGTGCGCCCTGCGCCGTGGGATGCCAACCGGCGCGCCACCGGCAGGAGCCCCCGCACCGCGCGCACACTCCCGTCCAGTCCCAATTCGCCGAGGACGACGAGCCGCTGCGCGATCGTATCGGGCACGACGCCGAGCGCGGAGAGTAGCCCGATGGCGATCGGGAGGTCGAATGCTGCGCCCGTCTTGTGAACGTCGGCCGGCGAGAGCCCCACCGTCACGCGCCGCGGCGGGAGCGCAAGTCCCGAATTGGCCACCGCCGCGATCACCCGTTCGCGACTCTCCTTGACCGAGCTGGACGCGAGGCCAACGATGCTCCATTGCGGCAACCCGGGCGATACGTCCACCTCGACGGTGACGTCATAGGCGTCGATGCCGAGTACGGCGGCCGAGCGAATGGCGGCAAGCATTGGCGTAAGGTCGGATCGCGCCCCGCAGGACCGTCATCGCTTTCTCGCGACCGGCGTCGATCCCATGCGGCCATGCAAAAGGGCGCCCGTGAGGACGCCCTTCCCCGTTCCTCCATCCGACCGTCGGGCCGCCGCGAACGTGTTACCCGGAGGTCAACCGCCTACGGATTTCGCGGGAGCCGTTCGCTACCCCGAACGCAACGCCGGCGCCGAACAGGATGGCCGTTCCGCCACCCACCACCGGCAGCAGCCAGACGATCGGTGCGGCGACGAGCCCTGCGACCACGCCGGCGATGATCGGCGCTTTCAGCGTGTGGACGCCGTCCACGTAGCGCAACTTCTCTTCGACGAACCGTCGCGCGGTGAGATATCCGAAGATGGTAGCTGCCGCCGTAGCGACAATTCCGATGAGGTGGATCACGCGATCTCCCAGTAGCGGTCTCTGCGCCATCGTACGCGGTTCCGGGGCACCGGGTTTCATCGCGACGCGACCGTGACGCGGCGCCCTAGTGTCCCTTCTCGCAGTCCGATAGTTTCTCACGGCAACGGTGCGGCAGCCGCCCGGTCCGCGTCCCGCTCTGGGTACCGACCCGCCGACCCCGACTTTCGCCACCTCCGGAGACGCTCGATGTTCACGTTGCGCGTGGTCCGACACGACCGGCCAGAGCAGGTGCTCGCGGAATGCCTGAGTGCCGTGGCTCCGGCGGCGGGTGAAACGCTGCAACTCGATCCGCTCGACGCCAGCGGCGAACTGGCCGGTCCCAGTACGTGCTGGCGAGTGGTCGCCGTCACCCTGCACGTGCCGTCGGCCAAGTCCGCCCGCCCGCGCGACGGGCGGCCGCTCGAGGTGAAGCTGGTGGACGTCACCGTGCGGCCCGACGTCGTCGAGATCCCCGAGTTGGCCCGCGCGGCCGAGCACATCCTCTCCGAATCCCGGTTGTAAGGTGAGCCCAGCGTGACACCCGCGGCCTCGTCCGAACCGTACACGGTCACCCATGAGCTGCCGCCGCACTTGGCGAATTGGGAGCTTCCGCCCAACTGGGCGTGGGGCGCCGAAGGTCTGCATCTCGGGCACCGGCATTATCAAGAACTGATCGACGCGCTCGGCCGGTCGCTCTCGCTGGTCACGGCGCCCGATCCGACGCACGCGCCCTGGCTCGAGTCCGAGGCGCGCCATCTGGCGCACCTGAGCCACCCGGCGGCGCCCACCACGTACCACTACTGGGCAACGTACGGCGTGTCTCGCCACGGCCCGGGGTATCTGCGCCGCTGGATCGCCGGCGAAACCATCGGTGCCCGGGTGCGCCGCGCCGGCGCCGATGACGTCCCCGCGATGCTGCGATTGCTGCGCGAGCTGGGGTCGGCGCTCAGCTATCTGCACGACGCCGGCACCACCCACGGGGCCGTTTCCGCGGAGACGGTCTGGATCGCGCCGATGGGGCGGCTCTGGATGCTTGGCTGGGAATGGGCCGTGCCGTTCGCCGACATTCCCGAAGGCCAGTCGCCAGATCCCGCCTCGATGGCGTCGCCGCAGGAGTGGCAACGCGCCGGGTGGATTCCCACCGTGCTCAGCGACCAGTGGCAGTTGGCGTCGCTCTGTTTCTTCTCGCTCACCGGTGAACGCCCACCACCGCGCGACGTGCCGCCGATCTCGCTCGTGCGCCCCGACTGCCCCAGGTCGGTGGCCGAAGTGCTCGACCGTGCGCTGCGCGAGCATCCCGAGGAGCGGTTCCCGAGCGTCGCGGCCATGCTGCGCGCCGTGGATCGCGTGGTCGGCAGCCGGACGATGCTGATGCTCGGCGACGACGAGTCCGAGGGGCCCAACGAGTCGGAGGAGGCCCGCCTGCGTTGGGCCCTTGGCGACGACTACGACGTGCTGGCGCCGCTCGGCTCTGGATCGTTCGGCTCGGTGTGGCGCGTGCGCGACCTGTCGCTGGGCCGCGAGGTGGCGCTCAAGCTGCTGCATCCCTACATCGCGCGCGATGAGGTGGCGGTGAGCCGGTTCCGTCGAGAGGCACAGTTGGCCGCCCAACTCGCGCATCCGGCGATCGTTCCGATCTACGACTTCGATTCGCGGGGCAAGGTGGCGTGGTACACCATGGAACTCGCCGAGGCGGGCTCGGTGGCCGAACTCGTGCAGCGCGCCGGCCCGCGTCCGCTGGCCGAGATCGCCCCGCGCGTGGACCTCGTGCTCGACGGCCTGGCCGCGGCGCATTCCATCGGCGTCGTGCACCGCGATCTCAAGCCCGAGAACGTGGTCATCGACCGCTACCGCCGCTGGCGCATTGCCGACTTCGGGATCGCGAACATCTGGGGGGAGGATCCGGCCGACGCAGGCGGCACGCCGGCGTTCGCGCCGCCCGAGCAGTTGCTCGGTGAAACGCAGGACACCGCCGCGGACTGCTATTCCCTGGCCGCGATCGTGTACTTCGCGCTCTCGGGAACGCCGCCGTACGGCGAGACCGAGGTGCGCTCCATTCTGGCCCGCGCCCTGGCGCGCGACGTGGACCTGTCCGCGTTTCCGGACGAGATCGCCGACTGGCTGCGCCGCGGGCTCGACCCCGAGGTATCCAAGCGGTTCCAGGACGCGGCCGTGATGCAGCGCGCATGGCGCGAGGCGGTGCGCGCCGTGGCACAACGCGAGCGGCGTGCCCCATGGTGGCGCCGCTGGCTTGGCGGCGAGGACGTCGGGGGGCTCTGGGGCTCGGACGAGCCGGCGGGGGCATGACCCGCCAGGGGGCGTAGCATGCCGATCGAGACCATCAACCCGGCCACCGGTGCACGCGTACAAGCGTTCGCCCCCCACGCGGCGGCCGACATCGAAACGCGGCTCGCCCGCGCCGCCTCCGCGGCGATTGCCTGGCGCCAGCGGCCGGTGGCAGACCGGGCGCGCATCGTCGCCCGAGCGGGCGTCCTGCTCGACCGTGACCGCGACCGGTACGCGGCCCTCATGACGCTCGAGATGGGGAAGCTGCTCGGAGAGGCGCGTGGCGAGGCCGCCAAGTGCGCGGCCACCTGCCGCTACTATGCCGAGCACGCGCACGCCATGCTGGCCGCCAAGCATGTGCCGGCCGAGGGCGAAGACGCGCGCGTCGAATTCCATCCGCTGGGCGTGGTGCTGGCCGTCATGCCGTGGAATTTCCCCTTCTGGCAGGTGATCCGGTTCGCGGCGCCGGCGCTCGTGGCCGGCAACGTGGCGCTGCTCAAGCACGCCAGCAACGTGCCGCAGTGCGCCCTGGCACTCGAAGCGCTGTTTGCCGAAGCGGGCGCGCCGTCCGGCGTCTTTCAGACTCTGCTAATACCCGCGGCGGCGGTGGATGCGGTGATCGCCGACCAGCGCGTGGCGGCCGTGACCCTCACCGGCAGCGAGGCCGCCGGTGCGCACGTGGCGATGACGGCCGGCCGGCACCTCAAGAAGACCGTCCTCGAACTGGGCGGCAGCGATCCGTTCCTCGTCATGCCGAGCGCCGACCTCGAGCGTGCGGTGGAGGTGGCCGTGCGGGCCCGCACGATCAACAACGGCCAGTCGTGCATCGCCGCCAAGCGGTTCATCGTGCACCGCGACGTGGCCGACGCCTTCACCGCGCGGTTCGTGCGCGCCATGCAGGGGCTGATCGTGGGCGACCCGACGGACGACCGTACGCAGGTGGGGCCGCTGGCCGGCGCCCAGGCGCTGATGGAACTGGAAGCGCAGGTGAACCGCTCGGTGGCGCTCGGGGCGCGGGCGCTCACGGGCGGCGCGCGGATCGACGGCCCCGGGTTCTTCTTCCAGCCCACGGTGCTGACCGACGTCCCCCCCAACGCGCCGGCATACGGCGACGAGCTGTTCGGCCCCGTGGCCGCGCTGTTCGCGGCTCGCGACATCGACGACGCGATCCGCATCGCCAACGACACGCGCTACGGTCTGGGCGCCAGCGCCTGGACGCGCGACCCCGCCGAGGCCAGACGGTTCGCCCGCGAACTGGAAGTGGGAAGCGTGTTCGTGAACGCCATGGTGGCGTCCGACCCCCGGTTCCCGTTCGGCGGAGTCAAACGTTCGGGCCACGGCCGCGAACTCAGCGCGTTCGGGCTGCGCGAATTCGTCAATGTGAAGACGGTCCGCGTGCGCCTCTAGCGCTACGCCGCTACCAGGACGATGCGGACCACCGTGCCCACCCCCGGTTCGCTCTCCAGTTCCACGGTCCCGCGCCACCCCTCGATCAACCGGCGGCTGATCGCCAGCCCCAATCCGCTGCCGCTCGTGCGAGTCGAGAACCGTGGCTCGAATACGCGTGGCATCACGTCGGCCGGGATGCCTTGGCCGTCGTCACGCACCTCGATCACGACGGTGCCGTTGCCGCTCAGTGTCGTGGCCACGGTGCGGGCGCCGGCCAGGCGGGCGTTCTCGAACACATTGAGCAGTACCTCACGCAGTTCGTCTCGCTGCGCGAGCGCCAGGCGGCGCCCCTCGGCGCCGTCGAGGCCCCACTGGATGCTGCCTTCGCCCATGCGTTCCAGGCCGATCAGATCGCGCAGCACTGCGGCGACGTCGGTCGGCTCGGCCCCTGACCGCTCGCTCGGCGCCGAGCCGTATCGACTGAACGCCCGCGCGATCTGATCGAGGTGATCGATCTCGGCCAGAATCCGGGCCACGTTTTCGTCGAGCACCCGGTCGAAGTCCACGCGTTTGTCGGCCCGGGCCCGCTGCAGGTGCTGGACGCCGAGCCTGATGGGCGTGAGCGGATTCTTGATCTCGTGCGCCACCTGCTGCGCCATCTCGCCCCAGGCCAGCACCCGTTCGGCGTGCGCCGTCGCGGCGCGGCTCGCTTCGAGGTCGTTGGCCATGCGCCGGAAGGCCGCGAACACGGGTCGGAACTCCACCGTCGGATTGTCCTCGAACACCGGAGCCCGCCCGCCGGCGGCCAGTGTCAGGGCTGCCTGGCGCAGAGCGCTGATCGGACCGGCGAGCATCCGGGCGGCGAATCCGCTCAGCCAGAAGGCGGCCAGCGCGCCCACCGCGGTGACGAACAGAACGAGAATCCCCAGATCGCGGCGGCGACGCTCGAGTGTGAGATCGTCGGCGCGCGCCGGTGCGCCCAGCACCAGCGCCTGGGCGGAATCCTCCACCGCACGGTAGCCGAACAGGGTATGCGTCTCGCCGAACTGCTGGTCGCGGCTCTCCGATACTTCGTCGTTCACCGCGAGCAACAGCTGCATTTTCGGGGAGAGAAACCGGCCCGTCGGCGCGAGCGCCGCCAGCAGCGGATCGCTGGCCGCGGCCAATTCGCCGTCACGATAAAGAAAAAGGGGGGTCGCCAGCCGGCGGCCCTCCTGCGCCACCCATTGCGAGTCGCCCGGCACAGGGGCCACCGCGCGCAGCGTCTCCCCCACCAATAACTCGCGGCTCTGCGCCGCGTCCGAGGCGAGCTGCTGGTACGACCAGGCGGCGAAGGCCGCGGCGGGAATCATGAAGAACGCGAACAGCGCCACGGTGAGTTGCGTGCGATAGCTGCGCCGCCACCGCCGCTGTCGGTCGCGCAGCCAGCGGCCCACGGCGCCGTCGGCGAGCACGCTCACGAGCCAGAGCACGCCCACGATGGCCAGGTCGAACAAGACGATGAGCGCTCCGCGCTGGACCAGCGCGTTCACCGACAGCAGTTCCACCTCGACGTGCACGCGAGGGGGGCCAAGACCCCGCGGGGACACCCAGTCGCCGTGCAGCGCCGTGCCCTCCCGCCGCCAGTCGATGCCGGGTGGACCCGATGGCGGATGAACCAACGGGTCGGCTAACTGGAGCACGTATGGCGGCTCCGCTTCGGGCGGCTGATCGATGCCCAGCAACTTGGCGAACGGATCGGCGGCGATGAGCCGGGTGTGGGAGGTCGCGACCACCACGACCGCGCCGGCCCGGGTCGGGATGCCGACCGCGAACTCGACCGCGGGCTGGGCGATGATCGGGTACTCCACGGTGCTGTCCGCCGCCAGCACCTGTCGGGCGATGTCCCGGAGCTGGTTGATGGGGACTGTGAACGCCGCCGCGGATAGGGTGGCAGTGGGCACCGAGTCGTCCTTCCATACCGACAGCCACACGGGGAATCCAGCCGGCGCCAACGGCGACGTGGCATACGCCCGCAGCAGCCATTCGCGCGTGGCCGCGGGGTTCGGATCGGCCCGCACCGCGGTCGCGAACCGCTCGACGAGCGACAGCACCGTGGGATCGTTCTGGCCCAGGCCACGTACGTCGCGTTCGGCGAGCGCCATGCGCCCCCGCGTGGCGGCCCCCCACACGAGGGTCGTCGCCCCGAGCGCGGCCACCGTGGCTGCGCTCGAGACGAGTGCGCGCGAGCGGCGCGCGAGGCCCAGCGCCCCGATGGCGAGGATCCACGGAATCGGGTACCACCCGGGCCACCGCCCCGCCGCCTGCCACGTGGCCGGAGCGAGGATCGCCGCGCCCGCGGCCAGCGCGGGACCCACCCACGGCGGCACGCCGCGCCGGGGTCCCAGCGCCGCACTTCCCGCCGCGGTGCCGGCCAGCAGCACCGCGCACCCGGCCAGGAAGATGGCCACCTCCCAGACCAGCCAGAGCGAGGGATTCACGCCGTATATGGGAATTGTTATTCCGCGGGCCAGGTCGCGGAGCAGGAACGGGCCCAGCCCGGCGATCGCCAGCACGACCAGTCCCCACCAGGCGTGCGGGGCGCCGCGAGCCAACCGGCGCACCGCCGCCAGCAGGGCGAGCAGGGTGAGCGCGCCGGTGATGATCAGCGCCCCCGCGTTCGCCGTCAGCGCGCCCCCGATCGGCGTGTAGTAGAGCGACGCATCGAACAGCCGGGAATCGTTCGAGAAGGCTCCCAGCGGCACCAGCGACGTACAGGCCAGCGCCACCGCCACCGAGGCCAGACGCCAGGCGAACCGGCGCTCGATGCGCCACGCCGCCACGAGAAAACCGGCCAGCGCCAGCACGACCGCGAGCCCCACGATCAGCCGGGCGCCGTGCAGCGCCTCGAATCGCACCGCCGCCCGCGCCACCGGCGATAGCCGGGCATAGAGCAGCACCTGCGTGTGAGCCCAGAGTGCCTGCCACTCCGCCGCCTGGCCGGGCGGGGCGACGGCGGCGAACTGGAACCC
>Ga0307373_10005115_pt1 | contig 21681 bp, 13 predicted proteins | sample OX2MG_FD_202534 | JGI IMG/M metagenome (GOLD analysis project Ga0307373, IMG submission 202534) | Soil microbial communities from Risofladan, Vaasa, Finland - OX-2 | ecosystem: Environmental > Terrestrial > Soil > Coastal area > Acid sulfate soil | place: Finland: Risofladan, Vaasa | collected...
GAGGTCTTCGAGATGAGCGACCATCTCACCGTCCTTCGCGACGGGCGGATGGTCGCGTCGGCCGGGCGGGACGAGATCACCCGGGATCAGCTCGTCACCGCGATGATCGGCCGGCCCATCGGCGTGCGGACCCGCGTCCGGCGCACGTCCGACGTGACCGACCGGCGGGAGGTGCTGAAGGTCGAGGGCCTCTCGTCGCGGCCGAGCTTCGAGGACGTCTCGTTCGTCCTGACCAAGCACGAGGTCGCCGGCCTCGCCGGCCTCGTCGGCAGCGGGCGCACCGAGATCGCGGAGACGATCTTCGGTCTGCGAAAGGCCGACAGCGGCGAGGTGCGGCTCGACGGCGAGCCGCTCGAGCACCGGACGCCGAGGCGGTGCATCGACGCCGGGCTGGTCTACCTTCCCGAGGATCGCGGCCGGAACGGCATATTCTCCGACGTCGACCTCGCGCGCAACGTGACCGCGGGGATCGTCCCCCGCCTGCCGCTGCGCTGGCGCCTGATCAGCACCGCGCGCGAGGAGGCCGTCGCCCGGGACTCCGCCGCGCGCACGTCGGTGCGCGCGGCCTCGCTCGGCGCGAGCATCAGCACGCTCTCCGGCGGCAACCAGCAGCGCGCGATGTTCTCCCGCTGGCTGCTCGCGGAGCCCCGGGTCGCGATCTTCGACGAGCCGACCCGCGGCGTCGACATCGGGGCGAAGGACGACATCTACGACATCATCTCGGACCTCGCGACGTCCGGGCTCGCGTGCCTGATCATCTCCTCGGACCTCGAGGAGCTCGCGCTCACCTGCGACCGCGTGCTCGTGATCTACGAGGGCAGGATCGTGGGCGAGGTCCGCGACGAGGACGTGACCACCGCCCGGCTCGGCGAGCTCGTCGTCGGCGGGGGCCGTAGGTGAGCGCCACCTTGAGCGTCGAGAAGGCGGAGCCGGGCGGCGCGATCCTGCGCGACGTGCTGCGCAAGGCGATCCGGCTCCGGGAGCTCCAGCTCGTGGTCGCGATCGCGGTCGTCGTCGCCGTGAGCGCCCTCGCGCACCCGAGCTTCGTCTCGCCCGGGAACATCTCGTTCATGCTCGCCGACTCGGTGGTGACCGCCGTGCTCGCGACCGGGCAGACGATCGTCGTCCTCGCGAAGGGGATCGACCTCTCGGTCGCGCCGATCCTCGGGATCGCCGCGGTCGTCGTCGGCTTCCCGGCGCAGAACCACAACCTCCCGATCGTCGCGGCGCTCGGTCTCGTGGTGCTCGTCGGCCTCGTGCTCGGCGTCGGCAACGGGCTGTTCGTGTCCGTCACCCGGATTCCGCCGATCATCGCGACGCTCGCGACCCTGAGCGTCTACGGCGGCCTGCAGTTCATCATCGCCAACGGCCAGGAGGTCGTGAACATCCCGAACGCCTACGACGCGCTCGGCAACAACGACGTCGTGAGCGGCATCCCGTGGGTGCTCGTGATCGGTGTGGGAATCGCGGTCGTCGTCGCGCTCTTCCTGCGCCACACGAACGTCGGGCGGGCGATCTACGCGGTCGGCAACGACGCCGGCGCCGCGCACCGCTCGGGGATCCCGGTGCAACGGGTCATCTTCGCGACCTACGTGCTCTCGGGCGTCCTCGCGGGGATCGCGGGGCTCCTCTACCTCTGCCACACGGGTTCGGCGGACTCCACGACCGGCACCGACTCCAACGTGAACCTCACCTCGATCGCCGCGACGCTGATCGGCGGGACGACGCTCACCGGGGGGCGCGGCGGCGTCGTCGGGAGCGTCATCGGGGCGGTCTTCCTCTCGGTCGCGCTCACCGCGATGGTGTTCGCGCGCATCCCGGCGATCTGGGAGCCCGCGGGCGTCGGCCTGCTCATCCTGCTCGCGATGGTGACGGACCGTCACTCGAGCAACCTCGCCGCCCGGGCGCGGCGGCACCGGCAGGGGAGCACGTGACGGCGGCGGCCGCGGCGCCCGGGGCGGAGCTCCGGCCGGCCGTCAAGAGCGAGGCGCGCGGCGACAGCCGGCGCCGGGACCGGAACTGGGTGCTCGCGCTCGTCGCCCTGCTCGCGGCCGAGATCGTCTACTTCTCCGGGACCGTTCCGGGGTTCTTCGGCGGCGGGACCGGCCTGCTCGCGCTCACCGAGCAGTTCCTCGACGTCGGCGCGATCGCGCTCGGGCTCGCGGTCGTGATCCTCACCGGCGAGATCGACCTCTCGGCGGGCACGATGTCGAGCTTCGCGGGGATCGTCATGGCCGTGCTGTGGCGGGACGGTCTCGAGATCTGGGTCGCAGTCGTCGTCGCGCTGCTCCTCTCGGCCGCCGTCGGCGCGCTGAACGGCCTCATCATCACGGTCTTCAAGGTCGACTCGCTGCTCGTGACCCTCGCGATGCAGTTCATCCTCGGCAGCGTCGCGACCGCGCTCGGCGGCGCCTCGCCGCCCTACGGGTTCCCGAAGTCGTTCGTCTCGATCGCCGGCACGGGCACGATCGGCCCGGTCCCCAACCAGCTCATCGTGTTCGCTTTCCTCGCGCTCGTGATCTCGCTGCTCGTCGGGCGCACGCGAGTCGGCCGCTCCCTGACCCTCGTCGGGTTCAACCGCCCGGCGGCTCGCTACTCGGGGATCCGGGTGAACCGGACGATCGTCGGGGCGTTCGTCGTGAGCGGCCTCATGGCGGGGATCGGCGGCATCCTCGTCTCCGGCCTCTACAACGCCGCACGCGACGACATCGGCAACTCGCTGCTGCTCCCCGGGATCACGATCGCCGTGCTCGGCGGCGTCGACATCTTCGGCGGGAAGGGCCGGATCAGCGGGGTAATCGTCGCGACCTTCGTGCTCGGGTTCCTCACCGAGGGGCTGCTCGTGGCGGGCGACAGCTCGCTCTCCGCGACGATGGTGACCGGCATCCTGCTGCTCGTCTGCCTGGCGTTCAAGATCGGGCTCGACCACCGGCGCGGCGTCGACGTCCGGGCGCTCGTGAGCCGCAGGTTCCGGCGCCTCCAGAGCATCGGGGACCCGTCGTGACCGCGGCGGCGGAGCGGTCGCGACGGCGCTCGTGCTGCGCGCGCGTCCGTTCGGGCCTCGGCGGGCGCGCGTCGCGCACCAGGGGACCGGGCTGCCGGTCGCACCGCACACCACCGTCGCGGCTCCTCGTGTTAGGAGGCTGGTACTTTGATTGCGCTAACACCCAGGTCGGGTGCGCGCGGCGCAATCGGAGGCTCGACGTGGAGCGAGACGACGAAGCAGGAGCGGCGGGGCCGCCCGACGAGGCGGCCGGCGAGCGTGAGGCCGCGCGCACCGGTCGTGTCGCCCCGGTCATGTCGGACGTCGCACGGGTCGCGCGCGTCTCGCCGATGACCGTCTCGCGCGTGCTGAACGACCATCCGTCGGTCCGTCCGGAGACCCGCGAGCGGGTCCTCGCCGCGATCGCGGATCTCGACTACCGGCGCAACCCGGCGGCGCGCGCCCTCGTCACGCGCCGGTCGCAGACCGTCGGCGTCGTCGCGTTCGACGCGACGCTCTACGGACAGGCAGCGACCGTCCGTGGCGTCGAGCACGCGGCGCGCGACGCGGGCTACTTCGTGAGCATCGCGAGCGTGAAGGAGATCGACGCTCGGTCGATCCGCGAGGTGGTCGACTCGCTCGTCGGTCAGTCCGTCGAGGGCCTCGTCGTCGTCGCGCCGCGAGCGTCGACGCTCCAGGAGCTGCGTGACCGCACCGTCGGCGTGCCGATGGTCGTCGCGGGTGGGTCGCACCGCAGCGGGCTCCCGACGGCGGGCGCGGACCAGGAGGCCGGCGGCCGGCGGGCGACGAAGCACCTCCTGTTCCGCGGGCACCGGACGGTCTGGCACGTCGCCGGGCCGGAGGACTGGGACGACGCGCGCGGCCGGCTGGCCGGATGGCAGGCGGCGCTCGCCGACGCCGGCGCGATCGAGCCGCGTGTGCTGCGCGGCGACTGGAGCGCCGCGTCGGGCTGGCGGGCGGGGACGGAGCTCGCTCGCCACCGGGACGTCACCGCGGTGTTCGTCGCGAACGACCAGATGGCGCTCGGGCTCATGCTCGCGATGAAGCAGGCCGGCAGGCGCGTGCCCGAGGACGTGAGCGTCGTCGGCTTCGACGACATCCCCGAGGCCGCCTTCTACGACCCGCCGCTCACGACGATCCGACAGGACTTCGAGGAGCTCGGCAGGCGCAGCGTCGGGCTCCTGCTCGAGGTGCTCGCGACCGGCGTCACGACGTCGAGCCCGCCGGTGATCCCGGAGTTCGTCGGCCGGCTGAGCACCGCCGACTTCGTCCCGGAGGGTACGCATGCCCGCCGCTGACGCGCTCGTGCGGCCGCCCGGGCCCACGCGGGACCGGCCGGGGGGTCCGCACCCGCGCGCGCGCGGTGAGGACCGAACGTGACGACCGTGTGCAACCACGGCAACTACCTCGTCGAGCGCGTGACGTTCGCGAGCTCCCGCCTGCAGCTCGCGGGCGCGCTGCACGTTCCGGACGGCGTGCCCGGCCCGCTGCCCGCGGTCGTGATCCTCGGCCCGTTCGCGTACGTGAAGGAGCACGCGCCGCTGCAGTACGCGACGCGGCTCGCGGACGAGGGTTACCTCGCGCTCGCGTTCGACTGCTCGCACCACGGCGAGAGCGCGGGGGAGCCGCGACGGCTCGAGGAGCCGCTGCGCAAGGTCGCGGACGTGCGCGCCGCGATCGACTACCTCGCGGGCCGGCCGGACGTCGACGCGGAACGGGTCGTCGGGCTGGGGATCGGCGAGGGCGCGGCCGAGATGCTTCGGGCATCGGTCGACGACGAGCGGGTGCGGGCGGTCGTCGCGATCTCCGGCGTCTACCGGGACCGGGAGAACGACGTCGAGCGCGCGGGCGGCGACGACCTGCGGGGCGGGCGCATCGGGTTCGCCGACGCCGAGCTGCGGCTCGCGGCGCGGCTCGAGCGCGCACGCGCGGCGACCGCCCGGTTCCGCGACGTCGACGAGGTCGACTACCTGCCGGTGGTCGACCCGAAGCGCGACGACGTCGCGCTGCCCGGCCGCGACGCGTGGGACTGGTACAACGGGCGCTCGGGCCGCGGGCTGTGGGAGAACCGGTACGCGGTGATGGGCGACGTCGCGTACCTCGAGTTCGAGTCGCTGTCCGCCGCGCGCGACCTTCGCGCGCCCCTGCTCATGGTGCACGGGGAGCACTCCTACGGGCCGTCGTCGGCACGCCGGCACTTCGACGCGGCGACGCGCGTCCCGAAGCAGCTCCTCTCGGACGCCGGCACCGTGCACTACGACTACTTCGACGACCCGTCGACCATCGACCGCACGGTCGCGGGCGTCGCCCAGTGGCTCCGGGGCCACGCCTGAGCCCTGGCGGGCGGTGGGTCAGGCGGGCGGCGCGCCGGTCGCGACGACCGCGTCGAGCGCCACGACGCCGTCGCCCTCGGCGCGCACGAGGAGCGGGTTGATCTCGATCTCGGCGACGCCGGGCGAGCACCGCAGGAGCGCGGCGACGAGCTCGGCGGCCCCCAGAAGCGCGTGCACGTCCCGGGGCCGGCTCCCGCGCGCGCCGCGCAGCACGGCCGCGCCGCGGAGCCCGGCGATCGCGTCGGCGATCTCGTCCCGGTCCGCGTCGGCCGCGACGACGGTCGCGTCGCCGAGGATCTCGGTCCACACGCCCCCGAGCCCCACGACGAGATACGGGCCCCAGGCCGGGTCGCGCCGGGCGCCGAGGAGCATCTCGACCCCGTCCGAGACCACGCGCTCGACGAGGACCCCGTCGACGCGCGCGTCGGGACGCGACGCGGACACTGCCGCGAGCACCGCCGAGTAGGCCTCGGCGGCGTCCTCGGGCGCGTGCACGAACGCGACGCCGCCCGCGTCGGACTTGTGCGTGATGTCCGGCGACGAGATCTTCACCACGACCGGGCAGCCGAGCTCCCGCGCCGCGTCGCGCGCGCCCGCGGGGCTCGTGACGAGCCTGCTCGGCGGCGACTCGATTCCCGCGGCCGCGAGCATCGCCTTCGCCTCGAGCTCGCCGACGATCGTCCCCGCCGCGGTGCCGGGGCCGCCCGCGCCGAGCGGGGCGACGTCGCGCGCGCGTGGCGCCCGCGCGCGGGACGCGGCGGCCCGCGCGGCCCGCGCGGCCGACGCGAGGTCCCGGGCGGCCCGGAGCGCGCGCTCGGGCGAGCGGAACAGCGGGACCGACGCGTCGAGGATGAGTAGCCGGTTTCGCTCCGGGATCGGGCAGTCGCCGCCCATGATCGTGTAGACGACGGGCTTTCGTGCCGCGGCGAGGGTCGGGAGCAACGCCTCGACCTGCTCGGTCCCCTGCAGCTCGGACCCGGGCATCGCGGACACGACGAGCGTGCCGACGTCGTCGTCCTCGAGCAGGACCGACGCGACCCGCGCGTACAGCGAGGGGTCGTTCAGTCCCATCGCCGTGATGTCGACCGGGTTGCTCGCGGTCGCGAACGCCGGGAGCTCGCCCGCGAGCTTCGCGAGCGTGGCCTCGCCGAGCTCGGGGAGCGCGGCGCCCTCGGCCTCGCACACGTCGATCGCGAACGTCTTCGCGGCGCCGGAGTCCGTCATGAACGCGACGCCGTCCGCGTGCGGCAGCCCCTGGCGCGCGATCACGCCCGCGGTGTCGACGAGCCCGTCGAGCGAGTCGACGAAGAGCACGCCCTCGCGACCGAGCACCGACCGGAGCACGTCCTGGTCGCCCGCGATCGCGCCGGTGTGGGTGAGCGACGCGGCCTTCGCCCGCTCGCCACGCCCGGTGTGCAGCACGCAGACGGTGACCTCGCGCTCGCGCGCCTCGCGTGCGAGCGCGAGGAACTCCGCCGGGCGCCGGATCTGCTCGACGAGCATCACGACGGCGCGCGTGCGCTCGTCGGCGATCACGAGTCGGAGGTGGTCCTCGACGCCGAGCACGGCCTCGTTGCCCGTCGAGATCGCGTAGGTCACGCTCGTGTCCTGCGCCATCGCGGCGTAGGTGAGCGCGAGCGACATCGCGCCACTCTGCGCCACGATCGCGACGCCCGGGCCGCCCGGGCGTCGGTTGGGGGCGACGTCGCCGAAGGTGAGCGGGACGCCGTCCGCGAAGTTGACGAGGCCGAGGCAGTTCGGGCCGGCGAGGGCGATCCCGTGGCGGGCCGCGGACGTCGCGAGCGCGCGCTCGGCCGCGGCGCCCGCGGCGTCGAGCTCGCCGTAGCCGGAGGAGAAGACCACGACCCCGCCGACGCCGCGCCGGCCGGCCTGCTCGACGGCGTCCGCGACGCCGGCCTTCGGGATCGCGAGGATCGCGGCGTCGACGCCGAAGGGGAGCTCCTCGATCGACGCGACGCACGCGCGGCCGCGGATCTCCCGGCGCGAACGGCTCACGAGGTGGACGTCGCCCTCGTAGCCGAACCGCTCGAGGAGCACGAGCGGAGCGCCGCCGATCGAGGCCGGCTCGTCGGAGGCGCCGACGATGGCGACCGAGCGCGGGCGCACGAGCCGCTCGAGCGCGTCGGGCGCCGCTCCGGTCGCGACCCGCGGCGTGCCGTCAGGCACGCGAGTACGGGCCGAGCCCCGGCCGGAATGACTTCTCGTCGAGGAACTGGCGCATGCCCTGCTCGCGCCCGTGCTCGGGGTCGTTCGCGATCGACTGGTCCAGCTTCGCGTAGAGGTACTCCTCGGAGACCTCCCACTCCATCGAGGACGCGCGCTTGAACCCGGTCTTCGCGGACTCGAGGACCGTCTGGTTCATCCCGGCGAGGTGCACCGCGAGCTCGAAGGTGTGCGCGCGCAGGCGGTCGCGCGGCACCGCCTCGTTCACGAGGCGCATCGCGGCGGCCTCGGTCCCGGTGAACGTCTTGCCGGTCATGATGAGGTAGAGCGCGTCGCGGGCCGGCATCACCTCCGCGAGCGCCCGCGACACGACCGACCCGGGCGGGATCCCCCAGTTGACCTCCGACAAGCCGAACACCGCGTCCTCGGCCGCGATTGCGAGGTCGCACGCGACGAGCGGGGTGAAGGCCCCGCCGAAGCACCAGCCGTTCACCATCGCGATCGTGGGCTTCGGGAAGAACATGAGTCGCCGGTACTGCCACTCGTTCGACGAGCGCCGGGAGCGGATCCGCGCGGTCGGGCCGCCGGCGTCGACCTCCCGGAAGTACTCCTTCAGGTCCATGCCGGCCGAGAACGCGTCGCCGGCCCCGGTGAGCACGAGGACCCGCGCGCGCGCGTCGGCCTCGACGGCGTCGAGGACGTCGAGCATCTCCTCGTTGAGGCGCGGGTTCATCGCGTTCCGCTTGTCGGGGCGGTTCAAGGTGACGAGGGCGACGCCGGCTCCGTCGACCTCGGCGAGCACCGTGCTCCACTCGCCGAGCGGCTCCGCGTCTGCACCCGTCGCAGGCATCGAGGTCATACACTCTCCTCCACGTTCGACAAGGCCGGCGCGGCGGCCGCTCGGAGTCCCGGCGCCTCGGCGCCCGCCCCCGGTCGGCGTGCCGCCACGGCGGCTCGGCTCCGCCGCGCAAGATATCAGGCAGCTTGATACAGGGTCAACGGCGGAGCGCGGCGGCGACGGCGAGGCGGGATGGCGCGTCCATGGCAGATGCGGCGGTGACGAGGTTCAGCTACATCGTGAAGCGGCTCGAGGCCGCGGTGCGCGCGCACCTCGACGTCGTCTGCCGCGCGCACGACGTGACGACGAGCCAGTACGTCGCGCTGAGCGTGCTGCGCGTGCACCCGAAGATGTCGTCGGCGCAGCTCGCGGCGCGCTCGTTCGTGAGCCCCCAGTCGGCCAACCAGCTCGTCGCGGCGCTCGAGCGCGCGGGGCTGATCGAGCGCGCCGCGTCGGCGCGCAACCGGCGGGTGCTCGAGATCAGCCTCACCGACAAGGGCGCCGAGATGCTCGCGTCGTGCGACGCGGCGGTCGACGAGATCGAGGAGCGCATGCTCGACGGCCTGAGCGACGGCGCGGTCCAGTCGAGCCGACGGGCGCTCCAGCGGTGCATCAAGAACCTGAGCCCGGTCGCGGAACCGGCGGAGCCGGCCGTGGCGGAGCCGGGCCGGTGAGCGCGCGCGCCCGCTGGGTGCGCTTCGCGCACCCGCAGGGTCGCGAGGGTTTCGGGACGCTCGACGGCGGCGTCGTCACGGTGTTCGACGGGGACATGTTCGCGGGCTGCGAGCCGACCGGCGAGACGCTCGCGCTCGACGCGGTCGAGCTGCTCGTGCCCTGTACCCCGACGAAGGTCGTCGCGCTCTGGAACAACCTGCGCGCGGCGGCGGACAAGCAGGGACTCGCGGCACCGAAGGAGCCGCTCTACTTCATCAAGCCGCCCTCGTGCCTGCTCGCCGACTGCGGGGCGGTCGTCCGCCCCGCGTCGTACGCGGGACGCATCCTGTTCGAGGGCGAGCTCGGGGTCGTGATCGGCACGACGTGCGTGGACGTGGACGAGGCCGACGTCGACGACGTCGTGTTCGGCTACACGTGCGTGAACGACGTGACCGCGCTCGACCTCATCGCGGCGGACCCGTCGTTCGCGCAGTGGACCCGCGCGAAGAGCTTCGACACCTTCGGGGTGGTCGGGCCCGCGATCGCGACCGGCCTCGACCCGGACGCGCTCGTGGTCACGACCTCGGCCGGCGGGCGCGTCCGCCAGGAGTACCCGGTGAGCGACATGTTCTTCCCGCCCCGACGCCTCGTGAGCCTGCTCTCGCGCGACATGACTCTCGTCGCCGGGGACGTGGTCGCGTGCGGGACCTCGCTCGGCGCGATGCCGATGAGGCCGGGCGTCCCGATCGAGGTGACCGTCGAGCCCGTCGGGACGCTCACGAGCACGCTCGCCTGAGCACCCCGGCGGGCCGCAGGCCGCGTCGGGACGCTCAGAGATCGAGCTTCTGGGCGAGGCCGATCCGCTGCAGCTTGCCCGTCGCCCCCTTCGGGATCTCGGGCACGAAGACGATGCGCCGGGGGACCTTGAACGCGGCGAGGCGCGCACCGGCGTACGCGCGAAGGTCGGCCTCGGTCGCCTCCTGCCCGGCGGCGAGGACGACCGCGGCGCCGACGTCCTCGCCGAGCTTGTCGTGGGGGATCGCAAACGTCACGGCCTCCGCGACGGCGGGGTGGCGGAGCAGCACCTCGTCGACCTCGATCGGCGAGATCTTCTCGCCGCCCCGGTTGATCTGCTCCTTGAGCCGGCCCGTGAGGAACAGGTACCCCTCGTCGTCGAGCGTGCCCTCGTCCCCCGTGCGGAACCATCCCGCGGTGAAGGCCGCCTCGTTGGCCCCGGGGTTGTTCTCGTAGCCGTCGACGACGGTCGCGCCGCGGATCGACACCTCGCCGCGCTCGCCCGCGGCGAGCGGCTCGTTCGACGCGTCGAGGATCGCGACCTCGATCCCGGACGCGAGGCCGACCGATCCGGGCTTCGTCCGCCCGGGAGGCAGGGGGTTCGACGTCATCTGGTGCGAGGCCTCGGTCATCCCGTACGCCTCGACGACCGGCACGCCGAACAGCGCCTCGACCGCCTCGAGCACCGGGCGCGGCATCGCCGCGGACGAGGACCGCGCGAACCGGAGCGAGGTCGGGCGCGGCTCGGGCGCCCGGGCGAGCACCATCTGGTGCATCGTCGGGACGGCGCTGTAGTAGGTCGGCGCGAGCTCGTCGACCCAGCGGTGGAACCTGAACGCGTCGAACCCGGGCGTGCACACGACCGAGGCGCCGGCCGAGAGTGGTGCGAGGAGCCCGGCCATGATGCCGTGGATGTGGAACAGGGGCATGACGTTGAGCGAGCGGTCCGCGGCTTCGAGGTGCAGCGAGGCGGCGATGTTGCGCGCCGAAGCCGCGAGGTTGCGCTGCCGCAGCGGCACGATCTTCGGCCTCGAGGTCGTGCCCGACGTGTGGAGTACGAGCGCGCGGTCGTCCGCGGTCGGGCGCCGGTCCGGCGGGCTCCCGGCGCGCCCGGTGTCGAGCTCGACGTCGAGCCCCGTGCCGCGCACCGCCACCGCGAGCGTGCCGCGTGGGGCGGCCGCGTGCGCGGCCGGCGACGCACCCTCGAACGTCAGGAGCGCGGACGCGCGCAGGTCCTCGAGGTAGAAGCGGAACTCGTCCTCGCGGTAGGCGGGGTTGAGGGGTGCCGCGCAGCCCACCGACATCGCGGCGAGCAGCACGAGCGCGATCTCCGGACCGTTCGGGAGCACGACCGCGATCCGGTCCTGCGGGCCGAGGCCGGCCGCCCGAAGTGCGCCCGCGAGCCGGCTGACCTCGCGCCGGAGCGAACCGTGGTCGATGCTCGCGCCGTCGACCGTCACGAGCGCGGGGCCGGTCGTGCCGGCGGAGAGCAGCGAGGCGACGGTGTCCGCTCCGCCGGGCTCGTCGGGACTGCTGTCGACGTCTGACATCTGTGCGCGCACCTCCCCGGCGGACCCCCCACCCGGCGCACATGATCGCACCGCGGACGACCCGCACGCGCGCTCGCGGCTCACGCAGGCCGTGGCGCCGCCCGCGTCTGGTCTAATGAGCGGGTGCGGGTGTGCGTCGTGGGCGCGGGGGCGATCGGGGGGCTGCTCGCAGTCCGGCTCGCGCACTCCGGCGAGCAGGTGAGCGTCGTCGCCCGCGGCGAGACCCTCGCGGCGGTCCGCGAGCGCGGGCTCAGGCTCACGGAGCCCGACGGCTCCGTGGTGCGCGTCACGGCCCTCGAGGCGTCCGCCGACCCCGCCGACCTCGGCCCCCAGGACCTCGTCGTGCTCGCGCTGAAGGCGCACCAGATCGCGGCGATCGCCGACGCGCTGCCCGCCCTCTACGGGGAGCAGACCGTCGTGCTCCCGCTGCAGAACGGCGTCCCGTGGTGGTTCTTCCAGAAGTTCCCCGGTCCGTTCGAGGGCCGCCGGATCCACGTGCTCGACCCGGACGGCGCGCTCGAGCGCGCGGTCCCGGTCGGTCGCATCGTCGGCTCGATCGCCTACCCGGCGGCCGAGCGCGAGGGTCCGGGCGAGATCCGCCTGGTCGAGGGCGACCGCTTCCCGGTCGGGGAGCTGGACGGCGAGCGCTCGGAGCGCGCGAAGGCGATCTCGCAGGCGCTCACGGCCGCCGGCTTCACGTCGCGGGTCCTCACGGACATCCGTTCGCACCTGTGGGTGAAGGCCTGGGGCAACCTCGCGTTCAACCCGATCAGCGCCTTGACCGGTGCGACCCTCGCCGAGATCTGCCGGTTCGGGGCGACACGCGCGCTCGCCGTGCGGATGATGCTCGAAGCGTCCGAGGTGGCCGAGAAGCTCGGGCTCAGGCTGCGGCTCTCCGTCGAGCAGCGCATCGCCGGCGCGCAAGGCGTGGGCGAGCACAAGACCTCGATGCTCCAGGACCTCGAGGACGGCCGCCCGCTCGAGATCGACTCGCTCGTGGGCTCGTTCGTCGAGCTCGGGCAGCTGACCGGGACCTCGATGCCGGCGACCGAGGCGGTCCACGCGCTCGTCTCGCTGCTCGATTCGCACCACGGGGGGGCCGCGGGGAAGAGTTGACGGCGGCCGGCCCGGGTGCTTCGCCCGGCCGCCGGCCGTTCGGCTGCGTGGAAGGCAGCGACGAGATGTCCGCGAGCGGGGACGGGTGATGGACGACGGTCGAGACAGCACACGGGTCGAGGCGAGCGGCCTCGCGGTCGACCGCTCACTGTTCGAGTTCGTGAACGACGAGGCGATCCCCGGCTCGGGGATCGAGCCCGAGGAGCTCTGGCGGGCCGTCGCGGCCGCCGTCCGCACGCTCGGGCCGCGCCACCGCGAGCTGCTCGCCGTCCGGGCCCGGCTCCAGGACTCGATCGACCGCTGGCACGTCGAGCACGCGGGCCGGCCGCACGAACCTGCCGAGTACCAGGAGATGCTCCGCTCGATCGGCTACCTCGTCGACGAGGGCGAGCCGTTCTCGATCGAGACCTCGCGCATCGACCCGGAGATCGCGGAGATCGCGGGTCCGCAGCTCGTCGTCCCGTCGACGAACGCCCGCTACGCGCTGAACGCGGCGAACGCGCGGTGGGGTTCGCTCTACGACGCGCTCTACGGCACGGATGCGCTCGGCGACCTGCCGGCGGGCGGCCCCTACGACCCGGCGCGCGGCGCTCGCGTCGTCGCGTGGGTGCGTGCCTTCCTCGACGACGTCGTCCCGCTCGCGGGCGGCTCCCATCGCGACGTCGTCGCCTACCGCGTCGCGGGGGGCGAGCTCCAAGCCGAGCTGCGCGGCGGTCCGGTCGCTCCGCTGCGCGATCCCGCGGCCTATCGCGGGCACTGCGGCGTCCCCGAGTCGCCGTCGGCCGTGCTGCTCGAGCACCACGGTCTCGGCATCGAGATCGCGCTCGACCGGGAAAGCGTCGTCGGCTCGGCCGATGCCGCGGGCGTCGTCGACGTCCACCTCGAGGCCGCGGTGACGACGATCGTCGACTTCGAGGACTCGGTCGCGACGGTCGACGGGGGCGACAAGGTCGCCGCCTACCGCAACTGGCTCGGCCTCATGACGCGCGAGCTCACGGAGCGCGTCACGAAGGCCGACCGCACGTTCACCCGTCGGCTCGCGCCCGACCGCGTCTACACCGGGCGCGACGGCGCCGAGATCGTGCGCCGCGGCCGCGCGCTGCTCCTCGCGCGCAACGTCGGGCACCTCATGACGACGCCCGCGGTGCTCGACCCCGACGGCCTCGAGATCCCCGAGGGGATCCTCGACGCGTTCGTCACGGTGCTCGTCGCGACGCACGACCTGCGCCGGCCCGAAGCGGAGCGCAACTCGCCGGCCGGCTCGGTGTACGTGGTGAAGCCGAAGATGCACGGACCGGACGAGGTCGCGCTCACCGACGAGCTCTTCGGCGCCGTCGAGGACGCGCTGCGCTTGCCGCGCGACACCGTGAAGATCGGGATCATGGACGAGGAGCGGCGCACGACCGTCAACCTCGGCGAGTGCATACGCGCCGCGCGGACGCGCGTCGCGTTCATCAACACGGGCTTCCTCGACCGGACGGGCGACGAGATCCACACGTCAATGCGCGCGGGCCCGATGGTGCGCAAGACCGACATGCGCTCGCAGCGGTGGATCCTCGCCTACGAGGACTGGAACGTGGACACCGGCCTCGCGCACGGGCTGCGCGGCCGCGCCCAGATCGGCAAGGGCATGTGGGCCGCGCCGGACCGGATGGCCGACATGCTCGAGCAGAAGATCGGCCACCCGCTCGCCGGCGCGAACTGCGCGTGGGTGCCGTCGCCCACCGCCGCGACGCTCCACGCGACCCACTACCACCGCGTCGACGTCCGTGCCCGCCAGGAAGCGCTCGCGGGCGCTCGCCGCGCGTCGCTCGACGACCTGCTCGCGATCCCGCTCGCGGACGCCCCGGACTGGTCCGAGGCCGAGCGCCTCGCGGAGATCGACAACAACATCCAGGGCATCCTCGGCTACGTTGTCCGATGGATCGACCAGGGCGTCGGCTGCTCGAAGGTCCCGGACATCGGCGGCGTCGCGCTCATGGAAGACCGTGCGACGTGCCGGATCTCCTCGCAGCACGTCGCGAACTGGCTGCTCCACGGAGTCGTGACCGAGGAGATGGTCCGGGAGGCCTTCGAGCGGATGGCCGTCGTCGTCGACGCCCAGAACGCGGGGGACCCGCGCTACTCGCCGATGGCGCCGGCGTTCGACGGGTGCGCGTTCCGGGCCGCGAGCGACCTCGTGTTCGAGGGCGTGGCGCAGCCGTCGGGGTACACCGAGCCGATCCTTCACGCCTGGCGGGCGCGCCGCAAGCTCACGGCCCCGCTTGCGCCGGCGGGCTCCGAAGCCGCCCCGGACTGAACGGGCGGCGGCGCCGCGCCGGGCGCGGGCCGCCGGTCGGACGGCGGGTTGCGCGCGGACGTCGGGTGCTACGGCTCCCCGGTCCGCTGCGGCTCCCCGGTGCGCTGCGGCCAGAGCCTCGCGCCGAGGCCGGAGGCGCGCGCGACCGGACGGGCAACTGCCGCACGGAGCGACGCCTCGGACGCGACGAGGGTCACGTGCTGCTTCGCACGCGTGACGGCCGTGTAGAGCAGCTCGCGCGTGAGGACCGGCGAGGGTGGCGGTGGCAGCGTGACGACGACCTGCGCGAACTCCGAGCCCTGGCTCTTGTGGATGGTCATCGCCCACCACGTCGAGACCGCGGGGAGCTGCGAGGCGGCGAACGACCGCGGACCCGAAGGACCGGGGAAGACGACGGCGGGGCGACCCGGGCGCGCGACGGTGATGCCGACGTCGCCGTTGAACAGCCGGTGCGCGTAGTCGTTGGCCGAGACGACCACCGGCCGCCCCACGTACCAGCCACGTCCGATCCCGGCGTCGGGCAGGGCCTGCGCGGCGAACGCCTCGACCCGCTCGGTGACGCGCGCGACCCCGAGTCGGTCGTGGTGCGTCGCGCACAGCACCTTCAGCTCCCCCGCGAGCTCGAGCGCGGCGGCCACGTCGCCGGCGCGCGCGAGCCGGACCGCCGCGAGGGCGCGCTGCGCGACCTCGCGCTCGACCTCGGCGACGCGCCCCACGTCGTCGGCGTCGACCCAGTCGACCTCGGGGCCGTTCGGGTCGCGCAGGATCGCGACCGCGTGGTCGGCGTCGCCGCGCCGGATCGCGTCGGCGAGCGCCGCGATCGCCGAGCCTCGGCCGAAGCGGTGCACCCGGTCGAGCATGACGACGCTCCCGGCCAGCGGGCCCGGCGCGCCGCCGCGGGCGGCGGTCCCGACGATCTCGCCGAGCACCGCGCCCGCCTCGACGCTCGCGAGCTGGAACGGGTCGCCGACGAGGACGACCGACGAATCCGGGCGGACGGCCTCGAGCAGGTGTGCCATGAGCGGCAACGACACCATCGAGGTCTCGTCGACGACGACGAGGTCGTGCGGGAGCGGGTTGCGCGCACCGTGGGAGAAGCGGCCACCGGGGCGACCGCCGAGCAGCCGGTGGAGCGTCGACGCCTCGACGGCCGAGAGCGCGGCACGGACCCCCGGAGCGGTGCCGGCGGCGGCCGCCTCCTCGCGGACCGCCTCGGTGAGGCGCGCCGCAGCCTTGCCGGTCGGCGCGGCGAGCGCGACGTCGAGCCGCCGCCCCTCGGCGGCGGCCAGCTCGTAGGCGGCGGCGAGGAGACGCGCGACGGTCCGGGTCTTGCCCGTGCCCGGCCCCCCGGCGACGACCGCGAGTCGCCGGGTGAGGGCGAGCGTCGCCGCGGCACGCTGCAGGTCGGGGGCGGCCGGGTCGTCGGCGTCGAACAGCCCGTCGAGGACGCGCTCCACCGCCGTCGCGTCCCGCTGCTCGCCACGCGCGCCCGCGCGCTCGAGCAGGACGTCCGCTACGAGCCGCTCGAAGCGCCAGTAGCGGTCGAGGTAGAGGCGCGTCCCGTCGAACACGAGCGGGACCGTCCACGCGCCGTCGGGCGCGTCCGGCGCCCGCACGGCCGGGCTCGAGACGAGCGCGTCGTGCCAGCGTGCGGCCTCCGGCCAGGCGAGGGGCGCACGGGCGTCGACGGTCGCGTCGTCGACGACGATCGTGGCCGCGACCTCGGCCGGCACGACGCACACGTGGCCGAACAGCGGCGCGCGCGCCGCGAGCGCGACGCCGAGGAGCACCTCGGCGCGTCGCTCGCCGGTCGCACGGGCGACCGTGGCCGCGACGTGGACCTCGGCGGCGTGGAGGACTCCGGCGCCGACGAAGGGCGCGAGCTCCGAGAGCGCCGGGTCGAGCAGCGGCGGGGGCGCGGTCACGAGGCCGCCTCGGGGTCGGTCGACGTGCCGCCGAGCAGGTCGCTCAGCGCGCAGGTGAGCGCCGGCGGGACCCCCCAGGGGAGAACGCCGCGGACCGTGCCGTCGGGTGACACGGCGGCGGGCCCGGACATCCCGCGGACGAAGAGGTACGCGGCGCCGCCGAGGTGGGTCGCCGGGTCGTAGCCGCGGACGCGCCAGCGGAGGTAGCGGTGGAGCGCGACCGAGTAGAAGAGGGCCTGCAGCGGGTAGTGGTGCTCGGCCATCGCCGCGTGGAGCGCCGGCTGCTCGTAGTCCTCGGCGCGGGGCAGTCGCGAGCGCGGGCCGAGCGTGTTCGTCTTGTAGTCCGCGAGCACGTAGCGCGCCGCCGCGGGCTCGCCCGTGTCGCGCACGCGCAGCACCACGTCGATCGAGCCGGTGAGGTGACCCGCGAGCACGACGTCGAAGACGCCGCTCGCGAGCCGTACCGCCCACGGCCGCACGGGGTCGTCGACCGCGAGGTGGTCGGCGACGAGCGCTCCGACCTCGCGGTCGGAGCGGTGCGCGCCGCGTCGCCCGAGGTGGAGCTCGAAGCCGAGCTCGTCGAGGCGGTCGCCGCGCGCGAAGTCCCGGAGCCGGCGGCCGCCGAGCGGCTGCCCGAGCGGCGTCTCGATCGCCGCGCGCAGGCCCGCGACGAGCTCGTCCCGGCCGACCGGCCACGTCGTGCGGCCGAGCCGGTCCTCGACGGCGGTCGCGAGCTCGCGATCGAGGTCGTCGGCCGCGAAGTCGACGCGCTCGAGCACCTCGTGGACGAGCGTCCCGAACCGTGCGCCGCCGGGCACCGCCCCGAGGGGGAGGTCGGAGCCGCCGAAGGGCGCGTCCTGCCCGCGCTCGCCGGCGGCACCCTCGTCGCCCGCGCGCGCGTCGCCGAGGCTGTCGTCCGCGGGGTCGGACCAGGCGGCCAGGTCGCGTTCGACGACCGCCGAGAACGACCAGCGCCGGCGCGAGCGGTCGAGGGCGCGCCCGAGCTCGGCGACCGCGAGCCGTGGCGGTGACCCGGTCGCCCCGGTGGGCCGCCACGGCTCGCGGTGCGCGCGGCCGGACCCGACCTCGGTGACGGCGATCTCGGCCCCGTGCACGAGCGAGGACGTGAGCAGCTCGCCGGCCGCGCGGTCCTCGGGGAGATCGACCCGGCGGGGGGCGGCGCGCGTCGCGTCGACACCCGCCGGGCCGCGCGCGAACAGCACACGCGCGAGACCGGTGATGTCGCTCTCGGGCGCGCGCGTCCACCACACCACGGTCTCGAAACGGGCCCGCGTGAGGGCCACGTAGAGGAGCCTGAGGTTGGCGCCCCGGACCTCGGCGCCGGCGAGCTCCGTGCGGGCGTCGTGAGCGGCGCGGTCCGGCCAGGTTTCGCTCGGGGCGACGTCGACCGTGCGCCGTCCGGTCGCCGGGTCGTGGAAGACGACGCCGCGGGTCTTCGCGAGGCTCGCCCGCCAGAGCGTCGGGACGCACACGACGGGGAACTCGAGTCCCTTCGACGCGTATACGGTCATGACCTGCACCGCCTCGGCCTCCGACTCGATCCGGCGCGACGTCACGTCGTCCTCCGGGCCCGTCGGGCGGGCGGCCGCGAGCGCCTCGAGCGCGACGAGGAGCCCGGCGGCGGTCCGGTGCCTCGCCGTCGTGCTCGCCTGGACGAGCGACGCGACGTGCTCGAGGTCGGTCACGTCGCGATCGCCGTCCGGCGTCGCGAGGACGCGCGCCACCGCGCCGCTGTCAGCGAGGACCTGGGCGCAGAGCTCGACGGGACCGTGCGCGGCGAGCGCGCGGCTCCAGGTCGCGAGCTGATCGTGAACCTCCGCGAGCTCGTCGTCGCCCGCGGCCGCGACCCGAGCGGCCGTCCAGCCGAACCACCACGAGAGCGCGGCCGTGCGCGTGAGCGCCTGGTCGCCCGGCGACCCGATCGCCGCGAGGAGCCGCCGCCACTCGGTCGCGGCGCGCGACTCGAGCACGCTCGCGCCGCGCGAGACGACGGCGGGCACCCCCTGGCGGCGCAGCGCCGCCTGCACCACCCGGGCCTCGGCGTGCGTGCCGACGAGTACGGCGACGTCGGACGGGCGGGCGGGTCTCCGGGCAGAGGGGTCGCCACGCTCGGGGATCGCGGCGTCCTCGAGGAGGTCCTGGACGTAGCGGGCGAGGTCGCGCCCGATGGCCGCCTCCGCGGACGCGGTCTCGACGGTGCCCCGCGAGGTCCGCTCGATGTCCGGGCCGAGCGCGAGCCGCAGGTGCAGCGCGGGCCGGGCGACGCCGGACCGGGTCGTGATCGCGAGCCGCTCGTGCGCCGGCGCGGCGTGCACCGGTGGGAACGAGATGCGCGCGTCGCCGAAGGTCGCGCCGGCGAGCAGGCGGTCGAGCGCGGAGACGAGCGCGCCGCTCGACCGCCAGTTGGTCGCGAGCGTCGCGCGGCTCGTCGTGGCCGACGAGGTCGCGTCGAGGTAGGTGTGGACGTCGGCCCCGCGGAACGCGTAGATCGCCTGCTTCGGGTCCCCGACGAGCACGAGCGTCGCCCCGTCCGTGTGGTCGGCCGCGAGCCGCGAGAAGATCCGCCACTGCACCGGGTCGGTGTCCTGGAACTCGTCGACGAGCGCGACGGAGAAACGTCGCGTGAGCGCCGCACGCGCGCTCGCGCTCGCGCGCAGCGCCTCGTCGAGCTGGGTGAGGACGTCGTCGAACGAGAGCGTCCCCGCGAGGCGGCGCCGGCGGTGCACGAGGTCGACGACCTCGTCGACCGCGCGCCGCGCCCGCGCCGCGCGCTCGCCCGACTCGGCCGGGTCCGTCCCGGGGACGACGGCGATCCCGGGGTTGCCGAGCACGGTCTCGGCGAGCGAGGCGAGCTTGCCGGCGTCGGGCTCGAGCGCAGCGCCCGCGGGGTCCTCGACCGCCGTGCGGGCGATGACGTCCGCGCATGCCTGGGCCACGAGCTCGCGCGTGTCGTCCACGAGCGCTGCGTCGACGTCGCCGGGCGACGACGCGCCGAGCGCGGCGAGCATCTGCTGGGCGAAGCCGTGGATCGTCGTGATCGTCGCCGTGTCGAAGTCGCTGAGGGCGTGCTCGAGCCGGCGGCGGCGGACGTCGACGTCGCCGGACGCGAGCGCGGCGAGCGCCGCGTCGGCAGCGTCGCACTCGGCTCGCCCGGCGAGGACGGCGGCTCCCTGGGCCAGCCGCGATCGGATCCGGTCGCGGAGCTCCGCTGCCGCGGCCCTCGTGAACGTCACGACGAGGAGCTCGCTCACGGGGACGCCCGCCTCGGCGACGAAGCGGGTCGCGAGCGAGGCGAGCGCATGCGTCTTGCCCGTCCCGGCGCTCGCCTCGATCGCAACCGTGCCGGACGGCAGCGGTCCGCCGAGGTCGAACGCCGAAGTGGCGCTCACGAGCGCGACCGCCCGCCGCTCGGGCGACGCGTCTGCGTGGGGCGCGCGGCGTCGCCGGTCGGCTCGGCCGAGGCCACGCGCGCCGCGTCCTCGATCGCGAGCCACAGGTAGCGCGCGTAGCGGTCCGCGCGTCCCGGAGCCGTGCCCGGCGGGTCGTCCGGCCGCGCCGGGAGCGCCCGGACCTCGTCGAGCGTGATCGCGCCGAACGCGAGCGCCGTGTGCTCGTCGTCGCCGTCGGCGGGCACGTCGCGGCCCCGCCAGTCGAGGGGCTTCGCGCTCGAGTCGTAGAGCCGCCGCGAGAGCGACGGCCAGAGCGGGATCGGCTCGCGGAGCGCGCGCCGGTAGCAGTCGACCACGACCTCGAGCGCGTGAGTCGACGCGCGCCGCCGCTCGTCTGGGGTGTCGCCGCGCGCGTGGAGCACGAGCGCGTCGACCGACCTGCGATCGGCGCTCCGGCGCACCGTCACGCTTCGCCACGGCGTCGCCGGGTCGTGCGCGACGAGCGCGGCGAGGTCGAGCGCCGCTTCGAGGTGCTGCAGCGGGCGCGCCGTCGAGTACGTGACGCGCACGGGACCCGGTCGCCCGGCGCTCCCGCCGCACGCGATGGCGCCGACGACGCGCGTCCCGTCCGACAGCTCGACCTCGACGTCGACCGGGCGAGCACCGTCGGCGGCGGGGTCGCAGGAGAGCGCGCGCACCGCGGTGAACAGCTCGTCGACGTCCGACGCGATCGCCTCGACCGCGAGCTCGCCTAGCCCCCCCGGAGGGAGGGTGCCGAGGCAGCGCTCGTGACGGGACCAGCTCCGGGCGTCGCGCCCGGCGAGCCTCGCGGCGACGAGCCGCTGCGCGGCGGACCACCGGTCGAGGCCCGCGAGCGAGGTCGTGATCTCGTCCCGGAGCGGGGCGTCCGACCCGGGAAGGTCGACGCCGAGGCGCGCGCGGACGAACGTCCGCACGGGGTTCCTCAAGAACTCGGCGAGCTCGGTCACGGTGACGACCGGCGCCTCGGGCGACGCCGCGGGCAGCGGTCCGTCGAGGAACGGGGCCGCGCCCGCCCGCCGCTCCCGGCGCGCGAGCGCGGCGTCGAGGGCGCCGGGGTCGAAGCTCCACGGACGCGCGGAGCCCAGCTCGCCCGGCACGAGGCAGCGCTCGTCGAAGGACTGGCGCGGGTGGGCGATCTCGAGGCCGGTCGGGTCGGGGCCCGACGAGCGGTGCGATCTCGTCGCGGCGACCGTGTCGCGGAGCTCCGCGTACGCGACCGACGGCGGGACCGGCCGGTTGGACCGCTCGTCGTGACCCGTGCGCGTGACGATCAGGTGGTCGCCGGCCGCGAGCAGGGCCTCGAGGAGCGCCTGCCGGGACTCGGCGCGCGCGTCGCGGTCGCCGAGGCGCGGCGCCGCGGCCGCGAGGTCGTCGCCGTCGAGTGCCGACGGCGCCGTGCCCGAGTCGTCGAGCCCGACGATGCACACGACACGGAACGGGAGCCAGCGAAGTGGCGTGAGCGAGCTCACGGTGACCCCACCGCGGAAGAAGTCCGGGCGTCGCGGTGGCCCGGAGAGCCGGTCCGCGAGCG
>Ga0307373_10005116_pt1 | contig 21675 bp, 17 predicted proteins | sample OX2MG_FD_202534 | JGI IMG/M metagenome (GOLD analysis project Ga0307373, IMG submission 202534) | Soil microbial communities from Risofladan, Vaasa, Finland - OX-2 | ecosystem: Environmental > Terrestrial > Soil > Coastal area > Acid sulfate soil | place: Finland: Risofladan, Vaasa | collected...
ACCGCCGGAAGCAATAGCGCGACCAACAGGCCGATGATGGCGATCACCACCAGCAATTCGATGAGGGTGAACCCTCGCTTCGCATTTCTGATTCTCATGACTCTTGGTTCTCGTGTGTGAACGGAAACGAATGGTAAACGTAAACGATCTCGCACCGGTCGTTGGTGCCGAGCAGCGGAACTCGTGAGAGTTCCGGTTTCTCCCCATCGTTCGGAATTCTTACGAATTCCGCTACGCATCGCGTTCGATACGTCGTGGGGGGTGGGCCGAGCATCCGTGGCTCTTGAAATCCGCATCCCTCGGATTCATTCCTGAATGCTGGATTGCACCTCCCTCCATTATGCTGGTGAAAAAATGAGTTCCCGGCTTCGCTCGAAGCCTCAACGTTGGTGGAAGTATGGCGAGTGGTCGTTAGCTTGCAATGCTTGCGGCGTTAGAAAATGGTTAATCTCGATTCGTCAATCCATGCCCGCTTACTTGCTCGGGGCGCCCTGGCTCTTGGTAGCCTGAGCCGCCTGACTCTTGGCGCCCTTCGCGTCAGGCCGCCGTTCTCCAACGGTGGTGAGCATCGCTTCGCCGTCCAGCCACCATTCCTTCTGCTTGTCTTCGCTGAAGAGCAGCAAGAACTTCGATTCGGGCTTTCCGGCGGGCCGAATGACGCCCCCCGCCTCCATGAAATAAACCGCCTTCGTGCCCCCCTTGCTCCCCTTCATCGCTCGCTTGAGCCTTCCCATTTCGAACTCGACAGGGGTGTCCTTGTCGACGCCGCTCCACTCCGGGGGCCGGGCCATGCCGTACCATTTGCCCAACTTCGTTGCCGTGCCCGACTTTGCCAGCCGCTTGAGCGTCTTCCAGTCGCCATAAGCAAGCGACTTGGTTGCCAATTCCACGCGCTCCTCGAGACCGCCGGGGAGTGGTTCGCCCGGTTCCAACCAGCCGGCAAGCCAATACAGCGCCCCCAGCAGCAGAATTCCGCCGAGCAAGTACTTCCCCACGCGGGGCAACTGTTCGATCCGCCGCACCAGCCAGGGCTGTTTGTCCGGCAAAGACTCGCCTAGCCCGGTCGGGGCGTCGGGCGGACGCTCCCCTAAAGCGATGCCGTCGGTATTCACGTGAAACACTCGCTTACACCTCTTGCAGGTGAACGTCTGGTCCAGCCGCGAAATCTTGATCTTGCCTTGCAAGCCGCACTTGGGGCACTCGATCGGCAGGTATCGGTATAGCTCCTCATCGCCTGTGCGTACCACGTTCGACCTTTCCGCCTGATCACCGAAACCCAGAGGGACCGAGTCCCACGTCCGCGAGCCAGGAACCTATATAAACTTCAAATGTGAGCCGATTGTTCAGGTTTCACGAAAATCGTATTTGGCCGGTTTCCAAAAACGCGGGCGAGGCAGTGTGGAAGAAGAATGAGATCCTCACGCAAAGGCGCAAAGTCGCCAAGAACGTCTTCTTGTTTTGCGCCTTGGCGCCTTTGCGTGAGACTGTCTGCGGACTGACCGACGACGTGATTACGGAAAACGCGTTTCGCCCGCTTCCAAAATCGCGCGCCGGGGCGATAATGGCTAGAAAACGACCACGTGGCGCGGCAAATCAACCGGCAAGGGGAATGGCAAGAAACCGCGGATATCACGGATGATTTCACGGATAACCTTGCGCGGCCTTCGGCCACGACTACGGATTGACAGAAAAATTACTGACAGAAACATTTTTCTGTCGGTAATTTTTCTGTCGACGATTGCCTTCGTCTATAAGGGGGGCTAACGCCCCCCGCTCGCCGCCGGAATTCGCATGCCGCCCTTTCGCTCATCAATTCGAGCCAAAGAATGGTGGTGGCTGGCCGGGTTGACGGTCTTGACGCTGACCCATTTCACGCGGGTCGCCACGTTCGAGTTCGTCAATATCGACGACCCCGACTACGTGATGGAAAACCCGCACGTACAAGCCGGGCTTTGCCGCGAAAGCGTATCGTGGGCCTTGACCAGCACCGAGTACGCGAACTGGCACCCGCTCACCTGGTTGTCGCTTGAACTCGATTCGTCGCTTTACGGCGTGAACCCTTGCGGATACCACCTTACCAACGTCGTCCTGCACACGGCCAACACGCTCTTGTTGTTTTGGGCCTTGCGAGCGATGACCGGCGCCGTCGCGCGCAGCGGCTGCGTGGCCGCGCTCTTCGCGATCCACCCCTTGCATGTCGAAAGCGTGGCCTGGATCAGCGAGCGCAAAGACGTTCTCAGCGCGCTCTTCTGGATGCTGACACTGTTGAGCTACGCGCACTATGCGGCCAGGCCCTCATGGGGCCGTTACGCGCTCGTCGTGGCGCCGTTCGCCCTGGGGCTCACGGCCAAGGCCATGCTCGTCACGCTGCCCTGCGTGCTCTTGCTCTTGGATTTTTGGCCGCTACGGCGCTGGCCGTCCGGCGACCATCACGAACGAGAAAAGGGGAGGAGGGGGAAGGAGAAAGGCGAATGCAACGAACGAGAAAAGGGGAGGAGGGGAAAAGGGGAGGAGGGGACTGGACTCACCACTCACCCCTCACCCCTCACCACTCACCGCTTACCCCTCACCACTCTGATCGTCGAAAAACTGCCCCTCCTGGCGCTGAGCGCGGCGTGCAGCGTGATGACGACCGTGGCGCAATCGAAGGAAGCCATCGTCTCAATCGACGAGTGCCCGCTCACCGATCGGCTGATGAACGCCGCGGTTGCCTACGCAGCTTACCTGGCCAAGGCGGTTTGGCCGCTCGAGCTGGCGGCCTTCTATCCCTACACGAAGCCGACGGCCCCGGTTGCGCTCGCCATCGCGACTCTGTTGGCGGCGGCAACCGTTTGGACGTGCCGGCGATGGCGCGCGCAGCCCTACCTTGCCATGGGCTGGTTCTGGTACCTGGGTACGTTGGTGCCGGTGATCGGACTTGTGCAGATCGGCGGCCAGGCGCTGGCCGATCGCTACACCTACGTGCCCTTGATCGGCGTGTTCATCGCCGCCGTTTGGGGTCTGGCGGACCTGGCACGCAATGGCCTGGTGTCGCGGAATCTGATTGCCGCGCTGGGCGCGGTCGCGCTGGCCGGCTTCGGGCTTTGCACTTGGGTCCAGGTGGGGTACTGGCACGACAGCGTATCGCTTTGGGAGCACAGCCTTGAAGTCACTGGGCCGAACCACGTGGCTTGCGCGGAATTGGGGATTGCCCTGCGCGAGCGCGGGCTATTCAAGGAGGCCTTGCCCTGGCTGCAGTCGGCGGCGAAGTTGGCGCCCGAATACCGGGTAGCGCGTGAGAACTTGGGGCTCGTTCTTTTCAAGCTGGCCAGGGACGTCGAGAGTAAGCATGAATACGAGGCGGTGTTGCGCATTAACCCTTCGCACGCGCGGGCACACAGAATGCTGGCAATGTTGCTCGATGCCGAGGGGCAAGCGGCCGCGGCCCGCTCGCATCTCGAGCGCTCGCTACGACTCGCCCCCGATGAATGGCAAACGCACTGGGTACTGGGCGAGCTACTCGTCCGCGAGGGTCAAGCCGCCGTAGGAGAGCGCCACTTGAGCGAGGCCGCGCGGCTCAACCCGTCGGTTGGCGCCGCGATTGCGGCCGGGCGCTCGGCGTTTGACCGCGGGCCCCAAGCCGGCCTCGCCGAACAGGATGGGGGGGCCGAGAAATGAAAGTTCATAGCGCCCCGCTTGCCACCAGCTTTAGCTGGTGGTTGGCACCCCTGCCAGAACCCTCTTTTTCCCAGCCGGCTTCAGCCGGCTTTGCGCGCGGCTTCAGCCACCGCGGCGCGAGGCCTGAAGGCGGGAAAAGCGGGCTGAAGCCGGCTGACGAAGGGATTTTTGTGGTGGCCGAAGCCCACCAGCTAAAGCTGGTGGCAAACCAAACGGAACCAGCATCAGTTGCCCACCCGCGAATTGCGCGGCATTTAGCCACTGCGGCGCGAGGCCTGAAGGCGAAATAAGCGGGCTAAAGCCGGCTTACGAAGCGATCTGGTGGTAGCCGAAGTCCACCAGCTAAAGCTGGTGGCAAACAAAAGGAAACCAGCAATCGGTTGCCTGACCACAAATTGCGCGGCATGGAACCACAATTCCACCGGATGAGCCAAGAATGACTTCGACACCTGCCTCCAACGGCGTCGCGACGGCCAGACAGACGGCCGCCCGCCAGACCACGCTCGGATGGGGCAGCCCCATCATCGTTTCCATTTGCCTGGTCGTCGTGTCGCTGGCGGCCTACGGTCGCGTGTTTCAAAACGACTTCGTCAACTACGATGACAATTTGTATGTCACGCAAAATCGCCAAGTTCAAAACGGATTGACGCTGGAGGGTGTCGGCTGGGCATTCACAACGCTGCACTCGTACAATTGGCACCCGCTGACCTGGCTTTCGCTCGAGCTCGACGCCCAGCTCTTTGGGAAGCGGGCCTGGGGGTATCACTTGACCAACCTCCTGCTGCACGTGCTGAACACGCTTCTGCTGTATCGGGTCTTTTTCCGCATGACGAGTCGCACGTGGTGCTGCGCTCTGGTGGCGGCGCTCTTTGCGCTGCATCCCTTGCATGTTGAAAGCGTGGCCTGGGTCAGCGAGCGCAAGGACGTGCTCAGCACGTTTTTTTGGCTGCTGACCATGCTGGCCTATGTCCGCTACGTGACCAGGCCATCGCCGGGAACGTACGTGACGGTCGTTGTGGCCTTGGCGTTGGGGCTGATGGCCAAGCCCATGTTGGTGACGCTCCCCTGTGTGCTCTTGCTTCTGGATTATTGGCCACTCGGCCGCTGGCGGATTCGGGATCGAGGAAGTCGGGACTGGCCATCGCGCGTACATTTCCCGTTCTCCTTCGAGGCGGTCCGCCGGATCTTGGCCACTTCGGTCGCTGAAAACGCCAAAGGGGCCGCGAGGCACGTAAAACGGCTCACCATTGGGCTGGGTCGAGGCGATCCCACGTACCGGTTTGGCCAGCTCGCCTTCGAAAAGCTCCCGCTGTTCGCGCTGGCCTTCGCTTCGAGCCTCGTGACCCTCTACGCCCAGAGCGCGGGGGGCGCCGTCAAGGGGACGAACCTGGTGACTTACGGCGAACGTTTCACCTTCATGTTCGTCGCCTATGAGCGGTACCTTCGCAAGACGGCCTGGCCGAATGACCTGTGTGTTTTATATCCGCTCGAGCTAGGCCCGCGTGTTTTCTGGGAAGGCGTGATCGCAGGCGCGTTGTTGGCCGCGATCTCTCTGGTCGTACTTTTTGGTGCCCGCGGCCGGCCCTATCTGCTAGTCGGTTGGTTTTGGTACCTGGGGACGCTGGTGCCCGTGATTGGCCTGGTGAAGGTTGGCGCCCAGCTCATGGCCGACCGCTACACCTACGTCCCCTTGATCGGCCTCTTTATCATGGCCACCTGGGGATCGGCTGAGCTCGTCAGTCGCCGGCCGTCGTGGCGATGGGCGATGGTTGCCGCCGCAACCGCGGCCTGCGCGGCATGCGCGGCGGTCACGGGGCGCCAGGTCGAGACGTGGCGCAATTCGGTCGCGTTGTGGGAGCAAACGGTCGGACGAACGGCCCCCAATGCCACGGCTTCTCACAACCTTGGGGACGCCTACCTCAAGGGCGGGAGGCCCGGAGACGCGATTGGTCCGCTTGAGATCGCCTTACGATACGACGAACGCGAACGTTCCGGGCTGGCGCAGGCGCACCGGGAGCTGGGAATCGAGCTCATGGCCGCGCGGAATTTCCGCGACGCCGAACGTCATTTCGCGCAAGCGTTGGACTACTTCCCTGGATCGGCCCCGCTTTACAACTTGCGTGGCCAGGCGTTGGCAAAACAGGGCAAGTTCGATGAAGCGATCAATGACTTCGTCAAAGCGACGCGCATCCATCCGAAGCTCGCTGAAGCCTGGTACCATTGGGGCAAGGCCCACGAGGCACGGGAGCAATGGGGCGAAGCGAGTGAGTGTTTCGCCAAGGCGCTCGCGCTCGAACCCGCCAACCGTTCATACCAAGCCGAATTGGCCCATGCGAACGAGCACTAAATGACCTTGCATGACCATGGGAGGCCAAACATCTGTAGGGAACGCCCTCCGTGGCGTTCCGTATTCCCATGATCGTGCAAGGTCATTTAGGCGGCGCGCCCCATGAAAAACCGGGAAACCCCAGATGCCTGAAGGCAAAGCCAAGCCGGCTGAAGCCGGCTGAAAAAGTGAATTATCTGGGCCTGGCCCCACCAGCTAAAGCTGGTGGCAAGCGCGGAGGGGCGGAGGGCGGCGGTCGTTCCCATCAGGCGGCCGTACTTTCTGACCTGGCGCGAGAAGGATTGCACTCCTCCGTTTGCCACCAGCTTTAGCTGGTGGTTGGCACCCCCGGGAATTCCATTTTTCCCAGCCGGCTTCAGCCGGCTTTTGGAGCAGTCTTTAGCCCATCACGCATCAGGCTCGCTGTGGCCGGATTTCCGGGGCTTGGTTGTCCCCATGACGCCCCATTAGATTTCGATGAGCCTACTTCCCGGCGCGGCGCGCAACGGCAATAATCAGGCGCTGAATTGCGCGGAGTGCATGATTATCGCACCAAATGAACGCCCAGATCCTGGCGACGCTCTACGACCAACCAACGGGGCTGGTAACGGCCGGCCGGCCATGAAGCGCTCGCGGCGGGGCGCGGGGATGCCCATGGTAATCCATCCGACGGCGTCGAACCGCGCGGTCGTTGGGACGGTGTTGGTGGCGTCTCTGGTGTTCTCATCGTTCGTGCGGTTGCGTTTGCGTGAGCTTCCGTTGGAACGCGACGAGGGGGAGTACGCCTACGCCGGCCAATTGATTCTCAAGGGCATTCCGCCCTACCGGCTGGCCTACAATATGAAATTGCCCGGCACGTACCTGGCGTACGCCGGGCTAATGGCGCTCTTCGGCGAGAGCGCGGCCGGGATCCACGTGGGCCTGCTCCTCGTGAACCTGCTGACGATCTTGTTGATTTTCTTTCTTGGCAGGGATCTTTTCGAATCCACGGCCGGGGCGGCCGCCGCGGTCGTCTACTCGGTATCGTCGGTCAGTGCCACGGTATTCGGGATGGCGGCGCACGCGACGCACTTCGTGGCGCTGTTCGGCGTCGCGGGAACGTGGCTGCTATGGAAGGCCATCGGGCGCGGTTCGGCGCGGACGTTGTTCGCCGCCGGGTTGCTGCTGGGCACCGCGTTTGTCATGAAGCAGCAGGGGCTGTTCTTGCCGGCCTTCGGCGCCGTGGCGGTCGTCGGGCATTTCGGGCGAAGTCAGCCGTTTTCGGCGGGAAGGCTGTTGACCTTGATGGCCGTATTCATGGCGGGCACGGTCGTGCCTTTTTCGGCAACGTGCCTTTGGCTTTGGGTTGCGGGGGTGTTCGACAGGTTCTGGTTATGGACATTCGATTACGCGCGGCAGTACGTGGTTGAACAGACGTTGGAACAGGGCGCAGCGATGTTCTGGCACCAGATCCGCGCTTCGGCGGCGGCGAATTGGCCGTTCTGGGTCGCCGCGATCTTGGGTGCGGCCGGCCTGGCGCTTGGGAGCGGCGGACGCGAACGCAACCGCTTTGTGTACGCATTCTTCTTCGGCTCATTTCTGTGCGTCTGTCCCGGCCTTTATTTCCGAGAGCACTATTTCATCGTTCTCTTGCCGGCGATCGCCTTGCTGGCGGGCGCGGGGTGCAACGCGGTGGCTCGTTTCATCGGGCGCGCCATGGCTCCCGGCGGCCTGTTTCATCGACAGCAGCCTTCGAAGCGGCGGTCGGCGTCAAATCCCGATTCTGTCGGGAAGTCGCGGCGAGGCGTTGGGCGTCCCGCGGGCGGACATCGATTCCCGCTTGACGGAATCCCGGCGCGCCGGGAGAGGGCGTTCCCTGCAGATGCCGTTGCCGCGGCAATCCTGGTCGTGGCGGTGGCGTGTGCGATCTGGCCGCAGCGTGGCGTTTTTTTCTTCTGGACGCCTGGCGAGACGTGCCGCGCCGTCTATGGGGCGAACCCATTCGTCGAGTCGGTCCCGATCGCCGACTACTTGCGTTCGCATTCAACTCCCGACGACCGCGTGGCCGTCGTGGGATCGGAGCCGCAGATTTATTTCTTGTCGCGGCGGACCTCGGCCACCGGCTACATTTACACCTATCCGCTCATGGAGCCACAGCCCTTCGCCAGGCGAATGCAGGAAGATATGGCCCGCGAAATTGAGGCGTCGCGACCCGCGCTGGTCGTGCTGGTGAACGTTCCCGCGTCGTGGCTGGCAAAGCCCGGTTCCGACCCGTTCATCTACGAATGGGCGGAGCGGTTCGTCAGGGCCGAATACGAGCCGGCGGGGCTGGTGGACATTCTCTCGCAAGAGCGCACTGAGTACCATTGGGGCCGGGAGGCGGCCGGCGCCCGGCCGCGCTCGCCTATCCACGTCTGGATTTTACGAAGAAAATCGGAATCTTAGGGGCGCACCGAATGGGTCCGATGAGGTCAACCAACGCACGAGCGGATGGAACCCACGCTCCGAAAGCAGACCGGGCCCTCGTTTGGGGCCGGTTGGAAATCACGCTGGGGGTGGCGCTGACGGCCGTGCTTGTGGCTGCTCGCGTGGTCGCGTACGACCACGCCGGCGGGCTGTGGCGCGATGAGGTCGACAGCGTCAACCTCGCCTCGGACCCCGCGTACGGTGAGACCTGGATGCGTGCTTGGTTTCCCGCGTTGTTCTCGGAGGTGCTACATCGTTGGGTAAGTTTGGGGTTCGGCGAAAGCGACGCCTCGTTGCGCAGTTACGGACTGCTGTGCGGATTCTTGCACGTCGCGGCCGCCTGGTGGACCGGCCGGCAATTCGGCGCAAGGGTGCCCTGGGCGCTGCTCGTTGGGCTTGCGTTCAACCCCGCGATGATCGTGTACGGTGGCTCCGTGCGCCCCTGGGGCTTGGGCGTTCTGACGCAGTTGATCATGGTCGGTTGTGTGTGGCGCGTCGTCACGAGCCCTTCCAGGCCACGAATCGCTCTGCTGTCAATCGCCGCGCTCGTCGCGGTCCAGGCCACCTACAACAATTCGGTCATGCTCGCGTCGGCCTGCGCGGGGGCCGGGCTGGTCTGCTTGCGGCGCCGCGACGTCGGAACGATCCTCGTCTTGATTGCCATCGGGTTGGTTTCGGCCCTGACGGTACTCCCGTTTTTCCTGAATGCGATCGACCCGACTAACGATTGGGCGAACGTGCTCCGCCAGGAGCAGCCTTGGTCGAGGCACATCGCGGTGCTTGTCGAAGCCGTCGGCCAAGCCGGACCGTCGATGTACCTTGTATGGCCGGCTGCGGCGCTGGGAAGCGTTGGTGTCGCGTGCGTCGTACTGCGCAAGCCACGGACCGCGGTGGACGACCCCGCCACCATCGACAGGGCCTTGTTTCTCCTGGGGAACGCCGTCGTCGGCACGGTCGGGTTCTGGATCTACATTCGGCTCACGGGATTGCAGACCGAAGTCTGGTACTACCTGCCTTTCATCGCGCTGGTGGCCGTCACGGTGGAGATCGGCTTGCGAATCGCAAGCGACCTCAGGCCGCGCCTTGAGCCGATCATGGCGGTGGCGGCGCTTGCGATCTTCGCCTGCGCGTGGGGACCCACATGGCCGGCCCTCGCGTTTCGATTCACGAACATCGACCTGCTCGTGAAGCCGCTCGCCGAACAGGCGAACGAAAACGATCTGGTGGTCGTCTTCCCGTGGTACGCCGGGCTGACCTTCGGTCGCTACTATCACGGCCGCGCGCCCTCGATGAACTTTCCGGATGTCGAAAAAGAGCGGCATTCGCACCGCGGCTACCGTGACATGAAGCGGAAGATGACGCTGAATGAACCTATCGGCGCGGAACTCGCGCGATTCGAGCGCACGCTGCGCGGTGGGGGACGGATCTGGCTGGTGGGGGGGCTTCGTTTTCTGCCACCTGGGGTTGCCCCCGTCAAGCTACCGCCCGCTCCCCACCCCGTTTACGGCTGGAGCCATTCGGCGTACGAGTCGTCCTGGTCGCAACAGGCGGCGTTCCTCTTGCAGACGCACGCCAACTCCATCCGACGAATCCCCGTGAACTGCCCGGCTCGCGTCAACCCGCACGAGGATCTGGCACTCTTCGTCGTGGAAGGCTGGCGTGGCGCCGCCGGGCCGAAGTGATGGCAATCGTCGTACACAGCGTTGGTCGAATGAAAAGCGCTTTGGCGGCCACCGCCGTGGTGAGTTTCGCGGCGCTGCTTCTGTTCTTTGATCTCGGCGGCAAATACCTCTGGCAAGATGAGGCGGCCACGGCGGTGCTCGCCCGGAGGTTGGTGCGTTTCGGCACGCCGCGAGCTTACGACGGGGTCAATTTGATTTCGCTCGATCATTTCGCGGCCGAGGACGAGGCCGAAGCGGCGGCCCGTGCCGGCGACCCGCGCGCGGCCGTCAATTACTATATTTCGCGAGGCGATCTCAAGGCCGATACGACCTGGAAGTGGCAGCCCTGGGGGCAATTCGTCGTTGCGGGCGGAAGCTTTCTGGCATTCGGTGAATCGACGTGGCCGGCCAGGTTCCCGTTCGCGATGGCCGGTCTGGCGACGGTAATCGTGCTCTTTCACCTCGTGTGGCGCGAAAGTGGAGATCTTTCCTGGGCGGTCCTCAGCGCGACGCTGCTGAGTTGCAATGGCTACTGGATATTACACTGTCGCCAGTGTCGCTACTATTCGCTGACGTCGTTGGGCCTGGTGCTCACGCTGGCCGGCTATATCCGCTGGCAAAACGGAAAAAGGGGCGGAGCGGCGTCGTTCGTGAGCGCAGCCTGGCTCTGGTTTCAGATGGACTATGGGACCATCTGGCCCGTGCTGGCGATCCTGTTCGCGGACGCCTGCCGAGTGCCACCGCGGCAGCTTTGGCGACCGGTATTGGTGGGCTTGCTGCTAGGGCTGTCGTTGGCCCCCTTCGTTTTCTACTATGAACTGTGGGGACGCATGTCGGTGGCAACGGGCACCTGGGCGACGCGCTTCGCGCGCACCGTCTTCGACACCAACGCGTTCCTGGTCCCATTGCCGGTGCTGGCGGCCGCCGGATGGCTGTCGTTTTCCGCCAAGGGAGAGCGTTCCCGGCTGCCGCGGTTGGCCGTGCTTTGCGTCGCGGCCTTGCAAGTTTGGGTCCCCAGCGTCGCACCCGCCGCGTTCTTCCGCTACCAGGTCGCGATCGCACCGCTCGCGGCATTGCTAACGGCATGGACGGCGCTGCGTCTTGTGGAGCGGCTCTTTGCCGGCCGGCGACTTCGGCTTTGGTTGGCCGCCGCGATCACGTCCGCCATCGCTTTGACCCCATTGCTGAGCGCACCAGGCGCCGTGCTAGTCCCGCGCTCCGCCTGGCCAGTCCCCACTCTGGGAACGCCTTTTCGCGACGACCTCGTTCACATGCTTTCGGAGGTGTTCGGCTCGCGGCCCGATCCCAACGCCGTCGTGATTTCGTGGCTGGCCCAACACGCTCGACCGGAAGATGAGATTCTGGTGAACTACGAGGACGTTCCGCTGATGTTCTACCTGCCGAACCCCGTCCGCGGCGGGATTGCCGCCTTTCGGGTGACGGACGATCGCCGAGCCGCGCCAAGGTTCGCCATCCTGCGCCGAAGCGTGTCGTTCGTTCATTGGTCCGTATTTCGCCGTGAACTCGCGCGGCACGATTGGGTGCAAGTGCCTCTGCATGCCCCCGATCTGCCTTGGGGAAATAATCCCGACCCCGGCGCCCAGCCAACGTATTACGCGCCGAAAGTCCCGGACTTGTTGCTCTTGGAACGGCGCAACTGAAGGATGCTTTGTTTGCCACCAGCTTTAGCTGGTGGTTAGGAGCTCTCAGCGCCCCATTTTTGATTAGCCGGCTTCAGCCGGCTTGCGTCGTCTTAAGGCAGTCGGGTCCGGGACAATCGCGCCGCGGACACGGCGCATTTGACCCCTCCTGGTGCGCACGCTGGCTAAAGCCACCACGGCAAGCCGGCTGAAGCCGGCTGTTGAAAACACCTCGCAGGTACTTCAACGGGCCAATTGAACAATCTGGATCATCCCTCTTTGCCGCCCTTTGGTACGCACTTTCCGGATCAACCTGAATTCGCGTTCCAAATCCCCGAAACCGCCTGGTCCCCTGAGCCGCCGGGCTCAACTTCGCGAAATCATGGCCGGCACTCCAGCGTGAGGTGAGTGTAAGGCACCCGCAGAAGTCGGTGATGAATCCGGGCTTCGATTCGCGGGAAAACCCTGGAGGCGATCGCCAGGTAGGCATCGTCGGTGCGAATGAATTCTCCCCGATCCCATTTGAGCAGCAGACGCGCGAACGGCGATTGGCCGTCGACCCAGCAGCCGTCCAACGTCACGAACCGCCCCGTTGGCTTCAATGCGTGACGGGCCATTTCGAACACCCGCAGCGCGTCGGCGTCGTCGAGATGGTGCAGGAGGCCGTTGGCCATCACAATGTCGTACGACCCCGGAGAGTCGACCGCGGCTTCCGCGACCGATTGGCAGACGAATGTCCCGCGGGAACCAAACCGCAACCGGGCGTGGCCGATGTACTCCGGGCAGAGATCGATCCCCGTGTAATGCACGTCGGGGAGGAACTCCAGGATGTCGGCTGGTCCGCAGCCCATGTCCAGGACTCGGTCACCGGGCAACGACTTGATCAATGTCTGCGCGTACCTGGCACAGCCATTTCCCGACAGGAACCGCTGAAAGGCCCCGTAGACTCGGGGAATGCCCAATAATCGGTGAAACTGACAGAGCATCAACGTGAACGATCCGCTTTTGCATCGGAACTGAGGTCGCGGAACGCAGCCGCGGTTTTCGATTCTCAGTCGTTCGGCGCCGCGCGTCAAGGGTCGAACCGCGGCGCCGGCAGTGGAGCGTTTCGCGCCATTGGGGAATCGGTTTCGGCGGCGCGGGCCTCCGCTTGACGGGACGTCGATGACTGATAGGATCGTAAATCGACGGTTCCCGGAAACTCCTTGCTACACTACGTTGAGTCGAAATGTGCCCGTCGACGACGCTTGGCGACCCAATGCCGATGGCGTGCTGGTTCCGGACGAGCCGCCGGAGCACCGCGATCACGAGTACGATCCCGCGGGCTTCGCGGTACTGCAAGACATGCAGGCCCGCCACTTTTGGTACCAGGGACGGCACCGATTCATCCTGCATGCGTTGAAGCGATGGCTGCCTCCGGCCAGCGGCGAAAGCCGCCGAGGCATTGACCTGGGAGGAGGCTGCGGCGGCTGGATCGGCTACTTGAAGAAGCACGCGCCAGGCCAACTTGACGAATTGGCACTGGCGGATTCCTCGCTGAGGGCCTTGACGCTGGCGGCCGAGGTCGTCGGCGCCGATGTCAAGCGATTTCAAGTCGATCTCTTGAATCTGCCGTGGTACGAACGCTGGGACGTCGCATTCATGCTCGATGTGCTTGAGCACATCCCTCAGGATTTAGAATGCCTCAAGCAGGTCCATCGGGCCCTGCACCCCGGCGGGGTGCTGTTCGTGACGACGCCGGCGCTGCGCTGCTTCTGGACCTACAACGACGACCTGGCCCACCATGTACGGCGGTACTCACGACGGGATTTTCGCGAGCTCGCAATCAAGAGTGGTTTTGAACTCATCGCCGCACGGTACTTCATGTTCTTCCTCAGTCCGGTTTTGTTGCTCAGCCGGCTGAAGGGCCCTGATTGGAAATCCATGACCGAACGACAGATTCGTGAGCACCTGCGTCGCACGCACGCCGTGCCGGCGTGGCCGGTGAACCAGGCTTGCCGGCTGATCTTTTCCTTGGAAACGCCCGTAGGCGCGTGGCTTCCCTTTCCTTGGGGAACGTCCATTCTGGCGGTGCTTCGCAAGTGTCAAGAATCGTAGCTGAATGCGGCACTACCTTTCAGACGGCGGGCACTGCCGCGAGGCGTGCTGCTCAACGGGTGGTTCAGCGTCGGATATATCAGCCCTGCCCCCGCCGGTAAAGCCGCTTTTGCTCAGGCTGATAGTACTCGTCGAGACTCGTAACGACCCGAGTGTACCAGCCCAAAAGTTGTTGCGTTCGCGACGGTCGCGCAAGCACGGCATCGGGACCCAGAGCGCGCACGTAGTCGATTTGCTGCTTGATGTAAGAGCGCGTGAACTGCAAGTTGATCGCCAGGCGGTCCCGCCCCGATGTGTTTCTGCCGGCGGCATGGTAGAGCGTCGAATCGAAAACCAGCATCGCACCCGCGGCACACTCGACTGCCACGGCGGCGGCCTCCAGATAGCGAGGATCCGGCGACGTCGCGCGTTGATGAGTGCCGGGGACGACGAGGGTCGCGCCGTTTTCCTCGGTGAATTCGTCGATCGCCAAGAACACGTTCAGCGACGCCAGGTAGCCGTTGAGCACACGCGGAAAGTCCTGATGAAACCGGTTCTGAAAGACCGAGGGCGTGGCTTCCGCGGGCACCGACGGCAAAACGAAGCCGTTCATCAGGTGCATGACCGCGGTATCGCAAAGCAGGGTGTCGACGACGGCCAACACGGCGGGAAGCTCGAGCAAGCAGAAGAACAATGGATCATACCGTGGCATCAACCGCAATACGCCCATTTCACCGGCGCGCTGCAGGCGCTCCGTGCCCATGTCCCGCTCGATCTCTTGTTGGGTGCGGTACATGGCGGCCCTCAGCTCGGTCAATAACGAGGCAGGCAATACGCCCTCGACCAAAGCGAAGCCCGAGTACTTCACCGATTCCGAAGCCAACATCAGCCAATTCGGATCGTCAAGGCAAAGCTTCGTAAGCATCGGTTCATCTCACGCGCCCGGCGTCAACGGCGTCAAGTCCCCTGATCGAGCACCGCCAGGCCGAAGCCGGTTCTTCCGTAACCGTTGCCGTTATAAAGCATATAGCGGTGGCCGTGATGGTCGAAAACGCACGGATAGGCAAGCATTTCCGAATCCCATCCCGTAGGCGACAGGTCCAGCCCAGCGAGATCGTCGCGCCATTCCCAGCGGATACCATCCCTTGATTCCGCGTAGCCGATGCGGTACGCGGCACCGCGATGACAAAGCCACATCCGATAAATTTCGCCGTCTCGCAGCACGCAAGGACGGCAGACCGCGTAGCGGCCGGGCAACTCGACATCGATCGCAACCACATCGTTCCTTGTCCAGTGCGTCCCGTCCTGCGACTCGGCATACTTGATCACGTGGTGCATGTCGTGACATTCCAGAGCGCCCGGTCCCCAGCAGAGGTGCGACCCGTACCACATGCGGAACAGCCCCGCGTCGCGAAGCACCCAAGGATACGAGAGGGTGAACGGATCCACGTCATTTCGGTCCATCATCGGGGCGCGCGACGCTTTCCGAAACTCGGCGCCGGCGGTGTCGCTTACGGCCAGGCCGATGGAGTTGCGCCACGGAACGGTCACTCCGAGGTTCCAACCGAGGTAATACAAGAGCCGCTGCGCGCCGACCGTCACCAGGCACCCAACGGAGGTTCCACTGTCGTCGAACGTGCCAGGGTCGCCGGGGCTGACGAGCGCGCGTTCGGCGACGGCTGTGACCTTCGGTACGTCCCCGATCTCCACATCGACGTAGCCGATGCTGGACCGGTTCAATCGATCGCGGCAGCCGAAATAAACCCTGAAGCAATCGCCGTCGAGGTGCTCGGCTACCGGGTTGGCGGCGTGGCTATGCATCCAGGGGGCGTGCCCGTCCGCGCAGAACACCAGGCCAAGCTTCTTCCATTTCATGGAATTTGTGCCCATTTCGATGGTCCGTCAGGCACGTCCGATGCCGAGTAGGGTAATTCCGAGGTTGGTGCCGTAAAACAGCTTCTGGGTCGCGAGCCACGGATACAGCGTCCAATGGTTGAGAAGCAGTTTGCAGGGCCATGGAAAGACCGTTTTGAAGGGGACCCTCCGTATCCCACTCGTTTCCGTCTGCTCCCGCAAGGGCTGCCGCGTCTTCTCGCGTTCGTTGCTGTTTCGAATGAGCCAATTCCCGGCGTGAAACAGGATGTTCGCAATCGGCACTGCGATCGAAAGGACTCGGACATCGTCGAGCGCGGCCTGTTCGAGCACGCGCTTCAGGTCGACCTTGTCGTAACGGCGCAGATGGCCGGCGGTTTCGTCTTCGATCCCCCAATGGTCGCGCCGCCCCGGCACGCCGATCAGGACGTGGCCCCCGGGCCTGAGATGGGCCTTGATTTTCCGCACGAATTCCAGGTCGTCTTCGACGTGTTCCATGACCATCATGCTGATGCCCCAATCGACGAGATCATTTGGCGGAGCCAGATCGAACACGTCGCCCTGGACCAGGCGAAAGGCACGGCGCTCGATGTGCGGTTTCAACGCCTCTCGCGCCTCGGACAATGCGCGCGCCGAAAAGTCGAGGCCCACGCCCCGGTACCCCCTGTCGCAAAGCTCCAGGGAAAGGTCGCCCGCGCCGCAGCCCACCTCGATGAAGGAGGTCCCGCCGGTGCGCCGCATGAGCTCCAGGACGGCCTCGCGCAGGCACCACGTTCCCGGCGGGGCAAGCTTTTTGAACCTCATCATAGACCCTTGATACGACTACTCGGCACGCGGGAGAGCTCCGCCGCCGGTCCTTTGTAGACTTCTTCCGGTTGCGTGTCCTTGACGATCAATGCCCCCGCGCCGATGACGCACGACGGCGCAATCGTAATTCCGTCGCGAATTGTGGCATTCACGCCGATGAAACTATAGGCACCGACCGTGACGCGACCGGAGATTACGGCGTGCGAGGCGATGAAACAGTGGTCGCCGATCACGGTGTCGTGCCCGATGTGATTGCCGCTCCACATGATCACGTTGTTCCCGATCTTGACGAAGGGCTGCACGACGTTGTTTTCGAAAATGAAGCAGTTGTCGCCAAGCTCGAATTCGCCCCACTGGGTCGCTTTCGAGCAAACGTAGCTGATCATTTCGTAGCCGCGCCGTCTGCACGACTCGTACACCTCAGCGCGCGCCTTATTGACGCGGCTGTAACCGATCGCCACGAACATCGCGTACTGGTCGGGAGGGTGGGTCCTGTCGATCGATTCGAAGGCGACCACCGGCCGCCCGTGCAACTCCGACCGCTGCAAGAACGCCTCATTCACCACGAAAGCGGCCACGTCATAAGGGCTGTCCTTGGTCAGGTAGACGTCCGCGATTCGCGCAAAGTCGCCGTCCCCGAAAATCACCACGCTCTTGGCCATCGCTTGCTCCTTTTCTTGCGGGCGGACATCCGCTGGGCTCAAACATCTCCAGAAGCCGGCCGCACGACAGCTCCCGCGGCTCACTTCCAGTCAAAGCCCGAAGTCGTCGGACCATGCGCTGGAACCATCCGGCACCAGCAATCGTTCACGGACCTCGGCGTCAAGGGCCGCGTCGTGTTTCCCTCCGTGCCGGTAGACCCTGCGAACGATCGTGATCGGACGCTGCTTCGCCTCTAGGTACACCTTCGAGAGATAGATTCCGATCAACCCCAAACAGAAGATCGTCAACCCACCCAAGAGCCAAATGGAAACGATGAGCGAGGCCCAGCCCTCCAAGAGCTCGCCATAAACCAACCGCCGCACGATCAACCTCGCCGCCGCGACGGTTGCGACCGACACGATGGCGACGCCCAGATAGAAGATGAAAACGAGCGGCCGGCTGCTGAACGAAGTGATCGCGTCGACAAAACTGCTTACCTTGCGCGCCAACGTATAGGTCGTCGCTCCGCGCGAGGTTTTTACGACCGGCAGCGGGACCTGCCGGAAACCGGTTGCCGCCAATAAACCCGATAGGACGAACTCGCGTTCTCGGTGGAGCAGAAGCGACCGCACGTAGCGCCGGCTCATCCATCGCACCGTGAGCAGGTTCTGCGGAATCTTGTGCGTGGACAGCAGATTGAACAACCGGTAGAAGAGGGCGCCGGAAAATCGCTCGAACCAGCCCCCCTTACGGACCAACTGCACGCCATAAACGACGTCGGCCTCCGACTCGCACGCGGCGGCCTCGAACTGGGAAAGCAAGTCGGGATCTTCCTCAAGGTCGCAGTCGATCAGGAACACGCTGTCGCCGCGGGCCGCCGCCAGCCCCGTCAGGATTGCCTTGTGATGGCCGAAGTTGCGCGACAAGTCGATGACTTTCACCCGCGAGTCCGCCTCACAGAGGGAAACGGCCAAAGACAACGATTCGTCGGGTGACCCGTCGTTGACGTAGATCAATTCGTAGTCGTCGCCGAAGCGCGCGGCGGCGGCCGTCATCCGCCGGTGAAACTCATTCAGGTGGGGGGCGGACCGGTACAGAGTCGTGACGATCGAGAGGAGCATGTCAAGCGCGATCCAAGTATTTGGGGGCGTCCGGGCCGGTGTTAAAGATCAAATCGAGCACGCTCACCGCGTGTTCGAACGGGGGATGGAGCTGTTCATAGCACGGATATCCCGCGTAGTCCATGTACCGCACTTCGATTCCCGCGTCGCGAAACAGTTCCTCTCGCAGGTACGCGCGCGCCGACGGTCCCGACAGGTACTCCGTAGCGCCGGCCTGCTTGCAAATCGCCACGAGGCGTTCCGAAGCGCCGTCGACGAGCTCGTAGTCCGACGACCAGGAAACCCTGGTATCAATTTCAAGAATATCGCAGATGACTCGAATGAAGCGATGGTTGATCCGGCTCAGTGAACGCTCCGATTCGTCAGCGAAGATCGGTTCGAACGTTTCGCGGTATCGATCGAAGTGCCTGGCACGGGAGTAGCTGTGCGTTAGAGTCTTCCAGTGGCTCCGTCCCCACCCCGGTTCGCTGACGAGCACGTCGCGGATTCGTTGATGGTACTTGCCCTTCACCTCGACCGGAATCGTCAGCCACTGCGTTCCGTGCGGCGTCTTGATCTTGTTCCTGTTACGCCAATCGCGGCGTGTAAACTGCACATCGTCGAACAGAACGAATTCGTCGACCGAGCGCAGCAGGTCGAAATACCCCTTCCACGGAACATAGCTCGACTGCACGACCGCGATGACCTTGCCGGTGAGTCGCACCGGCGAGTCGGCGCGCCCTGGCAACAGCGAGCCAACTGCGCCATCAAGGGCTATGGCGGTCGACGCATCGTGGTCGATCGCTGGCGGAGAGGGCGGCAAGCGAGATTCCTTATGTGGTCGCGACAAGTTCCCCGGCGGGTTCAAGTGCGCGGGCCGGCCGATGCCGCAGGAAAACTGCGATTTGGGCGGCGATGCGTGCCTGGTCCGCGTCCGATAACTCATGGTGGAAAGGCAATCGGAGCAGCCTGGCGCTCAAGGATTGCGTGATCGGCAACTCGATACCTGCGCCGCCGACGGCGCGGCCCATGGGTGACGAGTGCAGGGGCACATAATGAAAAACGGCATTGATGCCTTGGGCGTCCAGGTGCCCGAGCAACCCGTCGCGGATCACTTGATTGGGCAGCAGAACATAGAACATGTGATAGTTACTCCCGCAGTCCTCGGGCGTGATTGGCAGCCGCAACAGTCCTTCCGCCTCAAGCGGTTTGAGCCGCTGGCGATAGCCTTGGTAAATGGCACGCCGCCGCTGTGTAATCTGGTCGAGCAGCTCCAATTGACCATACAAGAATGCGCAGCACAATTCGCTGGGCACATACGAGCCGCCGACGTCGACCCAGGTGTACTTGTCGGTCTGGCCGCGGAAGTACTGTTTTCGGTTGGTCCCTTTGTCGCGGATGATCTCGGCCCGTTCGACCAACTCAGGGTGGTTGATGCACAGAGCCCCTCCCTCGCCGCAAATGTAGTTCTTCGTCTCGTGAAAACTGTAGCACCCCAGATCCCCCAGCGAGCCGAGCGCGCGGCCGTTGTAGAAGGCGTTGACGCCCTGGGCGGCATCCTCGACCACGAGCAGTCCGTGTTTGCGGGCGATGGTCATGATCCGGTCCATTTCGCAGCCGACGCCCGCGTAGTGAACGGGGAAAATGGCCTTCGTTCGGGGGGTGATCGCATCTTCGATCAGGGCGTCGTCAATGTTCAACGTGTCGGGCCTGATATCGACGAAGACAGGCTTCGCCCCCAGCCGAACCACGGCGTTGGCCGTCGACACAAACGTGAACGAGGGCATGATCACCTCGTCGCCAGGCCCGAGTCCACAGAGCATGGCCGCCATCTCAAGTGCGGCTGTACACGAGGGCGTCATCAGCACCTTGTGGATCCCGAACCTTTCCTCAAGCAGCCGCGAGCAACCCTGCGTGAAATGCCCGTCACCCGAGATATTGCCCAACGCCACCGCCTGGGCGATATAGTACAACTCCTTGCCGGCGATGAAGGGCTTGTTGAATGGGATCGGCGACGACATGCGAACTGCTTTCCAGGTTGACCCGTCGCCACTGACTCCCTTTGGAGCCGGTCGCAAAACCGTGAGAGTGGCGCGGGGTTCAAGGGGGCGTTATGGTCTTGAGGTAGCACCTCAATCTGCCAGAGCGATGTTCGTAAACTGTGAGTGCCGCGTGTAAAATCGGTTAGGGGCCGCCGAACAGGCTGCCAAACGGCAAGTACATGTGGGGGGGTGACCTTGTTAGATTCTGGTTAGGCGGCTTCCGTGGCGATTGGGCCAAGCGCATAATCGTTCGCGATGTCATGCGGACAGAAGTGGTGGTACGCCGCCGGGCCGGCACTATTGGCGTTAACCTTGTACTGGCGCGTTTATTCGTTCGACTTCACGAACCTGGACGATTCGCAGTACGTCACGACCAACGCACACGTATGCGGCGGGCTTAGCCCTGAAAGCATCTGGTGGGCATTGACGGCCGTCGAATGCGCCAACTGGCACCCGCTCACCTGGTGGTCGCTGCAACTGGATCACACATTGTACGGTTCCAGCCCCGCCGGCTATCACGTCACCAACCTGGGGCTGCACCTGGCGAATACCGTGTTGTTGTTTTGGGTGTTTCAGAACATGACCGGCGCGGTCGTCCGCAGCGTCGTACTGGCCGCGCTCTTCGCGGTTCACCCGTTGCACGTCGAGAGCGTAGCCTGGGTCAGCGAACGCAAGGACGTGCTGAGCACATTTTTCTGGCTTTTGACGATGTTGGCCTACGGCCGCTACGTGGCACGGCCCTCGCCCGGTCGTTACGGCCAAGTTGTCGCAACCTTCGTCCTTGGGTTGGCGGCCAAGCCGATGCTGGTCACGTTGCCCTGCGTGCTCTTGCTGCTGGACTTTTGGCCACTCGGACGTTGGCGATGGCACGGAGCGACGAATATGGAAAAAGGAGAAAGGCGGCAGAAAAGTGAAAGCATCCGTTCCAATCCGAAATCCGAAATCCGAAATCCGAAATCCGGCGGTTCACCACTCACCACTCTAATCGCCGAGAAACTTCCCCTCTTGGTCCTCAGCGCGGCGTGCAGCCTGATCACGCTGTCGGCGCAATCCAAGGGCGGGACGATCGCTGCGATCGACCGGTTGCCGCTCGCCGACCGGCTCATCAACGCCGTCGGGGCCTATGTCACCTACTTGAAACTGGCCGTTTGCCCGATCAATCTGGCGGCGTTTTACCCTCAGGAAAGTTTTCGCCGGCCCCTTTTGGCTACGTTCGTCGAAGCCGCCGCGTTGCTGGGGGTCACCTACTGGGTTTACCGTCGCAGAAAGCGACAAGGATATCTGCTGGTTGGGTGGTTATGGTACCTAGGCACATTGGTACCGGTGATCGGCCTGGTGCAAGTCGGCGTGCAAGCCATCGCCGACCGTTACACGTATGTGCCTCTGATTGGGGTATTTTTGGCTGTC
>Ga0307373_10005117_pt1 | contig 21674 bp, 18 predicted proteins | sample OX2MG_FD_202534 | JGI IMG/M metagenome (GOLD analysis project Ga0307373, IMG submission 202534) | Soil microbial communities from Risofladan, Vaasa, Finland - OX-2 | ecosystem: Environmental > Terrestrial > Soil > Coastal area > Acid sulfate soil | place: Finland: Risofladan, Vaasa | collected...
GGTGTGGGGAACGTGTGATTTTTGTGCAATCGACAGGATGTCGAACTTCCTTTGAATGTTGCACAAAAACATACGAGTAGGAAGCGCGCAGGATGCGCGCTGACGAACGGTTCCCCACACCGGTGCCGTTCTGCAGTAGCTCGTTCTGCTAGCTAACCACGAAGCTGACGAGTTTCCCCGGCACGAAGATGCGTTTGCGGATCTGCTTGCCGTCGAGATACGTTTGAACGTTTGCGTCGGTTAACGCGAGCGCAATCGCGGCCTCCTCGGTGACGTCGGGTGCGACGGTTAGTCGCGCGCGGATCTTGCCGTTGACTTGCACCACCAGCGTGAGTTCGTCGAGCGCGAGGGCGCGTTCGTCGGGTTCGAGCGCGCGTTCCTGATGCACGGACGTACTATGGCCCAGGCGCGACCAGAGCTCGTCGGCGATGTGCGGGGCGTATGGCGCGATGATGAGCGGCAATGCATGCACGGCATAGAGCAGCGCCTGGGAGTCCGGTGCGTTCTTCGCCGCGGCGGTCATCGCGTTGACGAGCTCGTCGAGCTTCGCAATCGTGGCGTTGAAATGGAAGCGCCGGGTGAGTACTTCCTCGATGCCGGATCGAGCCGCGACGTGTACCGCGCGAATCAAAGCTTTTTCGGCGGCTCCGTTCGCGGGCGGTAGCTCGCGTGGCGATACCGCTGAGGCCCGTTCGGCCAACGGTTCGCACGCGCGCCAGACGCGGTTGATGAAACGTACGCGCCCGCTGATGCCTTCGTCGGTCCATTCACTGGTGTCTTCGGGCGGCGTGACGTAGAGCAGAAACAGGCGCATCGCGTCGACGCCGTTGGTCGCGGCGGTTTCGTCGATGCCGACCACGTTGCCGCGCGATTTCGACATTTTCTCGCCGTTGTAGAGCACCATGCCCTGGTGGAAGAGTCGCTGGAACGGCTCGTTGCTTCCGGTTACCCAGCCCCGATCGTGGAAGAATTTGTAGAAAAAGCGGGAGTACAGCAGATGCAACACGGCATGTTCGGCGCCGCCGATGTACTGATCGACGTTCATCCACTGCTTCGCGGGCGCTGCGCCCCACGGAGCGGTTGCGTTGTGCGGGTCGAGGTAGCGTAGATAGTACCAGGACGATTCGAAGAACGTGTCCATCGTATCGCTCTCGCGCCGAGCCGGGCCGCCGCACTTCGGGCAGGTCGTCTCCATGAACGCGGCGTCGCGTGCGAGCGGCGAGCCTTCGCCGGTGATCGGCACGTTGCTCGGGAGGACGACGGGCAACTGCGTATCCGGTACGGCGACTTCGCCGCAGGCCGTGCAGTAGACGATCGGAATGGGCGTGCCCCAATAGCGTTGGCGCGAGACGAGCCAATCGCGCAGGCGCATCGTTACGCGCTTGCCGCCGATGTCGAGGGACGTAAGCTTCGCCGCGATCGCGTCGCGCGCGCGTTCGCTCGTCATGCCGGTGAAATCGCCGCTGTTCATCAGGCGACCGTCGTCGACGAAGGCCGCTTCCAGCGGTGCATCGGCCGAGGATCCGTGCGGTGCGATGACTTGCGCGATCGCCAGCCCGTGCTTTTTAGCGAAATCGAAATCGCGTTCGTCGTGCGCGGGGACGCCCATAACCGCGCCGGAGCCGTATTCGGCGAGCACGTAGTTGGTCACCCAGATCGGCACGCGCTCGTGCGAGAGCGGATGAATGGCGTACGCGCCGGTGAAGAGGCCTTGCTTCTCCATCAAGCTGGTGCGTTCGAGTTCGGATTTGGACTTTAGGCTCTGCGCGAAGGCGTCGACCGCCGTTGCCTGTTCGGCGGAGACGTGCGCTTTGAGCCGTTCGACCATCGGGTGTTCGGCGGCTATGGCGAGAAACGTGACGCCGTAGATCGTGTCGACGCGGGTGGTGAATGCTTCGATCCGCGCGTCGACGCCGTCGACGGCGAACGCGAATTGCGCGCCTTCGCTACGGCCGATCCAATTGCGTTGCATCGTGCGCGTGCGGTCGGGCCAGCCGCCCAGCTCGTCGAGATCGTCGAGCAACCGCTGTGCGTAGTCGGTGATTTTCAGGAACCATTGCGAGAGGTTGCGCCGTTCGACGGCGTGGCCGCAGCGCCAGCATTTGCCGTCGATGACTTGCTCGTTCGCCAAGACCGTTGCGTCGTGCGGGCACCAGTTCACGGGCGCTTCGCGCTTGTAGGCGAGGCCGTGTTCGTAGAGACGCAAGAACAGCCACTGGTTCCAGCGATAGTACTCGGGCGAACAGGTGGTGATCTCGCGCGACCAATCGTAGCTGGTGCCGATCAGGCGGAGCTGACGCACCATGTTTTCGATGTTCGAGCGCGTCCAGGTGTTGGGATCGATCCCGCGCGCAATCGCTGCGTTTTCGGCCGGCAGCCCGAAGGCATCCCAGCCCATCGGGTGCAGCACGTTATACCCGAGCATGCGCATGCTGCGCGCTATCGCATCGCCGAGCGTGTAGTTTTTTGCATGGCCGACGTGCAGATCGCCGGATGGATACGGCAGCATCTCGAGCACGTAGTACTTCTCGCGCGGGTCGTCGTCACGCGCGCGATAGATGCCTTCGTTCTCCCAGCGCTCTTGCCAGGTCCGTTCGGTGTTGCGAAAATCGTACGTTTCGGCCATAGAGAGCATGGTAATGGCTCACGAGGGGCGTGGCTACCTTTCCGGTCGGACCTCGGCGTGGGAAAGGCGGGCATGTTGCGATATGTTGCACTCCTCGCCGCCATCGTCGTCGCGGCATTGGCCATCTGGCACCCGGCACCGCATCCGCCCATACTCGCGGCCGCGGCTGCGGAACCCCACCTCCGCCCAACCCATGGGCGAGCCAAAAAGACGAGCGCGGCGAGGGCGTTGGTCTACGTCGTGGGAGCGGTCGCGCGGCCGGGGCTCTACCGCGTGCCCGCGAGTGGACGCGCCGACGACGCCGTGCGAGCGGCGGGGGGAATGCTCCCGGGTGCCGATGCAGCCGGCGTCAACCTGGCCGCACGGGTGGGTGACGGCGACGAAATCGACGTACCGCGAATCGGCGAGGCGCCTCGAAGGGCGGCCTCGGCGCGCCGGAGCAGCCACGGCTCCCGGAAGTCCCGCGGTAAAGCGCCGCCCGCGCAGCCGGTCGATCTCAACGACGCGGATGCGGCAGCCCTTTCGGCGGTTCCCGGGATCGGCGCAACCGTGGCCGCCCGCATCGTTGCGCTGCGCGATCGCGAGGGGCCATACGATTCGTACGACGAGTTGCTCGATGTCGCCGGGATGAGCCCGGCGCGCCTCGCGCACGCCCAGCCGTATCTGATGCTGCGTTAGGCCCGCCTCAAGCGCATCACCGAGGGGGCCCGTGTAGGGCGGCGAAGAACGCCCGCCTGATGCCCGCCCTTATTCCCGATAACGAAACGCTCTCGCACCTTATACGCAGAGCGCTGGCCGAACCGCGTAACGAAGCGCTGCTCGAACGCGTGAACGGCGACTGGATCCCGACCTCGACATCGAGGCTGCTGGAGCGGGTTGAGAACTTGGCGTGCGCGATTCGCGACGCGGGTTTGCAGCAAGGAGATCGCGTAGCGCTCATCGCGCACAATTGCGTCGATTGGATCGTCTGCGATTTCGCGACGTTCTTTGCCGGCTGCGTCGTCGTGCCGATTTATCCGACGCAGGCGCTCGATCTCACGGGTTACATCCTAAAACATTCGGACGCGAAGTTGCTGTTCATCGACTCCGCCGCGTCGTTGCAGGCCCTGGGACACGTGGATATGGATCTCCCGCAAGCGGTGGTCATGGGCGGCGAGGGGATTGGGACGCTCGCCGCGTTCGAAGCGCGCGGCGCGGCAATACGCGTCGAGCATCCGGAACTGCCGGCCGCCTACGAGGCCGAGGTTCGGTCGAGCGACCTCGCGGTCCTCATCTACACGTCGGGCACCACGGGCAATCCCAAAGGCGTGATGCTCACGCACGATAATCTCTGCTTCGATGCGCAAGCGTCGCTGATGTTTGCCGGCGATGAAATCGTTTCGGGCATGGACGTGCTCTCGGTGCTTCCGTATTCGCATATCTTCGAGCACACGATAATCTACATCTATCTGTTGGCGAAGACGCGTTACAGTATCTGTCACGATGCCAACGAGTTGCTCGCCGACTTGCTCGCGGTCAAGCCGCAGGCGATGACGGCGGTACCGCGCATCTTCGATCGCGTGCTCGCGGGCGTGACCGGCCAGGCCATGAAGCACGGCGGCCTGCAGGCCAAGCTGGTGCCGTGGGCGCTGGGGGTTGGGCGCGACTACATGTTCGCAAAAACGCAAGGGAGCTCGCCGAACGCGTGGCTCGCCGCGCAGTACGCGCTCGCGAAGCGGCTCGTCCTCGATAAAGTGCGCGCGGGGCTGGGCCTGGGCCGCATGGAGTACTTCCTGAGCGGCAGCGCGGCGTTGCACATCGATATCGCGATGACGTTCTTGGGCCTGGGCGTCCCCATCTTGCAAGGCTATGGTTTAACCGAAACCTCACCCGTCATCACGACCAGCCGCCTCACGCTCAATAAATACGGAAGCGTCGGTTCGGTTATCCCGGGCGTCGAGGTGACGATCGCAGAGGACGGCGAGATCCTCGCGCGCGGTCGCAACATCATGCGAGGCTATTTCAACGATAGCGAAGCGACCTCGCAGGCGATCACCGACGGTTGGCTCCATACCGGCGACGTCGGCGAAATCGATCCGAGCGGTTTTTTGCGCATCACCGATCGTAAGAAGGAAGTCTTCAAAACGGCGACCGGTAAGTACATCTCGCCGGCGCGCGTTGAATCGGCGATCAAGCGATCCGTGTTCGTCGCGCAGGCGATGGTGGTGGGCGACGGCCGTCCGCACCCGGCGGCGCTCGTCTGTCCGAATTGGGACCTCGTTCGCGTCGAACTCGAGCTCCCGAAAGACGTCAGCAACGAAATGCTGTCGGAGCGCGACGACGTGCGGCGTTTTATCACGCGCGAAGTGCGCCGGAACACCGACGATCTCGGATCGTACGAGCAGATTCGCCGCGTGATCGTCATCCCTCGCGAATTCAGCGTTGAAAACGGCGAACTCTCACCGGCGATGAAAATCAAGCGTCGCGTCGTGGAAGAGCGCTATCGAACGGCGATCGATCGGGCCTATCAGGCCGATCTGAAGCACGCGAGCGCGTGACCGCCCCATCTCGCCGCGTCGACGAGGTCCTGCGCGGGCCGATCAAAAGCAAAACGATTTTCCCCGTCTTGATTCTGCATCTGATCCAGGAGCAACCCGATCACGGGTACGGGCTCATGCAGCGGATCGATGCGATCTGCGGCGACCTCGTCGCGGTTAATACGAACAAGATCTACCCTCTGCTGCGCCGTTTGGAAGAGCGCGGCTTCGTTACCGCCACGTGGGACCATCCCACGAAGCGTTCGCGCCGCGTCTACTCGATTACGGCGCAAGGCGAGGACCGGCTTCGCCGCATCAAAGGGGCGATGCTGCCGTACCTCGAGTCGATCGAACGCGCGGTCGGGCGGCTCAAAATCGAACTCTATCAACCTATTGGAGCGGAGCATGCCGTTTCTGGCCGTCGTTCATCTGCGTGAAACCCCCTGTAAGACGTGCGGCGCGCTCCTGGCGCAGGCCGGCGCGCGGTCGTTCGTCGTCGATGAAGAGCGGGAGCCGCTGTGGTTTGAGGCGGGCGCCGTCCCGGAAGAGATGACGCTCGTCATCACCTGCCCGAGCGGGCATCCGGAGCAGTTCTTCGTGCCGAACGAAATCGGTGCCGAGGAAACGCTGCTTACGCCCGAGGACGCGCCGATCGGCCTGGACGCGGTGTTCGTGCCATAATTCTGGCCTGCAGGGCCGCGAGCCCTAAGCGACAATGCATTCGCGGTGTTGTATTCTATGAAACCGCTGCGCGTGGTGCTTGCCGCCGCGCTCGCAGCTTCGTGTATCGGCCCGGCCTTTGCCGCCGACGCACCCCAACCGCCCAAGGCCGCTAAGCCGCCGCAAGTCTCGGCGGGGGCGCCGGATGCCGTCACCCACCATTCCATCTCGGTGAACGGCAAAACGCTGAACTACACGGCACGCGCCGGCACGATCACGCTGCGCAACAACGCGCAAGAGCCGACCGCGCGGATGTTCTACGTCGCCTACACCCTCGACGGCGTCAGCCCGGCGGGGCGTCCGGTGACGTTCTTCTACAACGGTGGCCCCGGCAGTTCCACCGTTTGGTTGCACATGGCTTCGTTCGGACCGATGCGTTTGGACGCACCCAACGCGCAAGCCGCCGGAAATCCGCCCTATAAACTGGCTCCCAACCCGTACACGCTGCTCGACAAGACGGACGAAGTCTTTATCGACGCGCCGGGCACCGGCTTCGGGCGCTTGATCGGTGCCGGAAAGCCGAAAGAGTTCTATGGCGTCGATCAGGACGCGAAGGCCTTCTCGCAGTTCATTCAGTCCTACCTGACCAACTTCAATCGTTGGAATTCGCCGAAGTTTCTCTTTGGCGAGAGCTACGGCACGACGCGCTCGGCGGCGCTTTCGAGCGTCCTCGAAGACGCGGGCGTTCAACTGAACGGCATCGTGCTGCAATCCTCGATCTTGAATTTCGATCTGGATTGGGCGACGAATTTCTCGCCGGTTTCGATCGGCGGCGGCGATTGGGCGTACCCGCTCTATCTGCCTTCGGAAGCCGCGATTGCGTGGTATCACAACGCGCTACCGAACCGGCCGGCTAACCTGCCCGCGTTTCTGCAGCAAGTCCAACACTTCGCGATGACGGAGTATCTGCAGGGCCTTGCGGAGGGCGCGCAGCTGCCGTCCAACCAATTCAACGACATCGTCAATAAACTGCACCAATACACGGGCCTCTCGACGCAATACATCCGCGATTCGAATCTGCGCATTCAGTACGGGCGTTTCGAATCGCAGCTTTTGCGCAACCGCGGGGAAGTGGTTGGGCGCTTGGACGCGCGGTATAAGACGTATACGCTCGACGGTGCCGGCGGGTCGCCCGCGTGGGACCCCGCCGATGTCGCGATGACCCCGATCTTCACCGCGCTCTTCAACAGCTACGTTCGTAACGACTTGCAGTACCACCCCACGGTGCCGTACCGTATCGTCAATTACGGGCAAGAACTCCGTTCGTGGGATTTCAAGCACAACGGTTCCGAGCCGACCAACGTCGCCCCGGATCTGGCCCAGGCGATGACGCAAGACCCGCACCTGCACGTCTTCTCCGCGAACGGATACTACGATTTAGCGACGCCGTATTTCGCGACGGTGTACACGCTCGATCACCTCAATCTCAACCCGCAACTGCAGAAGAACATCAGCTACGGCTTCTACCAGTCCGGACACATGATCTACATGAACACTCCGGCTTTGGCGAAGTACAAGAGCGATCTCGATGCTTGGTACGATCGCGTACTGCGATAGCTCACGCACGAGTTGAACGAAAAAGGACCCGGCCGATCGGCCGGGTCCTTTTTCGTTCGCTCGGTCGGCGAGCTTAGCGCGGGCGTTCCATTGCCGCGAGCTTCGCTAGCGTGGCAGCGAGGGTTGCGTCGAGCTTTGCAAACGCCGTTCGCATGTCGCGAGTCGGAGCCGCATCGGCACTCTCCACCTGATCCTGCAATCCCCCGAACGCTTGCGAGAGATACATGAAGCTGGTGAAATCGTGCGAGGGTTTGCCCACCGAGTCGTCCGGGTCGGCCGCCGGCGCGATGCCGATGATCTGTGCCTGCAGGATGCGTTCCTGCGAGGCCGATAGCGCGGGACGCTTTGCAAGCGCGATCGCTCGCTCGTTCGCCACGGTAACCTGCCCTTCGCGTTGCGATATGTCCATCGCTAGCGCATACTGCGCGCGCAGATCGGCATCGCTTGCGGTAATGCGAGGGTCGCGCACGATCGCGAACGGCTGCTCGAGCTGCATCCCGTCAACCGCAAGACGAACCTTATACGCGCCGGGCGGCGCGTACGGTCCTTGCTTCGTATCGACCGCAAAGTTCCAGACGAAGCGGTGCGCTCCGGCGCCGGTTCCCGGAACGGGCGGCGTCTTGAGCCAGTAGGCGGGAATATCCACCGTGTTGGGATTCACAACGTGCGGGGGCACGGCGCTCGACCAACTGCGCAGCACCTTCCCCGTGCCGTCGAGGATATCGATCACCACCGGCGTCGTTGCCGCATGCGCCAAGGTGTAGTCGATGTAGACGCCCGGGACGCGGTTGTCGGCTTGCGGCTCGTCGAGCGGAAGCGGCGTGCCCTCTTGGCTACCGGGCCGAACGCGAATCGCGGTCGCCGGCGCAAAGAGGTACGCGCGCGCCGCAGCGATGCGAGCGCTCAATGCGCGCAACGGCGTGATATCGTCCATGATGTAGAACCCGCGCCCGTGCGTGGCGATGATCGCATCGTTGTCGTGAATATCGATATCGCGTACCGAGGTGACCGGGAGGTTGCGTTGCAGCGACTGCCAGTGGTCGCCGTCGTCGAACGAGACCTCGACGCCTTTCTCGGTTCCGGCGTAGAGCAATCCCGCGCGATCGGGATCGGCCCGGACGACGTTGATGAACGAGCCGTACGGAATGCCGTTAACGATCGCGGTCCAATGCGCGCCGCCGTCGTGCGTGCGGTAAATATACGGAGCGTAGTCGTCCAGGCGATGTCGATCGACGGCGATGTACGCCGTGAGCGGATCGCGCGCCGACGCTTCGATGGTGCCGACTTTCGACCAGGGCGTGAGGGCTTTCGGCGTGACGTTTTTCCAGTGCTTGCCGCCATCGTGCGTGACCCAGACGTATCCGTCGTCGGTACCGGCCCAAATGAGGTTGGCATCGCGCGGTGACGGCGCGAGCGCGTAGACGACGCCGCGCTTGGGCAAACCCGAGCTGTCGGCAATCGTTGCCGGGTCGAGATTCGCGGGATGGTTTTCATCCGCGCGCGTGAGATCGGGGCTGATGATGCTCCAGTGATGCCCGCCGTCGTGCGAGAGAAAGATCTTCTGCCGCGCGGTATAGAGCGCGGTTGGGTCCGCCGGCGAGACGACCAGCGGCAGCGTCCACGTGTGCCGCCAAATGTGGCCCGGGTAGGCGGTGGTGGGATCGATGTTCTGCTCCCAACCGGTCGCGACGTTCTCGGCCGTGACCGTGTCGGAGCCGCCGAAAATCGTGCCGGGATGGCGCGGATCGGTTGCGATGTAGCCGTTTTCGCCGCCCGAATCGATCGGGTGGAAATCCTGTTGCGAGAGCGTCGCATACTTGCTGGAACTCGGCGTCATCGCCGAGCCCGAATCTTGCTGCGCGCCGTAGACGTGATACGGAAACGCGTTGTCGGTGGTGACGTGGTAGAACTGCGCGGTGTTTTGGTTGTACCACGAACTCCACGTCTTGGCGTCGTCGACGCTGACGATCACGCCCTGGTCGCTGCCCAGAATCATACGGCTCGGATCGTTGGGTTCGATCCAGAGGGTGTGATAATCGTCGCCGCCCGGCGCACCCTTGATCGCGACGAACGTTTTGCCGCCGTCGGTCGAGCGATACGTCGAGGTATCCATCACGTAGACGGTGTCGGGATTCTTTGGATCGGCCGTGATGCCGCCGAAGTACCAGCCGCGCTGCCAGATGCGCACCTGGTCGCGTCCGCCGGCCATGTGCTTCCAACTCGCTCCTCCGTCGTCGGAGCGGTAGACGCCGCCGTGCTCGATATCGCTATCGACCTGCGCGTACACGCGCTGCGGGTCGGCGGGCGAAACGGTAACGCCGATGTGCCCGACGTGTGCGGGCAAACCGTCGGTGAGGTGCGTCCAGGTCTTTCCGGCGTCGGTGGATTTGTAGAGGCCGCTTCCCGGCCCGTTGCTCGGCGGATAGACGTTCCACGGTGGACGGCGCGTCTGCCAGAGCGATGCATAAAGGACCGACGAATTGCTCGGGTCCATCGCGAGGTCGATCGCACCGGTGTTGTCGTCCTTATAGAGGACTTTGCTCCAGGTTGCGCCGCCGTCGGTCGTCTTGAACACGCCGCGCTCGGCATTCGGCCCGTATGCATGCCCGAGCGCCGCGACGTATACGACGTTCGCATCGTGCGGGTCGACGACGATCGCGCCGATCTGACGCGTGTCGGTCAGCCCGATGTGCGCCCACGTTTTGCCGCCGTCGGTCGAGCGATACATGCCGTCGCCATACGCGATGTTCGAACGCATGTCGGCTTCGCCGGTGCCGACGTAGATCGTCGAAGGCGCGCTCGGCGCAACGGCGATCGCACCGATCGAGGCGACCGGTTCTTTATCGAAAATCGGCGTCCAGGTACGGCCGTCGTTGAGGCTCTCCCAGACGCCGCCGTCGACCGCGCCGAAATAGAAATGGTCCGGCTGCCCCGGGACGCCGGTAACGGCCAGCGCGCGGCCGCCGCGGAACGGGCCGATCGAGCGCCACGAAAGATCGTTAAAAAGGGATGGTTGGAGGTGTGAGGGGCCGGGATTCGCCGCCTGCGCTAGCGCTGTCGCGCTCGTAAGGGCAAAGAGAACGGCCATCACACCGTGAAGCAAACGTCGCATGCACGCTGCTTACGAGCGCACAATGGCGTGCCCTGCACCCAAGGGTGCAAAGCGGTAGGCGTTTACCAGCCGCCCCCGCCGGAATCCCCGCCGCCGAAGCCGCCGCCCCCGCCGAAATCTCCGAAGCCGCCGCCGCCGAAATCGCCGGCGCTGCCGCCGCTCATATCGGTTTGCCCGGCGTCGTTACCCCAGCCGCCGGCATCGCCGCCGTTTGCGCCCCAGCCGCCGCCGGCGTCGGGCGGGCCGCCCTGCATCATGCCGCCGCCGAAGCCGCCGCGATTGCCGAACATTTCGTTACCGAGCCACGCACCGCCGAGTCCGCCGAGCAATCCGCTCCAGAAGCTACCGCCGCCGCCGAACCCACCCATGCCGTATCCGCCGCCCATCGGGTATCCGCCCGGCGCCATCGGCGCTCCGGGCATCGGCGTTCCGGGCGCACCCGGCTGGCCGGGCGTGCCTTGCACCGGCGGATAGTACCGCGGCGCGGAACGGGCCCGCATAATCGAGCGAACGATGAGGAACCCGAGCCCTATGATGACGATCCACCAGAACATGCCGATGTGTACTCCCCCGCCGGAACTTGCTCCGGCGTTTGCGGCAACCGCATTCGTTGCGCCGCCGCGTTGTAAGCTACTTAAATGCGAGCGATAGATCCCTAAGATGTTGCCGACCGCGGTAGTGATACCGCCGTCGAAATTTTCAGCCTTGAACTGCGCTTCCATCGCCTGACGAATCGACGCAACGGTATCGCGCGTGAACCAACCGGCTTGTACTTCCGCGCGTCCGGGAAGAATGATGTCGCGCCGGTCGTTCTTCGCGATGTAGACGATGACGCCGTTGAGCCCTTGTTGCTGCGCGGCCGCACTCGCGGCCGTGGAGATGTCCGCTCCGTTGAGGGCCGGCACCGTGACGACCAATATTTCTTTACCGGTCTGCGCGTTGAAGTTGCCGATGCGCTGGTTCAGCGCCGCAACGGTTGCGGGCGAAAACATTTGGGCTTGGTCTTGAACGAAGTCGCGCGCGCTCGCGGGAAGGGCCCAAGCCAGGGCTGCCGTGGCAAGCACGAAGGCCGCTGCAAAGCGTTTCATGGTCTAGCGTATTCCTCCGGTGGATACTATCGGGGAGCGACGACGGTGTTTCAATGCCCGGCGATGCTGGCGCCGATGACGAAGATGCCACCCACCACGGTGAGGCTGAAGATGCCGATGAAGATCCAGACCCCGAGTTTGAGCAAAAAGCTCCGGCGGGTTCGAACGATCTTGGTTTCGTGCACGACGTGGGCTCGTCTACTCATGATGATCCCTGCGCCTGGCGCTTCTCGACTTCCGACCAGAGCCGTTCGAGGTTGTAGAACGCGCGCTGCTCGGGCGTGAAGACGTGGACGATCACCTCTCCGAGGTCGATCAGGATCCAGGTGCCGTCCGCGTACCCTTCGGTTCGAGCGACTTTGTGCCCGGCTGCTTCTACCGCTTCGGAGATGGCGTCGGCGATGGCACGGGTCTGAATTTTCGAGCGCCCGGTGACGAGCGCGAAGGTATCGGCGATAATCGTGCGTCCGCTTACGTCGATCGCTACGAAGTCCTCGCCTTTTTTATCGAGCGCCGCTTCGCGCGCGATGTCGATCAATTCCGCGATGGTAGTGCCTCCTCGTTGGTGAGCCCGAAGGCTCGGGCGGCCGCCGCGGTTTGCGGGGCGACCGGGATTCCCTTCCGGTGTAAATACGCGAGCGACGAGGCAAGGGTTGCGCGCATCGCCGCGTTGAGATCGTTCTGGGCGAGCGCCCAATGAGCCGCTCGCTCGGGGAAACTGCGGGCGGGTTCGAGCCCGTCGGCCAGATATAGCACGCAATCGAGCGGCGACATCGTTTCGGCCGCAACCGTGTGTTTCGCGATCGCGTCCAAAATGCTTTGGTCGCAAACGCCGAACGATTCGCGGGCGATGATCGCGCCCAACCGCGCGTGCAAAACGATCGGGTGGGCTCGCTCGAATGCGTCGATCGGCATACGCCGCTCCTCGCACTCGCGCACCAGCTGCTCCGCGGAGTACAGCCGGGCCAGGTCGTGGAGCATTCCGGCTAAGCGTGCCTTGCGCGTATCCAGCCCGTGGCGCCGGGCGAGCAACTCGGCGCACCGCGCGACGCGGACGGTGTGTGCGTAACGATGGCGCTGGCCGAGGTGCGCACGAACGCCGCGCGCGAGTTCCGCATACCGCAGCCGCGCTACCGCTGTTCGAAACGCGATCGGAGCGCGCGGAGGCGGCTCCGGAAAAACTCGCCTTTGAGATTGCCGGCCCACATAACCAGCGCGTTCTCGTTATTGTCGCTGTAATAGCCCTTGCGCGTCGTGACGGTCGTAAAGCCGTATTTCCTATAGAGCTGCTGGGCTGCGACGTTGCTCTCGCGAACCTCCAGCGTCATCCACGCGGCGCCACCCTCGATCGCGCGATCGAGTAAGTACAACAGCATCGCTTCACCGAGTTTACGGCCGCGATAGACCGGATCGACCGCAATCGTCGTGACGTGCGAATCCTCGAAGATCACCCAGATGCCGCCGTATGCGACGATTCGGCCGGCGACGCGCCCGACGAAATAATACGCGAGCTTGTTGGTGTGGAGTTCGTTATAGAACGCGTCGGCCGGCCACGTGGTGCTGAACGAGGCGCGCTCGATCTCCATCACCGCGCCGATATCGGCCAGCGTCATCGGCGCGATCTCCATGCGCGTGGGCTCGGGCGCGGACGCGCGTTCCAAATCGGCTTTCACGCGCGAACCACCGGATGCGGCATGGTAACGGCCGGCCGTTCGCCGTAATCCGCACGCACCGCGTGCGGGCTGCGCGCGGGCTGCGCGCGCTCGCCGAGAAGAGCGACGGCTATGGCGGCGTTGGAGGCCGCGGGAGAGAGCGATTCCACGATATAGCCGCGTTCGGCGAGGGAGCCAAGCACGTCCTCCGGGGCGCCCACCACGCGCAACGATTCGTCGAGGGCCGCCGGGAGCACGGCGTTCAGCACTTCGGCCACCCAGCCGGAGGCGCGAAGCTCGCCGTTCCCGGAGCGGTAGCGGGCCGAGATAACGCCTTTGCGGCCCACGACGACGGTGAGCAGCGGCCCGGCGGGGACGAGATATTCGAGCAGATCGTACGAAGAGATCGCGGCTAGCGGCAGCTGCCAGCCCAGCGCCAGCGATTTTGCGTAGCTCAGCGCGATACGCAGGCCGGTGAACCCGCCGGGGCCGCTCCCGACGGCGATCCGGTCGAGGGCCGCCCCATCGACGCCAGCCGTATCCAGGACGGTACGGATGAGGCCCAACCCGGATTCCAGCGCGACCATCCCCGAAGCGGACGCCGATGCGAGCACCCTGCCGTCCTCGGTGACGGCGGCCGAAAAGGCCCCTAGCGCTCCGTCGATGCCGAGCACTCTCACGGGCGGTACTCCACGCTGACCGTCCGCGGGCCCGGGCCGGCCCCCTCGATGGCCACGTCGTAGCGGCCGTTGGGCATCAGCTGCGGGGCCCGGCTCCACCACTCCACCAGCACGATCGAATCGCCGGAGAAGGCGTCCTCGAGCCCGAGCTCGGCGAGTTCCGCCGGGTCTTCGATGCGGTAGAGATCCAAATGGTCGATGGCGGGGGCTTGCGAAAGCGGCCCGGCCGGGGGAAGGTAGCGATGCCAGAACGTGAAGGTCGGGCTCGATGTGGGGTCGTCGCCATGGAGCGCGCGCACCACGGCGCGCACGAAGGTGGTCTTTCCCGCGCCGAGCGGGCCGCTTAGGGCGACGGTATCGCCCGCGCGCAAACGTGCCGCGAAACGCTGCGCGAAGGCGACGAATGCGGATTCGGTTGGGAAAGTGGCGTGGAAGGGCGCGGCGAAGGTATCGGGCATGGATTTCGAGGCCTCTTTCGAGGCAAAACTCCAAGAGCATCTGCGGGCGGTCGCGGCGGCCGCGAACGATGCCAAGGAGCATATCCGCCTGGGAGTGGGAGCGCAGCGCCCGCAGCCGGAGGAGCGCCGGGCCGAGCCCGAGTGGGCGCCGCCGCCCCGCCCGCAGGCGGCCGTTTCATTCGACGATCTCTCGGACACCGCCGTCCCGAGGCCGGAGGTTGACGACGAGGGCATCCCCGTGTGGGAAGACCCGCCGTAAACCTCGAATCCTTAGGACTTGAAATAATCGCGACGGTTGGCACGAGCGCCAGCCATATTTTTTGTAATCGAGCAGATGAATAACGATATTATCCAACGCGTAAACGTCGAAGACGAGATGAAGGAGAGCTACCTCTCCTACGCCATGTCGGTCATCGCGTCGCGCGCCTTACCCGACGTTCGCGACGGCCTCAAGCCCGTGCAGCGCCGCATCTTGTACGCGATGCGTGAGATGGGGATGGAACCGAACAAGCAGCACCGCAAGTGCGCCGGTGTCATCGGAGAAGTGCTCAAGAGCTACCATCCGCACGGCGACAGCTCGGTGTACGATGCGCTCGTTCGGCTAGCGCAGGATTTTACGCTGCGCTACCCGCTCATCGACGGCCACGGTAACTTCGGCTCGATCGACCCCGACTCTCCGGCCGCCTATCGGTACACCGAAGCGCGTTTGGCCCGGCCGGCGACCGATATCCTCGCCGATATCGATAAAGAGACGGTTCCGTTCGTCAATAATTTCGACAACCAGGGTACCGAACCGACCGTATTGCCCGGGCGTTTTCCGCAGCTCTTGCTCAACGGCTCGAGCGGCATCGCGGTCGGCATGGCGACCAACATTCCGCCCCATAACCTCAACGAGATCGCGGATGCGATCGTGTTGCTGCTCGACGACCCCAACGCCGACGACGACGCGCTCTGCGATATCGTGCACGGCCCCGACTTCCCGACCGGCGGCACGATCCTCGGCCAAGAAGCGATTCGACAGGCTTACAAAACCGGCCGCGGCTCGGTCGTGATTCGCGGTAAAGCCGAGATCGTCGAAGAGAAGGGCCGCCACAAGATCGTCATTACGGAAATTCCGTATCAGGTCTACAAGGGGCGCATCGTCGAAGCGATCGCCGAGGCGCACTCCGAGAAGCGCATCCAGGGCATCGCGCGCTTGGACGACGAGTCGAACCGTAAGGGCATGCGCGTCGTCGTCGAACTGCAGAAGAGTGCGACACCCAAAGTCGTGCTCAATCAGCTTTTCAAGCACACGCCGCTGCAATCGAGTTTCGGTTTCAATATGCTGGCGCTGGTGCCGGTGGGCGAACCGCGTGCCAACGGGACGGTCGCGCTCGAGCCGCGGGTGCTCTCGCTCAAGCAACTGCTCGAGTTCTTTATCGGGCATCGCAAAGACGTTATCACGCGCCGCACGCAGTACGATCTGCGCAAGGCCGAAGAACGCGCGCATCTGCTCGAAGGCTACCGCATCGCCCTCGACAACATCGACGAAGTCATCGAAATCGTTCGTTCGAGCCAGACGACCGACGAAGCCAAGACCCGGCTTTCGGAACGCTTTAGCCTCTCCGATATCCAGGCCCAAGCGATCGTCGATATGCGTCTGCGCACGCTCGTCGGCCTCGAGCGGCAGAAGATCGAAGACGAATACAACGAGTTGATGAAGACGATTGCCGATCTGCACGACATTCTGGGTAACGAGCGCCGCGTCGCGCAGATCATCAAGGGCGAAACGCTCGAAATCAAAAAGCGCTACGGCGACGACCGCCGCACCGACGTGCAGCCCGCCGAGAACGAAATCTCGATGGAGCAGTTGATCCCGAACACCGACGTCGTCGTGACGTACACGGTGGGCGGATACATCAAGCGCGTATCGGTCGATACGTTCCGCACGCAGAATCGCGGCGGACGCGGCGTCACCGGCATCTCCAACCTCAAGCGCGAAGATGTCGTACGCAATTTCTTCACCACCAAGACGCACGATCACGTGCTCTTCTTTACGAACAAGGGACGCGTCTATCGCTTGCGCGGATACGAGATTCCCGATACCACGCGTCAAGCGCGCGGCACGGCGCTCGTCAATCTGCTCACGCTGCCTCCGGGCGAGCACGTCACCGCGGTCTTCCCGATCGACAAGTTCGAAGGCGAGAAGAACCTGGTGATGGTGACCGAGCAGGGCGTCATCAAGAAGACGCGACTCGACGAGTTTGCCAACGTCCGGCGTAACGGCCTCAACGCCATCAACCTCGATGAGAAAGACGACCTATTGGCCGTCGATCTCTCCGATGGGTCGCGCGATATCATTCTGGGCACGCGCCTTGGAATGGCGGTTCACTTCAACGAAAAGAACGTCCGCGCGATGGGCCGCAACGCACGCGGCGTCAAGGCGATGACGCTCGAGAACGGCGATACCATCATCGCGATGGATATCGTGGAAGACGAGCGTAAGGAAGTCTTGCTGGTCACCTCCAAGGCGTTCGGTAAACGCACGCCGATCGAAGACTACCGTCACACCTCGCGGGGAGGCAAGGGCGTCAAAGCCTTCGCCAAGGAGCGCGAGGACATCGGTACCGTCGTCGACCAGATCATGGTCGCACCGGACGACCAATTGCTGATGATCACCAGCGGCAATCAGGTGATCCGCCTCAAGGTCGGCGACATCCGTAAGGCCGGTCGCTCCACCAAGGGCGTTCGCTTGCAGCGGCTGGGCGAGGGCGACGAGGTGATCGCCATCACGAATATGGGTAAGCAAGCAGAGCAGATCGAGGACATCACGGGCGAAGAGATCATCCCCCCGGCCGAGTAGCCGGGGGTGCCTCGAAACCCTTGCAAGCGGACCACGGGTTCGAACTACTGGAGGTAAGAAATACCAATTTTATGAGCGCATTGCCAGACGTCACCCAGAGCACGTTCCAAGCCGAAGTACTCCAAAGCAGCCAGCCGGTGCTGGTGGACTTTTGGGCCCCTTGGTGCGGGCCGTGTAAGATGCTTTCCCCCGTCGTCGAAAAGGTCGCCGCCGCCAATACCGGCAAGGCGAAGTTCGTCAAGCTGAACACCGACGACAACCCGAGCCTAGCCGGGCAGTATCAGGTCTCCGGGATTCCGTGCCTGATTCTCTTCAAAGACGGCCAACCGGTCGATCGCATCGTCGGGTACGTTCCGGAGAACGCGATCTCTTCGATGCTTTCCAAGCACGTCGCGTAGGAAGCACGCAACGTGCAGGCGCTCCGGGAGTTGCCCGCGGTGCACCGGCTTCTCGACGATCCCGCCATCGCGCCCTACGAGGCTCTCGTAGGGCGCGATGCATTACGCGACGCAATTGAGCGCGAGCTCCGGCGCGCGCGCGGCACCCGCGCCGTGCCCGCATATGCGGAGCTGGTCGCGCAGATCGGCGTTCGCCTCGAAGCGCTGGCCGCGCAGTCGCTGCTGCCGGTCATCAACGGCACCGGCATCATCCTGCACACGAATCTCGGGCGAGCGCCGCTCGCTCGCGAGGCGCTCGACGCGGCGCGCGAAATTGGGAGCGGCTATTCGAACCTGGAGTACGACTTGCTCGAAGGGGCGCGCGGTTCGCGTTACGCTCGCGTAACGAGCCTGCTGCGCGAAGCGAGCGGCGCCGGCGACGCGCTCGTCGTCAATAATTGCGCGGCTGCCGTGCTGCTGATCCTCGATACGTTTGCCAAGGGATTGGAAGTGATCGTATCGCGCAATCAACTCGTCGAGATCGGCGGCGGCTTTCGGCTCCCCGACGTCTTAGAACGCAGCGGCGCGACGCTGGTCGAGGTCGGCGCGACCAACAAGGTGTATCTGCGCGACTTCGAGCGAGCGCTTTCGCCCAAAACGGCGCTGATGATGCGCTCGCATCCCTCCAATTACTCGATCGAAGGCTTCGTCCACGACGTAGATGCCGCCGAACTTGTGGCGCTGGGCGGACGCGTCGGCGTTCCGATTGTGGAAGATCTCGGCGGCGGCGCGCTCGTAGACCTCGGCGAATACGGTTTGCCGCGCGAACGTACGGTGCGCGATGCGGTCGGCGCGGGGGTAGCGTTGGTCGCCTTCTCCGGCGACAAGCTGCTGGGCGGCCCTCAAGCGGGCATCATTGTCGGCGCCGCTCCGGCGGTTGCGCGTTTACGCAGTAATCCGTTGCTGCGCGCGCTACGCGTCGATAAGCTTACGCTGGCGGCACTCGCGGAGACCCTGCGGCTTTACCGATCCCGCGAGTCGCGCGAACGCATCCCGTTTTACGCGATGCTGGGCGCGTCGCTGGATTCGCTGCGCGCTCGGGCCGGCGCTTACGTTGAGAAGATCGCCTCCGCGCAGATCGTGGAGAGCGAAGCCTTCGTGGGCGGCGGAGCGCTCCCGAAGCATGGGTTCCCTTCGATTGCCGTCGCGTTGCCGGTTGCGTCGCCGCAGAGCGTCGCGGCTCGCCTGCGTGGGGGAAAGCCGGCCGTCGTCGCCCGCGTCGACGAGCGCGGCGTCCTCATCGATCTGCGAACGATCGCTCCGGACCAAGATGTACTCGCGATCACCGCCCTGGAAGGTGCGTTACGATGAAATTTCCCGTGTTTGTTGCCGGCGAAGAACGCGCCGGCGACGGAACGATGGCCGTGCACAGCCCCTACGACGGCAAGGCCGTGGGAGAGGTTGCGATTGCCGGTACCCGCGACATGGAGGATGCGATCGCCTCCGCAGTCCTCGCGTTCAACGATTGCCGGCAGCTTCCGCGCTACGAACGTCAGGCGATTCTGCGGCGTATCGCGGCGGCGCTCCACGAACGCTCGGACGCATTGGTGGACCTGATGATTGCCGATTCCGGCAAACCGCGGCGCTTCGCCCGCATCGAAGTGGAGCGCGCGATTTCGACCTTCTCGCTCGCCGCGGACGAAGTGACGCGCGGCGCGGGCGAAGTGCTCCCCTTGGACGTCGCTCCCTCCGGCGTCGGATATACGGCCATCGCTTCCCGTCGCGCCATCGGGCCGATCGGCGCTATCTCGCCATTCAATTTTCCGCTCAACCTCGCCGCGCATAAAATCGCGCCCGCGATTGCGGTGGGGAACCCGATCGTACTTAAGGTTCCTCCACAGGCACCGTTGAGCACGCTCGAACTCGCGCGCATCGTCTACGCTTCGGGTTGGCCAAAGATGGGATTTTCGGCCATGCACGCACCGGTCGAAATCGCCCAAGCGCTGGCGACCGACGAGCGGATCGCGATGCTCTCGTTTACGGGGTCGAGTGCCGTGGGATGGCACCTCAAGAGCGTCTCCGGGCGCAAGCGCGTGGCGCTGGAACTAGGCGGCAACGCGGCCGCGATCGTTTGCGACGATGCGGACATCGCGTGGGCGGCACAGCGTTGCGCGCTCGGTGCGTTCGCGCAAGCCGGACAAGTCTGCATCAAAGTGCAGCGTATCTACGTGTTGCGTAACAAATACGAAGCGTTTCGCGAAGCGCTGCTGCGCGAAACGCGCGCGCTGGCGTTCGGCGATCCGAACGACGAACGAACGATGGTCGGCCCGGTGATCGACGCGCGCTCGGCCGAACGCATCGCCGATTGGGTCGCACAAGCGATCGCCGGGGGAGCCCGCGTGCTCTGCGGCAATACGTGGGAGAGACGCGTGATGGCTCCGACGCTCTTGGAGGATACGCAGCCTTCGATGTGCGTCGAATCCGAAGAGGTGTTCGGCCCGGTCGCCACGCTGCGTCCCGTCGATTCGCTCGACGAAGCGTTCGAACGTACGAACGCCACCCGGTTCGGCTTACAGGCGGGGATCTTTACGCACGACGTGCGTACGATTGCCGCCGCATTCGAACGCCTCGACGTGGGCGGAGTTATCGCTAACGATTATCCCACGCTGCGCATCGACAATTTTCCGTACGGGGGCGTGAAAGAGAGCGGTTTTGGGCGCGAGGGCGTTCGCTACGCCATGGACGAGATGACCGAGATGAAGTCGCTGGTCATCCGTTATCGGTGAAGCACCTCTTCGCACGGCAACCCCTGGCGTGGACGCAGAGCGATCGCGACGGGCCCACCTTACGCCGTTCGTTGGGGTGGCCGGCGCTTACGGCGATTGGGCTGGGAACGATGCTCGGCGGGATTTTTCCCACGATCGGCGCGGGAGCGCATGCGGCGGGTCCGGCCGTCATCCTCGCATACACGCTCTCGGGATTGGTGAGTTTATGCGTAGCGCTCTGCTATGCCGAATTCGCTTCGATGGTTCCGGTCGCCGGGAGCGCCTACACGTACGCGTACGCAACCCTCGGTGAAGCGGTTGCGTGGGTCATCGGTTGGGACTTGATCTTAGAGTACGGGCTTTCGGTTGCCCCGACGGCATCGTCGTGGTCGGATTACGCGCAGCATCTCCTCGCAAATGTCGGCGTCGTGTTGCCGGCGTGGGCGCAGAGCGGCGCCATCGGCTCCGGCCGGATCGACGTGATCGCCGCGCTTACCGTGCTTGCGGTGACGCTCTTGGTGGCTATCGGCATTCGCGAATCGGCGCATTTCAACGGCGCGCTCGTCGTGTTTCAAGTCGTGACGATGGTGGTGTTTCTCGCCGCGGTTCTACCCGCGGTGCATCTTTCCAACCTCCATCCGTTCGCACCCCACGGATGGCACGGCATCGTCGCCGGAACGGCACTCGTCTTCTACGCATACATCGGCTTCGACACCGTCACGGTTGCGTCGGAGGAGGCGCACGATCCGGTCAAACACGTTCCCCTGGGCATCATCCTCGCGTTGGTCATCGGCGGACTGCTCTACGTCGCGATCGCGTTTGCCACCGTCGGCGCCATTTCCGTGGGAAAGCTGAGCGACGGCGCCGCGATGCTCGATGCGCTCGAGGCCGCAACCAAGAATCCGATCGCATTTTGGCTCGTAGCCTTGGGCGGCATCGCCGGGAATACGACCGTCATGCTCACCTCGCTGCTCGGCCAAGTGCGCATTTTCTACGTGATGTCGCGCGACCGGCTGTTGCCGCATGCGGTTGCCGCGATCCATCCACGCTTTCGCACGCCGGTCCGGATGACGCTTATCACGGGCGGATTGGTGGCGGTTCTCGCCGCCACGTTGCCGCTGGCGGCACTCCTCGACTTCGTCAACATCGGCACGCTGAGCGCCTTTGCAATCGTCTGTATCGGCGTGTTGGTTCTGCGCATCGTACAGCCCGACGCGCACCGCCCCTTTCGGGCGCCGCTCGTGTGGGTGTTCACGCTGCTGGGCGCCGCCTCGTGTCTCT
>Ga0307373_10005119_pt1 | contig 21665 bp, 16 predicted proteins | sample OX2MG_FD_202534 | JGI IMG/M metagenome (GOLD analysis project Ga0307373, IMG submission 202534) | Soil microbial communities from Risofladan, Vaasa, Finland - OX-2 | ecosystem: Environmental > Terrestrial > Soil > Coastal area > Acid sulfate soil | place: Finland: Risofladan, Vaasa | collected...
GCCAAACGGACGCAGGAGTTCTTCAAATCGCACGAGGTCGTCGGTCTCGCCGGTCACCTGGATCGTCACGTGCTCGGTGGTCACGTCGAGGATATTGCCGCCGAAGATGTCCACAAGGCCGATGATCTCGGCCCGCTCGCCGGGGTCCGAGTGCACCTTCATCAGGGCGAGCTCACGGGCGACGGTGTTGTTGGGATCGAGGTCGCGGATCTTGATCACGTTGATGAGCTTGTCGAGCTGTTTGGTGATCTGCTCCACGGGGAAGCGGCTCGCATCGACCGTGATGGTCATGCGGGACAGCGCCGGGTCTTCGGTCGGGCTGACCGCAAGCGATTCGATGTTGAAGCCACGACGGGTGAACAGCCCCGCGACGCGCGAGAGCACGCCCGGTTTGTTCTCCACCAAGACCGAGAGAGTGTGATTTGCCACGGCCGTGGAGCATATATGGATTCGGCTCCCGATTGGTCGCCGGGGACACGTCGATCGCCAACTGCTACCCGGCTCCCGCCCGCTCGCGCACCAGCTCGCTGATGCGGGCCGGATCCGCGCGGCCTTGGGTCGCCTTCATCGCCTGACCGACGAAGAACCCAATGAGTTTGTCCTTGCCCTCACGCAGTTGCTGCGCCTGAACCGGATTGTCCGCCAACAGCTGCTCAACGATCGCGACCAACGCCGGCTCGTCCTGGATCGCGCCGAGTCCAAGCGCGGCGACGACCTCCCGCGGCTGGCCCCCATGCTCGACGACGTGCCCGAGGACTGCCTTGGCACTCGGCATGGAGATCTCGCGGGACTCGACCAGCGTGATGATCTCCGCCAGCGCGGCAGGGCTCACCCTGCTCTGCCATGGCTCCTGGCCGCGGTCACGCAGCAGGGCCCGCAGTTCCCCGCGCACCCAGTTGGCCGCCGACTTGGGCGGCGCGAGCGCGGCGACCTGCTCGAAGTAGTCCCCGAGTTGAACGGGCTCGGAGAGCACCTCGGCGTCTTCGAACGTGAGCCCGTACTCGCGAATCCACCGCTCGCGCCGGTCGATCGGCAACTCCGGCAGGGCGGCGCGGAGCTCCTCAACCCAGGTGCGGTCCGGCACCACCGGCTCGAGATCTGGCTCCGGAAAGTAGCGGTAGTCGTGGGCCTCTTCCTTGGAGCGCAGCGAGGTGATGTGCCCCGTGCCGGGCTCGTAGTGGAGTGTTTCCTGGGTGATCGTCCCGCCGGCTTCGAGGATGGCGATCTGCCGGTCAACCTCGGCCGCGATGCCCCGCTCCAGATACGTAAAGCTGTTCATGTTCTTGAGTTCGGTCTTGGTGCCGAGCCCGGTTGCTCCGACCGGGCGGACGCTGATGTTCGCGTCGGCGCGCATGGAGCCCTGTTCCATGTTGCCGTCGGTGATGCCCAGGTGCACGAGCGTCTGGCGCAGCTGCTTGAGGAAGCTCGCCGCGTCAGGCCCGGTGTGCAGCTCGGGTTCCGTGACGATCTCCAGCAGTGGCGTACCGCCGCGGTTGAAGTCCACGACCGACCCTTCGGCATTGGCACGACGGCCCTCGCCACCGAGATGCAGCAGCTTGGCGGCATCCTCTTCGAGATGCGCTCGGGTGATCCCGAGCGTCTTCTCGCCGTCCTCGGTCAGGTACCGAAAGCACCCGGGCCCGCAGATCGGTTGGTCGTACTGGCTGATCTGGTACGCCTTCGGCAGGTCCGGATAGAAGTAGTTCTTGCGGGCGAACACCGAGCACTCGGCGATCTCGCACCCCAGCGCGTGGCCGGCCACGATCGCCAGGCGGATCGCCTCCCGATTGACCACCGGCAGGGCACCCGGATGCGCGAGGCAGACCGGGCATGTGTGGGTATTCGGCGGATCGCCGAAACTGAGCGCGCAGCCGCAGAACATCTTCGTACGCGTCAGCAGCTGGGCGTGGATCTCGATCCCGATCACGACTTCCCATGCGTCGGGGCTCATGCGGCGACCCCCGGCGGCGACGGATCGAACCCGATCGCCGCCTCCAGTGCGTGGGCGATGTCAAACAAGCGGTTCTCACTGAACGCCGGGCCAGCCAGCTGGAGTCCGACCGGCAGCCCATCCGACAACCCGCACGGGATCGACAGGGACGGGAGTCCGGCCAGCGAGACGGGGATCGTGCAGACGTCGGACAGGTACATCGACAGCGGATCGGCGGTGCGCTCTCCCAGGCGGAACGCGACGGTCGGCGAGGTCGGCGAGGCGAGCACGTCGATCTCGGCGAACGCTGCGGCGAAGTCGCGAACGATCAGCGTGCGCACGCGCTGGGCCTGCCCGTAGTAGGCGTCGTAGTAGCCCGACGACAGCGCGAACGTGCCCAGCATGATCCGGCGCTTGACCTCCGGACCGAAGCCTTCGCCGCGCGTACGCTCGTAGTGTTCGAGCAGGTCGTCGGTCGCTTCGGCGCGTCGCCCGTAGCGGATGCCGTCGAAGCGGGCCAGGTTGGCCGAGCACTCCGCGGGGGCGATGAGGTAGTACGTCGCCAGGCCGTAGCTCGCGTGGGGCAGTTCGATCGGCACGAGCGTCCCGCCCAGCGACTCGACGCGATTGAGCGCGGCGCGACAGGCCGCGCGGACGCCAGGCTCGATGCCCTGCCCCATCAGTTCCTCGATCACGCCCACGCGCACGCCGTCCAGCCGCGCGGCCGTGGGCAGCACGATCGGGTCCGGCCAATCAAGCGATGTGGCATCCATCGGATCTCGGCCGACCATGGACTGCAACAGCAGCGCCGCATCACGGACGGTCCTGGCAAACGGCCCCACCTGATCGAGCGACGACGCAAACGCGATCAGCCCGTAGCGCGAGACTGCGCCGTAAGTCGGCTTCACGCCGACGATCCCGCACAGTGCGGCCGGCTGGCGAATCGAACCGCCGGTGTCACTGCCCAGCGACCATGGCACCTGGCGGGCGGCGACCGCCGATGCTGAACCCCCCGAGGATCCGCCCGGCACCCGCGTGGTGTCCCAAGGGTTCAGCGACGGGCCATAGGCCGAGTTCTCGCAACTGGACCCCATCGCGAACTCGTCCATGTTCGTCTTGCCGATCACCACGGCCCCGGCGGCTTCCAGACGCGCCACGCACGTCGCGGTGTAGATCGGCCGGAAGCCCTCGAGAATGCGCGAGCCGGCCGTAGTCGTGAGGTCCCGGGTCGAAAGTGCATCCTTGATCGCGATCGGTACCCCGGCCAATGGCGGGCGCTGCGGCATGGCGTCGATCTCGCGGGCACGGGCCAGGGCGGCCTCGCGGTTGACCGCGAGGAAGTTGTTCCAGTCGTCGTGCTCGACCCGTTCGAGGTGCGCGCGAACGAGGTCCTCTGAGCTTGTTCGCCCGGCGGCGATCGCCGTGATCGACTGTTCGGCGGTCAGGTCGGTCAGCGCCATCGGCTAACCCATCCTCGGGACGGCGAACCCGTCGCCGTGTACCTCGGGCGCCTCGCGCAGCGCGAGTTCGACCGGGACGCTCGGTGTCGGCACGTCCTCCCGAACGACGTTCTTGAGCGGAATCGCGTGCGTCGTCGGTGGGACCGACGCGAGATCGAGCTCCTGGACCTGCTGGACGTATTCGAGAATCGCGCTGAGCTCGTGCTGCATCTGGACCGTCTCGGACTCGGTCAGCTCGAGCCGGGCCAGGCGCGCGACGTGGCGCGTTACGTGGTCATCGATCACGGGAGCGGATGCTACCCGACCCGCGGGGCGATCAGCCGGGCGGAGTCATCGCCACGAGGACCGCGACCGCGACCGTCAGCGACGCCGCGAGCACAAGCTCCGCGCGCAGGCTGGCCCGCAGCACCCGGCTCGCACCGCATTCGTCGGCATCAAGGCCCAGCGCGGTGCGCTCAAGGCGCGGGTGCAACACGGTGCGGCTGTAGCCGCCGGCGACGAGCATCACCGCGAAGATCGCGAGCTTGACCGTCAACGCGATCCCGTACCCGGTGGTCACGAGCTGCGACAGGCTGCTCAGCTCGGCGAGGGCGCGGTAGGTGCCGGTGATCACCAGGACGGAGACCGCCGCGATCGCCAACGACGAGAATCGCACCACGGCCCCTGCGAGCAGCCGCACCCGGTCATCTGTCGGGAGGTCCTGGGCCGGACCGACCACGAGCACCAGCAGGCCGACCAGGCCGCCGATCCAGGCCGCGGTCGCGATGGCGTGGATCGCGTCGGCGGCGATGTTGATCGACACATCGGTGCCATCGGAGGCATGCCCTTGCCACGACATCACCATCAGGCCAGCCGCCGCACCTACGCCAAGGGCGACCCCCCATCCCAGCGACACGTCGGGACGGTCGGCAGCGGTTCGGCGGCCCAGGAGCACGGCCGCAAGTGCGGTCACCACGACAATGGCCATCAACAGGTCGACCGCATGGCCGGTGCGGGTGTGCGCGAGCAGCGTGCCCAGTCCCGATGCCCCGACACCGAGCCACCAGCACACCCCGATCCCGATCAGGACCGCGCCGATCAGCCACGCGGCGAGCGCGCTCCACCACGCGGCCCACCAGGTCCCGGCCCCGCGCGTCAGGGCGGTCAGCGTGCGCCCGCGGAACCCCTCCACTTCATCCGCGCGTCCCGGTGCGACGACGCCCCCGGCCTGCCAGGCAGGACCGGCCACCCCCCACCGCAGCACGACCAATCCCAACGCGACGACCAACCCGGCAAGCACCAAGCCTCGGCCGATTCCCGTCAGCCACGCGCCACCAGCCGAGGTCAGTTGTGCCGGCGGGGCCACGCCGGGGCCGCCGGTGCCGACCTGCACAATGTAGCGGCCACCGACGACGTGGCCGTCGCCGGTGAGCACCCGATACCGCACCCAGGCCTGGCCCGGCCGGCCCGCGACGCGGCGCATCGTCGCGATGACCGCCTGCGGGTCGGTCGGGTCGATCCGCGCCGGCAGGCTCGCCACGCGACCGTCCTGCCACAACTCGAGCACGACAAACGGCGATTCGACCGGTGCCAGGAACTGCATCCGCAGCCCACCGGGGGTGCCAGCGAGGTGTGCACCGGGTGGGGGATCCGCCCCCGCGACGCCGGTGGCCGCGGCCGCCAGGCCCCGGCCACCGCCAAGCAGTGCGCATGCGGCCAGCATCGCGACGAGCATCACCATCCAACCCCGCCGGGCCGGCGGGCGCGCCATCGCCGGGTTCACCCGCCCCCCGTGGGCGTCGGCGCGGGCGGCACCGGCGCGCCGCTGAGCGCCCGTGCAAGCTCGACGAGCTTCGGCGTCGGCACCGCGATCGACGACATGACGATCGTGTGTCCGGCGTGACGCCACGACAGGATCGCGCGGCCGGCGAGGCTGATCTCGTGGACCGGGTCCCCCGCGGGTGTCGCGACCACCGGTCCGGGTTCGCGAACCGGACCGCCCGACACCACGCTGACCGCGAGGACCCGGCCCCCGCGCTCGTAGAAGGTCGTGGCGACCGTGTGGGTGCCGACCACGTCGACGCGCGAGCCCCGGGCCGGCCAGCGGTATGCCGGCAGATCCTGCATCGGCAATCCCTCGAGCTGCTGTCCTGGCGCGGGCGCCGCCTGGGTGGGCTGAAGGTCCTGAACGGCGGCGACGTGAGCGACGACCACGCTGTCCGAGATTCCGGCCGTCAGCCGGAACGCTGCTGCCGCTGCGATCGCCGCGACGATGACGATCGCACCGACGACGCGCCCGATTCGCGCACGTCGGAGATCCCGCTGTGCAGGCTCTGGCGCAGGATCCGTACCGGTTTGCTCCGCCTCAAGCGCAGGGGTCGGCCCGTCGCTTGCCATCTTTTGCACCTCCGGGACCAGCCGATCTGACGCTACCATGACCGATATGGCGATTCTGAGTTCAACAGCCCGGGTCCCCAGGCGGCTCATACCGGCCGCCCTGGTCAGCCCGACGGGCTTCGTGATCATGGCCGGACTCAACGCGTTCTTGCTGTGGGCGATCCTGCTCAGCGGCGGGCTCGTGCGCCTGACCAGCTCCGGGCTCGGCTGCCCCGACTGGCCGCTGTGTCACGGCGGCGTGTTGCCCCCGACGACCGAACACCCGATCATCGAGTTCACGAACCGCACGCTCTCGGGCGTCATCGTCGTGTACGCGGTCGCGGCATGGCTGGTCACCCGATCTACGCCGACGGCCTCCGGCAAGGTCCGCGGGCTGATGCTCGCCGCCGCGATCATGACCGTCGGCCAGATCCCGCTCGGCGGCATCACCGTGCTGTCGGGACTCAACCCGGTGATGGTCGGCAGCCACTTCCTGCTCGCGCTGCTCGGTCTGGGCGCCGCGGTGATGGCGCTGGTGTTCTACCGCGACGCCCGCAAGGGCTGGACCCGCACCTGGGACCGGCGGCGCGGCCCGTTCGCGAGCCTCGCCGCCCTGTCACTGCTGGGCGTTGTGGTCACCGGCATCCTGGTGACGGCCTCCGGGCCACACTCGGGTGCGGCGAGCGCGACGGACCGCCTCAGCAACCTGCAGCTGACGATCTGGCTGCATGTGCGTGCGGTGGCCACACTGACGGTGTTCATGATCGTCTTGGGGCTGTGGATGTGGCGCGAGCGCCCCAAGGACCCCATCGCGCTGCCGATGTTGGCGGCGTTCCTGCCGCTGTTGGCGGTCCAAATCTTCATCGGCGAGTACCAGTTCCGACACGGTCTGCCCTGGCAGTGGGTGGCCGCGCACGTGCCGGTGGCTGGCTTGGTCTGGTCGTGCGGGCTCATCCTCGCCTGGCTGGCGGCCGCCCCGCTGCATCCCGTGGCCGCAGACGTCGCGGAACCCATGCGCGCACCAGACGCGGTGGCGCCTGCGCGGACGCCCTAGCGGCGGCGCATAGCCATGCTCTGGCAGCTCACGCAGCGCTCGGCATCCGGGATCGCGATCAGGCGTCCATCGGGAATCGGCGTGCCGCAGTCGACACAGATGCCGTAGGTGCCCGCGGCGATCGCCGCCCGTGCGCGGGTCAGCCGCTCCAGCTGTTGACGCATTCGTAGGGTGTCCTGGAGCTGACGCTCGCGCAACTCCGCGTCCGTCGCGGCCTCGGCCGGATGGTGGTGCCCGTCGGACCGTTCGTCGGCATCCGCGGCGAGGTCCCGATCGGCCAGCGCCGACGTAATCTCTGCCTCCAACCGGGCGATCCGCTCCACGGGCGAGTCGTTGCCATGAGTCTCCATAATGGAGGGATCGTAACGAGCATGAGATTGCTTCTCCCCCGGCAACCCCAACGAAAAGGCACCTGTCCGTGACCGACGCGATCGTCGTTGAGGGTTTGGTACGCGAGTTCAAGGGTGGGATCCTGGCCGTCGACGGGATCGACCTGCACGTTCGGGCCGGCGAGGTCTACGGGTTCCTGGGTCCCAACGGCGCCGGCAAGAGTACGACTGTGCGGATGCTGACGACGCTGCTGCGCCCGACCGGGGGCCGGGCGACCGTCGCGGGCTTCGATGTCGTGCACGATGCCGCGAGCGTGCGCCGCGCGATCGGCGTCGCCCTCCAGGATGCGGCCATCGACCCGTTCATGACCGGGCGCGAACTGTTGCGGCTTCAGGCCGTCCTGCACGCGATACCCCGTCAGGAGGGCCACGCCCGTGCCGAGGAGCTGCTGGAGCGCGTCGGGCTGACCGACGCCGCCGATCGGCGTGTCGGCACGTACTCGGGCGGCATGCGCCGACGGCTGGATCTCGCGCTCGCTCTCGTCCACGAACCCGTGGTGCTCTTTCTCGACGAGCCCACCACCGGGCTCGACCCGACGTCACGCGTCGCCCTGTGGGAGGAGGTGCGCCGCCTGAATCGCGAGTCGGGAACGACGGTGTTCCTGACCACCCAGTACCTGGAAGAGGCCGATCAGCTCGCCGGCCGCGTCGGGATCATCGACGGCGGCAAGATCGTCGCCGAGGGGACCCCGACCGAACTCAAGACGAGCGTCGGTGACCCGACGCTGATGATCACCCCTGCCGACCCCAGCCGCGTGGGCGACACGGCCGAGGTTCTCGCGCAGTTTGGCCCGGCAGCCGACGGCAAGCCGGGAGCCATCGCGGTGCGGCTGGCTGCGGGCGCGGAGGGCATCGTGCAGGTCGTCCGCGCCCTGGATGAGGCCGACATCGCCACGGCGGCAATCGACCTCCACCAGCCGACGCTCGACGATGTGTTCGTCATCAAGACCGGGCACCGGCTCGAAGGCGACGCCAGCGCAGCGCCCGGCTCGGGCCGTCGGCGCGGCCGTGGATCCAAGGTTGGCCGGTGAATCCCGCAATCCGCCAAACCGTGGCGCTGGCGCGGCGGTCGATCAACTCGACATTTCGGTTCCCGCAGGCCTGGTTCCCGTCGCTGTTTTTCCCGCTCGTGCTGATGGCGATCTTCACCGCGTCGTTCGGCCGCTCGGCGGCCTCCATCCCCGGATTTCCTCATGTCGACGGGTTTCTGAGCTTCGCCGTCACCGGCGCCATCGTCCAGGGCGTGCTGATCTCGGCCGTCGGCGCCGGCGCGTTCTTTGCCGGTGATATCGAGGGCGGGTTCTTCGACCGGCTCGCATCGTCGCCGGCATCCCGATCCGCGATCTTGGTGAGCCGCCTGTGCGCAAGCGTCCTGCTCGCCGCCGGCCAGGCGACGTTCTTCTTGCTGATCGCCTTGGTCTTCGGCGCGACCGTGCAAGGCGGCGTGGTGGGCGCCCTGATCGTCATCGTCCTGGCCGCACTCTTGGCGATCCCGATCGGCGGCCTGGGCGTGCTGCTGGCGCTTCGGACCGGCTCCGCGGAGGCCGTGCAGGGCATGTTCCCGCTGTTTTTCGCCCTGATGTTCTTCTCGTCGACATTCTTCCCGCGGGAGACGATGACCGGCTGGTTCAAGATCGTCGCCGATATCAACCCGATCTCGCATCTGGTCGAGGGCATGCGCGTCCAGGTGATCCATGGCGTGGACTGGCAGGCTGCCGGCACCTCGCTTGCGATCATCCTCGTCCTGGCCGTGCTCACTGTTGGCGGCAGTGCCATCAATCTGCGACGGCGTCTGGAGGGCGACTCATGAGCGCCTCTACCTTCAGCCGCACTGTGTCGGTGTCGGGCATGCTCGCCTGGCGGGCATTGATCCTGGTGCGGCGGATGCCGGCGGTATTCATTCCGTCGCTGGTCATGCCCCTGTTCATCCTCGTGGCGACGTCGGGCGCGTTTCACGGCATCTCGGCGATGCCGATCGGCACCAGCAGCTACCTCGCCTTCACGCTGCCGTTCGCGACGATCATGGGTGCCGGGTTTGCCGGGATCAACGCCGGGATGACCCTGGCCCGCGACATCGAGGGCGGCTTCGTCGACCGCCTGATCTCCAGTCCGGCACCGCGCATGTCGCTCGTGGCGGGGCCGTTCGCCGCCGCCGCGATGCGCAGTCTGTTCACGACCACGGTCGTGCTGCTTGCCGCGTGGATCGGCCAGCTCCCGCCACCGGGGCTGCTTGGCACGATCGGCATCTATGTGATGGCCGCCAGCTTCGCCATGGCGACGGCCTGCTGGTCGATGGGCGTCGCGCTGCGGGCGCGCACGGTCCAGGCCGCCCCGATGATGCAACTGGTGGTGTTCATTTTGGTCTTCACGTCGGTGGCGTACGCGCCGCGCGACCTGCAGACCGGCTGGCTGCGCACGGTGTCCGACTGGAACCCGGTCACGCGGATCCTCGAGTTTTCGCGCACGGCGGAGTTCCAGACCATGACGTGGGCGGGGCTCTGGGCCGCGATCGCGTCGATCGCCGTGCTGATGGCCGTCTTCGGGTCGTTCGCGCTGTACGGCCTGTCGCGGCTGGGCAACGACTAGCTGAACGCTCATTGTCGGTGCGGTCTGCCGGCGGCATCGGGACGGGCCCCGCGCACCCTGCGAGCCGCCTGGGGCCACCCGCGCCGGGCGTCGCCGGTAGGCTGCGGGCCATGCGCATCGACCTGCTCGCCGAGCTCTCCAACGCCCACGGTACCTCCGGCCGCGAAGACGACATTGCGGCCATCGTGCGACGCGAACTGGCCCCGTCGGTCCAGCAGATCGAGGTTGACCCTCTGGGCGGACTGTGCGGGATCCGTGAGCCAACGGATGTTGCCGGCGACCCCGTGCGCGTGATGCTCGCCGCCCACATGGACGAGATCGGTCTGATGGTGACCTCGATCGAGGATTCCGGCTACCTGCGGGTGATCCCGCTCGGCGGCTGGGATGCACGGACGCTGGTCAGCCAGCGCGTAGTCGTCCACGGTCGCGAGGTCATCGAGGGGATGGTCGGCGTCCCGCCGGTGCACACATTGAGTGTCGAGGACCGCAACCGCGCACCGAAGCTCGAGGACCTGCGCATCGACCTCGGCCTCCCCGCCGATCGCGTGCGCGAACTCGTGCGTCCGGGCGATGTCGTGACGCGTAAGCGCACCTTTGCACCGCTGGGCGACCTGGTCAGTGGGAAGGCGCTCGACGACCGCGTCGGCGTGTTCGTCCTCCTCGAGGCGATGCGCGCAGCGGCGCCGTCGCCGGTACACGTGCTCGCGACCGCGACCGTCCAGGAGGAAGTCGGCTTGCGCGGTGCGCGCGTCGCGGCCACCCGCCAAGTGCCGGCGATCGGCGTCGCGATCGACACCTGCCCGTCAACCGACGGACCGGGCCAGAGCCCGGCGGGCGGAACCACGCTCGGCAGCGGCGCCGCGATACGCATCATGGACGCGAGCGCAATCGGCTCGCATCGGCTCGTGGGGTTTCTCGAAGAACTGGCGATCGAGCGCGAAATCCCCCACCAATTCCACGTCTCGGATAAGGGCGGCACCGACACCCAGTCCCTCCAGCTCGCCGGCGTCGGCTCCGTGGCCGGATGCATCTCGATCCCGACGCGCTACGGACACTCCTCAATCGAGGTGTGCCACCCCGCCGACATTCAGGCGGCGATTGACCTGGCGGTCGCGCTGGTCGAGTCCGCCCACCGTCTGCCGCTCGACGCCTGACGTCACCTCGATCGCGGCGCGCCTAGCTGCCGCGGACCGTGCCGTTCGGCGCGATGACCAGCCGCGAGATGCCCCCGGGAATCTCGACCGGTCGGCCGTTGACGTTCAGCCCGACGCCGGTCGAGGCGTCGAAGGTGAGCCAGACGCTGCCGCTGGAGACGATCTGCCGCGTCGCGCCGGCCGGGATCTCCTGGCTGAACAACATCTTGCCCGTCCCGGTGCCAGCCCGGACAGTCACCCGGCTTCCGGTCCCCGGGGAACCGTGCATCTGTAGCACCAGCGCGGCCTGTGTCGCTCCGGTCGGCACGCCGGCCATCGAGGACCCCGTCGCGGGCGGGGTCGTCGTCGCGGCCGCCGGCGAGCTCACGGCCGGAGCCGTGGCGGGCGCAGTCGTGATCGGCGACGGGCGCTCTCGGTAGGCCGCGCCGACCCACAGGGCGACCAGCAGGGCGCCGAACGCGCCGACCACCAGCCACGCGATCGCGCCCTTGTTGCGCATGCCGCCGCGCTTTCGGGCAGCGGCACCGGGCAATGGCAAACGCCGTCGCGGCGGATCACCCGGCGGGATCGGCGGCTCGCCGCCGCCGGGCGGACCGCCCATGCGGTCGTCGAACTCCTCAACCAGCACGCGCGCGTCGATGCCCAGGAACGTCGCATAGCTGCGCAGGAAGCCACGCGCGTAGGCCGGCTCCGGCAACACGTCGAACCGCTCCTCTTCCAGCGCAATGAGATAGCGCGTGCGGATGCGGGTCTGGAGCTCACATTCCGCAAGCTCGAGGCCTTGCCGCTTGCGCGCGTCACGAAGGGTGGTCCCAATATCGATCATGCGATCCGTCGCGTCGTGTTGGCCCGATGCGGGAAACGGCCGTGTTCCCGTCAGGCTGCATGGCACATTGTTGGGGCATCACCGTGCAACGCGACGACCCGCGATCGTGCGATCGCGCCTCGGACCGACCAACCGCACGCTCCACCGCGTCATGCGGTGCGTGTGTTTAGTTGTACACCGTCGTGCAGATCGGTGCGATCGGGCGCGGTGCGGATGTGCGCAGGTGTTGCAGCGCCGCGACGGCGCAGCAGCCATTCCGCCGTCCCGCCTCGGTCAGGCGCTTTGGGACCGCGCCCGTTGGCGCGATGAGGCACGGATCCCGCTCCCGCCGGTCGGGATCATCCCGATCAGACGCCGTCGCCCGTCCACGGGGATGGGCATCGCGCGCGGCCAGGGCCTGGGTCTCGAGTTGGTCGAGCACCACCGACACATGAGTCGACAGAAGCCCAGGCGCCGCTCCCAGCTGCCGGGGCTCGAGCTGGTCCGGATGCCGGATGATCATCGGCTCGATCATCCGGAACCGCGCTTGCGCCATCGACGCCCGGCGCCGGGCCGGCCTTTCCAGGACCGCCGCCAGTTCCGCGCCGACGAGCACGAGGAGCCCGAAGGTCCCCCGGAGTGGTGGCCGGTCGCAGCCCCGTCCCCGATTGCCGCGGGGGCCGATCCCGAACGGTCGTCGCTCACGGGCCGCTTCTCGGGCTTCGCTGGGCGTCGGTGGCGGCCCCAGGATGGGCGTCAGATGACGCTATGGGCGGCCAGCAGCGAGACCGCAATCGCGATACCGCACAGGCCGAGGATCCCACCGGCGACCGAGGGGTTGAGCCTCCCATAGGCGATGTGACCGCGCCCAAAGCCCGAGAGCACCGCGCCGGCCAGGACGCCGCCGACCAGCCCCCCGATGTGCCCACCGATCGACACCCCGGGCACCGTCAGCGTGAACACGAGGTTCAACACGATCAGGACGCCAAGCCCGCTTTGCATGACCGCGATCCCCTGCTGTCGGAACATCACCACCAGGGCACCCATGAGCCCGAAGATCGCGCCCGACGCTCCGATCGTGAGTGCCCCGGGCGAGAACAGCAGCGCCCCGGCTGCGCCCCACAGCAGGCTCACCCCGTAGACGATCACCATTCGGCGCGAGCCGACGAAACTCTCGAACGCCGTGCCCAGGACCCACAGCACCCACATGTTGAACGCCACATGCAGGACGCTCTCGTGGATAAACGCCGAGGTCACCAAACGCCACGTCTCGCCACTGGCCACCGATGGCCCGGAGAGCCCGCCGCGGGTGATAATCGACGACGGTCCGCCGCCGGAGATGCCGACCCCCTGGGCCAGCTCCGCGACAAACACGAGCACGTTGACGATCAACAACGTGAGCGTCACGGTGAACCGGCGCCCCGATTGTGTGATCCCCCGCACCGCACGCCCGCGCTGGACCTGCGTCGCGCCGGAGCGGGTCTTGCCGGCGCAATCCGGGCAGCGAATGCCCACCGGCGCGGGGTTCATGCACGCGGTGCAAATCGGCCGCTCGCACTGCGAGCAACTGAGCAGTGTCTCCCGGTCGGGGTGGCGGTAGCAGTACTGCGTCTCGCTCGCGGTGGCGTCACTCATGGGCGGTCGGGATCGTATCGGGATCCTCGGTCAGCGAACGAAAATGGGGTGCACCACGACGCCCAAGTGCCGACGTGCTATCTGTAAGCTCAGATACGGGTGTTCTGCCCGCCACACTGGCGGTCCGTGGGCAGTTCAGGCCGTGCGGAGCAGTCGCGCCGATTGCCACCTGGACACGGCGATTGACGACGTCGGCCGATCGGCCTTCAATGCATCATGCCGCCAGAATGTGAGCGCGGTGATCACGCAGCTCATCCAACGGACACACCACGAGATTCAAGAGGCCGCGTATGACAGTGCCGCCGCCGCCGTTTGCCGCCATGCCCCCGCACGGGTTGCCCGATCTGATTGAGCACGATGCGTGCGCGCTCGCCGCGTTCGTGACGCGGGACGGCAAGCCGGACCGACGAATGGTCGACCACGCCCTGATGGGGCTCCAGATGATGGTGCACCGATCCGGCAGCGTCGACGGTGAAGGCGACGGAAGCGGCCTGCTGATCGACATCCCGCGCGCGCAATGGAGTCGCCGCCTGGCCGCGCACGGCGTCGACCCGACGTTGGTCGACGACCCACGTTTCGTGGTCGGGCACGTGTTCTTCGAGTCTGAGCGGGCGGCCCACGACCAGGTCGCGCGCCTCCACCAGATCCTGGCCGCACGCGGCTTCGAGCTGCTGTGGTCGGGTGAAGGGCTCGTGGACCGCTCTGCGCTCGGCCCGCGCGCCGCCGAGACGCCCCCGGTGTTTTGGCAGATCGCCGCCCTTGCCCGCGAGGGCGGACGGGCCGCATCGCGGGACTGCTACGAGGCGATGGTGCAGTTCGAGCAGGAGATCGACTGCCACGTGGCCTCGTTCTCGGCCAACGACGCCGTGTACAAGGTCCAGGGCCAGCCCGAGGTCATCCCGAGGTTCTATCCCGAGTTCGCCGAGGACGACTTCGCCGCGTCGCGGATCATCGCCCACAACCGCTACTCGACCAACACCTACCCGACATTCTCGCGTGTGCAGCCGTTTTCGCTGCTCGGCCACAACGGCGAGATCAACACGATCGCCCAGCTGCGCGAGCAGAGCATGCAGCTCGGGCTGCCGATCACCCACGAGGGCTCCGACTCCCAGGACCTCAACCGGCTGCTCGAGGGCTTGGTCTTCGAAAAGGGTCTCTCGCTGCTCGAGGCGGTCGAATTTGCGCTGCCGCCGATCCTCGGCGAGGTCCACCGGCTGCCGGCCCACCTCCAGGATCTGTACGTGCACTACCGCGAGGCCCTGGGCCCATACGCACAAGGGCCGGTCGCGCTCGCCACGCGTGCCCAAAACGAGATGGTCTTCGCCGTCGACGCGATGGGTTTGCGCCCACTGTGGTGGATCGAGACCGACGCGTGGTACGTGGTCTCCTCCGAGCCCGGGATCATCGAGGTCGCCAACCTGGTGTGCGACCCACGACCGCTCGGGCCCGGCGAGAAGATGGCCGTCATCCTCGATGACGACGGGGTCCCGCACGCCCTCGAGTACCCCGAGGTCCAGCAGCAGGTCTACGAGCGCGCCAAGGAGCGCGGCGCGCTACCCCATGGCGAGACGCGCGCGCGGCTGGCCGGCGGGCTCGACCCGACGGTCTTGGCCGACGACGGCAACGGGAGCACCGACGGGCCGGAAATCGATCTCAACACGCTGCTGGGCGCGTCATCATGGATCGAGTCGGACAAGCAGCAGGTCGAGTTCCACGCCGAACGGGGCGCGGAGCCGGTCGGATCGCTCGGCTGGGACGGCCCGCTGGGCCCGTTCACGCCGGTGCCGATGCCGCTCTCGGACTACCTCCAAGAGACCGTCGCGGTCGTCACGAATCCGGCCATCGATCGCGAGCGCGAGGTTGAACATTTCTCGACCCGTGTCGTGCTCGGCCGGCGCCCGCCGATCCAAGGGGTCGAGATCGAGCCGCCGCAACGCTGCGAGCTGCGCATGCCGATTCTGCTCGGCGGCCTGCGCACCGGGTTGGGCCTGTCGTTGCCGGAGTTGCGTCGCGTCGCCGTCGGCCACGGCGTCGCGCTGCTGGACGACGTGTTACCCGCCTGGCGGGAGCGCGCAGTCCGACTCGACTTGGCCTATCCCGCGTCCTCGACCATGCGCGAGCGCGTCGCCGAGATCTCCGAACAGGCCGTCGCGGCGGTCCGGGGCGGAGCCGAGATCGTGGCGCTTCACGACATGGGTGCGAGCGCCGAGACGCGCGTGTGCGACCCAATGCTCGCGGTCGCTGCCGTCGACAAGGCGCTGCGCGAGCAGTACCAGGACGACGGCGACTCGATTCGCCGCAACGTCAGCCTGCTGCTGCAGTCGGCCGGCATCCGCAACGTCCACGACATCATGGTGGCGCTCGGGCTCGGCGCCCAGGCGCTGATCCCCTACGCGATGCTCGAATACGCCGTGCAGGCCAACCCGGAGCCCGCGGTCGCCGCCGCCAACCTGCTCCAGGCGCTCCAGAAGGGCATCGAGAAGGTCCTGTCGACGCTGGGGATCCACGAGCTGCGCGGCTACGCGCGACTGATGTCGGCGATCGGGGTCCAGCCGGAATTGCTCGAGATCATCGGCATGCCTGGCTTCGTGGCCAGCGAGGGCCGCGGCCTCGGGTTCGAGGGGCTCGAGGAGCTCGCCCAACTTGGGCAGAAGATTCGCGCCGGCGAGGAAAGCCATGCCAAGGTCAAGCTCCCGCGCATGTACCCGAAGGTGTGGAAGGCCCTCTCGCGGGTCGCCAGTTCCGAGCGCGGGTACGAGGAATACGCCGAGACGCTCGAGCAGCTCGAGCGCGACCAGCCGGTGGCGCTGCGCCACGCTGTCGGCCTGCAGCTCGCCCCGGAGGACCAGCGGGTCCCCGCCGAGCAGGTCTCCAGCCGCGTTGGCGAACACGGACTGCCGTTCGTGATCAGCTCGATGAGCTTCGGCTCTCAAAGCGAGATCGCGTTCCGCGCCTACGCCGAGGCGGGCGCGCGCGCCGACATGTTGTCGGTCAACGGCGAGGGCGGCGAGATTCCCGACATGATCGGCCAGTACCCGAAGAACCGCGGCCAGCAGATCGCCTCGGGACGTTTCGGGGTGTCGTCGCTGTTGATCAACTCGTCCGAGCTGGTGGAGATCAAGATCGGTCAGGGCGCAAAGCCCGGCGAGGGCGGGCACTTGCCAGGCTCGAAGGTCACGGCCGCGATCGCACGGGCCCGTAACGCCCAGATCGGATCGGACCTCATCAGCCCCTCCAACAACCACGATCTGTATTCGATCGAGGACCTCGCACAGCTCATCGACGAGCTGAAGACCGCGAACCCGCACGTCAGGGTCATCGTCAAGGTCCCCGTCGTGCCCGGCATCGGCACGATCGCCATCGGCATCGCCAAGGCCGGCGCCGATGTCATCACGCTATCGGGGTTCGACGGCGGTACCGGTGCCGCGCGCCAGCACGCGCTGCGGCGCGCCGGTCTGCCGTGTGAGCTCGGCACGGTGTTGGCCCATCACGCGCTCACCGAGGCCGGCATCCGAGATCGCGTCGAGATCTGGGCCGACGGTGGGCTGCGCTCAGCCGACGCCCTCAAGCTGATTTGCCTTGGCGCCAACCGGCTTGGGTTCGGCACGGCGTCAATGGTAGCCATCGGCTGCACGATCTGCCGCGGCTGCCAGTTGGACACGTGCCACGTCGGCATCGCCACGCAGATCGAAGACCAACACGAGGCCCAAGAGCGCGGCCTGAAGCGGTTCCTTCCGCGCGAGCACGAGTCCGCCACCGTGGCCTTGGTGCGCTACTTCACCGAGATGGGTGCCGCGATGCGGGCCCGCGCCGGTGAGATGGGCGCGACCGACATCCAGGACTTGGTCGGACACGCCAATCACCTGGTGCAGGTGTCCCACTACGAGCGCCTGGACCTGTCGTCGCTTCTGACCCCGGTCCGCGAGCGCGTCATCACCGCTCCCGAGGGCCACGCGCGGTTCTTCCGCGAGTTCAACCCGCCGCCACCGCATCGTGCGCCCGAAGTGGCCGCGGAGCGCCTGGCTGCGGGCTCGGCGCTCGCGGTCGAGGAGGAGGCCGCAACGGCCGCCGACCGGAACCTCGGCACCGATCTCGCCGGCATGATTGCCCGCTCCCACACCCACGTGAACACCAGTTGGAATTTCGGGGCGCTCGGCGGGGCCAACGGGTCCAATGGCCAGCACGGCGGCAACCCGAACATCCTTCTCGACGCGGAGCTCGCCAGCGGAGCCGAGCCATTGGTCGATCTCGCGTTTACCAAGGGCGCCGCAGCCGGCTCGGGGCTGGGCGCGTTCAACATCGGCGGCGTGCGCATGCGCGTGTTCGGTGGCGCGCAGGATGGCGTGGGCAAGTGTGCGCTCGGCGGCGAAATCCAAGTGCTTAAGGCCCGCAACGCCAAGGGCGCGTGGGTCGGCGGGCACGTCGGCAAGAGCTTCGCCTACGGAGCCCAGCGGGGTCTGTTTTTCGTCCAGGGCGACACCGATGCCCGGGCGTGCATCCGGATGTCCGGCGCCGATGTCGTGCTCGGCGGCGAGCCGCGGGAGCCGCTCAACGACCGGATTGGTTCGCTGGCCGCTCGGGCCAACTGCAAGGGCTTCGCGTTCGAGTACATGACCGGCGGTCGTATCGTCGTCCTCGGGGACCCGGGTCCGTGGATCTGCTCCGGAATGACCGGCGGGGTCATCTACTGCCGCCAGAACCCTGCGTGGAACCTCGACAGCAGTGCGATCCGGCGCCGCCTCTCAAAGACCGCCAAGGTCACGATGCTTGAGCTCGATGACTCCGACGAGACGCAGGTTGCCGGCCTGCTGACCAAGTACCAAACGGCGCTGGCGGAATCCGGGCAACCGGAGGCCGCGGCACGGCTCGATGAGCTCATCGCCGCACCCGCCGAGCACTTCATCGCCTTGTCGCCGGTCACCCAGCAGGCAGATCCAAACATCTCGACCGAGTAACGCGCGTCGCGCCCCCCGCCACCCCGCGATCCCCGCGGAATGGGGAGCGCGGCCGGTGGCCGGTGCGGCACCCCCAGTCGTCCGGATGGCGGCTCGGGGGCCGCGCCCGTATCCTGCGGAGGTCCGGGGGGACGTTGCCGGATGCGAGCCGGTCGCCGCCCGCGCGCCATGAACGGAGTTCCGGACCGGTGAACGTCAACCGTTTGATCCCCATTACCATCGGCATCGTTGTCGTGGCGGCCGCCATCGGCGGGATCGTCATCTGGCGCTCCCTCGGGCGCGGATACTGGGTCCCGCCCGCGAACTCGACGTTCTTGATCAAACTCGGATCACCGCTCGACACCTCCAGCCCGACCGACCTTGGCGACGGCGAGTTCAACTACCTCGGCAATCCGGCCAAGCCGCCGACGGTGTACGACATTGACGGCTACAACAACCCGTCCACGACCGTCGACCAGCTGCACAACCGCGGCGCGCACGTGATCTGTTACGTCCCGGTCGGTGAGTGGACGCCCTACATGTACGACGCCAACGACCCCAGGTGGGCGCCGCTCAAGGGGCAGGTCTTCACTGGCACCGACCGCTGGTTGAACACCAACCCAGCCGGCCCGTATTACTCCACCCTGCTCGATCTCGAAGCGCAGCAGTTCGAGAACTGCAAGAGCAACGGGTTCGACGCCATCCAGCCCGATGGGACCGACGAGGCCGAAGGCCACGGGGTGAGCTTCAACGGGTCCCCGCTGACCGTCGCCGAGGTCAACGCGTATCTGATCAAGCTCACGGAGATCGCACATTCGGTGGGACTGAGCATTGGCCAGCTCGACTACCTCGACCAGACCACTGCGCTCGAGCCCTATTTCGATTTCGCCATCGTCGAGAGTTGCTTTCCGGCAGGCGTCTGCGGGATGACCGCCCCGTATGCCGCCGCACACAAGGCGATCTTCGAGATCGAGTACACGGCGTCGCCGTTGGCAGTCTGTCCCGCTGCGCTCGCCGCCGGGCGCGTCGCAGGGCGCTACGACCCGAGCCTGAACGGCAAGCTGCGGATTCCCTGCACCTGAGGCACCGGAGCGCTCTGGGCTACGTCGCGGCCCACCACTGGGCGATCTTGGGGCGGCTCGAGCGCCAGGTGACGAGCATCATCAGCGCGAACGCCGCCGTGCCGGCCACCAGGCCATAGGCGGCGGCCTGCGGCCCCGACCCGTGACGCATGGTGGCGCCGACGACCAGATTGACTACGACCCCAACCGCACCCGCGCGCACGAGCATCCACGGCCGTGCCACCAGCTGAAACACGGTGCCGATGCCGAGGCCGAGGATGAGGAACCCGTAGTCGGCGATCGCCGTCACGAGTGCGGTCCACCCGGCCCCGTGCTGGACGGCGGCGCCCGCATGGTCCGGCAGCAGTCGATCGGTCGCGCGGGCGAGCACCAGCACCAAACAGGCAAGTCCGGCATAGAGCGCCAACGCGGCGCCAACGGTCCACATCAAGACCGCCTGGATACGTACCCCCAGCTGCTCGACGTCCGCGAGCCCGCCTTCGTCTTGAAGCTCCTCGATGTGTTCGGCGACGCGGATGAGCGTGAACTCGAGGATCGGCATCGCGAACACCAGCGGGATCAGCGCGAGCTCGAGCGCCGTCTCGTAGCCGGGCGCAAAGTGCGCGCCCGACGGGGTGACCCACGCGACCAGCCGGTCGCCGAACAGCAGCAGGTAGTAGACCGCGCCCCAGGCGGCGAAGCCGCCGACCGAGAGCGCCATCAGCGGCGCGGGCAGCGGATCACGCGCCGCCACCGAGCGGGCCGGAAGCCGGGCGAGCGACCACCAGGTCGCGCCGATCAGGAGCGCGCCCGCAGCGGCCAACGCGATGAGATGTGCCGGCAGCGGGCTCGCGCCGGCCCGCAGGGCGAGCCACAGCGGGACAATCGGCACAACGAGGGCGACCCCGCCCATCCAGGCGCGCCCGATCACGTACAACGTGGACGTGCAGGTCCAGATCGGTCCCTGGAGCAGCAGGACCGCGGCGAGCGCCACGGTGAAGCCCGTGGCGCTGCCGGCGAGGGCCGCCCATACGATCGCGATCAGCGCACACACCGCGCCGCACGCCACGGCAGCGAGCGTCCAGCGCGCCACCGTCCGGGCGAGGGCCCGCGGGTCGTATTGGTACCAGTAGTAGAAGATGCGCCGGGTCATCGCGTACGTGAACGGCCCCGAGACCACCAGACTGACCAAGACGCCCAGCGCCATCCCGGACTTGGCCGGCGCGGAGAGTTGCGGCGAGCCCCACAGGGAGATCCCGAACACGAGAACGCCCAGACCGAGGGCGATCAGCGGCAGCGAGTATCCGATCCCGAGCGCGTAGGTGCGCATGATGCGCCGCCAGTCCGCGCGTGGACGTACACCGACTGACGCCGTCGGCACCGCAAGCGTCGCAGCGGCCTCCGAGAGCTCGAGCGCGCGAAGGTGGACGACGTGCCCGAGGGCGAAGAGGTCGCTGCACCCGGGCTCGATGAGCGCGGCATCCGCATCGCGGAGCCCCTCGCTCTCGAGCGTTGCCACCGTAGCGCGCTCGTGGGTCGGCACGCCAACCCGCCCGATGACCCGTCGTGCCGCGGTCTCGACATCGCTGATGGGCCGTTGGGCGGCGCTGGTCGTGCTCACGCGGTCACCAGATCCTGGTCGATGACGAACTCGTGGTACAGCGCGCGATACTGGGTGGCGACGTCGGACGCACGAAAGTGCGCCAGCACGCGCTCGCGTCCGCGTCGTCCAAGCTCGCCACGTCGGCGTCCGTCGGACAGCAGCCGCGCGCAGGCGTCGCCGAGCGCCGCTGGGTCCCGCGGGGGCACCAACTCTCCCCAGCCGCCGATGATCTCGCGCACGCCGCCGACGTCGGTCGCGGCAACCGGACGCCCGCACGACATCGCCTCGAGCACTGTGTACGGAAATGCCTCAGAGACGCTCGAGAGCACGGCGATGTCACCCTGGTTGAAGATGTCGGTCGGCTCAGGGGCGAGTCCGGCAAGTAGGAAGTCCGCCTGGAGCCCGAGCTCGGCGATCAGCGCCCGACACCGGTCGGCATACGGCCGGTCGGCGGTCAGCGACCCGTACACGACAAACAGCGCCTCCGGTACGTGCTCGCGCGTCCGTTGGGCGGCGCGGATCATCGTCTCGATGTCTTTGAGCGGGAACACCCGTGCGGCGGCCACCGCGGTCGGTCGGTGGGCACCGGGACTGGTGGGCGGCTTGTCGCGCGGCACGAAGATTGAGGGGTCCACACCGTTCGGAATCACGCGCAGCGCCGATTCCTTGACGCCGAGTTGGCGTTCCCAGCGCCCGTTC
>Ga0307373_10005121_pt1 | contig 21662 bp, 9 predicted proteins | sample OX2MG_FD_202534 | JGI IMG/M metagenome (GOLD analysis project Ga0307373, IMG submission 202534) | Soil microbial communities from Risofladan, Vaasa, Finland - OX-2 | ecosystem: Environmental > Terrestrial > Soil > Coastal area > Acid sulfate soil | place: Finland: Risofladan, Vaasa | collected...
GTCTGCCGGTTGATCCTGAATTGCAATGAATTCATGTTCGTGCAATGAACTCGAAAAGGAAATGCATCCTCGTTCCCACGCTCCGCGTGGGAACGCATCTTCGGCCGCTCCGCGGCCACGTGGAGCGCATGACCTCAAACCGATGACACGCACACGGTACAAATTCGGCGACGCGACGAGTCCTCACTTCCTGACCTGCACGGTGGTCGGCTGGATGCCGGTCTTCACGCGACCCGAGACCATGGATATCGTCCTTAACTCGTGGCGATTCCTGCAAGATCGCGGACGGCTGACGATTCACGCATACGTCGTGCTGGAAAACCACGTCCACTTGATCGCGTCGGGCAATGACCTCGGAAAGGAAATCGGCGATTTCAAGTCGTTCACCGCCCGTCAGATCATCGAACTGTTCGAAGCTCGAAACGTACGGATGTTCCTCGATCAACTGCGCTACTATAAGGCAGCCCATAAAGTCGATCGGGAATATCAATTCTGGCAGGAGGGAAGTCACCCGGAGATGATCCTGGATGATAAGATGATGTGGCAGAAGATTGAGTACATTCATAACAACCCAGTCAAACGGGGGTACGTCGATGATCCGACGCACTGGAGGTACTCGAGCGCAAGGAACTATGCCAATCAGCCCGGGCTGCTTCATGTCGTGACGGAGTGGTAAGATGGATGTTCTGCCGCAATGTGAAGGGGACGCGGAGCGTCCGGGGAGGCGTTCCCACGCAGAGCGTGGGAACGAGGGGACATGTAACGGGGACGCGGAGCGTCCGGGGAGACGTTCCCACGCAGAGCGTGGGAACGAGGAGCGAGGGACGTGTGGCTTCCGTGGAATTGAGGAGGACGCAGAGCGTGGGAACGAGTAAGACAAGGCGAGACTTTCTTTGGCGCGTGGGGGGCGGGCTGGGAGGAGTGGCGATCGCCCACCTGCTGGCCGAGCAGGGGCTGCTGGCCGACACGAGCCCCCCGCGGCCGCGCGCCGATCTCAACGGCGGGCTGCACCACGCCGCCAAGGCCAAACGCGTGATCCAGTTGTTCATGAACGGCGGTGTCAGCCAGTGCGATACCTTCGATCATAAGCCGGGGCTGGCCAAACTCGACGGCCAGACGTTCGATCCAGGCGAACGCCTCGAGTCGGTCACCGGCTCGCCGGGCTTCAAGGTCATGAAAAGCCCGTTCGCCTTTCGACAGCACGGCCAGTGCGGCCGATGGGTGAGCAGCGTGTTTCCGCACATGGCCGAGTGCGTCGACGACCTGGCGTTCTTGATGTCGATGGCCTCGAAGACCAACGTCCACGGGCCGGGGAGCTATATGATGAATTCCGGCTTCACGCTGCCCGGCTTCCCCTGCCTGGGCGCGTGGCTTTCTTACGGCCTGGGGCGGCTTTGTGACGAGCTGCCGACGTTCGTGGTGATGCCCGACCCACGCGGGTTGCCTTACAACAACCAAGGTAACTTTTCCTCCGCCTTTCTGCCGGTGGCGCACCAAGGCACGATCATCAAGGCCTCCGCCGCGACGCCGATCGCCGACTTGTTTCCGCCCGCCTCGGCCAAGTACATCACCCGCTCCAGTGAGACCGAAGGCTTGTCGCTCTTGGCCGAGTTGAACCGCGAGCACCAGGACCAATGGCAAGGCGATTCGCGGCTCGAGGCCCGGATCGCCTCCTACGAGCTGGCCGCCAGGCTGCAACTTAGCGCCCCCGAGGTGCTCGACCTATCGGGCGAAACCGACGCGACGCGCACGCTGTACGGGCTCGACGACGCGGCGACTTCCGAGTTCGGCCGCCGCGCACTGATCGCCCGGCGGATGCTCGAACGGGGCGTGAGGTTCGTGCAGCTTTGGAGCGGGGCGGCCGGGGCGTCGAACAACTGGGACAACCATTCGAACATCAATACCGAGTTGCCGGCCATCGCCGCGGGCGTCGATCGGCCGATCGCCGGCCTGTTGAACGACCTCAAGGCGCGGGGCATGTTCGACGACACGCTCGTGGTTTGGTGTACCGAATTCGGCCGCCAGCCGTTCAGCCAAGGCACGGCCGGGCGCGACCACAACGGAGGCACGTTCGTCGGTTGGCTCGCCGGGGCGGGAATCCGCGGCGGCGTGTCGCACGGCGAGAGCGACGATTGGGCCTGGCGGGCCCGCACACCCGTGTATTGCTACGACCTGCATGCCACGATCCTGCACCTCATGGGTATCGACCATACCCGCCTCACCTATCGCCACAACGGCAGCAACCGGCGCCTGACCGACGTGCATGGCGAAGTGATCCGGGAGATCCTGGCGTAGACCCATGGTGGGACGGCGATGGCTACGCCATCTTGTCCCACCCTACGATGACGCAATGCGATAACGTCTCATTCCTGACCGCGCGCAGTATCGTAACGCGAAACGTTCAGGGAGCCGTTACGAACCGTCGCGTGGCGATAAATGTAGGTCTCGCCGGTGTGCTCGACCAGCTCGTAATGCCGCTTCATCGCGAGGATCACGTTCGCCGGCCACACGCGGGACTTTCGCGCCATCTTCTCGATCTGACGATCGACGGTGTTATGAAGCAAGAGCCACTTGATGCGCCCCTGCCGCATGGCGTCGAGCAACTCGCGCTCGTCGAGCGTGCCGTTGGCGACCAGCAACATGTAAAGGAACGAATCGTTGACCCAGGGCCTGTGCCCGGCGGCCAACGCCACGTCGACGCACTCCCCGTCGGCAAGCAAGCCGACGTCGGCCGGCTCCTCCCGCAGCAATTCTCGCACGCGGGCGTATTCCTCGGTCGGCCCGCCGAGCGATCGGACCACGACCTTGATCTCGCGCGCGCTGGGGAGCATCAGGACGACGGCCAGGCCCGCCAGCGCCGCCAAGGCGCGACGCGGCTGCGCGGCCGATAGGCGCGTCGCGCCGCACGCCGCGACCACGAAGCTCGCCAACAGCGCCGGGTCGAGAAAATAGTTGTGGTCCGAGCCGTTCTTGCAGACGGTCACGAACGAGGTCCCCAGGCTCAACAGGAAACCCAGGCACCAGAGCGAACGAAGCGCCTTGTCGGGTTCGGTCACCAGCAGGTACACGACGACGAGCATGGCCGACGTGCCCAGCGGGCTGGCCAGGAATTCGTAGCCGTAGGCGTAACCGCGCCAGGGGATCATCTGGTTGCGGTTGCCGACCAATACGCTCGTCAAGAAAAACCCACGGCTCCACCACTGGACGGCACCCCACGCAACCGCGCCCAGCGCGGCCACCACCAGCGAGAACACGATCGCGTGGCGCCAGCGGCGCCAGACGATCAGGTGGGCCACGATCGGCAATGCCGCCAGCGCGCAGGTCGGCTTGACAAGCGAACCGGCGGCGATCAGGGCCGCGGCGGCGACCACGCTCTTGCGTTTCGATCCGAGTACCGCGTAGGCCCCAAGCGTCGCCAGGAGCGCCAACATGTCGACGCGCGCATAGGGCATCCAATAGCTAACCGTCGGTGAAACCAGGAACGCCAGTGGGGCAAGCAGGCCCAATTCCACGCTTCGTGTTTCGCGCCGAACGACCCAGGCCGCCAACGCGGCGATGGCCAATGCCGCCGCAAGGCTCACCAGCCGTCCAGGGATGATACTGTGCCGCGAACCGCCGAGCCGGGCGGCCAGATCGAACACCCAATAATATACCGGGCCATAGCAGCTCAGCGTGTAGTCGGGGGCGCGGAACCATTCGGCCGAAACCGGCTCCGACCGCATCCGCTGGACCGTGGCCAGGATCGGACCTTCACCGTAGCTCTTGCGCTGGAGGTCCAGCGTCTGCAGCGCGTACGCTGAAATTACCGCCGCCAGCGACGCCCCCAACAGCAGTCGGACCGTGACTTTGAGCGCCGGCGGCACCGCGGCGAAGGGCGAGTTTGCCGCGACACGCAAGGTAGGGCGATCAGCGGCTTGCCGCGGCGGGGCGATGGATACGGCGGTCATGCCGCCTATTTTATCGAAAAGTGGCTGTTCGAGACCAGACCAACTTCACGGCGCCCCCGTAGCCCCGGCCTCGCAAGCCTGAGGGTTACCGGGATCTCTTGCGGTTCGTCTTGTGGTCGCCGCCCTGCCGAAGGCAGGGTCCCGATGGCAGTGCGTGTGATAAAGGCCAGGCGTTGGCGGACAGCACAAGGGTGTCAGCCCGCCGTGCAGGTGTCCGCTCGTCCCGGGCATCCCCGGGGGCCTCGTCCTGCAGACCCCCGATTACCTGTGTTACGTGACGCGCGTGCCGATGGATCAAGCATCGTGAAAGGAGAATCAACTAAGGTATCGGGTTGCCAACGCCGACATCGGCAATGAGCCGCGCGGACAACCGTGAAAAATCAGCTCTAGATCCCGGTAACCCAAAGGCTCCGCGAGTTCGGGAGGCCGCTCTACGGCCAGTCGGGACTAATCCCACCACCACTGGCCGTCTTCAAGATGGTCGAGCTGCGTCTGGCTGTGGGCCTTTTCGACCGCGGAGTCCTCGTCGGGCAGGAGGTTCGTCGATACCAGCGCCAACTCGGCGTCGATCCGAACTCCGCCCCCCACCGGCGTCACCAGACGTCCGTTTTTCATGAAAGCCGTGACGGCCGGCTCGACTTGCGTGGGTGTCTGATACGATTCAACGGGGAACTGTTGCTCATCACCAAAGATGGGCAAGTCCCAGCCCGCCTTTTCGTAATAGTCCTGCTTTTGAATGTGGGCGGCCACGATCGCCATGTCGATCAGGTTCCGCAGTTGAGCATAGACTGGTACGACTTGTGCCAATTGCGCGTACTTCTTGGTGAAGCCAAGGGTGAATTTGTGGCTGGCTCCGCCAATTGAGCCGGTGCCGGTGCGTTGACCGTCGGCGGCGACCACTTCGTCTTCTCCCACGAGCTTGACCCCCTGGCCGACCAATTCCATTGCCAAGCGATCTTCGCTGAGCCGGACGCACGCGTATTCGGGCATGAACCACCAGCGATGCATTGCCTTGCCGCTAATGGCCGCGGCATCAGCGATCTGTACGAAACTCTTCAGCGCAAGCTTTCCCCTGGAGAAGTCGTGCGACGGGTCGCCGATGCCGATCAGCTTCATGCGGTAATCGGCTTCAAGCATGACCTGCGCGAAGTGGGTCGTGGCCGGCACACCCATGAAGCGTACCGATTGCATCCCCATGCTTTCGCGGATGCCTTGGGCGATGGCCGGCGCCCGGGCATCGATTTCTTCGGCCGCAAATCCTCGAGGTAGCGACTTAAGGAACTGCTGATATCGCGACAGCCCTTCCTTGGTCGGATCGATCGAGCAGCCGATCGAGCGCTTCGCGTCGCCGCCAGGGCGGTAAGCTCGCAGTGCCACCACGAGGTCTTGCAATTCCAGCACCGGCTGGCCGCTCGAGAGACCGACCACGCGGCCCGAAAGGTCGGTGTACCAACCCTCGGCCGGGCCCGCGAGCACCACGTCGCCCGAATCGGGATAGAAAAACACGTACTGGATGCGCGTCAAGCCCGCCAGGTAGCGCATCTCGTCGGTGAGGTTGTGACCGTCGACGACCGCCTTCTCCAAGCGAGTGAGCGAGACCATCCGCAGCTTGCTTTTGCGTGAAATATCGGGATCGAGCGCGGCTTTGGCGGCCACCATGCGCTGCCGCGTGAGCTGACCACCCAGGTCGTCGTAATACGCCATCGAGAGAACGCCGTTGGCGTCAACGACCACGCCCGCCTGTTGCTGTTGCTGTAGTTGCGCCCATCCCAACGACGATACGCTGAAGAGCGCGGAGAGCGAACCCAAGGCACGGAGCCAATGACGTAATCGGATCGGCGAAGTCATGACCTATTTCCTCTCCCTTTGCTCTGACGGCGAATTGTCCGGTACGCCCCCACCAGGCGAAATGGCTTCCAAAACCGTGGTGGGGGCGATTGTTGATCTATAGCGCACGCGGCGATGCCTAACGTAGGTTTGGCTTTCCAGCCTGACGGCGCAACTAGTGGTTCCGTCAGAGCGGAAAGTCTAACCTGCGACTCAACAATTGATCTTACTTGGGCAATCTAGGCAAAGCAAGGAAAATGGTCTATCTCCTGGAAATCGACCAGCCTACGATCAGGGTTTCTCGCAGGCACCTGCCACGGAATCCACCATTCAGAGGGGTAGTCAGCCGCGCGCGGCGCGTGGTTGACCGCTCGTGGCACGTAGGGTGAGAGGCTCACGGAATCGGTTTTGCGTTTTTCCCCAGTTTGCGTCACACTGTGCGTTTTTCGTGCGTTCAAAGGCCACCCGCCTGCGCTTAATATCCTGTGGGACCTAACCTTTTGGACGAATCAAGCGAAATCTCTGGACTCTTGCGGCGGGCCGCCGAGGGCGACGTCCAGGCTATCGACGCGCTCTTCGCGCGGTACGAAACACGGTTGAAGCGGATGGTGCGGCTGCGCATGAACCGTACGCTCAGTGCGCGAGTCGATGTCTCCGACGTGCTCCAGGACGCCTACGTGGTGGTCGCCAAGAGTCTGGCCGAGTACCTTCGCAACCCTTCGCTCCCTTTCTTTCTCTGGCTGCGTCACATCACGGGCCAGAAACTGATCGAAATCCATCGCCGGCACCTGGGAGCGCAAGCCCGCGATGCCGGGCGCGACGTGCTTCTGGGCGGCGCCGCTGGTCCGGAGGCGACCTCCGAAAACCTCGCGGCGCAGTTGATTGGCCGGCTTAGCTCGCCCTCGTCCGCCGCCCAAAAGGCCGAGCTCCGCGCCCGCGTGCAGGCGGCCCTCGACGGTCTCGACCCGATCGACCGCGAAATACTGAGCTTGCGGCATTTCGAGCAGCTCAGCAACGTCGAAACGGCCGCGCTGCTCGGCCTGGCGGTGCCCAGCGCCAGTAGCCGCTACGTGCGCGCCTTGAAGCGGCTCAAATCGGCATTGAAAGGCGTGGCCGGGCTTTTCGACTCCTCGTAGCATGAATAATTCGGGATAGCTCTCGCCGTTTGCCGCCGGCTCCGTCGCACATTCCGTCGCTTGTCAGCCGGTTGCCGTCGCGTTAAGCTTAAACACTCGTCCAATCATCCGCGGGCCGTACTTGGCGATTTCCGCCCCAGCGAGGAGACGGTCCCTGGCCAACAGCGAAATCTCCGATCGCGAAATCTCCGGCGACGATGAGTTGAGCTTGCTCGCGGAGGAATTCGTCGCGCGCTATCGCGAGGGCCAGCGACCCTCGCTCAACGACTACGCTCGCCGCTATCCGCGGCATGCCCAGGAAATTCGGGATCTGTTTCCGGCATTCATCGCGATGGAGAACATGGCCGCCAGCGAGGTGACCTTAGCAGGCGCTGATGCCAAGGGTTCGCTTCGCTCCCCGCGGCCGGAGCAATTGGGCGATTACCGCATCGTGCGCGAGATCGGCCGGGGCGGCATGGGAGTCGTCTACGAGGCCGAACACCTCTCGCTGGGCAGGCGCGTGGCGCTCAAGCTGCTTTCGGCAGGTGCGCTGTCGAGCGCGGCGCAGTTGCAGCGCTTCGAGCGCGAGGCGCGCACCGCCGCCCGGCTGCACCATACGAATATCGTCCCTGTGTTCGGCGTCGGCCATTGCGACGGCCTGCACTACTACGCGATGCAGTACATCTCCGGCCTGTCGCTCCAGGGCCTGCTCGAGGAATGGAAGGCGCCCCGACTCGTATCGAACGAGACCCCGCCCGGCGGCGCATCGAAGGTGGATCGTACGGAGAGCATGCAAGACGCGGCTTCGCGGCGAGGCCCCGATCCTTCCGGCCCCGGCCGGCGGCACTGGAACTTGGTGGCCAAGATCGGGCTTCAAACCGCCGAAGCCCTGGCCTACGCAGGCAGCCAGGGCATCCTGCACCGCGACATCAAGCCCTCGAACCTGCTGATGGACGACGGCGGCACGTTGTGGATCACCGACTTCGGACTGGCCAAAGTGATCGGCGACGGGGCTTTGACCGAAACGGGCGACCTGCTGGGCACGCTGCGCTACATGGCCCCCGAGACGCTCCAGGGCCGGTTCGACCAGCGCAGCGACCTGTTCAGCCTGGGCCTGACGCTGTACGAGCTATTGGCGCTGCGGCCCGCGTACGGCGAGATCGCGCGACTGCAACTGCTTCGCCAAGTCACCGAAAGCCAGATCATCCCCTTGGGCCGTGTCACTCCCGAAATCCCCAGGGACTTGGAAACGATCGTGATGAAGGCCGTCGCGCGCGATCCGGGCGCGCGTTATCCCACGGCCCGCGCCATGGCCGACGACTTGCAACGGTTTCTGGCCGACCAGCCGATCAAAGCCCGCCCGCTGGGGCCGAGCGAACGGCTCTGGCGCTGGTCGCGCCGCAATCCCCTGGTTGCGGGGCTGGCCGCGACGATCGCCGTGATTCTGTCGCTGGCGGTTGTGGTGTTGGGGATCAGCAACGTGCGGATCAATCACGAAAAAGAACTGAAGGATTCAGCGCTCGCGCAGAAGCAAGAGGCGCTGGGGCGGATGAAATCCGCGTTGAGACTAGCCGACGAACGGGCCAAGCAAATCGGCGGCGACATGGCACGACTGAACGCCGCCAACGGCCTGCTGCAACGCGGCCGTTGGAAAGCGGATGCCGCCCAGTGGGCCAAGGCGCACGCCGACCTGAATGACGCCGTGGAGCTTTACCCCGAGAATTCGACGGTTTGGTACGAGCGGGCCGAGTTCTACGCCCGGCTGGGGTTGTTCGAGCAAGCGGAAAAAGACTTCGCCCAAGGGTTCGAACTGCAAAAGCCCGACCTGACGCGCCAGTGGTTTTGTCGTGCGATCCTGAGCGTGTACGTGGGCGATACCAACGGCTACCGCGACGTTTGCCTGCTGGCCTCGAAACAATTCGGCTCCGAAGCGAAGGACATTCAAGGAGACAATGAAATCGTCCGCGCCTGCGCGATGGCGCCGCTGCCCGAAGCCGATCTTGCCTGGGCGGCGCGGGTAATGCAGAAAGCCGTCGCGCAACAGGGCGAACGATGTTGGAACCTTACCGCGATGGGGATGGTGCAATACCGGGCCGGCAAGTACGAAGAGGCGATCGCGGTGCTACGGAAATCGTTGCTCGCGGGCGATTGGCTGGCGGGCTGCCAAACGAACGCGGTCTTGGCCATGGCGCTCCAGCGGTTGGGTCAGACGCAGGCCGCACGGGAAGCCTTGACGAAGGCCCAACAGGCGCTCGACGCCTGGAGCCAGGCCTGGCTTGCCGCTCCCGCGGGATCCATTCCTATCTGGTGGCTCGACTGGATGCCGTGCCAACTGCTCTACCGCGAGGCCAAGACGCTGATCGACGGCGCGCCGCCTGAAGAAGACCCTCGGCTGTGGGTGGTCCGCGGCCGCGCATGGGCGGCGCTGGAGCGCGAGGATGAGGCCCAGGCATGCTATCGGCGGGCGTTCAAACTGGCGCCGGACGATCTGGCAATTCACCTGGCGGCGCTGCCGCGAGAGGCCGATCTCGACGAACGTACCCAAGAACTCGCCGGCCTCGAGAGGTTCTTGGAACAGCACCCCAACCAGCCGGCGGAGTGCCGTCGCGCTCTGGCGCAGCGGCACTATGACCTTGGCGAACTATTGCGCGGCGAGAAGCACGGCGACGAGGCGCTGGCCGCCTATGGCCGAGCGGTCGAGCTGGCCTCTGATTTCAAAGAGGCATGGTCCCAAAAGGGACTGGTTTCACTTGATCTTTATCGGTTCAAGGACGCGGCCGAGGATTTCTCACACGTCATCGAGCTGGATCCGAAAGACGCGGGGGCCTGGAACGGTCGGGGCTATTCCCATTGCCATTCGAACGAGCTCGACGAGGCGGTTGCCGACCATTCCAAGGCCATCGAGCTTGACCCCAACCTCGCCGCAAGCTGGTTCCACCGTAGCTTTGTCCACATCAAACTGGGCCAATACGACAAGGCCATCGCCGACTGCTCGAAAGCCATCGAACTGGATCCGAAATACGCTGTCGCCTGGTGCCGCCGCGGCGTGGCCCAGGACGATTCGATGCAGCTCGACGAGGCCATCGCCGACTATACCAAAGCCATCGAACTGGATCCGAAATACGTTCTTGCCTGGAGCAACCGCGGCTTGGCCCACTTCAATTTGAACGAGTTCGACGAGGCGGTTGCCGACTATACCAAAGCCATCGAGTTGGCTCCCGACAGCGCGGTGAATCATAACAATCTGGCCTGGTTGCTGGCCACCTCTCCCGATCCAAAGTTTCGCGACCCCCGCCGGGCAGTCGAGCTCGCCAAGCGGGCCGTCGAGCTGGCCCCGGAGGACGCGGGCAACTGGAATACGCTGGGCGCGGCCCAGTACCACACGGACGATTGGAAGTTGGCGATCGAGGCATTGACGAGGTCGATGGAGCTTCGCAACGGCGGGCACGGCAGCGACTGGTTGTTCCTGGCCATGGCGCATTGGAAAATCGGAAGCAGGGAAACGGCGCGAAAGTGGTACGACCAGACAGTCGCCTGGGTCGAGAAAAACAACCCGCGGGATGAACAACTCGAGCGGTTGCGCGTCGAGGCGGCGGAGCTGTTGGAGAAGAACGAGCCTCCGTCAGCCAAAGATTGACCGCTAAATACTCGTATTTCCGCGCCCCATAGCCTTACGTGATGTTGGTCAGGGCCGACAACCACGCAGGTCGCCCCTTTTTTTCCAATTCGGGGCATTTTTCCTGAGTTGGATCTTGCCGCGCCTGCGCTTAATACCTTAGCGCTTGATCGACCGTCGATACGGCGAGGCCCCTGCCTCACCGGCGGCACCCGGCCAGGCCTTGATGGATCACACGCACAATTCCCCAAACAATCCCGCGATCCTAAACCATGTTTGATTCACGACGTATGCCATTTGCCGCGACCAAGTCCGGCGTCGCGGCGCTGGTCTGTTGCTCGTTTCTGACACTGCTCCCCGGCACGGCCAGGGCCGGCTTGTTAGTCTCCAGCGTAGGTCCCAGCGACGTCTTTCAATACGACGCCAACGGCGGATCGTTGGGTTCGTTCCTGGGATCCGCCAACGCCAGCCTCCTGTCGGCCCCCGCCGCGATCGTGTTCGACGCCCACGGCAATCTGCTCATCGCCGACGGCGGCGCCAACAATGTCTGGCAGTTCAACCCCACGAGCCAGATCCTAAGCACCTTCGTCGCGCCCGGCCTCGGCGGCCTGAGCGGGCCCAACGGCCTGGCATTCGATAGCGCCGGCAACCTCTACGTGGCCAGTTCCGGCAACGGCGCCGTCTTCGAATACGACCGCTCGGGAAACCTGCTCAACGGCGGGCCCTTCGTCGCCCAGGGCACCAACGGCCTCACGACCCCGACGGGCCTGGCCTTCGATTCGGCGGGAAATCTCTACGTGGCCGACGCCGGAGGCGGCCCAGGCACTTCCAGCGGGCAAGTGTTGGAATTCAACAACGCCGGCGGACTTGTCGCAACCATCAACGCGCCCGGCGTCAACGGTCTCGATGCCGCGACCGCGTTGGCCTTCGACACCCACGGAAACCTTTACGCCGCCAACGCGACAGCCGGCGCCGGCAACAGCTCGGTATTGGAATACGACTCAAGCGGAAATTTCATCGCCACGTTCGCTTCGGGACTGACAGGCCCAACCGCGTTGGTCTTCGATTCGCTCGGCGACCTGTTCGTCGCCGACGCCGGCCCGAGCACGAACTCGGTCATCGAATTCGACGGCGGCGGCAACCTGCTGGGGACATTCATCGGCCCGGGGGTTGGCGGGCTGGGCGCGCCCGAGGGGCTGTCGCTCGACCAACCACCGGCGCCCGTACCCGAACCAAGCACCCTGTTGATGTTCGCCACGGCGGCGGTCTTCGCCGCCGGCCGGCGCGTGTGGCGCGGATTTTTAAAAGCCAGCCGCTTGTCACCGCTTGCCACCAGCTTCAGCTGGTGGTTACGGCTACCAAACAAACCTCTGGGCCAGCCGGCTTTAGCCGGCTTGCCATCGCCTTCAGGCATTCCGAGGCGGAAAGCCGTGCCTCACTTGGTCCAGCAGTGGCTGAAGCCTGACCAAGCCGGCTAAAGCCGGCTGAAGAAATGTGGTGAGGGCCGATAACCACCAGCTAAAGCGGGTGGCAGTCAAGGCGCCGCACGCGGAGTTGAATCCCAGCGGAAGAAAAAACTGACTTCCGGCCGCAAGGCCAGAAACGACAAAAGAGGCCGGCGAGGCCTTTTTCACCGCCAAGCAAGTCCCTCGCCGGCCCGGCACCGCCCGGGCGCTCGGTCTGCGCGCCCGCCGCGATGGCTCTATCATTGTACCGCCGACCGACACCTATCGACGAGATGGAAACATGCTTTTTACTGACTGGCGACGCTCGCTTCAAAACCGGACCAGGTCATCCAACGATCGGCGCCGCCGCAAGCCGCGCCGCCAGCACCCACGCCGTCGCTCCTTCGAGCCGCTCGAAGACCGCCGGCTGCTCGCCCCCATGACGTTCACCGTGACCGACGCCAGCGACGCCGACGCCGGTTCGCTGCGGGCGGCGATCACCGCCTCGAACGCCAACGCGCCGGGGGCGGGCATGTTCAACACCATCGATTTCGCCATCCCCGGCGCCGGTTCGCACATCATCGAGCCCGCGACAGCGCTGCCCATCATCACCCAAAGCGTGACGATCGACGGCTACAGCCAATCGGGCGCACTGGCCAATGACCAGACCAACAGCGACGACGCGGCCCTCCAGATCGAGCTCGAGGGCGGCGCGATCTCCGCAGCGAACGTCTCCGGGCTGGCGATCGCCGCCAACGGCTGCACGGTGAGGGGGCTGGTCATCAGCGGCTTCGCGCACGGCATCGCCCTGGTCGCCGGCGCCAGCGGCAACACCATCGAGGGAAACTTCATCGGCACCGACGTCAGCGGCACCATTGCCGCGCCCAATCAGAACGAGGGCGTCGGCATTTTCTCAGGCGCCTCCAACAACGTGATCGGAGGCACGACGGTCGCGGCGCGCAACGTCTTGTCGGGAAACGCGAACGAAGGGGTCGGCATCTTCGATTCCGGAACATCCGGAAACCAGGTCGAGGGCAACTTCATCGGTATCGCCGTCGACGGCAACACCGCGCTTGCGAACCAGGTCCGGGGCGTGTTCATCGCCAACGCCGCCTCGAACAACGTCATCGGCGGCACGGCCGCCGGCGCCGGCAACGTCGTCTCGGGCAATGGCGCCTTCGGCGTGCTCATTTTCGGCAAAGACAGTTCCGGCAATGTCACGACGGGCAATCTCGTCGAGGGCGACATCCTGGGCGCGAACGCCGCCGGCACGGCGCCCGCGCCCAATCCCTTCGGCGCTTTCATTGGCGGGGGGGCCACGGGCAATACGATTGGCGGCACCGTAACGGCCGCCGGCAACGTCATTGCCGACAACACCGTGGCCGGAGTCGGGCTCAGCGACGGCGGCACCAACAACAACCGGGTGCTTGGCAATTTGATCGAGGGTAATCTCGACGGCGTCAAGATTCAACTGGGCGCGAGCGGCAACGTCGTCGGGTCTTTGGGCGTCGGAGCTTTCGGCGGGCGGAACACGATTTCCGGGAATTTGAACGACGGCGTGCTGATCACGGATCCTGGCACGATCGGCAATGTCGTCCAGAGCAATTTCATTGGCACCAATACCGGCGCCACCGCGCTGGATCCCAATGGCTTGGATGGCGTCGCGATTCAAGCCGGCGCCTCCAACAACATCATCGGCGGCGCCTTTGCCAGCGGCAACAAGCAAAACGGCGTGGCGATCAGCGACCTCGGCGACCCCGGCACTGCCGGCACAACCGGCAACCAGGTGGCGAGCAATTACATCGGCGTCGACTTTCACGGGTTCAACGCACTGCCGAACGGAGCCGACGGCGTCCTGATTTCGAACGGCGCGTGGAAAAACACGGTCGGCGGCTACATGACCGTTGGCGCGGCGACGGTGCCCGTCGGCAACGTCATTTCCGCCAATAGCAGAAATGGCATCGAAATTGATAACGGCTCGTACGACGTGGTGCAAGGCAACTACATCGGCACCAACGCCGCCGGCACCGGCGCGCTGGGCAATGCGGAATTAGGGATAAAACTGTTCTTAGCCGGGGGCACGATCATCGGCGGGACCGCCGCCGGGGACCGGAACGTTGTTTCGGGCAACCTCGGTGGCGGCATTTACATCGTGGGCGAAGGGGGCGACTTGGTGCAAGGCAATTACATCGGAACCAACGCCGCCGGGGACAGTGCCCTGGCTAATGGTGTAGGCGTGCTGATCGACCCAGGTACTGGCGGTGTCCAAGACGTCACCATCGGCGGGACCGCTGCCGGCGCGGGAAACCTCATCTCCGGCAATCAAGCGGACGGAATCCAAATTTACGGGCTGCTCGCCAGCAACATTCAGGTCCAGGGCAACAAGATCGGCACTGACGTTACGGGGACTGCGCCTCTTGGCAACTTGGTTGGTGTAACTATCGACGAAGCCTCCGACAATACGATCGGCGGCGTGGTCAACGGCGCGGGGAACATCATCGCCTTCAACACGGACATTGGGGTGGCCCTAGAAAACACCCCTGGGGCCCTCGCTGGCGCGACCGGCAATTCCATATTGTCCAATTCTATCTTCTCCAACGGCGAGCCTTCTGCCTATGCGGGAATCTATCTGTTTTTTTCCAACCATTCACAGAATTACCCGGTTTTGATTTCCGCGGTGGGCCACGCCGACGGCACGACCACACTCCGCGGGCTCTTCAAAAGCACGCCCAATACGAACTACCGGCTCGAATTCTTCGCCAATCCCGCCGCCGACCCGTCCGGTTTCGGCGAAGGCCAAACGTTTCTCGACGCTGTTGGCGTAACCACCGACGGCTTTGGCCACGCGAGCTTCACCGTGACGCTGGGCTTTTTGCCCGTCGGCACCTCGCTGACCGCCACGGCCACCGACTTGACCACCAACGTCGGCGACACTTCGCAGTTTTCCAACGACATCCAGGTCGCAAACCATACCCCGACCCTGGCCAACATCAGCCCCAGCGCGACGGTCGAAGGGCCCTTCACGCTGATCGTCAACGGCGGTAACTTCGCGGTCGACGCCGTCGTGTCGCTGGGCGGAACGCCGCTGGCCACGACGTTCATCAACGCCGGGCAATTGCAAGCGGCGGTGCCGGCCTCGCTGGCCGAGGAAGCCGCCGATCTGATCACCGTTTCCAACCCGGGGCCGGAAGGCGGCACGTCGAGCGGGCTGCCGCTGGCGGTGAGAGACGCGCCACTTTCGGCCAGCGGTCCGGTGACACAGGACGGCGGCCTGCCGGAAACTCTGGCCGCCACCGAGGGAGGCGTCTTTTCGGGCCTGGTCGCCACGTTCACCGACGCCGGCGGACCCGAACCGGCCGCCAACTATTCGGCGATCGTCGACTGGGGCGACGGCAACAGCAGCCAGGCGACGCTGTTTGCGGCCGGCGGCGGATTCAACGTGCTGGCCAGCCATAGCTACGAGGAAGAGGGCGCCTATCAGGCCGTCACGACCATCGTCGACGGCGGCGGCGCCAGGGCCACCGCCGTCAGCCCGGTGAATGTCGTTGACGGCGCGCTTTTCGGCGTGAGCAAGACGCCCACGTTCACCGAGGGCGCGGCGCTGTTGCGCACCGTGGCCTCGTTCGAGGACGCCGACCCCAAGGGCGCCGTGGGCGATTACACGGCCAGCATCGACTGGGGCGACGGCCAGTCGACTTCCGGCACCATCGTCGCCAACGGCGCGATCTTCGACGTCAACGCCCTGCACCAGTACGCCGCGGACGGCACGTATTCCATCACCGTCGTCGCGCAAGACGCCGGCGGCGCCCTCGCGACCATCGACAGCACGGCCGCCGTGGCCGACTCGCTGGCCGCCAAGCCCGTCGCCCTCAACGTCATAGGCAACAAGAGCTTCGGCCCGGCCACGGTAGCCACGTTCACCGACGCCGACAACAGCAAACCGCTGGCCAGCGACTACACCGCCACGATCACTTGGGACGACGGCACGACCACGAGCGGTACCTTCTATGTGCAGGGTAGTGGCGTGGGCGCCACCTTTTCCGTTCTTGGCACCCATCACTTCGCCAGCTTTTCGGGCTACCACACGATCAGCGTGGCCATCACCGACCTGGACGACGGCGGCGTGACGACCGTGACTGACAGCGTGCTCGATCCGCCCGGCCTGACGCCCAACCAGATCTACGTGCTGAACGCTTATCAAGACGCGTTCGGCGCGGCGGGCGCGACGACGACGATGGTGGCCGGCGCGAGTCTCGCCGACTGGGCGGCGAAGCTCGACGCCGGCGCGTCGCACGCCTCGTTCGCCACGGCGCTTTTGCACAGCGACGAATACTACGGAAGCATCGTCGGCGCGGTGTACCAGAAGTACCTGGGCCGGGCGCCCGACGACGGCGGCCTGGCGTACTGGGTGGGGCAACTGCGGCAGGGCATCACCGACGAGCAGTTGGAGGCCTCGTTCGCCGGCGCGGCGGAGTTCTACCAGCACGCCGGCGGCAGCGACACCGGCTGGGTCGGCGCCATGTACCTCGACATTCTGGGCCGCGCGGCCGACGCGGCGGGCGTGGCCTATTGGACAGGGCAACTGGCCCAGGGCGCCGACCGCGCCGCAGTGGCCCACGGTTTCGCGGCCAGCCCCGAACGCGAGGCGCAGCGCGTCGGCGACGACTATTTCGCCGACCTTGGCCGCGCGGCCGACACGGCGGGCCAGGCCTACTGGGTAAACGCCTTCGAGCACGGGATGCACAATGAGGACGTGATCGCCGGCTTCCTGGCGTCGGATGAGTATTACTTGGCACACTCGTCGTAGCACGGAATTCATTCCGTGATCGCGGTCGCCTTCGGCGACCCACGACGGAATGAGTTCCGTGCCACGTGCAAGTCGTAGGGTGGGCACCGCCGCACCGCCCACAACTGACGCGGGCTAAAGCCCACGCTACCTAAGCGGCGGGCCGCGACGATAACGTAGCACGGAATTCATTCCGTGATGGTGGTCGCCATGGCGACCCACGACGGAATGAATTCCGTGCTACGTCCGATGACCATGACGACCTTCGGCTGGAAAGCCGGAGTACCCAGTACGACCTGTATCCGTGTTTCATCCGTGTTCGATCCGTGGCCAAAACCATCCCTCTCACCCCCGAGTTCTCCATGAACCTTACCCGCAAATTCCACAAGAAAGCCCGTCCGTCCAAAGGCCACCGACCCAATCGCCGTCGCGCGCGCCGTCCTGAGTGGCTCGAAACGCGCACGCTGCTCGACGGGGCCGGCGCCGCGCCGGCCGCAGCCTATGGCCAACTTCCGCTGTCGTTCGAGATCAACCAGGGCCAGACCGATCCCCAAGTCAACTTCCTGTCGCACGGCGCGGGCTACGGATTGTTCCTGACGCCAAACGGGGCGGTGTTGGACCTGCAACACCCGTCAGCGGCCGCCAATCCATCGTCACCACTCACCACTCACGACTCACCACTCACTGACGTCCTGCAAATGCGGTTCGTCGGCGCCAACCCCGCCGCGCAGGCCGTGGGCGTCGACAAGCTGGCCGGCGTGAGCAACTACCTGATCGGCAACGACCCCTCGAAATGGCACACCGGCATCGCCAATTACGGCCAGGTCGAGTACCAGGATCTCTATAGCGGCGTGAACCTGATTTACTACGGCAACCAGCGGCAATTGGAATACGACTTCGTCGTCGCGGCGGGCGCCGATCCCTCGCAAATCGCCTTCCGCTTCGCCGGCGCCCAAAGCACCACGCTCGACGCCCAGGGCAACCTCGTGCTGCACACGGCCGGCGGCGACGTCGTCGAGCATGCGCCCGTGATTTACCAGCAGATCAACGGTGTGCGACAGGCGGTCGAGGGCCGCTACGTGCTGTTACCCGGCGAAGTCCCGAATTCCACCACTCACACCTCACCGCTCACCACTCACCAGATCGGCTTCGCCGTCGGCAGTTACGACCACAGCCAGGCCTTGGTCATCGACCCGATCCTGAGTTACTCCACGTACCTTGGAGGTACGTCCGACGATCTAGCCACAGGCATCGCCGTTGACGCGGCTGGCGAGGCATTCGTGGCGGGGAGCACTTTTTCCACGGACTTCCCCATGAGCGGGGGTGGGCAACAAACGTCCAACGCCGGTTCCTCAGACGCCTTCGTGGCCAAGCTCAACGCCGCCGGCACGGCGCTGGTCTATTCCACCTACATCGGCGGTGGCCTTGACGACTTGGCAGAGGCGATCGCGATTGACGCGTCGGGCGAGGCTTACGTAACCGGTGCCACCGTCTCCACGGATTTCCCGACAACTCCTGGGGCGTTCCAAACCTCTCCGGCCTTCCGCGGCTCGACCGACGCCTTCGTCGCCAAGCTCAACGCCGCGGGTACGCGGCTGATCTATTCCACCTACCTCGGCGGCACCGGCTACGATCAGGCGAACGCGATCGCCGTCGATACCTCGGGCAACGCATACGTGGCGGGATACACCGGTTCCACGGATTTCCCGGCGAGCAACTCCAATGCCGGCGGCGACGACGCCTTCGTCACCAAGTTCAACTCCACCGGCACCTCGCTGGTCTATTCCGTCTATCTCGGCGGCAGCGGCATTGATAGGGCCAAGAGCATTGCCGTCGACGCGGCGGGCGACGCATATGTGGCGGGGTATACGAATTCCACCAACTTCCCGGCCGTGAACGAACTGCACGGCGGCTTGGACGCTTTTGTCACCAAATTCAACTCCGCCGGCTCCTTGCTCTACTCGGACTACCTCGGCGGCAGCGGCGACGATTTCGCCACCGGCGTCGCCGTGGATTCGGCCGGCAACACCTATGTCACGGGGAGTACGCAATCGAGCAACCTTTATACGAGCGCAAACGCCGAGCAGTCGGTCTTCGGAGGGAACACCGACGCCTTCGTGACCAAGCTCGACGCCACTCTAGGCATCGTTTATTCCACCTACCTCGGCGGCGGCAGCGCCGATACCGGCAATGCGATCGCCGTCGACGCCGCGGGCGAGGCCTACGTGGCCGGATACACCGCTTCAACGAATTTCCCCACGGCCTCCGGCGCGTTGCAGGACTCCAACGCAGGCGTCGAGGATGCTTTCGTCTCCAAGCTCAATGCCACCGGCACGGCACTGGTCTATTCCACCTACCTCGGCGGCGGCAACTTCGACGTCGCCAACGCGATCGCCGTCGACCCCGCGGGCGCGGCCTATGTCGCCGGGAACACGCTTTCGCCAAACTTCCCGACGTCAATCGACGCGTTACAGCCCTCCTATGCCGGCGGCTTAGACGCCTTCGTCGCCAAGATCACCACGGCGGCGCTGGGCTTGACCAGCACCTCGGTCGTGGCGACCGAGGGCGCGCCGTTCAGCGGCGTCGTCGGCTTTCTCATCGACGAGGCCCAGGCCTTCGATCCGGCGAGCAACTTCAGTGTCCTGATCGGTTGGGGCGACGGCGGCACGTCGCTCGCCACAGTCGTCCCCTTCCTCAACGGCTTCAATCTCCTCGGCTCACACAACTATGCCGAAGACGGGCAATACACGATGACCGTGACCGTCGTCGATGCCGACGGCGACACTGCCAATTCCTCCGGCGCCGCCACGGTTTCCGACGCCGCATTGTCTGGCGTGAGCAAGACCGCCGCCTTCACCGAGGGCGCGGCGCTACTTCGCACCGTGGCCTCGTTCGAAGACGCCGACCCCAAGGGCGCCGTGGGCGATTACACGGCCAATATCGACTGGGGCGACGGCCAGACGACCACTGGCACGGTCGTCGCCGACGGCGCCATCTTCGACGTCAACGGACTGCACCAATACGCCGCGGACGGCAGCTTTGCGATCACCGTCGTCGTGCATGACGTCGGCGGCGCCAACGCCGACGGGCCCGGCGCCGGCATCACCATCAACAGCGCGGCCGTCGTCGCCGACTCGCTTGCCGCCAAGCCGATCAATCTGAATGTGATCGGCGGCAAAAGCTTCAACGGCTTCGTTGCCAGCTTCACCGACGCCGACAACAGCAAACCCGGCGCCACCGATTACGCCGCCACAATCACCTGGGACGACGGCACGTCCACGAGCGGCACCTTCTATGTTCAGAACAGCGGTCCCGGCGCCACCTTCTTCGTACGTGGCAGCCATCAGTTCGCCAGCTTCTCGGGCTTCCACACGATCAGCGTGGCCATCACCGACCTGGACGACGGCGGCGTGACGACCGTGATCGACAGTGTGCTTGATCCGCCCGGCCTGACGCCCAACCAGATCTATGTCCTGAACGCATATTTGGACGCGTTCGGCGCGGCGGGCACTACGACCACGACGGTGGCCGGCGCGAGCCTTGCCGACTGGGCGGCGAAGCTCGACGCCGGTGCGTCGCATGCGTCGTTCGCCACCGCGCTTTTGCACAGCGACGAATACTACGGAAGCATCGTCGGCGCGGTGTACCAGAAGTACCTCGGACGCGCACCCGACGACGGCGGCGTGGCATATTGGGTGGGGCAGATGCGGCAGGGAATGGCCGACGAGCAGTTGGAGGCGTCGTTCGCCGGCGCGGCGGAGTTCTACCAGCACGCCGGCGGCAGCGACTCCGGCTGGGTCGGCGCCATGTACCTCGACATTCTGCGCCGCGCGGCCGATGCGGCGGGCGTGGCCTTTTGGACAGGGCAACTGGCCCAGGGCGCCAACCGCGCCGCCGTGGCCCAAGGTTTCGCGGCCAGCGTTGAACGAGAGGCCCAGCGCGTCCAGGACGACTACTTTGCCGACCTGGGCCGCACGGCCGACGCGGCGGGCCAGGCCTACTGGGTGAATACCTTCGAGCACGGAATGCACAATGAGGACGTGATCGCAGGCTTCCTGGCCTCCGACGAATACGAATTGGCGCATTCGTCGTAAGGTGTCATCCAGTGTAACCGCGCGCTCCCACCGCGCGGCGACCGAAGCCGTTTCCGCGGCCGTTGGCGGCCGATTTGAGTTGCGGTGCGGCGGCCAACCAGCGAAAATTGCCCGGCCCGAGCAGCTCCTCGATCCGCGCCCGCATCTCGGCGTCGGTCGAAACGCGGACCCCGTCGCACTCGCAAAACACCTTGCTTCCGTCGGTCAAGGCAAGCACGATCTGGAAGTCGCAGTTGCCGGGGTAGCCGCGGACGATTTCGCGGAGGCGAACGAGGGCCTTTTCGCCGTGCGCGCGTTCGTCGACGCGAACCATGACGCCTTTGGTGTAGCGCGCCGGCAATTCCTCCAACGGAATCAGCTCGTTGACGATCAGGTTCGCCTCCTCGCTTCCCGGCCGTTTGTCGATCGCGCCCCGCACCGCCAGCACGCGGTCGGCTTCGACCAGGTGACCTAACCGCGCGTACTCGTCGGCCCACATGATGCAGCGGATCATGCCCGACATGTCTTCCAGGTCCCACATCGCGTACTTGGTCGGGGCGCCCGGCCGGGCATTCTTGCTGTGCTTGAACACCACCGAAGCCAGCATCCCGCCCAGCAGCACCTCGCTGCGGTGCGGCAATGCCGTCGCGGCGGAGGTGCTGTGCGTGCAAAAAACCTCCAGCGTCTTGCGGAACTCCTCCAGCGGGTGACTCGAGAGGTAAAAGCCGAGCACCTCCTTTTCGTGTGCCAGCCGTTGACGTTCCTCCCATTCGGGCATGTCGGGCAGGCTGGCTTTGGCGGCCGTGGCCGGCCCCTCGTCGACCTCGTCGAAAAGGCCCTTTTGCCCGCTACG
>Ga0307373_10005122_pt1 | contig 21661 bp, 22 predicted proteins | sample OX2MG_FD_202534 | JGI IMG/M metagenome (GOLD analysis project Ga0307373, IMG submission 202534) | Soil microbial communities from Risofladan, Vaasa, Finland - OX-2 | ecosystem: Environmental > Terrestrial > Soil > Coastal area > Acid sulfate soil | place: Finland: Risofladan, Vaasa | collected...
AGGCGAGGTGCGAGTTCGCGATGTTGGCGTTGAGCCAGCGCGCCGCGTCGATAAAGCTCGGAATGTCCTGCTCGCCGCAAACCACGAGGGTTGGCGCGGTGATCTTCGGCGTCAGCTGGCGCAGATCGGCCGCGGCGAGCGCTTCACACGCGCGGGCATATGCCTCGTTCGGGCAGTGCTCGAAGGCGGCGCGCACGTAGCGCACGGCCGGCGGATTCTGCGTGACGAATTCCTTGGTGAACCAGATGTCGAGCAGACCGGGAATCAGGGACTTGACCCCGTCCTTGCGCGCCTGCGCCGCTCGCACCGCCCACATGCCGCGCATTTCGTCGGTATAGCGCGGCGTCGTGTCGATCAGCACGAGCCGGTCGACTCGCGCCGGAAAAACCGCCGCAAAATGCTGCGCAACTAGGCCGCCAAGCGATATGCCGGCGATCGTGGCGCGCGCGACGCCGGCACCGCCCAGCATCGCGGCAAGCTGGCTCGCGAGGTCGGCGATGCAATAGGGTCCCGACGGGACCGGGCTTTCGCCATGCCCGGGAAAATCATAGGCGAGCAACGTATAGTCGTGGTCCCAGTCGGGCAGCGCGATCCGCCACAACCGATGGTCGACACCGAGGCAATGCAGCAAGACCACGGGCGGCCCTTTGCCTGTCCGGCGCAACGTGATCGTGCCTGCATCGAGTGCCGAACCGATTCCGCCCATTGCTCCTCCCGTCATTAATCGTCCGTTTACCATAGCGCGCGGCCCGATGCGGCGCTTCTCGGCAAACACAACGTTAATGATTCTCGGCCATGCTTGGCCGCGTCCTTCCTTGGCTGTGAACATCAGGCATGACCGGTATTCTTAACGGCGCCTACGAACCGATGCTCGTTCTCTTGTCGATGGGCATCGCCACCTGGGCCTCATTCGTCGCGCTCAACGTCGCCTCCCGCATCTGGTCATCGACCGGCTGGGCCCGGATCGGCTGGATCATTGCCGCAGCGACTGCGATGGGCGGCGGCATCTGGTCGATGCACTTCATTGCGATGCTGGCGTTCTCGCTGCCGGTGCCGGTCGGTTACAGCATCCCGGTCACCCTGATCTCGCTCGCCATCGCGATCGACGTCACCGCTGTCGCATTCGCGATTGTGGCCGGCGGTCGAACCACGCAGCGGCTCATCCTCGCGGGCGCGGTCATGGGCCTTGGCGTCGCGGCCATGCATTACACCGGCATGGCGGCGATGCAACTGCCGGCGGTCGTCACCTACAATCCGACGATCGTTGTCGCTTCGATTGCCATTGCCTGCGTTGCCGCGACCGTCGCGCTATGGATCGCGCTGCACGAAAAAGGGGCGCTGTGGCGCGCGGGCGCCGCTGTGGTCATGGGTGCCGCCGTCTACGGGATGCACTACACCGGCATGGAGGCTGCCTGCTTCACCGCCATACCGAGCCTGCTGCATCCGCAAGCGGCTCAGCTGGATCGCGGCACCCTGGCGCTGACCATTGCCATGGCGAGCGCGATCATCCTCAGCCTCGAGCTGCTTTCCGCCAAGTTCGATCACCACCGCGAATCGGCTCGCGTTCGCGAGCAACAGATCGTTCAGATCACTACCGACCGCTTCCGCCATCTGGTGCAGAGCTCGAACGACATCTTCCTGGTGGTCACGCGAACCGGCCAGATCACGTTTGCCGTGCAGTCGCAAGGGCTAACCGGCTTCGACGTCAAACCGCTCGAAGGTGGTAGCATCTTCGACCTTGTCGAGGGACAAGGCATCGATCTGCTGCGTCGTGCGCTGATCGTGCATGGCCCGCGCTCGGCGGCCGCGCATGTCGACCGTCTGAAGATCCGGAAGGCTGGCGGCCCGCTGCGCGATTACGAGGCGACGCTTTGCAACATGTCGCACGAGCCGTCGATCGGCGGCGTCGTCATCACCTTCCACGATGTTACCGAGCGCGAGCGCGCCGTCGTCGAGCTGCTTGAGGCCAAGCAGGTATCGGAAGATGCGAGTCGCCTCAAAAGTGAATTCATCGCCAACATGAATCACGAGCTGCGGACGCCGCTCAACGCCATCCTCGGCTTCTCCGAGATCATGATGAACGATGCGCAAGCCAAGCTAGCGCAGGGCCGCTACCGCGAATACGCCAAGGACGTCAATCGCAGTGGCACCCAGCTGCTGTCGATCATCAACGATATCCTGGATTTCGCCAAATCGGACGCCAAGCAGCTCACGCTGAACGAGAGCCTGATCGACGCGACGACACTGATCGACGACAGCGTCCGATTCGTCACGCCGATCGCCAACAAGAAGGGCGTGATCATCACCACCAAGGTCGCGGCGAACGTGCCGAATTTCCGCGGCGACGAACGCCAGCTGCGGCAAATCCTACTCAATCTGCTGTCGAATGCGGTCAAGTTCACGCCGGCCGAACGCGAGGTGCGCGTCCTGGTGCGGACGAGCGATGCCGGGGGCGTGCAGATCGATGTCGAGGACACGGGCATCGGCATACCGCCCGATCAAATCAATCGCGCGATGGAGCCGTTCTACCAGGTCGACGGCTCGCTGGCCCGTACCCAGGAAGGCACAGGCCTCGGCCTGCCGATCGCCAAGTCGCTGGCCGAGCTGCACGGCGCCACGTTGCGGCTCGAAAGCGCTGTCGGCTACGGCACCACGGCGCGCCTCATTCTCCCACCCGAACGCAACGTCCGCCAGACCGCCGCCGCGTGAGCGGCGTGCACGGCGGCAGGCCGGCGAGGAGCCGAATCGAGCCCCGCCGCATTAATACTGGGCAATGCGAGCTCGCGGCGCGGTTCTGCTGATCGGCATGTGCCTCTGTGCGTCGGTGGCACGCGCTGGGCAACTCTCGATTCTCGAAGAAAACGACTCGCTCTTCTTTACCAGCGACAAGCACTACACCCAGGGCATTCGCGGTGCTTATCTTTCCGATCCGCTGGCATCCGACGATTGGCGCTACAAGGCGTTCGACCTGGTACCGGTTTTGTTTCCCGATGCTGCCGCAAGCGAGCGGCGCTTTGACTGGATTTTTCTCGGCCAAAGCATCTTCACGCCGATCAACCTCACGCTCAATCCGCCCGATCCGCACGACCGTCCCTATGCCGGCTGGCTCTATACCGGCGGCTCGCTGCTGCAAGAGAACGGCAATCAGCTCACCGGACTGGAACTGCTGCTTGGCGTGGTCGGCACGGCCGCGCTCGGTCGCCAGGTGCAGAACGACTGGCATCAGTTCATCGTCGGCATTCCGGGCGGCGAGGGCTGGCACGATCAGCTAAAGAACGAGCCGGCGTTGGTGTTGTCCTATGAACGGCGCTGGCGCGTGGGGGTCGCTGATTTTGGCGATGTCGGCATCGACATCGTACCGGAGGCGGGCGTGACCGCCGGCAACGTGTTCACCTATGGCGCCGTCGGCGGCGTGATGCGTTTCGGCCAGGACCTCGCCGCCGATTACGGTCCCGCACGCATCCGTCCGGCGCCGTCGGGAACCGATTGGTTCGACGGCTCCCGGCTGACCAAGCCGCTCGGTTGGTACGTCTTTGCCGGTGCCGAAGGTCGCGCCGTCGCGCGCAACGTGTTCCTCGACGGCAACGCGTTCGCCTCGAGTCCGCATGTCGCCAAGAAGCCGCTCGTCGGCGATCTGACGGCCGGGGTCGCGCTGTTTTGGAAGAACGATCTACGCCTCGATATCGGGTTGTTGACCCGCACCAAGGAATTTTACGGACAACAGGGCGAGGACAGCTATGCCGGCTTTCGTTTCTCGTTCGGCCTTTGAATCGTGAATCGTCAGCATCGGCGCCACGGGCGGGATTATCGGCGGGCTTGATTGGACCAGCGCGACGTGCTTCCTGTGCGCGCTGAATACAACGGAGGAACCATGGCCGACACGATCAAGGTCTTCGCGATCTGCGGGAGTCTGCGGAAGGGCTCGTACAACCGCCTGGCGCTCAAGGTCGCTGCGGACAATTTGCCGCCCGGCATGACGCTCGACCAGTATGACCGGCTCGCCGAAATTCCGCCGTACAACGAGGACATTCGCCAGCAGGGACTCCCGCCGGTCGTCGAGGATTTGCGCCAGCGTATCAAGGCGGCCGACGGCCTGCTTTTCGTCACGCCCGAATACAACTATTCGATGCCGGGCGTGCTCAAGAACGCCATCGACTGGGCGTCGCGGCCGCCCGATCAACCGTTCGCCGGCAAGCCGGTCGCGATGATGGGCGCGAGCATGGGCATGTTCGGCACCGGGCGCGCGCAATATCATCTACGCCAGACCTGCGTGTTCCTCGACATGGTTCCGCTCAACAAACCCGAAGTGATGATTGCGCAAGCGCAGAACAAGTTCGATGCGCAAGGCCAGCTCAGCGACGAGGCGACGCGCAAATTCATCCAGGAGCTGATGGCGGCGCTGGCCGCGTGGGTCAAGCGCTTGAAAGTCCAAGCGTAATTCGACAGCAAGCGCCGGAGTGCCAACTGCCGTCCGCGATGCCAAATATCAATTGCACCGCGGATCGGACCGCGACGCAATCGATGGAGCGGATCATGGCCTTGGCAGTAGCTAAGACTCGGAAAGGAACGGAGCCGTTCGCGACGGAAGCCGAGCGTTGGGAAGCGGTGAAGCGACGCGATCCGGCTGCCGATGGTCACTTCTATTACTCGGTACGGACGACCGGCGTTTATTGCCGTCCCAACTGCGCGGCGCGCCCGGCACGGCGCGAGAACGTCGCGTTTCACGACAGCCGGATGGCGGCCGAAGCCGCCGGCTTCCGGCCGTGCAAACGGTGCCGACCCGATGCGCCCTCGCTTGCTGCCCGTCGTGCCGCCGTCGTGGCCGAGGCCTGCTGGGCGATCGAGGCGGCGGAAGCGCCGCCGGATTTGGGCGCGCTGGCCCACGCAGCGGGCATGAGCCGCTTCCACTTCCATCGTGTGTTCAAGGCAATGACCGGCGTAACGCCGCGGGGCTACGCGGCCGCCTGCCGCGCGCGGCGGCTGCACGACGAATTGCCGCGCGCCGGCAGTGTGACGGATGCGATCTACGGCGCCGGGTTCGGGTCGAGCGGCCGATTCTATGCCGTTTCGGACGCGCTGCTTGGCATGCGGCCAAAGGAGTTCCGCGCCGGCGGTGTCGGTGCCGCGATCCGCTTCGCGGTCGGCCAATGCTCGCTGGGCGCGATCCTCGTCGCGACAACTGACAAGGGCGTCTGCGCGATCATGCTGGGCGATGATCCCGAGCGCCTGGTGCGTGCGTTGCACGATCGGTTCCCGAAGGCGCAGCTCGTCGGTGGCGAACCGGCATTCGAGCAGATGGTGGCTGGCGTCGTCGGCCTCGTCGAAGGGCGCGGCGCGGCGATCGAGTTGCCGTTCGATTTGCGCGGTACGGCGTTCCAGCAGCGTGTCTGGCAGGCGCTGCGCGCGATCCCGCCCGGCGCCACGGCGACCTATACCGAGATCGCCAAGCGTATCGGCCACCCCCGCGCAGTGCGCGCCGTCGCGCAGGCGTGTGCCGCGAATCCAGTCGCTGTCGCGATCCCCTGCCACCGCGTCGTACGGCGAGACGGCGGGCTCGGCGGCTATCGCTCGGGCATAGAGCGCAAGCAGGCGCTGCTCGCCCGTGAAGCCAAATCGCGCGACGCGACGGGCTAGGCCGGCGCTGGAACCAACGTTGCCGCGAGTTCGAGCGTCGCGCGAACGATCTCCGCGTCTTCCGCCAGCGGCGTGAGTTCGAAGCCGAGATCGCGGCACAAATCGAGCATCAACCGGTTCTCGCGCAGCACGTCGCCGCGCAGCGAACGAATGCCGCGGCCGCGGGCATAGGCGATGAGTCGCGTCATCATGAAATGGCCGAGGCCGTGGCCTTTGCGATCCGAGCGCACGACGACCGCGAATTCCGCGTGCTCGTTGTCGGGATCGGCCGCCAGCCGGACCACGCTGACGATTTCCGGCGTCGCACCTTCGTCGGCGTCGTCACAAAGCAACAGTGCCATCTCGCGGTCGTAATCGAGCTGAGTTAAACGCGCGAGCAGCACGGGGCTGAGCTCGGTGAGCGGGGCGAAAAACCGCATGCGGATGTCCTCGGGCTCGAGATGCCGGAAAAGGGCGACGATCGACGCCGCATCCTCGGGCCGGATCGGCCGCAATTGGTAGGTGTGGCCGCCGGGCAGAACCACACGCTCGACGAGGGCACTGGGATAGGGGCGGATGGCCAGCCGCGCCGTCGGGTCGCCGCTCGCGGCTTTGACTCCGATGCGGGCGTCGAGCGCGATCACGCCGTGGGCGTCGGCAAGCAGGGGATTGATATCGAGCTCCGCGACCTCGGCGAAGTCGACGACCAGCTGCGACAGTTTGACGAGGGTCGCGGCGATCGCATCCAGCGCCGCCGCCGGCTGGTTGCGGTACCCCTGCAGCAGGCGATAGATGCGGGTTCGCGTCATCAAGGCTCGCGCCAAAGCGAAGTTGAGCGGCGCCAGCGCCAGGGCCTTGTCGTCGATGATCTCCGCGGCCGTGCCGCCATGTCCGAAGAGAATGACCGGACCGAATTGCGCGTCGTCGGTCATGCCCAGGATGAGCTCGTAGGCATCGCGCCGCGTTACCATCGGCTCGACCGTGAATCCATCGATGTGCGCGTGGGGCAGCGTCTGCCGGATGCGAGCGAGCATCAATCCCGCTTCAGCGCTCGCAGCCGCCGGCGTTTGCAGGTCGAGCGCGACGCCGCCGACATCGCTCTTATGGGTGATGTCGGGCGACAGGATCTTGACCGCGCAGGCCGTGCCAAGGGCGCGCGCGATCGCGCCGACCTCATCCGGGGTTTTTGCCGTTCGCGTGACCGCGACCGGAATTCCGTAATCTTGGAGCACTTCCTTGCTTTCGGCCGCGCTCAGCCATTTCCGCTGCTCCGTCAGCGCTCGATCGATGAGCTTGCGTACCCGTTCGCGTTCGGGTGTGAACGTATCGGATGTCGCGGCCGGAACCTGACGCAATAATTCCTGGTTGCGGCGATAGCGGACGAGATGCATGAAGCCGCGCACAGCCTCGCTCGGTGTTGCATAGGTCGGAATGCGGGCCGCCGCAAACACGCGGCGCGCATCGTCGGCGGTGCTCTCGCCGACCCAACTGGTCAGCAGGGTGCGTGGCTTGGTTTGGCCTGCTTCGGCGAGCACGCGAGCCGCCTCGACCGGCGACGCCAACGCCGTTGGTGCATTGAGCACGAGCAGCGCGTCCGCATTGCTGTCGCGCCGTGCGATTGCGACCGCGTCGCGATACCGCTGCGGTGACGCATCGCCGATGATATCGATCGGATTGCCGTGCGACCAGGTGTGCGGCAGGACGCGATCGAGCGCCGCAATCGTTTCCGGCTTGAGCTCCGCCAGTTTTCCGCCTGCCTCGATCAGGCTGTCGGTCGCCATCACAGCGAGACCGCCGCCGTTCGACAAGACGGCCAGCCGGTCGCCGCTCACCGGATCGCACAGTGCTAGGGTTTCCGCGGCGTCGAACAGCTCGTCGAGCTCGTAGACGCGCAGCATGCCGGCGCGGCGGAACGCGGCGTCATACACCGCGTCGGCGCCGGCGAGCGCTCCGGTGTGCGAGCGCGCGGCGCGCGCGCCTTCGCTGCGCCGTCCGGCTTTCACGACGATGACGGGTTTCGTTCGCGCCGCCACGCGCGCAGCCGACATGAATTTTCGCGGCGCGGTCACACCTTCGATGTAGAGCAGGATCGCGCGCGTCTCGGTGTCGCCCGCCAAGTAGTCGAGCATGTCGCCGAAATCAACGTCGGCCATGTCGCCGAGCGATACCACGTGGGAAAAGCCGATGCCGCGAGCGGCGGCCCAATCGAGCATCGCGGTGATGATCGCGCCCGACTGAGCAACGAAGGCAAGGTCGCCGCGCGGTGCCTCGATATGCGCGAACGTCGCGTTGAGGTGGCGCTCCGAGGCGATGATGCCAAGGCAATTCGGACCCACAACGCGCAGGAGATAAGGCTTGGCTGCATCGAGCATCGCCTGGCGAAGGTTTGCGCCGGCTGCGTCGCCGCCCTCGCCGAACCCGGCGGTGATAACCACGGCGGCCTTGGTGCCACGCCGGCCGAGCGCCGCGACCAGGCCCGGCACCGTTGCCGGCGGCGTCGCGATCACGGCAAGTTCCGGTGCCTGGGGTAGGTTGTCGACATCCCGGAAGGTGGCGATGCCGGCGATGGAAGCGTGCGCCGGCGTTACCAGCATGATCGGCCCTGCGAATCCGGCCGCCATCAGGTTACGCGTCAGAACGCCGCCGACCGAAGCCGGCTTGTCGCTGGCACCGATCAGGGCGATCGAACGCGGCTTGAACAGGGATTCGAGGTTACGGACGCTCATGGGGCTTTTGTGGCTGAACGGCCCAAAACCTTCGCCGATCTGCCGGCCGGCTGCCTTGATTCAGATCAGCCTTCGGCCGTTTGACCTAGGTCAAGGCGGCCGCTGCCGGATCCGGCATGCTGGCAGCATAGCAGAGGAGGTGCCGGTTGCTGACCTTGGAGGATTGTCTCGGCCTTTCCGACCTCAGTCGCGAGGAGATCGACGCGATCGCTGAGCATGAGCATTTGCCCGAGGTGATCGCGGCGGAGCTCGGCAATTATCTGGTTCATACCGCCACCGGCCAGCGCGCGATCAAGGACATCATGCGCGACGACATCCTGGCCGCCCAGGCGCGCGGCGATTTCCCCCATTTGGCCATGCTCAAGCTGGTGCTGCGTCATTTCATCGACCGCTGCCGCAGCGATCCGACATTGAATTGCTGCTGAGCGGAGCCCCATTCGCGGCGTAACATTCCGCCCATGTCGCCCGCAGACCAGGCCGAAACGGTGGCGTTCCTGAGCCGCGGTCGCGCCTATGGCATGCCAGACGCCACGGTCGAGCGGCGCGACACCCACATCTCCTTTGTCTTCCTGATTGGCGAGCGCGTCTTCAAGCTGAAGCGTGCTGTGACGTTCTCCTACCTTGATTTTTCGACGGTCGAGTTGCGGCACCGCAATTGTGAGGCCGAGTTCCGGCTGGGGCGCGCTATGGCGCCGTCGCTCTATCGTGGCCTTCGCAAGGTAACGCGCGGCGCCGACGGCATGCTAACGCTCGACGGGTCGGGCGATGCGGTTGACTGGTTAGTCGAAATGCGGCGGTTTGATGAAAGCGCGTTGTTCGATCGCATGGCCGCGGACGGTCGCCTGACGCCCGCGCTCATGCGCGATCTTGCCGACGTGATCGCCGCGTTTCATGCGGCGGCGCACCCCGCGCCGCGCTGGGGCACGCCCGAGGTAATCCACGCGGTGATCGCCGATATCGTCGCCAATCTGCGCCGCGCGGCGATTTTTTCGGCGACGGACATAAATGCGCTGGCAGCGTGGCTCGAAGCAGAATTCGCCACGCGAACCCCTGCGATCGAACGGCGAAATCGCGAGCGCCGCGTGCGGCGCTGTCACGGCGATCTTCACCTGCGCAACATCTGCCTGCTCGACGGTCGGCCAACGCTCTTCGACCCGGTCGAGTTCAGCGACGCCATCGCCTCGATCGACGTACTCTACGATCTCGCTTTCCTGCTGATGGATCTGATTCACCGAGGCCACGGTGAGCTCGCGGCGCTGGTGTTCAATCGCTACCTGGACGTCAGCGGTGACGAGGGCGGCCTTGGGTTGGTCCCTCTGCATCTGGTGATGCGCGCCGCCATCCGGGCCCACGTCACGGCCGCTGCTGGCGCCGCCGATGCCGCCGCCAGTTATTTTCGCCTGGCGCAAGACCTGGCGCGACCGTCGCGGCCGGTATTGGTAGCTGTCGCCGGCGTCAGCGGTACCGGCAAGACGACGCTGGCGCAGGCGATTGCGCCATATGTCGGCCGGGCGCCCGGGGCACGAATCCTGCGCAGCGACGTCATCCGCAAGCGCCTGCACGGTGTCGCACCGGAGCAGCGGCTGCCACAGTCGGCCTACGACATGCCGACCACTATTCGCGTGTACGAGACGCTCGGCCGCGAAGTGACGGCTGCGCTGCGCGACGGCCAAGCGGTCATCGCCGATGCCGCGTTCCTCCGCCCGGACGAGCGCGGCGTCATCGCGGCGATCGGCCGCGACGCGGGCGTGGCGTTTGCCGGCCTTTGGCTTGACGCGCCGGAGGCGACTCTCGCGCAACGACTCGCTGCCCGCCGCGGGGATGCCTCCGACGCCGATGTCGCAGTCCTGCAATTCCAGCGGGCGCAGGATCATGGCGCGATCGACTGGCGGCGCATCGACGCTTCCGGGAGCACGCGTGACGCCATGCAGGCCGCGTTGGCGGTGGTCGGCCTGCACTAAGGCAATAGCACGGCGGCGCCCTCGAAGCGTCCTTCGCGCAATTGGGTCAAGGCTTCGTTCGCCTGGCCGAGCGGAAACGGAATGGTCGTCGTTCGAACCTTCGCGCGCGGCGCGATGGCCAGAAACTCTTCGCCGTCACGCCGCGTGAGATTCGCGACCGAGCGTATGACGCGCTCTTGCCATAGCAGCCGGTACGGAAAGCGCGGAATGTCGCTCATATGAATCCCGGCGCAGACGACGGTGCCACCCTTCGCGGTGGCCGCCAGCGCCGCCGGAACCAGAGCACCCACCGGAGCGAAGATCAGCGCGGCGTCGAGCGGTTCCGGCGGCATCTCGTTCGAGCCGCCGGCCCACGCCGCGCCCAGTGATCGGGCGAAGTCCTGACCCTTGGTATCGCCCGGCTTGGTGAAGGCGAAAACGCTCTGGCCCCGATGGCGCGCAACCTGCACCGCGATATGCGCGGCGGCGCCGAAACCGTAGAAGCCGAGCCGGCGCGCGTCTCCCGCCATGCGCAGCGCGCGATAGCCGATCAGGCCCGCGCACATCAGCGGCGCCGCTTCACGATCGTCGAACTCCGCAGGGATCACGAAGCAGAAGCGCTCGTCGGCAACCGCGTACTCGGCATAGCCACCATCGATCTGATAGCCGGTGAAGCGCGCCCGGTCGCAGAGATTCTCGTGGCCGCTGCGGCAGAACTCGCAGGTGCCGCACGTCCAGCCGAGCCACGGCACGCCGATCCGCTCGCCGACGCGCAATCGCTCGACGCCGCTGCCGACGGCCTCAACCGTGCCGACAATCTCGTGGCCGGGTACCAGCGGCAGCTTGGGGTCGGTCAACTCACCGTCGACGACATGGAGATCGGTGCGGCAGACGCCGCAGGCGCGGACGCGGATCAGCACCTGGCCGGACCCCGGCTCCGGCGGCGCGCGCTCGACCGCACGAAGCGGTGTCCGCGCCTGTTCAAGCGTCATCGCCAGCATGGCGCGCCCAGTATGCTACGGAACGACGAGCACCGGACAGGGAGCGTGCGTCACCAGTTTTTGCGACACGCTGCCCAGAAGGAGTCCGGCGAGCTGGCCGCGGCCGCGGCGGCCGACGACGATGACGGGATCGTCGTAGTCGCGTGCGAGCCCGATGATCGCATCGGCGGCTTCGCCGGCGCGGGTAACCGTCGCAACCGCGGCACCGCAGATTTTCTCGGCGCGCGGCCTCACCTTCGCCAGAACCATGCGGGATTCGTTCTCGAGAAACTCGCCGACCGTAATCCGCTCGCTTTCGAGCATGGCCTTGAATCCGGTGTCGATGTCGATCCCGGATTCAAATGCGGCAATGCTGGCCAACACGAGGTTCGCCTGGCAGCTCCTGGCGAGCGCCGCGCCGAAATAGACGGCGCGGTCGGCCGATTCCGAACCGTCGGTGGCGGCAAGTATGGTGCGCATGGCGATCGTCCCGTTCTGACTATGCTTTTTTATCTACGGCCGCGTGATCGCGATGCGATCGTCGACCGCGGTGACGCCCGGAACCGACCAAGCGGCGCGCTCCGCCTCCTGGCGCTCGATCCAGCTCTTGACCTTGCCGCTCAGGATTACGCGGTTGTCCTTGACGGTTACGCTAATTCCGCTCGCCTCCAGTTCCGCGTTGCGCTCGAAAGCGGCGCGCAGGCGGGATTGCACGTCGGCGGCATCGACGCGCGGACGGACCTCAATCGTGTTGATCACGCCGTTAACGCCGCCCAATCGGCGCAAATCGCGTTCGGCTTCGTCGCGCTGGTAACCCCATTCGACGATGCCGGAAAGCGTGATAACGCCGCGCTCGACCTCGACCGCAAGCGCGCCTGGTGGAATCAGCACGTCCCATTCGAGCAGCTTGACCGCTCGTTGTGCGATTTCGTCGTCGGCGGTCTTCTTGTCAGCGGGCAGATGAACGTCGAGTTCCTGCGCAATGGCCTTGACCCCTTTCACCCGGCGCACCGCGCGCTCGGCCGCGAATTTCTCGGCGACGCTGCCGACGTGGCCGCTCAGGGTGACCACGCCGCTTTTTGCCGCGACGCCGATACGGGCCGCATCGACGCTGGGATCGAAGGTCAACTCGTCGAGCACGCGCTGCTGCAATTGAAGGTCATCGCCCAGTTTCATCGTCTGCTCCTGTTTCCCAGGACCGCAAGAGCGGCCCACAAGCCCCAATTCTTGACCTGGAAGGCGGCCGGTTTGGCGGGAACTTGCGCGACGTTGGACATGGCGGTCCTCCGAGGGTCTCGGTATTGGCCGTAACCTGACTGGCTCGTGCCTGGGCCGCCTTGATCTACCTCAAGCGGCGGCGCCCGCCGCGTGCCGCAAAAAAATGGCGCCGGGACATGCCCGGCGCCGCCAGTCGACCTCGGAACGGACTGGGAGGAACCGCCGTCCGGAGGCAGTTCGCGTCAATGCGCCTTGATCTCGACCTTCTTTGGCTGCTTCTGCGCCTCGGCGTTCTTCGGCAGCGTCACCGTGAGCACGCCTTTGCTGAAATCGGCGACAATCTTGTTACGGTCGACGCCATCCGGCAGGCTGAACGCGCGCTGGAACGAGCCGTACGAGCGCTCGCAGACGTAGGTGTTTTTGTCTTTCTCTTCCTTCTCTTGCCGCTTCTCGCCCTTGAGGACGAGCAGGTCGCCGTTCACCGTCACGTCGATGTCCTTCTCGTCCAGGCCGGGCAGCTCAGCCTCGATCTTGTAGGCCTTGTCGTCTTCTGTGACGTCGACCGCCGGAGCGTTGAACGACAAGCTGGCGGATTTGTCGAACAGGGATGGCAGCGACGAAAACGGAGGAAAGCCGAAGCGATCGAAACGGTCGAACAGCCGATCCATCTCGCCGCGGAAGGAGCGCCAGACATCGGGTGTGCCGCTCGGCGCCGATTTGACATCAACGGGTGTAGGTGTGTTGGCCATCGAAACCTCCTTGGATGCGACAAAAATCGCGAATCAGTGAGCGCCGAGGCGCCGTTCAGAATGCATCCTGTAGGAGGGGCCGTGTCCCAACATTGATCTAGGTCAAAGGCCGCCGCCCTTGCCGGCGACGGTCACACGGCCGGCGCGTGCGTCGCTCCGACCGCCAGTGAGACGTCGAAGGCCGCGGCGACGCGGCGCACGAATGGCCGCATCCTCTCCGGCACCGTGATTCGCGCCCCATGGATCTCGACGAGACCTTCGACGGCCAAATCGGCAAGGATGGCGCGCTCGCGCCCGAAGTCGAAGTTCGGCAAGTGCGGCGCGGCAGCGGTCCGAAGGTCGACGGTCAGGTTGCACATCAGGCGCTCGATCACGGCAGCGCGGAGCCGGTCCTCAGCGGTAAAGGCGAGGCCGCGAACGGTCGCCAGGGAGCCGCCGGTCGTGATTGCGTCCTGATAGGCGGCGATCCGCGTCGTATTTTGGATATAGCCCTGCGGCAGCCGACCAATGGCGGAGGCGCCGAATCCCAGCAACGTATCAGCTTGGTCCGTGGTGTAGCCCTGGAAATTCCGGCGCAGCGTGCCGGCATCGAGTGCCCGGGCCAACGGGTCGTCTGGTTTGGCAAAATGATCGAGGCCGATACGGCGATAGCCGGCAGTGACGAGCGCGTCGGCGATCGCTTCCGCCTGGGCGAAGCGCTCCGCCGCGTCCGGCAGCGCCGACGCATCGAGATGCCCCTGATTCGGCTTCATCGACGGCACATGCGCGTAGCCGAAGACTGCGACCCGGTCGGGCTCGAGCGCGAGTACGCGCTCCACCGTGCCGATGCACGACGCGACTGTCTGGTGCGGCAGGCCGTAGATCAGGTCGACATTGAGCGCGCGAACGCCCGCCTCGCGCAAATGACGCGCCGCCTCCTCCGTAACCTCCGCGCTCTGGATGCGATGGATCGCCTGCTGGACGACCGGATCAAATGTCTGCACGCCGATGCTGGCGCGCGTAACGCCGCAGGCGCCAAGCGCCTTGGCCATATCGGCCGTCAGCACGCGCGGATCGATCTCGATGGCGATCTCGGCCTGGGCATCGATCCGAAAATCGCGCGCGATCGCTTCGCCCACGCGGTGAATCGCCGACGGACCGATGATCGTGGGCGTGCCGCCGCCCCAATGGAGATGGGTTACGCGTATCGGGCCCGGCAGCAGCGACGACACGATGTCGATCTCGGCGATAAGCGTGTCGACGTAACGACGGGTCGCCGCGTCGTCCGTCGGAATCTTGGTATGACAGCCGCAATACCAGCAGAGCGCGCGACAATACGGGACGTGGAAATAAAGCGACGCCGTTCCGTCCGGATCGAGCGCCGCGAGCCAATCGCGCGCGACCGCGCCGTCGATCTCCGGCGTGAACTTCGGCGCCGTCGGATAGCTCGTATAGCGCGGCAGTCGCTCGCCTGCGATGTGCTTCAGGGCAGGAGACAAGACGGCAACCATCGGGATGCTCAGAACGCCGGCAACGCCGGCTGGTCGTTGGGCGTCACCGCCACGCCCTCGACTTCGACCAGCCAATCCGGCCGACAGACCGCACCCTGGACGATCAGGGTCGGCAAGTGCGGATGGCGCTCGGCAAGATAGCCCTCGACATGCGCAAAGTCGCTCGGATCACGCAGATACACGAGCAGATACATCATGTCGGCCAAGGTCGCCTGTCCCGACCGCAGCAGGGCATCGACGTTGCCGAGGGCACGATCGAGTTGGCGCAACACATCCCCCGGATAAAGGACGCTACCGGTCTCGTCGATGCTGGCCGTCCCTGAAATAAAATGGTGCGCCCGGTCGGCATAGGCGATGCGCGTGCCGCGCTCGAAGGTAACGCTGTAATCCTTCGTCGGACAGAGGCGGCCGAAGTCGTTCAAATACGAAACCTGCTCGGGCGCCAGATCGAGTACCGAGTAGGCGTCCATGGCGACGAGATCGAAGCGATGCGCGCAGGCGCCTTCGATGCCCGTGCTGGCGATAAAATGGCTGTCGCCCGTCAATCCGTGCGTTGCAAACAGTTCGCGTCGGCTATCGACCATCCCCTGATAGAACACGTCGACGTCCTTGAGATAGATCCACGTGCGGACGCAGTGGTCGCGGAGGTTCCCGCCCTGGTTTTCGAGGGTCTTGATCAACTCGCCGAAAATGGAGCGGGTCTGGGCGGCGGAGGAGCCGGCCGTCTCATGATCGTCGGTGCAAAGCCGGGTGCTCCAGAGATGGCGGTGCCCATTTTTCTCGATGATCAGATGCCGAGGTGAAAGGCGTTTCCTGAGCAGCGGGCCGCCGCCATCGACATGATAGGCGAACAAGGCGAGCTTCGCCCCAGCCAGCGGCGCCTGCTGCACGATCGAGACGGCGACCTCCTCGCGCGGTTCATAAGCGAGCGTGCTGTTGCGCACGGCGGTCGCCTGGTTGAGTACGTCGCTCAGGAAGATGCGGCGGAAGACGGCAGTCTCGGGCGCCAAACCGAGGGAGCGGCACGCCGCCGCATAACGCTCGCCGACGAGGTCAATTTGCCCGCGAAGGTCCAAGCCCGACGGCACCACGACGGCGATGAAGTGCTCCGATCCGCCCTTCGTGCCGTAGAAGCTTCGCGTCGTAAAGCCCCGCTCGGCTTGGGCCACCCGCCAATCCTTGGGTTCGAAACCGCGCATGAATGGGTTTCCGCTAGACCGTGGCAATCGGTCGATCGGGAAAGGCAAGCTGGTCGCGGTCGCGCCATGTCGGCCGGACATAATTGATCTCCATGAGCCGGCGCACACCGACGATCGGACGCCGCTCGAAGCCGTGCCACGTATTGGGCCCCGGCACGAAGATCACGGCGCTGTTGAACTCGGCCGATGCGCGGCCGATCCAGCGCTTCTGGTCGTCGTAGATGTCTGTACCCCAGTCCTTCGCCTCAGGACCGGTGCAGAAATAGATCACCATCGAGAACAGCTTTTCCGGAATGTCGCGATGCGGCTCGAGCCAGGCGCCGTCGGTGTCCTGGATGTACTCCATACGCAGGAAACCGCCGTCGACCGCGATGCCGCACACCTGGGCGAACAGCCGCGCGATGTCGGCGCGCTGCATTGCCTCCGCGAAGCGGGCACAAGCGGGAAAATGCGCGCGCAGCCGCGGCGTGAAGAATGTGCGCTTGCCATTGTCGAGATCGCGAACGCCGTGATTGTCGCCGACCGGCGGCGGCGCGATCGGCAGCAGAAGTACGCCCACAGCGACGCTCTCGGGCAGGACGCGTTCCAGCGTCCAATGGCGATAGGGGACATCATCGCAGCGTGCGCGGCGCAGCGCGTCGGCGAAATGTCGGGCGATGTCGGCCGCGTCCGGAATCGGCGGAAAATCGACGGCTCGCTCCGATGTCGGCCGCGTCGTCGCGCTCGCGCTCACCGGGGCGCCCATTCGATCGCTTTCCGCAAGAGAGGAACCGACTTGGCGAAGGCGCTGACGCTGTGGCGCCAATATTCGCGCCGGACATACCAGTCCGAATCGACGTAGCAGAGCTGCAAGCTCGTGCGCTGGCCTTTCTGAGGCAGGAAGCCGTGCCAGGAATGGTCGCAGACGCGGAACATAAGCATGCGGCCGAATTCCGGCGCGAACTCGAACGCATAGTCGTTGCGGTCAGCACTACGCAGCACGCGCAAGCGACCGCGTTCGTAGGGCCATTCGCGGGTGAAGCCGACGAGGACGGTGATGATCTTATGTTTGGAGTCGGGATGAGCGTAGCCTTCGTTGTAGTGGCCGGTGGTGTTGCCCATCATCACGATGACCGGCGGGCAGGCGCTCAAATCGGTGTCGAACTTGCGCTCGACGAGACGACGAAAGCGCGGACTCAGGAGGTCCTGGACGGCGTCGCCGAACCGCGGCCCATAGCGCAAGTCGGGCAAGCCGTAGCTGCCACGATCGGGAATCGGCGGTGCGTCGGCGAGGATTTCATCTTTGTAGCCGGGCGCGATCGCGTGTTCGACGAAGGCGAAATCGTAGGGATCGCGGCGCAGCTCCGCCGCGGCGATCGCCGCCTCGTCGAGCAACGCGAATGGGCGCTCGCGGACGGGCAGGTCGAAGTTGTCGGGCATCGGGACTCCCCTCAATGATAATTGATCATATGATCAGTGACTTCCAACGCGACGCGGACGAATCGACGCAGGGCGCGGCGGCGCCAGCGACGATCCGCGTTGCGAACTGTTCCGCTCAAGGCACGACGACGACGGCGCAGTGCGCGTCGGATGCAAGCTTCTGCGACACGCTGCCGTGCAGCAGGCCGGCCAACCGGCCGAGGCCGCGCTTGCCGACGACGATGAAGTCCATATGCCGATCGGCGGCGATTCCCAGAATGGTTTCAGCCGGCACGCCGGTGCGCGCGAGCGTGTGGATGCGCGGCGCGCGCCGCGCTTCGGCTCGTTTGGATGCCTTTGTCAGGATCTCACTCGATATCGATTCGTAGACCTCGACGAGCGGAATCCGCTCCGCATCCATCAAGGCATTCAACTCGGGGTCGAGATCTTCTTTGCGGTAGCCCGCACGTGGCAATTGGTGTGCCACGTTGACCAGCCACAGGTCGCAATCGGTCTGCCTCGCCATGTTGGCGGCAACGTCGACCGCCCGATCGCCGCTCTCTGAGCCGTCCGTCGCTGCGAGAATTCCGTGCATGGCAAGCTTCCAAGGGTGCCCGGAACCCATGTCAGGGGCTCACTGCGGTTCCCGCCTTGACCTAAATCAATCGCCGCCGCGGCACGACGTCGCAGCTACCACCGCCTTGAAGTCGAGCATGCACGCGCCGGCGCGCTCGATTCATTGACCTAACGCATATGCCGCATCAGGCCATTTGCGCGACGTCGGCCGTGGCGTGAAGCCGCCGATTGTACTGCCGCAACGATTTCTCCTCGATGCGGAGTGCTCGCAGCAGATGCTGCTTGCGCGCTTGTTCCATCATCGGCTGCGCCTCGAGCTCCGCGATTTTCGAACGCAGGCGATTGATCTGGGCAATATCAAGGGCCAACAACGAGCGCATCATTCCGCTCCTCAATTCCCGCCGACTTTCCTTCGGCGTCGTGCGGATGATCGCAGATGGGCAGCGCTGGAAAATACGGATTGGTCCGTAAGGGGTTTCCCTTAGCCGCGCGTGGCACGGGCCGCCCGGATCGACTGGGCGACCGTCAGGGGAACCCACATCTCGCCGGCTTTCCGGTAGCGCTTCTTGACGGCGGCCCAGGCGACGCGATGGCAGATCTCCTCGCGTCGGCTGCTCGTCGCATATTGGTGCCACGCGCCGTTGAACGCCTCGCGATAGATCGTTTGCGCGCCTTGGGGAAGGTGGTGGCGAACCGGCGCCGGCAACTCGCTATTCGCACCGTTAGGGCATGTCGCCCTCCTTTGATCTTCCTGCGCCGCGGCGCGCGATCCCGCGCGTCAGGCGGTTCCGAAATGAGCAGGCAATTCCGACAGCGGCGTCTTGGTCAGGTCCTTCGCGTATTCGCCATAAAGTTTCTTGGTCGTTGCCGGGTCGAGCCCCGCGCGAAGCGTGGCCAAGCTCCGCGGTGCGGCGTAGATCACCAGGCGGTCGAAACTGCCGCGCGCGCCTTCGCGGTTGATATGAGTGACGACCGAGCGAAGGAACTTGGCCTCTTCCATGCGATGAGCATCATGGCGTGGCTCGACCGCGTGGCGCGCCGAAGTGGCGCTCTCCTGGCTGTGGCCGGGACGATCGCTGACGAGATCGCGCGAGCGCGCGTGCGCCGCCGCTGAATCCTCGGCAAAGACGACGACATAGCTCGCCGATGGCTCCGGCCGCGTCACGATCCGCGCCTTTGCGCCATCCGCCAGCACGTACCAAGTCACCTGATTCTTCATTGCGCACCCACCTCTCTTGCTAGTCTGCGTAGCGCGATGCAACAGCGAGGGCGTTGATTTAAATCAAAGAGAATGGGCAGCGCGTGGAGCGGGTGAAGGGAATCGAACCCTCGTCGTAAGCTTGGGAAGCTTCTGCTCTACCATTGAGCTACACCCGCGTCCGCGGGGCGAACGCGCCGGCCGAATTAAAGCCGATGCCGCGGAGGCGTTCAAGCAGGCCGGGTCCGTGCTTGGGCAGTGCCGCGCCGGCGTGTTAACCTCGGCTAAATTCGGAGAGGGAGGCTGCCGATGGAGAGGCTGCCGAAGTTTGGCCTGTCGCGCGTCGCGATGTTGAAGCGCGTCGCGCGCTTCAGGGATCTCAAGGGATCGGATGGCGGCCTGCCCGACAGCAAGATGCCGGGCTGCGAGCGCATCCTCTACAACGTCATCGGCTTCCAGCCGCCCGAGACCGATAACGCGGCGGCGACCTCGCCGGTGGGCGACGATGCGGCGCGGCTCTCGGCGATTCCGATATCCGAGGGCTTCAATCTCGGCTACTGCAAGGCCAAGCCGGGCCACGGCCCGATGATGCACAACCACGACACCAATGAAACCTTCATTCCGATGACCGGCCGCTGGCGCTGCTCCTGGGAAAACGAGTCCGGCGAGGTCGAACATGTCGACCTCGATCCTTACGACGTGATCTCGTTTCCCGCCGGTGCGATCCGCCGCTTCGAATGCGTGACGCCGGGCGATCCCAACAAGGAATATGTGCTGATGTTCGTGATCGGCGGCGACGCACCGCAGGCGGAATTCACCGATCATGCGATGCGTGAGCTCGAACTTGCCGGCGTCTGGCCGGCACAAGGAGTTTGAATGCCGGGTGCCACCAAAATCACCGATCAGCTCACCGTGTCGGACCAGATCAGCTTGGCCGATGTCGCCGAGCTCGCCAAGCAGGGGTTCGCGTCGATCATCAACAACCGGCCCGATGGCGAAGAGCCCGGCCAGCCCGATCATGAGACGATCGCGGCCGAAGCCAAGAAGCACGGCCTCGCGTATCACTACATCCCGGTCGTCACCGGCAACATCACGCGCAACGACGTCGTGCAGTTCCAGAAGGCGATCCTGCGCGACGGCCCGGCTTTCGCCCATTGCCGCAGCGGCACGCGCTGTTACTTGCTGTGGGGCCTGTCGCGCGCACTCTATGACGGCGACAGCTCGCTCACGCTCGTCGCCGAGGCCGCGCGCAAGGGCTATGACCTGCGCGTCCTGCCCGCGTTGGTCGAAAAGCTCGAGAACGAGAAGGGCACCTAGCCGCGCCAGCGGAGAAGGCGACGCTCGAGCCAGCCGGTGAGCGCGAAGAGCAGCAGCACGAACGCCATGATGAGCAGCACCAGCGCGAACATCAGCGCGGCGTTGTAGCTGCTCTGGGCAAACGACAGCAGATAGCCGAGGCCCTTGGTCGCCGCGACGAACTCGCCGACCACCGCGCCGGTGAAGGCGAAGCCGACGGCGACCTTGAGATTGCCGAGAATCCACGACACCACCGACGGGCCATAGACCTCGCGCAGCAGGGCGCCGCGACCGCCGCCGAGCGTGACGACGCGCTCGACGAGACGGCGGTCGACCTCGCGGATGCCGGTGAAGACGGTGAAGAAGATCAGCACCGCGACCAGGATGAACGACAGCGCCACCTTGGAGCCGATGCCGATGCCGAACCAGATCACGAACAGTGGTGCGAGCACGACACGCGGCACGGCATTGAGCGCGATCATCACCGGCGCGAGCAGTTCACCCACCGCCGGCATCAGCGCGGCGCCGGCTCCGAGCGCGGTGCCGACGATAAGGCCGACCGCCAGGCCGCCGAGCGCGGCGCTGAAGGTCGCAATCAAGTGCGGCCAGATCGTGCCTTGCGCGAAGAGCTGATAGAGCGCCACCGCCACCCGCGACGGCGCCGGCATATAAAGCGGATCGAAATAGCCGACGTCGGCGAGCGCCTCCCAGACACCGACCAGAACGGCGAAAGCGACGGCCTGACGCAGCCACGCGGTCTTCGGATTCACGCCGCGCGTCCTCCGATTTCGCGCGCGAGGTCGTTCCAGAGCCGCTGGAGCAGGGGCGCGAATTCGGGATGCGTGCGTGCCTTGATGACGTCGCGCGGTCTCGGCAGCAGCACCTCGTAGCGCCCGGAGATGCGCGCGCGCGGACCTTGGGACAGAAGATAGACCACGTCCGACAGGGCCAGCGCCTCTTCAAGGTCGTGCGTCACCAACAGCACGGATATGCCGCGCAGTTCGACCAATCGCACGAGATCCTGCGTCACCCGCGCGCGCACAATGGCGTCGAGCGAGGCGAACGGCTCGTCCATCAGGATCAGCTGGGGCTCACGCGCCAGAACCTGCGCCAGCGCGACGCGCTTGCGCTGGCCGCCCGAGAGCTCGCGTGGGAAGCGCTCGCTCAGGCCGTAAAGCCCGAGCCGCGTGATCCACTGGCGCGCGCTGGCGATTGCAGTGCCGGCAGCGATGCCCTTGAGCCGCAGGCCGAGCGCCACGTTCTGTTCGGCGGTGCGCC
>Ga0307373_10005123_pt1 | contig 21659 bp, 18 predicted proteins | sample OX2MG_FD_202534 | JGI IMG/M metagenome (GOLD analysis project Ga0307373, IMG submission 202534) | Soil microbial communities from Risofladan, Vaasa, Finland - OX-2 | ecosystem: Environmental > Terrestrial > Soil > Coastal area > Acid sulfate soil | place: Finland: Risofladan, Vaasa | collected...
CGAGCTGAAGAGTTAGTGGTCATTTGAAATATCTCGCTACGGTAAACAAGAAGTTCCGCTACGTGAAGGTCTACAACGTGGTGAAGAGGGTGAACCAGAGCAGCAACGCTGCCAGCGACTTCATGGAAAAGTTCGTCGACAAGTACATCCTCAAGAAAAAGAAGGCTGATGAGGTATAGCGGCTGATTGAATGGCTGAGAGTTCGAAAAAACGGGGGATTGCCATAATAGTGGTTCCCATCGTCGCGATAATCCTGCTTGTTGTGGGTATAGTGATCTACACCCAGAGCGCTTTTGCTTCCATACCGAAGGCCTCTGCAGGCATCACAGGACCGATAAGCTTCAACCTCTCCGTTTCGGGAAGCGGGGTTGCGACATACAGCAACGCGCAGCTGCTGGTTCCATATGCAATTGCAAGATATACGTCCTCAAACATCAGCCAGGTCCAGCTCTTTTACGAGGTATATCCAAAGAATCCTCTTCCCAATATCTACTATCTGAACACCACCAACTACTGCTACCACTGCTACAGCGACAGCGCGGTCTTCTCAAACGTTACATCTTACCTCAAGAAATACGGGGTGCTTGGAAATACAAACAAGCTCTTCTACATAAACCCAACCCAGCTCGCGGCGGTTCCCGGAGGATCGATAATAATCGTGCCTTCGGGACTCATTCCGGTTTACCTTCTTCCGGACTCCGGCTTCCAGCTTGTCGGCTCTGAAAATCTGCTTACGCTGCTCAATAACAGCGACACGATAATATATCTTGGGGACAACTTCAGCAGAAGCTCGGGACCTGGAGGTGTAATATTCTCCTCGTCGAATGTGACGACCAAGGTCATCACCAACCTCGGATTTAATGCTGGCCCTTTCCTCAATAAGAACCTGACGAAGAACTATTTTGATTTCAGCAATGTGACTTTCGGATTCCATCTCGGCAGCTACTACGATTCGGCATCGTATCTGAGCTCAAACGGCGGGTCGATAGTCTCTTTCTCAAACACGCAGAAATCCGGATGGAAGAACAGCACTCTTGTCGCAAAGGACATAGCAAGGGCGATAAGCTTGCACTTCTGGATGGAGAGCGTGGCAAGCGGCAGCTACTTTAACAGCCTGCCGGGGTCTGGAACCGCGATAGGAATTCCTGCATTCGCAACAAGCCTAAACAACACAGCCGGGGTCGGACAGCGCGTCAATTCCTCGTACGGGGTTCTGATAGGGATTGTAGTGAACGCAAACGACTTCCTTGAGAGACAGATACCAGTCAAGATGGGCTATGTCTCAAATGGGAGCCTCGCTCTTCCGACATATGTTGGACAGTCGCAGAGCGTGCCGATAGGAGTCTCGATAAACGTCAACTCCACAACGCCACAGCTGGTTGTGCCGCACATCGACCTCTACAACCAAAACCTCAGCTTTGTAACTGCAATCCCGATACCTTTCTTCAACACGACTTCAAACATTGACATAATAAAGTACTACTCATTCCAGATCCCAAGCGGCACATACATAGGGGTGCTGCGCAACTTCTTCAACAAGTACTACTCAAGCGCAATCTTCAACGTGACAAGCGTGACCCTCACCCCGATAAGCCTTGGGTATGGAAACGGGACGTTTAGCTTCCTTGTGCAGAGCAACAACTTCCCTATATCAAATGCGACATATTCAATCGACCTAAACGGCGCATACGGATACAACGGAATTCTGACCAATGGGCAGATAACATATGCGCTGCCAAAGGGCACGGTAATAGGATACGGGCCTGAAAGATTCAACCTGCACATCTTCAACAGCCAGTACACATACATTGCAAACAACACGCAGCAGGTGTTAAACATCCCGACAATCTACATTGAGTTTGTAATAGTGGGGCTTGCTGTGCTGATACTTAACTTGATCATCAAGCCGCCAAACAGGGACGAGTACTACATCGACGTTCCGGAATTCCAGCAGGTCAAAAAGGTGAATGTGAAGATCAACAGGAGCGAGATTTTAAACGTATTCGACAAGGTGAACTTCCTCTATCACTGGAAGTACATGCCACTAACCCTCGAGGAGATAAAGAGCGGGGTGAGCAACAACATACGCTACAACAACATACCAGTATCGATAACCATGCAGAACGCAGCGCTGATAATGAGCAGGCTGATTGTAGACGGGGACATAGTCTCATCTGGAGGATACTATGCGCCGAAGAAGTGGATGAGCGACTCGGGATACGATGTGGAATACCTCTCGATATTCCGCAGGATAAGGGACTACTGCGTGGGGCACGCGCTATTGTTCACAGACGTGGGGGCAAGCGAGGCTGCAGATATAACGCTCAGCAAGAGCGGGGCGCAGACGCACATAGTGATCTACTCGAGCCTTGGGACGATGAGAAACATTGAGGTGGCCCCAAACTTCAAGACCTATGTAATCTTCTCGGATGAGGAAAAGATGCTCGGATTCACGGAGAAGCTCTACAAGTCGTATGGAAACCAGGCCGAAATGCTAAAGATAGGAATATCATACGGATACATCAGGCTGGTCGATGCAAGCAACCTAGACCAAATCGTTTTCTAGGTAGGATCAGGTTTCTGCTTGCTCCTTTGCCTTTTTTTCTTCTGCTGCGGCCTCTTCTTGGGCCTCTGCCTCGAAGAGCTTCTTGTACTTGCCATCGATTAGGGACTTAAGTGATGCTTCTATCGCATCGCTCTTCATCCCTGTAAGCTCGCTTAAATCGCCTGAAAGCTGGCTGACGTACCTCATGATTGTCTTGTACTTTGTCTCTGCGGTGGTCCTGTTCCTCACTCCGCTCAAATACCTCTGGAGTATCCTAAGCGCGTCCATAACGGCAAGGCGCACTTCCTCGATTATCTCCTCTTCTTGTGCGACAGACTGCTTTCCGACTCCCGCGTAGGGGATGTAGACCGATGAAACGCTGACCAGTATGCTTATAGGGGATTTCTCGAAGTCATCAATGCTGTATCGCTTCCACTGCAGTCCCCTAACCGATTCTGTTATCGCGCATGTCCCACCGTCAAAGAGCAGCGGTACCTTGTTTGCAAACCTGAGTATGTTTCCGCTCGGGCCGCTATCTGTCACCTTGCCTGCGTTTCCGCCGTAGGCAATCCCTATTTCAACGACGAACGGTATCCCGCCCCTGAAGACCTTCGGCTTTCTCTCGACTACGGACTGGAACTCTGGGTTTAGTATGTTCTTTATTGCGGCCTCTACCTGCTTCTCCCCGATGATAGACAGCGAATCCATGTCTGGCGCTATCCATTTTATCTTTTTGAACGCGCTTACCAGAGTTTGCGCCTCGTCCCATGTGAGCGCCTTTGGCTCTTTTGAGAAGTCCATCTTCGGGAGCAGCACCTTGAGCTCGTTGACCTTGTTTGGCGTCACCCTTGCAAACGCCTCCACGAGAAATGAGGAGAGCTTCTTTGACTCGGTGAGGTGCGCAAAGTCGAGCAGGTCACTGGACTCAATGCCCAGAGGGTGCGGCTGTATCTGCTTTGGCCGCTTTGGCATTTCGTTAACGGATCTTGGAAATACAAAATCTTTGCCGTCCGGGTCGACGAGCTTTATGCTGATGTGCGGATTGACAAGAGCGGTTCTCTTGAGGTACTCGTAGACGCCGTGGTCCCCGTTCTCGTACTTGACTCCTCCGAATTCCGCCTCAATCACAACCCCCTTCACCGACTCCTTTTCAAGCTCGACAAGATTTGAAATCACAGGCTTGTTGTCCTTTATGCTTATCCCAAGGTCGCACTCATACGCCTCCTTTCCCGTACCCGACTTGACGTGTATCTGCTTGCCGGTTGTTATCTGTGAAAAGAGCGTGCAGCCTGCTGCGCCGATTCCCTGCTGACCCCTTTGCTGCATGTATCTGTGGAACTTTGTTCCAGACAGAACGTTTGCGAGCGCCTTGCCCACTATCTTCTTAGGTATTCCAGGGCCGTTGTCCTTGATTATGACAATGTATCTTTCCTCACCTGTCGACTTTATCTTGACGCTAACCTCTGGAAGTATGCCTGCCTCCTCGCATGCGTCAAGCGTGTTTGTAACGTATTCATGAATGACGGTGGTCAGCGACCTTACCTTGCCCGCGTATCCGAGCATCTGCCGATTCTTTCTGAAAAACTCCGATATCGAGTGCTCCTTGAACTCCTTGAATATTTCTTCAGCACCGATTTTCTTCTCAGCCATATGATCGCCTACCTCTGCTCACGCCTTGCTTTCTCCATTACTCTGTACGCCTTTTTATGCGTTCCCCCTTCTAGGAGTATATTTATCGCAACGTTTGCTATCTTTATCTGGTCAATTGTGCCAATCAGGCTCACCGTGCTCTCGTAGATGCAAAGCTTGGCGCCGCTGACCGACTCTATATACTCCTTGGTCTTGCCGTTCTCGCCTATTATCCTCCCTTTTATCCTCATCAGCTGCTCCTTGTTCCTGAAGATCTCCTTGAGGTTGATCGGGGTGAAAAAGTACTCCTCTGAGAGTAGGGAATACGCCTGATCAATCTCAAAGCCCCTTCCGAATGCGGAGATTATGTTTTTTGCGTTGTACTCCTCGTATGCCTCGCCCTCTATCACAACCTGATTCTCCTCCTCGAGGTGAATCTTGCAATTGAGCCTCTTTTCTATCGAATCAAGTAGGAGCTTGTTCTTGAGGAGCTTTGCCCTCTTTGTCGGGATTAAAACCTGCTGCACACTAATCACACTATTTTCTATTTTTCACCCCAGAAACCTATATATCTTTACATGGCGCAATCAGACTTGAAGGGGAGGCACAAGTTGCGTGATTCCCTACTGATTCTTTGAGAGGAAGTTCCTCTAATCGGCGGCTTTGTGTAAATACCTTCCTACAAAGCTTACTTCTTACACAGAATCACCACTTTTTACACAGGAAGTAAAGTCGGGCTAAAATTAGGCATGAATCCAACTCTTACCGCCTCCTCAACTAGGATGCATAGGTTATGGCACAGAATCTTCAACAATAATTCGTTTGTTTGGGCTGCCTTGGACTTACTCTTTAACATTTCACTAAACTTTGTCTTTATCATACTGAATGCGCTTTCCACATTCGAACGCAGATGATAATGCTGCATAAACTCCTCTCTATTGAGCATGAAGTAGTGATACATTTTCTTCCATAAACGTACTGTGCCTGCCCTGGGCCTTGCATTTGATTTGAATGGGATGTAGGCTGTTCCTCCTAGCTCTTCTATACAACCTAGGTTAGCCCTTGAACTATATGCTTTATCTCCTGTCATTTCCTTTATCTCGAATCCATTTTCATTAGTCTGCTGGGATAATGGTATAAATTGGGTAACATCCGCGCCAAATCCATCGGTTATCTCTACGGCAGTTATAACGTTTGTTTTGACCCCGCAACAGATATGCGCCTTGACCCATTTATGCTCCCTTTTAAGGCCATGTCTTGCTCTAAGATATTCATTGAACTTCGACGTCCTGAACCCGGATGAATCTATCGCGAACTTTGTTTCAATCTCCTTTAAGGGCATAGACGATATGCCTATGAGCTTCTTTAGAATTGGCGTCATATCCTCCCTTTCCATGAAATGCCCCACAGAAGCGAAACATGGTGCCGATCCAACGAATCCTTTTTCCTTAGCGAAGGCTAGATCGCTCATGAATCGCCTTAGACTAAACTGCGTATAAACCTTCAATGCTGAAGCGAAAATCAAGTCCCGCAGGGCTATCCTTGGTCTTCCCATGGCCTGTTTTGGCTCATCTATCTCTTGCACTAGGTCGCAAAGAAGCTCCATTAACCTGGTCTTTTCTGTCTGCTGGCTTTTGTTATAGACGGGCCAATTCTGTGAATAAGTAGCTCTTTCTACGATAGCTGAATTTCCATCCATTTCAATACACTATTTTAGGCACCTAACAATATAATTAGGCACCTAAAAGTATAAATACCTTCCTTTTAGGCACCGAAAGCATTATAAATGAATAGGCACCTAAAAGAATTATGAAGCTCCAAAAACGTCTTTCCAGAGAGTACAAGGGTAAGAAATATACGAAATGGATAATCACTATTCCTCCAGGCATAATCAAAATGCTAGGCTGGAAATCAGGCCAGGAACTAGAGGCGGATTCTAAGGAAGGGAAGCTGATTCTTAGCAAGAAAGGCGGCTGATCCAAAAACTCGATAGCCTAGCTTTATTTCTAAGAGAATTACTCTTTTTCTAATGAATTTTACCTGAACTGAAAATATTCTTACCGGGCTTCCGTGCTATAATAAGTGCATCATGCCCGTCCAAGTTAATTTGATATTGGACAGCCTCAACACCTGAAGGCATCCCATCTTGGAAATTGTCAGTAGTTATTCTTGGAAAAGAATCTTTGACAACGTATAATAATTCATCAATAACACGGAATCGAATTTTACCATATTCGTCATCGTGTAGAGGCGAATAACCAGTAAGTACAAGCGTGTTTTCAAAATTTGCAAGCGCCTCAGCATCGTCTTTAAGCGACTTACGGCACGTTTCAATTAAGTCTGTAAGAGTATTAACGGCTCCACCCTCTTCTCGAACTCGAAGACTGAAAAAGAATAGTCCGCCTTTTTCCGGAGGCAAGAGTTGATCAATTCCATTAATCCAGTGAATCCTTCCCTGAGTCGAAGCGGTTCCTTTTACCTCGATTGATTGGTTGGGCCATTCAAAATCATGCCTGCTTCCGTATGGCCCTCGCCATCCACTTATGGCTTCGGTCAGTTTCAAGTAAGGCAACGTCCACTTGTTTAGATACCACAACTCTGCAAACAAACCTACTATTTCGTTGTAAGATAGAATACTAGCAGCCGGCTTTCCCCAAAAATACCTCCATTTTGCAAGTACGCCGCCCACGGCTTCTGATTTAGAAACACCATGCGTTTCAAGAGATACAGCAATTTCATGTCCTATAACATCAAATGCTTCAAATCCAGCCGCATCTTGACATATAATATCTATATATTTAGAAGCTTTAGGGTTCTTCCCCTGGCTTTTTATCTTAAGTTCTTCGCATGAAACAGAAATTCCTCTGCTTTTATTATCATTCAAACCTTCCTCTCCTTCCGACAGCGGTATCAAAAAATGTCTATATCCGTCTGCACTTATTCCTGCAAATACCTGTTTAGAGGTATCAGGAAATGCGAGCCTAGCAGTCAACTCTTCACCTTTAGCAGGAGTTGCTTTGAGCAAATTCCAAATATCAGAATCCAAACGGCTCATTCCACCGGCCTCCATCTATTTGTTCCTTCTAGGTATGCTTGTACCGGCTGAGCCTGCTGTGATTCTGGAAATGATACTGCTAATCCTATAAGGTCCCTTGCATACTGGCTGTTCGTATCATCGTACAATGCCTGACGTGTTTTAGATTCAATCTTAGGCTCTTTTATGATTGGTTTTGAACCTTTGCTAATAGGATATATAAGAATCAGCCCCTCCTTCGGCGTTCGTGCCCTTCTCGCTGCAACATTCACCGCCAGTTCAGGTTCGGCCTGTTTTATTTCTTCAAACTTTTTTATCTCGCTTTCGTCCATCAATCCAATTTTTTCATCTCCCGGCGAAGTAACCACACCTAAAAACAACGCACGACCAGCTTTAACTCGCGTACGGCTTATCTGCCAGATGTTGCCACCATCAACATCCCATTTTGCTTCCCCCAATCCACTTACCTCATTTTCCTGCCCTCTAACAGCAATAGTCCACTGCGTTAATTCATTCACTGAAAACTGGTGTTCTATATAAGAACAAATAAGCGGAAGTGAAAAACCACTTCTGCTATACGAATCTTCCTGCTGGAACTTCTTCAAAAATTCCACTACCTTCTTTTCCCCAACATTCCGCCATACCGGCCCATTATCATCCCATTCTGCCTTTCCTAAATCCGAAAGAAATGAGGTCACTGTTGAATAATTTGCGTCGGCCTGTTTACTCAGATTTTCAGGCTGGTCGAAAGCAAACTTGGTTGTCTGTACCAGCTGTCCACTATAGCTCTGGCTTATGGTAGTTGGGCGTGCATATCTGCTCTTCAGTGGACTTGTAACCTGCATAGTCGGGTGTTGCCATATACGCATCCCGACTTGAAATGGAGTGATTCCCATTGACTCATAAACCTGTATATCATCGCGCAAACTGCGTTCCACAAAAGCTAAATCAGCAAACCACTCCGCTAATTCAGCGGTAGTCCATATTCTTGTCAGGTCTTCATATCCTCTTCTGAAACCAAACCATCTTCCCATCTGCATCAGTGTATCATAGGTCGATGCACTTCTTGTAAAGAAACTTGTCATCAGACCTTCTAGAGTCAATCCTCGTGAAAATTTGTTCCCTCCTATTGCTATAGCTTTGAGCCTAGGCTCTCTTTCATAATCAAGTATATCTCCTGTTGAACTGTTCACTGTCTTTATTTGTATGGCCTCAAAAAATGGATTTATAAAAGGCTCTATCTTATCAAAATCAACATCCAAATCAGGATGTATTGATTGGGTTACGGGTCTGAATTCTGACTCCCAGATTTTTTTAAGCCGTTCTTCTATACCCAATTCCTTCTGATAACGCCAACTGTCCTTGAACTCATTAAATTTCTGTTCAACCAGATTTTTCATATTTGTATGCGATTGTATGCGAAATCCAGTATGTATAAGCATTGTTGCTGGCTCTTTCCCTCTACCACGCTGTGCAAATGCCGCTCCAGACAGAACAAATGAGAGAATTGCATCTTCCAAGCATTTTGGCACCTGTCCATTTTCAAGCATATCAACCTGGTTCTCTTCCACCTCACGTATAATATCGAGTCCTTTACCTTCTTCTCCTGAGATAGGATTTACTATCCCAAAAAGCTCCTCTGCCCCAAAATATCCGTCCGGTTTAGGCAAATCCACTATGAAATCTTTGGGATACAGGTCGTTCTTCTTTTGCGGGTCTACAGTATCATGTGGTATAAGAATATTCGCAAACGGTGTTGCAGTGTATGCAACATATACTTTCTTTTGGAATTGGTTAAGCAATTCACGAATCAAGCCATTTATCACACTCGGCTCGTCATAATCACCTGGTTCTCCTTGCCCTTCAGGAATATATGTTCCCCTAGTATCAATACTCGCAAGGTCAGCCTCATCATCTATAATAAGCGTCGGTATGAGCCTTTTGACATCATCCGGAGCACCGTCCAACCATTCCAATAGACGCCTGAGAACTGCTCCATTCTTCTTAACAACCATTATAACTGGCTGGTCGCCTTGCAGCGAAGCAGGATTTCCAGTTCCTGATCTAAAATCACCGTCAAGGTCAACAGTAGTCCATTTGTGCCATTGACGGCCAACCGGAGGCATAGGAACCGAATCCACACTGTTATCCGGAGAGCCGACAAGCTCCTTTTCCAAACGTATTTGCGTCTGCCTTCTCAGTCCTTTATCTATCCCTGAAAGTACTATCATCAAACGGTAGCCGCTATCCGCAGCCTTCGCAATAGTAGCGGTGAAATTTGTAGTTTTTCCACTCTGAACGTAACCTAAAACCAGTCCTCTGATATCAAACTGCTGAAGCTCAGGCGGTGCAAAGTAGCCGAGAATGCGGTCAGTTATCTCATCCAGTGAACGCACCGACTGCAATGACATCTTGGAAAGCAGATGTATTCTAAGCGTAGGCCAATAGTACCACTTGGAACGGTCTTTCTGCTGTAGCCAATCCTCTGTTTCAGCATTTGCAGATATGAATCGTGCAGGCTCAAGTATAATATTTTCCTCCCTCTCCAACTCCTCTTTTATAACTTCTATAAGCCCCGCCGGCACAGCTGTGTTATTTAGTGCCTGCTCCTTAGTCAGACCTATGGCAATTAAATGCCGCACAAGCCCCAGAGCGTCATCCTTATTCATCTTTTACCCCCAGATTTTTCTTCAATTTATCAAATATCTTTTTCAACATCAGCCTTTGATAAGGTTTTGCTAGTTTCAATATCTTTTCTTCTAATTCCTCCAATGTCCACATTTTTGAGGAATCTCCTGTTTCTGTATTTTTTATATGCGATACAGAAGTAGAGATACTTTTTGGAGGTTCATTCCTAGACGAGCCCGAAGGGCTACGACCTCCCTTCTCCTTTCCATCATATCTTTCTCGTGCAGCCTTCACAAGTGTTTTGACCGAGCTATCAAACCAGTCTCTATCTTCACTTGGTAACTGTACCTTCATCTTTGACACATTGATTTTAAATGCAGAATCTAGGTCCGGAGAAAAACTTAGAGCTATACGCGCCAATTTTGTATGTTCATCCGCCACTCTCAATCTACACCATCCACCACTCTGAATCAGCCTGTCTGCTCTATAAATGTAGAAACCCTGTTGATGATTCCAACCACCAGGTCCTCCAGCCTTGTTGAATTCTTCCGGAGTTGAAAATTCCTGCTGAGATGGTAAAATATATGGTTGGAGTACTATAACCCCTGTCACTCCTTCTTCATATTCAACAGTAAGCGTGCCAGGCTGTAATGCAATCGTCTTTTCCTTTCTAGCGAAAGGGTCCCACGGCGCAATCAAATTTCCATTTATTGATATTTTTATTTTCTCCCTACCTTCCACATCTCCCGATAGAAAACGGTGGAATACCATCGCTAGATGCGATTCCAAGTCCCGACACATTGTAGCAACACGTGTCTGTGCTACTTCGCTTCTTGGGTGTTTATATTCTAGAATTCTATCAAGCTTCCACCACCATACAACAGTACCCGTTCCCTTGTCTTTATTTAGAGGTCCGAGAACGACCTCCCCAATCTTTTTATCTGAAATTTTCACAATTTCCCATTTATCAACACGTTCTATATGGTCGAGGTCCCAGCAATATTGACTGATCTTGCCATGTGCAATGTTTCTACTTGCAACAGCAAGGTATCTGCACTGGCTCAGCGATGCAGTTTTGAGTCCCAGCCCAAATTTCCCCAAGGCATCCTTGTTGTATGTCCTTTCCGAGCCGAATCGCATCGCCTCCTTTATCTGTTCTTCGTCCATCCCCTTTCCATTGTCAGCAATTCTGACCCAAGAATCCTTGGCACTATATTTCACATCTATATTGACAACCGTGGCTCCCCATTCTATAGAATTGTCAACTATGTCTGCAACAGCAGTGGAGAAATCATAACCCACATCCCGCAAAGATTTGATTAATCTTTTTGCACTCGGTATTACTTCCTCGACCTCCATCATCCTCAGCCTATTTTTAAATTAATATTTCTGATTATGTTTCTAAAATTTCCTTCTTTATCACGTTTGCAATGGCTTTTGCCATAGCCGGCGGCACCGCATTTCCCACCTGCTTGTAGGTCTGTATTGTGCTCCCTGCAAAGAGATAGCCATCTGGAAATGACTGTATTCTCGCACACTCTATCGCATCCAGTCTTCTTATCTCATTGTCAGAGTATCTGACAAGAGCATTGGCTCCGTCCTTGTAATATCTTGCAGGAATTGTATATGACGGTTTGCTAAGATCAAGAAATTGCCACTTGAATCCAACACCGTCCTTCTTGTTTTTCTTCTCCCTGCGTTTGAATCCCTTGATTAATCTCTTAGAGTAGAAAAGTTTTGCATCAGCCTCCTTCTTTGGTATCAATAGCTGTTTTACCGTCTTCCATCTTTTACCCCTTCCCCCTTCCTCAGTTATCCCCTTCCTAAAGTGTGTAGCTTCTGGGAACGGCAGTTCGATGCCCCCCCTTCTTCCTATTATAATTGCTCTCCTCCTCAATTGCGGAACACCATAATCCGCAGCAGTAAGTATTCTGCCGTCCACTTCATACCCCTTCAGCATGGATTTAATTTCTTCAACAATTCCTCTGTTGTCTATCTTTACATTAAGGAATCCCCTTACATTCTCCATTACAAAGAATTTAGGCTTAAGCAGTTTTACTATCCTGATAAATTCCAGATATAGTTCATTCCTTGGATCATCCGCGCTTCTGCGCGTATTCGCCTGACTGAACCCTTGACATGGCGGTCCTCCGATAACAACATCCACTTCCTTGTCCCCAAGCTCTTCAAGTATTTTTGCATCTTTCACCAATGTTATATCATCAATTATCAATCTGGTCCTTCTGTTGTTCTTCTTGTAAGTTTCTGCCGCAGCCTTATCTGACTCTATTCCAAGCAGGATTCTGTAGCCTGCCATCCTGAATCCCTCGCTCATGCCTCCAGCTCCGCAGAACAGGTCTACAACAGTCGGCTTTCTTCCCATGCGCTTACCTCTCATAACATATAAAGTTGTCATGTAATTAATACTTATGGATGTGTTCACCAGAGTCAAGCGCTCCATGATAATGGCGAAAATAAAATCTAAAAATACTCTGCCGGAACGCCTCCTTTTCACGGAGCTGCATCGACGGGGTGTCCGTTTCCACAGGCACTACAAACTCGTCGGAAGGCCCGATATTGCATTCCGTAGGGAAAATCTTGCGGTCTTCGTAGACGGGGACTTCTGGCACGGGCACAACTGGAAGGTACTCCATCAAGTCCCCCCGAAGGGCTTCTGGCGCAAGAAGATTTCACGGAACATGAAAAGGGACAGGATTGTCAACAAGGACCTTGCAGCCCTAGGCTGGAAGGTAGTGCGGATATGGGAGCACCAGGTTGAAAAGAACCAGTCCCGGTGTGCCGACAGGATAGTAAAGGCACTTTCATCTCGCAGCGTGCGAGCCGAGCACCTAACTAGGCCTATCTTTTAATAATCTCAACAACGTACAGATAGGTGACTTTTCTAATCCTTAAAAATCTTACCGGGATGAAAGGATGGGTTGTTTAGCAATCCTTAAATATCTCCCACGCCCTTAATTATACGGTTGAGTGGGGGCTTGACAACTCTTGGGTTCATCGTACTTTACGGATTCTATATTTTCGTAGTGCTAATCATAACTTTGCTGCTGAGGCCCAAAGTCAAGACGAACAGCGCAATAGCCAATAATTTCTTCAAATATGTAAAGAAAGGCAGGAAAAGGGTGCCATTAATCAGGGAGCACATGCTTGCCTTCTTCTCCCTGCAGCTTCTGTACCTAGTTTTCATCCCTTTTATTGAGTTTCAGTACTACTTCGTGGCATCCGTCATCATATTCTACCTTTACGCCTTGCATTCCGACAGGCTCAAGAAGCACAGGCACAACGGCATTGCAGTGGGCTATGAGTATCCTCACCCAATCTCAATAGAGGAGAAGGAAGGTATTCATCTTGCCCCTGAGGATTCGCATAAGCCGGTCAGGATAGTTGCAACGGGAGGATCGAAAGGCATCTATGACCTGCAGACCAAGAGCGAACCAAACCCACATGCAATGGTTATAGGGGAGTCCGGCTCGGGAAAGACGAACCTTGTGCTCACCTTCCTTACAAGGTCCCATTCGAAGTTCAGTATCCCCTTCCTGATACTGGACTGGTCTGGCTCTTACAAGCATGCAGAGATTGATGTCAACCTCTGGAAGGTACCTACAAGCCTCAGGATTAACCCGTTTGCACTGCGCAACAAAAGCATAGACAGAAGGTGCGGCATTGCTGCTGAGCTGCTACAGGCCTCTCTTGCGCTCACGGATCTGCAGGCCCAGAAGGTCAGGGAGACGCTGGTTGAGATGTACACTGGAGGCCAGGAACCCACGATAAGGAGCCTGCACGACAGGCTATTGGAACTTGCAGAGAAGGAGCGCTACAAGGAAATGAAGCTGCAGCTTAGATACATCACAAACAAGCTCAGGCAGGCCTATGAAATCTTTGGGACGGAACCAAAGGAGTTCTGGGACAACTACGACAAGACGTGCAACATAATAGACATGGAGGGATTGACGGATATCGAGAAGAAGCTGGTTACGCACACGATAATGCAGAGAATAATAGAGGAGTTCAAGGTACAGGACAAAATCAAGCTCTATATCGCCCTGGACGACGCCTACCAGGCCATAATAGACTACTACAACAAGGAGACAAACATAACAAAAGTAGTTAGGGAGGGAAGGAAGTATGGATTCGGACTGCTTATCTCAACCCAACTGCTTCAGGACCTGCCGAAGGCAATAGTGGCAAACACTTCAGTCAAATTCGTGTTATCCTATCACGAACCGGATGATTTGATAAAAATACAAAGGATGCTCGTCCTTACTGACATAGAAAAGGACATACTTCACAGGATGCCGGTGGGAAGCTGCCTGCTCTTCGACCAGAATGCGATACAGAACGGAAACCCTCATCCCGCATACGTTGAGGTTGACAGGGTAACTAAGGATGAGAAGGTGAAGCTGAAGGAGAGCATAAAGCGGCTGGATATACAGGGGATTTACGATATCAAGCCGGAACTAAAGCCCTCAAAAGGCGTCCACAATGTGATAAAGGCGCTGGAGATACCGTCAGTAAGCGTGTACAGGTTCCTTGTCGCCTTTGACAGAAAGAGGAGCCTTACTGAAGCGTATAAAATGTTGCAGGATAAGAGATGGATTACAAGTCATACCACAATATATGGAACAAAGAGCAAGCCTGCGCTGGAGCAGAGGGCGATGGACTCTGGATACTTCAAGGACGGGGAGCTCAATGAAAAGGCAAACCACATCCTGCAGCCCTACAAGATGATACAGAAGCAGGGAAACAGGAAAGGGAGTGAGGAACATATGGGTCTCATGGAGCACACAATAAAAATGATACAGGAAAGGGGCAATTTTGCGTTTGTGCTAAGCGAGAGGGAAAGCTTTGATGTGGGGGAGCTCAAGCCGGACCCGAAGATGAAAGGGATGTGGAACTACTACAGCGTGACTTCATATGAAATACAGACGAATGCGATAAGGAGCGAGATATTTCGGTGCATAGAGAAGGCGAAGGATCAGAACACGGAGCTGGTGTTTGTTACTAACAGCAAAAAGACAAAGGAGGAGATAGAGAGACTGACTGATAATAAGTACAAGTGCCTGAAGCTGCCTGCGTTTGAGGTAGAGGTTTAGGCCCGTCGAGGCATAAGTCCAAATCTAACTAATTTGAATTTTATTAAGAAAGTGACCTTGTTGATTAAGTTAATTTTTGGACTTTGTGGATAAATTCAATGCTTTTCCAAATTACAATATCTATGGGTTATTTGGCCATTTATCTTTGTTGTTTTACCACCTTCAACAAATCTTTCTATATGGTCAACATGGGCATCGTCTATATCCATTATTTGATTTTTACATAAATGACAAACATTACCATCTTTCTGTTCAAATAGTCGTTTCTTCTCTTCGAAGGTATATAATCTCTTATCACTACTTGGGTAATCCGCAACTTCTCTAAGCTTGGAAAGCCATTTTTCCATCCTTTTCTTAACTGGCTTAGTAGAATACGTGCCTATTTCAACAGTTTCTGCGAAAGAAGGAATACAGACTAAATCCAGATAAGCATCCTTTATAATTTGAGTTTTAGGTATTATATCGTGTTTAGTATAATCCATAAATCCAAACATTTGTGCATCCAAGATTCCCTCATTAAAGTTTGTTGCAATATAGCCATTTTTATCATCTTCCTCTTCTTGAATCCATCTATGAGCAGTTAGTCCTCCAAAAACAGTTGTGCACAAATCTACACATTTCTTAAAGAGATCAACTTTCTCTTTATACTTAGATTCTTGTATCTCTCTGTTATCTTCCATGTATTGATTTAGAAAGCCCTTTAGTGGTTGTTTGTAATTTTGTACCCCCTTATCACAAAACGCAAAGAATCTTAGTATTCTCTCTGCGTCTTTCATACGTTTATCTGGACTTTCAAGATTCTGAAGCTTCAGAAATGCCTCATTCTTTCTCAATTCTTTAAGTAAATTGTTTAAAGTCCCATGATATATACAATTTCTAAGCTCTTGGTCGCTTAGTTTGACAGAGCCTCTATTCAGTCTCTCAAAAATATCAAATTTTATTTCCGAATTAGATTCTTTCAATATCTTTACAACTCTGATAGGATAAGCATCTATCTTGTCTTGAAGTTCTTTTGGTAAATCTTGATAGCCCCACCCGTTAATATCTTCAAGTATCTTCAATTTAGACAATTTAAATCCATCTTTCTTACAAAACTCTACAAAAGTCCTTAGTCTTTGTTGGCCGTCAACCACAACTTCTTTGCCATCCGCAAGCTCTGCGGTATAGATTACAGGTATTGGAACTTTTAAAAGCACAGATTCTATTAACTTACTTCTTAACTCGGGTTTATTCTCCCAAACATATTCTCTTTGAAAATCAGTCTGCACATCCAATTTACCTTTATTTATCCTATCAACTAAATCACTAATAGGTGGTTCATTGGATTGTGAATAGACCTCCCTTTCTTTAAGAGGTATCTTATAGCCTTCTTCATTATTTTCATCTTCTTTTGTTTCTGGAATAGACAAGGAAACATCTGATTATACTTTGGAAGTTAAACATATATCCCTTTTGTTTCTGACTATTTCAGGTAAGCTTAAGAAAGTAAAAAGGCTATAAGACCTAATGCCCTATTTCTTAGTGGTTGCATGAAAGAAATTAGAAAAGAGAATAATCAAAAACTTTTAAGTGATATTAAGGAACAACTAAAAAAGGTCAATCTGCAATTAGAGACTTACGCAGCAAATAAGGAATATGGTAGTAGAAAGGATGTGAAATTTAATAAAATGATAAATTTTACATTAATCGGAACCTCCTTTATTCTTATGGCTTTTGGCATAACGCAAATAAAAGATGAACTACTAAATTATCTGGCCTTAAATTATATACTAACAATTATTTCAATACCTTTAATTATAGGATTTTTATTCTTAATAATTTCTTTAGTTATAGGATTTAGAAGTTATTTGAGAAGTAGGAAGATAGCTGGTACATCTGAAAAATGATTTTTTAGGATTTTAATCTCTTAAATAATTGATACGTTTCTAGCCCCTCTTTACCTTTGTACCAGATTTTGGATACTGAGTTAGTTATTTTTTTATGAGGTACACTAATTGGTGTATATTTTTTCTTTTTAAAATCTTGATCAACTTCTTTTATTATTTTTAATGCAGTATACATCGCACTACCAATACTATGAATTGCAATATATGGATTATCAAGCATCATTCCCCTGCTTATTATGGCGATGGCAGCATTTTCTTGTGTAAGCTTACTAACAAAAATAATATACTCTGCTTTTTCTATAAGATTTGATATTTCTTTATCCAATAAATCTGGTTTTATTTGATCCTCAGGTATACCTAAAAGTAGATTTTTAATGTAATCTTCATCCCACAGGTCTACAAATTTGACTTTTTTCCATCCTTCTTCAGGATCGCTCAGATATAATTCGTGTTTAAAATCTTGAGCATCTGTATATCTTTTCATCTCGTATGCCTTTTCTATTTCTAGTGCAATTTTTACTAAATTGCTATACCTATGGCTTAAAACTTTTACTCTTTTATTAAGTTCTTTTTCTAAGTAAAGTTTGTCATCCTTTATCACATTCGCTTGAATGCCAGAAATTTTCTCGGCGAGACTTATTTTATATATTTTTTTAGTATCTTTTTCTTCATTCAGTTCAATTAGATATTTTTTAATTGCGGTTTGCCTTTTAACTATAACATATTTCTTTTCTTTTACAAGAAAAATTGTTGTAAAAACATTTTCATAGTGATTTACGATATCGTAATGATGAATATCAACAGATTTACTTTGCCCCGATTGTCGAATGTGTTTCAGTGCTTCGAAATAAATGTCTACTTCTTTAGTTATTCCCTCTATTTTTTCTTGTTCTTCTTTTGAACTTGGGACATATATCTCTCTAGCACTATCTTTTTCAAAAAGCTTATTTATCGTTTCTAGATATTTAATATTATCAAGAAGTTTTTTAATAAGCTCGGGTTTGCTAACAAGTCTTCTAAAAAACTCTCTTTTAGAATTATTCATTATAACACTGAATTAAGCTCTCTCCTGTATATCTAATTCGCCTTTGTCAGATAAATATTCTATATATCCAACTACACTTCTAACAAAATGATGAGAGCCTCCTCCAACTAAAATAAACCTTTTATCTACATCCACGTTGATATGTCCTTTATCTTCTGCTTCTACTAATTCGCCAGTTTTTTTATCAACTAGATCCCCATTTTCTAATATTTCATAACCAATTTTAGTTAGTATATCATCTCTTTCATTCCTAGTAACTAACAATACTATGTCTTGATTCTCTAGATCAGATAAAAGTTTAGGCTCAGAAGGACTAGACTTGATATTATCTAATGTCATAAAATTACACTTTCTATAGAATTATAAGCCTTATAAGTCTTCTACTTTCCACTAAAACCATCCTAGAACCCTCTCCGCACCCCCTTTCCCTCTGGTGGACACTCCTAAAGGTCTTGTCGGGTAAAGGGAAACTCTCCACAGGGGTAGGGAGAGGCATATATGATGTGGAGAGTCCGGTCGTTTTTTGACTTTATACACAAATCTGCGACTTTCTACACAGATGGGCTTTTATACACAAAGCCCTAATCGGCGCAAGCTTTAAATATCTTAATGTTTACAAGCATTCAATTATGTGATTCCATCGTGATTGTTTCACGAAGAGAGGATGTTGGAATCACGAACTTCGGCGGTTTGTCGTCGAAATGCAAAAGATGGTAAAAATGGTCAAAAATAGCAAAATGGAACAGGAAATCCAGGACCTAAAGAAGGTCGTGGAGAAGCTATCGAAGACCAGCAGCGCAGTTGAGGAGGTCGAGGCGAACAGCGGCGTGTCTGCTCTGGTAAAGTACATGCTTGACGAGAATGCAAAGAGAGACAAGGTGCTCAGAGGGATATTCGAGAGGCTCAAGAGGCTTGAGGAGGAGCTGACCTCAATGGAGGAGGTCGACAGGAGCATGGAGATCCCTACGGGCTCAAACAGGGAGATACCACTATCAAATTTGGATTCAAAGATACTGGAGATCGCGCAGGCGAAGGGAATGGTCTGCGCAGATGACATAAAGGGACAGATGAACTACAAGGGAAGAAACGCGGCGTGTGCAAGGCTTAACAGATTGCATAGGGCCGGCCTTCTGGACAGGATACAGCTTGGCCACAAGGTTTATTTCAAGTATGATGCTGGCAAGACGACCAATACACTCATTATTTCACCTCCACAGTGAGTGAGAACCAGATGGGCCTGCCTTCCCCCAAGGCAGGCCTTTATACTATTCCTCGGAGGTATTAACTTCCTCAGCCGAGCGTCCCCTGTAATCTATTTATTCCTATGCTGAGAGTTAATTACGATTGAATGAGGAACATAGCCGTGCTCTCGCACTGCGCAGACATAGACGGAGTCGGGGCAGCATCGCTGCTTAAGATCAAATACAGCCTGCCCAGCAGCAGACTATTCTTCTCGGGATACGCAAAGGAGGACATACTCTACGCAGAGAGCAAGTTTAGAAAGTTCTACGGAAAGGGATTTGTTCTCTTTGTTACAGACCTTAGCGTCAATGAACCAACAATACCTGTTTGGATCAAAATAATTAAGGAGATAAAATCGAAGGGAGGAAAGGTGTTCTGGTTTGACCACCATCCTTGGAGCGAGTATGCGGTGAAGAACGTGGCAGGAATCTGCGATGCCGCAATTGTCGGAGAGAATGAAAAGTTCTGCGCAACAGAGATAACAAAACAGGAGCTTCAACTTAACACTCCCTTTGTGAACGAGTTCTGCAAGGTGGTGCACTTCTCGGACTTCAACCTGAAGCCAGACACAAAAAAGCACTACGGGCTCGTCAAGGCATATGCGCTGAGCATAACATCTCTGACAAAGGCGAAGTCCAGCGCGAGCATGCAGGGCAGCCTCAGGCACATAGCCGAAGTGATTGCAAGCAGAAAATTCATTGACAAAAAGATAAAGGATGAGGAAAGGAAGTTTGAGAAGCTCAACACGGAGCGGATAAATAAGATGCTAAAGAACCTGCATCTTGTCGGAAGGAAGGTTGCGATAGGCTTTGCGTCAGGCGTTCAGTCAACGCAGGCGTGCGGGATGGTGATTAAGCAGTCTGGGAGGGACGTTGGAATTGTGATAGACCCAAAGCAGGGCAAGGGCAGCATAAGAAGCCTCAAGAGCAACATATCAGGACTTGCCGCGGTGCTTGGTGGAGGAGGCCATCCCCACGCTTCTGGTTTTGAGCTTGACCTAAAGAAATATCCGCTGGGCTCTGAGGCCGGAAGGATCAAGCTGATAGAAAAAATAGGAAAGGAATCTTCTAAGCTATAGTCCCAAATCCTGAAAGTCTCCATCTCTGCGCGAAGTTCCTTAGGATTGAGATCTTTGTCTTCGGGTCCGCGCACACCGGCCTTTTGAGGTCGATTTCAAGCGTGCTCTTCTTTGCGACCTTTATGTAGCCTACAGTCGTTGCGGTCCCTATTCCGAGAATTATCGGCTCGCCGTTCTTGAAGGCCTGCTTTGGAATGTCCTCCCTCTTGAGCATATTGTACTTAAGCGTCAAAGAATTTACTGGCTGTGGAAGCTTTCCAGCATGCCCGACAAGATTGCCAACCAGGCTGTCAGTCTTTGTGAACGCAGGATCTATTGTTGTCCCGAATGCGATTAGCCCTCCTGGCAGCGCCTCCTGCAGCTGATCTGTTCCGGATGAGAGGCTCTCTATTGTTGTTATAATCGGCTCGTATGATTCCTTCTTTGCCTTGTCCTTTGCGGCGTTTATTCCCGGGCTTATCTCAATCTCATCTCCGATCTTGAACTTGCCCCTCACTATTGATCCACCTGCGACGCCGCCGACCAGATCCTTTATTGGGGTTCCAGGCTTGTTGACGTCAAATGACCTTGCGATGTACATGAGAGGATCCGAAGTTAGATCGTGCTTTGGCGGCTCGATTGCGGCAATCTGCTGGAGAACAGCGTCAACGTTTATGTTCTTGTTCGCCATGACCGGAACTATCGGTGCGTTTTCTGCAACTGTTCCCGAAAGGAATTTTTTGATTTGGTCGTAATGGGCCTTCGCCTTCTCCTTTCCGACAATGTCCACCTTTGTCTGGACGACGATTATCTTCTTTATCCCTAGTGTCGAGATTAGCATCATGTGCTCCCTTGTCTGGGGCATTGGGCACGGCTCTGTGGAAGAGATAACAAACATCACCGCATCGATTATGCTTGAGCCTGCAATCGCGGTTGCCATGAGCGTTTCGTGCCCAGGTGAATCAAGCATTGAGATTCTCCTAAATGGCTCCGGCTTGTTTTCGCAGTCCATGCAGGACTCTCCGACAGTGTACATCCCCGGCCCGTCCTCTCCGCATCCCTCGCACTTCTTGATTATAGCGTCCGCGTATCCGAGCTTAATCGTCATGCTTCTCTTAAGGGACTCGCTGTGCCTGTCGGTCCAAACTCCCGTTATAGCCTTTGTGAGGGTGGTCTTCCCGTGGTCTACGTGTCCAAGGGTCCCTATGTTAAACTCACTCTGCTTTAGATCTCGCATTTAGTATTCACTCGGTTTTCTTCTCCTTTGGCTTGAAGAGCTCCTCAAGAGGCTTTGATCCCATCTTCACAATCACGGTGTTGACCTGAATCGTGTCGGTGCTAATCATATTCCCCCTTATGAGCCTTCTTGCCCTGAAGCCATGCTTGTCGTATCTGAGCCCTGCACCGCCGCTAAGAAGCAGCCTTGCCTTCCTCGTTCCGTCGACCTCCTTTCTTGAAGGGGTTCCTGACGCATCGCTTAGG